>Ga0116192_1000403_pt1 | contig 33175 bp, 40 predicted proteins | sample AD_UKC113_MetaG_FD_89876 | JGI IMG/M metagenome (GOLD analysis project Ga0116192, IMG submission 89876) | Active sludge microbial communities of municipal wastewater-treating anaerobic digesters from Hong Kong - AD_UKC113_MetaG | ecosystem: Engineered > Bioreactor > Anaerobic > Digestate...
GGGCCCTTTACATAAACGTTCACTTCCCGCAGCCCGCTATTCATTGCCTTTTGAACAACCGTCTCAGCAACAGTCTGAGCCGCAAAGGGGGTGGATTTTTTTGCTCCTCTGAACTGATGCGTGCCCGAACTGGCCCACGCTATCGTGTTGCCATTCAAATCGGTGACAGTAATAATCGTATTGTTGAAGGTAGCCTGAATATAGACATTCCCTTCGTAAACGCTCTTTTTCTCTTTACGTTTCTTTGTATTTGTAGTAGTTGTACCAGCCACTTTAGCACCCCTTGACCTTACACGGCCTTCTTCTTGTTAGCTACCGTCTTTCTCTTGCCTTTCCTGGTTCTGGCATTGGTTCTTGTCCTCTGTCCACGAACAGGAAGGCCACGTCTGTGTCTCAAACCACGATAGCATCCAATATCCATCAGCCGCTTGATATTGAGTGCAACCTCAGTCCTAAGTCGACCTTCCACTTTATAGTCATTCTCAATGACCCTTCGGAGCTCAGCAAGCTCTTCGTTCGACAGATCATTGATTTTCTTGTTGGGATCGATGCCTGTCGTCTCGCAGATTTTCTTTGCACTCGCTCTTCCCAAGCCATAGATATACGTAAGAGCGATCTCTACATGTTTGTTGGGGAGGTCAACTCCCGCAATACGCGCCATGGAATTCCTCCTGCCCTTCAGCCTTGTTTCTGTTTGTGCTTCGGGTTTTCACAAACAATTCTGACAACGCCGTTACGACGAACTACTTTGCACTTGTCACATATCTTTTTAACGCTCGTCCTGACCTTCATAAGTTCCCCTTATGCGTGAACACGCAATTAAATACTATAATCAAAAAATATTCTACAGGCTCTTGGACTTGTTGTGGCCCTTTCGAATTAGCCCGTCGTGATGGTGCATCTTCATAATGCCCTCAATCTGCGACATCGTATCCAAGTCAACACCGACGATGATCAACAAGGAAGTACCTCCCAACAAATACGAAAGCTCACTTGGGAAGTTGAATAGCCGCTGCATCAAACTCGGTATAAACGCAATCAAAGCCAAGAAAATTGCGCCTGGCAGGATGATCCTGTTCAGAATCCTATTCAAGTATTCTTCCATCTTGTCACTTCGAATGCCCGGAATCGATCCGCCGTTCTCCCTAATATTCTTGGAAATCTCCTGCGGATTGAGCGTAACCTGGGTGTAGAAGTAAGCAAAGAAGACGATCAACACGATATAGAAGAAGTTGTACCAGAACCCTGCCGGATTAAGGAAACTTGCAAAATCGCGCAGCCACTTGGCGTTAACTCCAAAACTCTGAGCAATCTGAAGCGGGAAGCTCAAGATACTGGATGCAAAAATCACAGGTACTACACCAGATGGGTTGATCTTAAAGGGTATGTAAGTGTTTTGCGCACCGTACATCTTTCTTCCAACAACACGCTTGGCATAGTTGACCGGTATCTTTCTCTGCCCCTTTTCCTCCAGCACAACGAGTGCAACAATCGCAACGAACATGACAAGAACAACAATTGCATAGACTGCATTGATGTCACCGGTCTGGATCTTCTTAATGAGCTCATACACTGCATTGGGCAAACGCGCAACGATTCCGGCAAAGATCAACATAGAAACACCGTTGCCTACACCTTTTTGCGTTATCTGCTCGCCGATCCAAATCAGGAACATTGTCCCAGTCGTGACCGTCAATATCGAAATCAACGTGTACTGCAGCCGATTTGGCATGATGATGGCGTTCGGGATTCTGTCTGCCCACACCGTGGTGGAATAGCCCTGGATAATGCAAATCGCAATCGTTCCAATTCGGCTCCACCTTGCAATTTTCTTTCTGCCACCGTCGTCCTCGGCAGTTTCCTTGAGCTTGGGGAAGATGATCATCAGCAGTTCCATAATGATCTGCATGCTGATGTAGGGCATCACACCAAGCATAAACAATGAGAAGTTCTTAAAGGCACCGCCAGCAAAGAAGTCCAGGTAATCCGTTATTCCGTTTCCAGAACCAGCCTGACTTGCGAAATACGACTGCAAAGCGCTTGCGTTGATTCCTGGCAAAGGCAGGTAGGTACCGAGCCTGAATATCATTAGCCAGAATATGGTGTAGAAAATTCTCTGCCTGAGTTCCTTAATGCGAAACATGTCTGAAAGCGCGTTCCCTGCCATGCATTCCTGCCTTTTACTTGCGCGTTACGACGCGTCCTGTGCTTTTCCCATTGCTGTGGGAATTTCCACTTTTCCGCCCGCGGCTTCAATCTTGGCCTTGGCTCCTGCGGAAACAGCATCAACACTAACATTGAGCGCAACCGAAATGGTGCCATTCCCCAACACCTTTACAGGGACTTCAGGTTTGCGTATAAGCCCCTTAAGCAACAGCGAGGCTGTATCCACGACATCGCCGGCAGAAAATCTCCCTTCCAGGTCGCAAAGATTGACAATTTGCCATTCTTTCTTGAACACTGCATTCGAGAAACCGCGGCGCGGCAAACGCCTATACAGCGGCATCTGTCCGCCCTCAAAGCCCGGATATGTCTTGCCGCCAGAACGCGACTGCTGACCCTTATTACCACGTCCTGCTGTCGTGCCAAGGCCGGAACCCTGTCCGCGGCCAACAATTCTCTTTTTCCTGGTAGCACCCTCGGGCGCATGAAGCAAATAGTCGGACATCACTCGACCTCCTTGGTCGAAACGAGGTGCTGCACGGTGTTCACCATACCCAGAATAGAAGGTGTGGCTTCCTTTACTGTCGAAGAACCAATCTTGCGCAGCCCTAGCGAACGAACCGTCGCCTTCATGACCGGCTTTTGATGGATAAGGCTCTTCTTAAGCGTTATTTCAATCTTAGCCATGATCAACCCCACAAATCTTTGAGCGTCTTCCCGCGGTTCTTGGCCACGGTCTTGGCGTCCAGAAGCTGCTCCGCTCCATTAAAAACAGCGCGGACTATGTTCATGGAATTGCGTGAACCTATGCACTTGGAAATGACATCGGTATAACCTGCAGATTCCATTATTGCACGCACAGGCCCTCCGGCAATAACACCCGAACCAGATACAGCCGGCTTAATCATTACCGTAGTTGCCTTGTATTTTCCAACAATCTCATGAGGAAGTGTCCCGTTCTTTACAGGAACATGAACCACCGCCCTCTTAGCCTTTTCTACTGATTTGCGAATTGCTTCGGTGACGTCATTTGCCTTTCCAAAGCCAAATCCGACATTGCCCTGATGGTCTCCCACCACTGTAAGAGCGGAGAAGGAGAAGCGGCGACCACCTTTTACTACCTTCGCAGTTCTATTCAGTTGAACTAACTTCTCAGTAAAGTTATCGTGAGGCTGGGTGTCTTCTTTTCGATTCCTATCCACAGCTACCCCCTAGAATTTCAGCCCGGCTTTGCGGGCTCCATCGGCAATTGCCTTGACTACGCCGTGATACTGATAGCCATTTCTATCAAAAACAACCGTAGTTATTCCTTTTTCAATCGCCCGTTTTCCGATCTCTTCGCCAAGCTTACCGGCACCTTCCACATTGTGTCCAAGGTCATTTAGTGATTTTTCAAGCGTGGAAGCGCTCACCAACGTGTGCCCTACGCTATCGTCAATAATTTGAACATAAAAATTCAAATTAGACCTATAAACAGTCATTCGAGGACGCTCAGCCGTACCAGTGATCAATTTGCGGACTGAATGCTTTCGTTTGTTGCGCTTTCTTAGTTTATCTTCAAGTTCCCTTACGCTCATGTCATCCGCCTCACTTTATACCGGTCTTGCCAACTTTTCGACGAATCTTCTCGTCCTCGTAGCGGATGCCTTTGCCCTTATAGGGCTCTGGCTTCCTTATGGAACGAATTTCGCTCGCGAACTTGCCGACAAGCGCCTTATCGGCGCCGCTAATAACCAACTTCTGACCGTTAGCCTCTATGGCTACGGAAATTCCCTTAGGCACCATAACAACAAAATCGCTTGAGAACCCGAGGCTCATAACAAGGAGGTTGCCTTGCAACTCGGCACGGTAGCCGACGCCGTTGATGATCAACGACTTTTTGAAGCCTTCGGACACACCAATGACCATACTGTTGATAAGGTTTCGATACAGCCCGTGATAGGCTCCCGATTGCTTATCCTCACCTTTCCTGGTGACATAGACATTGGAATCCTTAACTTCTATTCCGACTTCAGGAAGATAATCCTGCTCAAGTTTCCCTTTTGGCCCTTCGACTACGACTCGGGTGGGTTCAACTGTGACCTTTACACCCTGTGGTATCTGGACCGGCCGTATTCCGATTCTTGACATCGCCTTCCCCTTGCCTTACCAGACCGTACAGATGAGTTCGCCACCCACCTGCTTTTCAACGGCCTTCTTGCCTGTAATAATCCCTTCTGAAGTCGAGATAATTAACGTACCATAGCCGTTAAGCACGCGGGGAATTTCCTTGTAGCCGGAATAAACTCGCCTGCCAGGTTTGGACACCTTATCTAGACCATGCAAAACAGGATTATTGCCTTCGTCGTACTTTAGAAAAATCCTGATTACGTTTACGCCGTCCGACTGAATCTTCTTGAAGTTCTTGATATATCCTTCAGTCTTGAGAATCTTGACAATCTCAAGCTTGAGTCTGGAGGCCATGATATCAACCTTCTCGTGACGGGCCGCACTTGCGTTGCGGATCTTTGTCAACATATCCGCGATGGGATCAGAAACGCTCATCGCAACCTCCTACCAGCTCGATTTCGTCACGCCAGGAAGTTTGCCTTCAGAAGCAAGCTTCCGGAAGCAAATTCGGCACATATCGAACTCTCTCATGTACCCTCTGGACCTGCCGCAGATATGGCAGCGGCGAACTTTCCGAGTCATGTACTTTGGCTTCTTTTCAGCCTTTAGAATCATCGCCTTTCGAGCCATGTATGCCTTCCTTACTTTCTGAAGGGCATGCCCAATTTGGCAAGGAGCGCCCTAGCTTCCTTGTCCGTTTTTGCGGTCGTCACGACCGCAATATTGAGCCCCATCACCTTCTCAATTTTATCAAAGTCGATTTCCGGGAAAATAATCTGCTCCGTCAGACCAAGCGAGAAATTCCCATGCCCATCAAAAGCATTGGGGTTAACACCTCTAAAGTCTTTAACACGGGGAAGTGCGACGTTCATCAAACGATCGAGGAACTCCCACATATAATTGCCCCTCAAGGTAACACGCGCACCAATTTCCTGGCCCTGCCTGATCTTGAACGTAGCAATGGACTTTCTAGCCTTAGTCTTAACGGCATGTTGTCCGGTAATAATCTCCAAATCATTGACCGCTGCGTCGAGGAGCTTCTTATTCTCCTTTGCTTCGCCAACGCCCATGGACACAATCACTTTTACAAGACGAGGTACTTGCATAAATGAACTATACCCCATCTCCTTAAAAAGCTCCGGAGCAATCCTTTCTTTATAGGCCGTCTTAAGCCGGGGTACGTAAACCTTCGCCTCTGTTTTCGCCTCTGCCATCAGAGAACCTCCCCGCACTTTCGGCATACACGCTTCTTGGTGTTACCGTCGAGTTTATAGCCTATCTTTACTGGCCCACATTTCTTGCAAACAATCATCACATTGGAAACACTTAAAGGCGCTTCAATCTCGATAATGCCGCCTCGATCTTGCTGGTTTTTCTTCTTCATAGCCTTCTTGACCATGTTGACACCAGCAACGATCACGCGACCATTCTCGCGGTCGATCTTTAACACCTTTCCCTGCTTTCCCTTATCCTTGCCGGCTATGACCTGGACAAGGTCTTCCTTGCGGAGCTTGTACTTAGTACTGGCCATACCCTCTCCTTAAAGGACCTCGGGTGCGAGAGAAACGATTTTCATATAATCTTTCTCACGCAGCTCTCGAGCAACCGGCCCGAAGATGCGCTTGCCCTTCGGGTTTTTGTTAGCATCGATAATGACGCATGCATTGTCGTCAAAACGAATATATGTACCGTCAGGCCGCCTGTATTCCTTGTGCGTCCGCACGATAACCGCCTTTTCAATAGTCCCCTTCTTAATTGAAGAGTTTGGAAGCGCGGATTTTACAGCCACCACGATGACGTCGCCCACAGAAGCATATCTTCGCCTGGTACCACCCAAAACCTTAATGCATTGGACGGTTTTTGCACCGGAGTTGTCAGCGACCGTGAGCATACTTTCAACCTGAATCATTTTCTTCTCCCGTTCGCCTATTTCGCCCGTTCGACGATCTGCACAAGCCGCCAATGCTTCTCTGCAGAGAGTGGCCTGCATTCTTCTATGCGTACTGTATCACCAACATGTGCCTCGTTGGATTCATCGTGCGCCTTGATTCTCTTGGACTTCGTTACGTACTTCTTATAAAGCGGATGAAGCTTTCGCTGAATGACTTCCACCACGATGGTTTTATCCATCTTGTCGGAAGCAACTATGCCCTGCAGAACCAGCTTCCCCTTCTTTTGTTTCTGAACGTCGGTTTCCACGATATTCTCCTCGAGCCCTTACGCCTGTTCTGCATTGCCGGCCTTTTTTTCGGCCTGGCAAATGAGGGTTTCGACCCGCGCTATCTGACGGCGGAGAGTCCGCTTTTCAACAGGATTCTCCACATGCCCCATAACCATCTGGAAGCGAAGATCGAAATACTTCTTGCGAAGTTCGTCGCGTTTGACCCTAAGCTCTTCTAGCTTTAAATCTTTGAATGAATTCTTCATCGTCTTACTCCGTCTCTTCGCGCAGAGCAAACTTGGTCTTTACCGGCAACTTGGATCCTGCAAGCCGCATGGCTTCTTCCGCTACCTTCGGCTCAACTCCAGAAAGCTCAAACAGCACCTGACCTGGCTTGACTACGGCGACCCAATACTCTGGGCCCGGCTTGCCTTTTCCCATACGGGTTTCCAAAGGCTTCTTTGAATAGGGCTTATCCGGGAAAATCCGAATCCAAAGCTTTCCACCACGCTTAATATAGCGGTTAAGTGCGACACGCGCAGCTTCGATCTGCCTATTTGTAAGCCACTTTGGCTCCATGCACACCAAACCATACTCGCCGAAGGCAATCGAGTTGCCGCTCTGAGCAACACCGCGAATCGTACCACGTTGCTGCTTTCTATATTTAACTCTCTTCGGGATAAGCATATATTAGCTCCTAACCTCTTCTGCATCAGAAGTCCCGTGGTACTCCCTGCGAGGACGTCGATCTTGCCTCGGTTCGCGACCAGGTGCCATTCCGGCCTCATGTCGCGGCGCCTTACGCGCCAGCATACCTGCATCCTCGGCCTTATCAGTGCTGTACACCATGCCCTGATAAATCCAGACCTTAACGCCAATCTTACCAAAAGTCGTATTGGCTTCAGCAAATCCATAATCTATGTCAGCGCGCAAAGTATGCAAAGGAATACGGCCTTCCTTAAGCTCTTCGGTTCGAGACATATCGGAGCCACCCAAACGGCCAGACAGACGAACCTTACAGCCCTGAGCGCCACCCTTGATGGCGTTAGAAATGGACGTCTTCATGGCCTTGCGGAAAGACCCACGGCCCTCAAGCTGACGGGCAATGTTCTGGGCAACAAGCTGAGCATTGGTATCGGTTTTCTTGATCTCTTTGATCTTGATCTGTACCTTTTTGCTCGCAACCTTCTGAATCTCCATGCCGATTTTCTCGATATTCGCGCCCTTTACACCAATAAGGACACCAGGTCGAGCCGTATGGATAATCACAGTAATTCGCTGCGGATGTCGAATGATCTCGATGTCAGCAACGTCGGCGCCTTTTACCTCAGGGAGCTCATAGATTCGCTTCCTGATTGCAATATCCTCGTGGAGAGTCTTAGCGTAATCGCGTGGCTCCACATACCAATGAGAGCTCCAATCCTTATTGATTCCAATACGAAGTCCAATCGGATTAACTTTTTGACCCACGTTACGCCTCCGACTTCTTACCGATCTCGTCTACGACACAAGAAATGCGGCACATTCGTTTGACAAGCATATCAGCCCTTCCACGGGCACGAAACCAAACCCTGCGCATCCTCGGGCCCTCGTCCACCCGCAACTCCTTGATGTAGAGCATATCTTCATCGAGTTTGCGGTTCTGATTGAGTGCGTTGGACGCTGCCGAAACCAACACCTTTTTGATCAATTGCGCACCCTTGTGAGGCATACTGTCTAAAATCGCTATCGCCTCAGTGTAGGGCTTCTTCCTGATAAGGTCCGCAACGGGACGAACCTTAAAAGGCGAGGCGACAAGCCATTTCGCCGTTGCGCTATACCCTGATTTCTTTTCAGCCATGGCCGTCCCCTAGACTTTCTCGGCTTTTTTGTCGCTGCCTGCATGCCCGCGGAAAATACGGGTAGGAGCGAACTCACCGAGTTTATGACCAACCAAGTTCTCTGTCACATAAACAGGAACCCAGGTTTTGCCGTTATACACAGAAATAGTCAGACCGACCATTTCCGGAATAATTGTTGAAGTTCTGGAGTAGGTCTTAATGAGTTTCTTGTCTCCAGACTTTTTCGCTTCAGTTACCTTCTTGTACAGGCTCTTCTCAATGAAGGGCCCCTTCTTTATGGACCTTGACACGAGTTTGCTCCTCTATCACTTTCGGCGCTTAGTTATAAAGCGACTGGAAGGCTTGTGCGGATCACGCGTCTTATAGCCTTTGGCTGGCTGACCCCATGGAGACACAGGCTGCTTGTAACCTTTTCCACGCCCTTCACCACCACCATGTGGGTGATCGACAGGGTTCATGACAGTACCACGAACGGTTGGCCGAATTCCGAGCCATCGTGTTCGGCCCGCTTTTCCAATTCGCTCATTCATGTGTTCGTCGTTGCCAACCGAACCAACCGTCGCCATGCATTTCTTAAAGACCATCCGAAGCTCGCCGGAAGGCAATTTGATAACTACATAGTCACCCTCAACACCAGCAAGCAACGCACCAGCTCCAGCGGAACGAGCAAGCTGTCCGCCTCGGCCCAGGGTCAACTCAATATTATGAACAGTAAAACCAAGCGGAATATTCTCCAAAGGAAGCGCATTGCCCACTTCAGGGGTAGCCTTAGGTCCTGACATAACCTTTTGGCCAACCTTGAGGCCTTTAGGTGCAATAATATAGCGCTTTTCGCCATCAGCATACTTCAAAAGTGCAATATTAGCGCTTCGGTTTGGATCGTACTCAATACTGGAAACAACAGCGGGAATATCGAATTTATCCCGTTTAAAATCAATCTCTCTATAGAGTTTCTTGTGTCCGCCACCATGGTGCCGAACAGAAATTCGTCCATTAGAGGCTCGACCACCGGTACTCCGCTTGCCCTTGGTAAGGGATTTTTCGGGATTGCTTTTGTTCGTCGTGATCTCATCGTTCACTACCTGAACTCGATGGCGCAAACCTGGTGTAATCGGCCTAAAAGTTCTAATACCCATAATTTTCCCCTACTTCCTTTATGCGCCTTCAAAAACGCTGATCGTCTCACCCTTCTGGATGCGAACAATCGCCTTTTTCCACTCAGCGGTCCGGCCAGGTTTGCCTCTGAGACGCTTGGGCTTAGATTTGACATTGATTATTCTGCAGCTTACAGGCGTAACTTTAAAAAGCGCCCTTACCGCTTCCATAACCATGATCTTGTCTGCGCGTGGATCGACCTTGAAAACGTACTGGCCAGATTCGCGCATGACATTGCTCTTTTCCGAGAGCACCGGCTCGATCAAAATCGACTCATACTCCATCTCGGCGCTCCTTCTTACTCAGCGTAAAATTCATTGAGCAGCTTTGCCGCGGACTCAAGCATCAAGACCCTTCTCGCATAAAAAAGATCATGTGCTCTAAGCCTGTTGTACGACAAATAACTCAGCCAGGGAATATTCCGGGCGGCACGCTTCAGCATAGGATCGTCATCCTTAAGCACTATTATTGTTCGCTCCGGCTTCTTAAGATCGACGAATTGCCTAAGAAGGGCCACAAGGTCCTTTGTCTTCCCGCTTGCCACCGTAAAATCCTCGACCACAGTCAAGGTTCCATCTTGAGCTTTCTGGCTCAAAATCGTCTTGAGTGCCAACTGCTTGGCCTTCCGTGGCATCTTATACGAAAAGTCCCTGGGTTTAGGTCCGAACGAGACACCACCACCTACATAGATATTGGACTTGGTGTCACCATGGCGAGCATGGCCCGTACCTTTCTGCCCATAGGGCTTTCTGTTTGTACCATGAACCTCGCCACGGTCTTTGGTGCACGCCGTACCAACCCGCGCATTGGCAAGTTCATTATTGATTGCATACCAAACGACATCGTCGTTAATAGGAAGCCCGAAAACAGCCTCGGACAGCTCAACGCTCCTGAGCTCCTTCCCATTGGTGGAAACAACTTTACTTTCCATTGGGCCCTCCACCTTCAGTTCTTCTTGATGGCTTTACGAACAAGCACATCACAATTTCTTGGTCCGGGAAGAGCGCCCCTCACAAGAACGACGCTTTTTGTAGTGTCCACTCTAACCACCTTGAGGTTTTGAACCGTTACCTGCTCTCGACCCATGCGACCCGGCAGCTTGACATTCTTAAAGCTCTTGTGCGGCCACGTGCATTGGCCAGTCGATCCTGGTTCTCGGTGGAATTTCGATCCATGCGTGTTACGACCACCTCCAAAACCCCAGCGCTTCTGAACACCCTGGAAGCCCTTGCCTTTAGAAGTAGCAGTAACGTCTACATACCGAACGCCATTGAAAAGAGAAGCATCGAGCTTGTCGCCGACCTGCACTTCTTTTTCAAAGCCTTTCATTTCACGAAGGATACGCGTAGGGGCAATTCCTTCCGGAAACTGACCCGCATAGGGCTTGGTAACTCTCGACTTCTTCTGTTCGTAAGCACCCACCAAGACAGCATCGTATCCATCGGCGTCCGTAGTCTTTTTGCCAACGACTACATTGGGAACGATCTGCACGACAGTTACAGGAATCAATTTCCCCGTATCGTCGAAAACTTGCGTCATCCCAATTTTTTTGCCAATTAGTCCGATCATTCGGCTCTCCTGCGTTGAACGCTACCAGCACTAAGCCGGGCGTTTCAGCATTCTACGTAAGCCCAAGGCTTACTGTTTAATCTCGACATCGATTCCAGCTGGAAGCTCGAGCTTCATAAGGGCATCCATAACTTCCGGCGTCGGATCCATAATATCGATAAGACGCTTATGCGTCCTCATCTCAAACTGTTCCCTGCTCTTCTTATGAACATGGGGCGAACGAAGGACGGTGAACTTATTGATGGTCGTTGGCAGCGGAATAGGGCCAGAAACCTTGGCACCCGCATGCTGAACAGTCTTTACAATACTGCTCGCACTGTCATCGACCAAACGTACATCAAATCCTCTAAGCTTGACACGAATCCTGTCTTTCATGTGTCCTCCAAAGATCGCTTGCACAAGAGTCCGCTTAGCCGTACCCAGGCGGGCGCGCTAAACCTCATGTGCGCCAAGGCACAAGAGCCCTGGTTTTGGTGTCGGCAGAGCCACACCAAGATCCCACCCACATTCCGGGCGGGCAAAGTATTATTACAAAAAAAACAAAGGCTGTCCAGCCCTTACGACCAGGTCGGACAGCCTTTTTTTGCTTTACTGAATAATTTCGGTTACCTGACCGGAAGCTACAGTACGACCACCCTCACGGATAGCAAACTTAAGCCCCTTCTCCATAGCGATAGGATAAATCAGCTCGCCAATAATCTCGGTGTTGTCACCAGGCATGACCATTTCCTTGCCCTCAGGCAGGGTTACGGTTCCAGTGATATCGGTCGTTCTAAAATAGAACTGAGGTCGATAACCACTAAAGAACGGGCTGTGACGTCCACCTTCTTCCTTGGTCAAGCAAACAATTTGGCCCTTGAACTTGGTATGCGGAGTAATGGTACCGGGTTTAGCAAGAACCTGCCCACGCTCAACTTCCTTCTTGTCAACACCACGGAGAAGCGTGCCGATGTTATCACCAGCTTCGCCCTCGTCCAGAATCTTGTTGAACATTTCGACACCGGTAACTACTGTGGTGCGCGTCGGTTTAATTCCGACGATTTCGACCTGGTCGTTAACCTTGACAACACCACGCTCCACACGGCCCGTAACTACAGTACCGCGGCCAGAGATGGAGAATACATCCTCAATTGGCATAAGGAACGGCTTATCGACGGCACGGACTGGATCAGGGAACCAGCTATCCATGGCGTCGAGCAGGTCCTGAATGCATTTGGTAGCTTCAGGATTGTCAGGCTCAGTCATGGCCTTGAAAGCAGAACCTTTAATAATCGGGGTCTTGTCTCCAGGGAAACCATAGAAGTTCAAAAGGTCGCGGACTTCCTCTTCGACGAGCTCAATAAGTTCAGGATCGTCGACGAGGTCGACCTTGTTAAGAAAAACAAGGACGGACGGCACGCCAACCTGGCGGGCGAGCAGAACGTGCTCACGGGTCTGGGGCATGACCGAGTCAGGAGCAGAGACTACTAGAATGGCGCCATCCATCTGAGCAGCACCGGTGATCATGTTCTTGATGTAGTCAGCGTGTCCCGGGCAGTCGATGTGCGCATAGTGACGCTTTGCGGACTGATACTCAAGGTGACGGGTGTTGATCGTAACACCGCGCGCTTTCTCTTCTGGTGCGTTATCGATTTCATCATACTTCATGACCTTGTCACCAAACTTGCGTCCGCAGTACATGGTGATGGCGGCGCTGAGCGTCGTCTTTCCGTGGTCAATGTGTCCGATCGTACCGACGTTCATGTGAGGTTTGGTACGCTCGAATTTCTCTTTGGCCATATTTCTCTCCTCCTTGGCTTCGTTACCGGCGATTTTTTGCCACACCACAGGGCAGGCAAAAACACCGTCCGCCGGCAAACTGCCGTCGGTTCGTACCGCCATGAATATTCTTTATAAGGGCTTTCGGATTATAAAGAAACTTCTAATCCTGTTCAAGTGCTCATAGGTGTGAATTCTGCCCTTTTGGCCACGTTTTTATGTTTTCGTAGCTGAAGGCTTTAGTAGAGGTATTTGACCATAGAATACTCTGCTTGTCAATGGCCATGTATCACGGCGATGGAACTACGCTGTTGCTTTTGAAGCGTGCCTGGAACTGAACCCTGCCCTTGCTGAGCGAGCGGAGTTCGGTTGCAAAACCGAACAATTGACGCATGGGTGCCGCGGCGCTGATGTTTTTGCCCCAGGGCCCATCCTCCACCGCTTCGATGTGTCCGGCGCGGGCACCGATTGCGCCCAGAACGGCGCCAAAATACTCTTCCGGGCACTCGATGTCCAGCTGCATGACCGGTTCGAGGAGGACGGCGCCCGCGTCCTGGACGGCGTGGCGGATGGCCTGCGCCGCGGCGGCTTCAACTGCTACATCGGCGCTTCGTCCCTGAACAGGAGGCTGGAACGATAGTATATGCGTCGCAACTTCTTGCATCGGCCAGCCCGCCAAGGGCCCCACGGACAGAGCAGACTCTACTCCCTTGCGAATAGCCTCCGCAAAATGAGGAGCAGGTTTGAGGCCTTCCGCAAAATCCACACTATTAGATTCCGGCCCCTCTGGCCGGACTTCGAGTTCGATAGTGACCTTAAGGCGCTCGCCGCCAAAGTCATGGTCGAAAACCTCAGAGACCCTTGCACTGCGACGCAGCCGCTCTCTGCAGTTTACCTGAGGCTTTCCGACGTGTACTTTGAGCCCATGTTCCTTGCGCAGTCGCTCGACTACGATGTCAAGGTGAAGCTCTCCTTGCCCACTTACTATAAATCGCCCTGTCTCCCGCTCTTCTTTTACCACAAGCGAGGAGTCTTCAGTGGCAAGAGCGGCGAGTACGTCGCGCAGAGCAGCAAGCTCAGACGCAGCAGCGGGCTCCACAACGAGGCTCACGACAGGTTCAGGGATAACGAGTTTTTCGTAAATGATTGCGTGGGACTTTTCACAAAGGCTCGCACCCCCTTCCAAACTGCTTGTCTCTATTGCGACGATGTCACCGGCTTCGGCATTGGGCACAGACTCCATCTCATCAGCAAAGATACCGTACATTTTCCTGATCTGGACATCCTTGCCACTTCTTGCTTCAAATACTTTTTTGCCCGAATGAAGCCGTCCAGACCAGATGCGGGCCCAGGCATAGTGTTCCCCACTGGCCGCCACGGTCGTCTTGAAGACAAAAGCAGAAAAGGGCGCATCCGGAGAAGGCTCAAAGGCGAAACTTGCTCCTGTGCTTGGGTCGATCCCTTCTGGGGTAGGCGCTTCATTGTAAGAAGGGAGATACTGGACAGACACGTCGAGCAAAAGACGAATCGAATAGTCGACAAATGCAGAACCGCAAAGCACGGGGACGATACTGCCTTTTCGTACACAAGCCGCAAGGCTTTCCTTTAGCAAGTTTTGAGTGATTTCTTTGTCAGTAGCAAATAGCGTGAGGACGCGCTCATCGTTTTCCGCCAGGCGCTCTATTAGTGCCGAGCGTGCCCTTTCGCAGGCCAGCTGCTGTTCAGCAGAAAGCGCATGTGGTCTGGACGCATCTTCCCAATATGTCTGCAAAGAAATCAGATCGACAATTCCGACCCATTCATTGGCCTCATAAACAGGAACCTGCAAGGCAATGGCGTTTGGCTCTAAGTCTTTAGCCAAAGTTTCAACCACGCCAAAAAAGTCGGCACCAGTCCTATCCATCTTATTTATAAAGTAAAGCCGGGAAATGGCGCGCTTCTGGCACGCTTTTGCGATTATTTCCGTTCTGGCCTGAACACCCGAGACACCGCAAAGTGCTATTACCGCACCATCCAGGATTCGAATGACGCGATCCACTTCCATCCCAAAATCTACATGGCCAGGTGTATCGATCAAATGCACTTCACTATCGGCCCAATGGAACCGCACTGCCGCCGACTTGACCGTGATGCCATGCTGGCGCTCGACGGAAAGATAATCGGTCACGGTTGTCCCTTCGTCCACATTTCCGGCGCTCTTTGTCACTCCCGCCAACAGCAGAATTCTCTCCGTGATGGATGTCTTACCGGCATCCACATGGGCGAGTATTCCAATATTCTTAAGCTGACGTGCACGTTTACCTTCCAGGTTTGTCACGTCTTCTTTTCCTTGCTGTTCGGCCATAGATAAAAGTATAACGTGATTTTGGGCAATAAAAAAGCCGCCTTGATAGGCGGCCTTTTATCAATGTACAAAAGCGACAGCGCTAAAAGCGCTTCACTACACTCCTGGCAATAGCCTCTTGTGCTTTACCAGCGATAATGCGCAAATGCCTTATTAGCCTCCGCCATTTTGTGCATGTCTTCTTTCTTCTTGATGGCGGTACCCGTACCATTATAAGCATCCATCAACTCGTCAGCGAGCTTGTCCGCCATGGACTTGCCGCTGCGCGACCGGCTCGCATTGATAATCCAGCGCATTGCGAGCGCTTCCCTACGGGTTTCGCGGATCTCGACTGGCACTTGATAGGTAGCGCCGCCAACGCGTCGGGATTTGACCTCAACGACAGGCTTTGCATTTTCGAGCGCCTTAGTGAACACGTCGAGAGCAGGAACTCCTGCCTTTTGCTGCATGGTATCCAGCGCTTCATACATAATGTGCGTACAAACGGACTTTTTCCCCTGAAGCATCATCCTGCAGATGAACTTGGTTACTACTACCGAATTGTACTTGCTATCGGGCGCATGGCCTCTATCGATCGATTTCTTTTTTCTGCCCATGGTTCTTCCTCTACTTCCTTATGTTTTAAGCCTTGGGCTTCTTGGCACCGTACTTGGAACGGCCCTGCTTGCGATCTTCTACTCCAAGCGTATCTTTTGCGCCACGAATGATGTGATAACGAACGCCTGGGAGGTCCTTAACACGGCCGCCCCTGACGAGCACGACCGAGTGCTCCTGAAGATTGTGTCCAATACCCGGAATATAAGCAGTTACTTCAATACCATTGGTAAGGCGCACACGGGCGACCTTACGCAAGGCCGAGTTTGGCTTCTTGGGCGTGACTGTCATTACACGCGTGCAGACACCGCGGCGCTGCGGACACTCCATCAGTGCTGGTGCCTTGGTCCGCCATACGTTTGGTTTTCTACCAAGACGGATTAACTGGTTGATCGTCGGCATATCTACTCTAGACTCCCTTATAAGGCCAGCCGGTGTCAGCATCACCTTGGGCCATTTAAAACTGATGCATCGCTCCCTTAGGTGGCGGTGACTCACCATAGGGGCGATACACAATACTTCTCAAAATTGAAACGTGTCAAGACTCAAAAGCTTGAGCTTATTCCTCGTCTTCTTCGCCATTTACCGCTTCAAAACCCACATCGTTGTCGAACACGGTTTCTTCTTCAAAACCATTGCCACTGTCCGCCCGATCTTCAAGCGCTGGAATCGGTGCCATGGCCTGTTCCTGCTTTCGCTTCTCGAGGATTTCGTCGACAAATGCATCCACATCCTCGTGCTCGCCATCGGCAATCTTGATGTTCTTGTACAATTTCATGCCAGTACCGGCCGGAATAAGATGACCGATAATAACGTTTTCCTTAAGGCCTCGCAGACTGTCTACAGCACCGGAAATCGCGGCATCAGTAAGTACCTTTGTGGTCTCCTGGAACGAAGCAGCCGAGAAGAAGGAATCGATTTTGAGCGATGCCCGTGTGATGCCCAAGAGCATTGGTCGCGCAACAGCCGGCTGGCCACCTTCCTTCATGACACGGTCGTTTTCCTCATGGAACTTGTACTTATCGACCTGTTGTCCGTAGATAAAACGTGTGTCGCCAGGACTCACAATTTCGACCTTTTTCATCATCTGGCGAATGATAACGCCAATGTGTTTGTCGTTGATGGTTACGCCTTGCAGCCTATACACTTGCTGAACCTCATCCATAAGGAAGTTCTGGCAAGCCTGCTCGCCAAGGATATTGAGGATATCATGCGGGTTTTTGTTGCCATCACACAGAAGTTCGCCTGCCTCAACCTGGTCATTGTCCCGCACAAGGAGTCGTCTGCCAATCGGCACGAGGTGCTTGTACTCTTTGCCAAAACGGTCCGTAATCACGACGACCCGCTTGTTCTTTACGTTGCCACGAATCGAGACTTTGCCGGACACCATGGCAAGTACAGCCGGGTTCTTGGGTTTGCGTGCTTCAAAAAGTTCGCTGACCCGAGGTAAGCCGCCCGTGATGTCCATGGCCTTGGCACTCTCCTTGAGGGTCTTGGCCAGCGTCTTTCCTGCCTTGATCTGTTCGCCATCCTCGACATTGAGGTAGGCGCCGCCTGGCAGGAGGTACGCAAAGATCTCGTTCCCGGCCTCATCAGTGATGATGATACGTGGCTGTTTGGAATCGCGCTCAGTCGTAAACTCGCTAATCTTTTTGTCAATGTTGCCAGTCTCTTCGTTGATCTCTTCTTTGAGTGTCGAGCCAGGGATGATATCTTCGAATCTCGCATAGCCGTCGTACTCGGAAATAATCGGGTCGGAGAAGGGGTCGAAGGTAGCCAAAGTCTCGTTGGCCAGCACAATCTGCCCTTCGGTAACCATGAGTTCGGAACCGTTGCGGATCTCCAGCTTCTGTTCCTGCGCAACCAACAAGAGCTTGGTGCCTATCAGCTTGGCATATGAGATGTCTTTGGCAACAATCTCAGAACCGTCGGCCTTCCTGACAATTGCCGAGCCTTTGAGAATCCGCTGGCCATCACCAATAAGCAGCGTATCGTCCTTGCTTATGTCATAAGACGCAAACACTTTGCAAACAAAGAGATATCCCTTACGAGTGAAAAGCAGATGACCCTCTTTGGTCGGGACATGCGTTCCCACAATCCTTGTAACAAGCACCGGATACTTAAGGTACACGCGGTTCTCTTCCGAAGCCTTGGTGGCTGCACCTCCGATATGGAACGTCCGCATCGTCAGCTGGGTACCGGGCTGCCCAATGGATTGGGCGGCAATAATACCGACAGCCTCACCAATATCGACCGTTCTACCTGTAGCAAGGTTACGACCATAGCACTTGCGGCACACGCCATAACGTGCCTCGCAGGTAAGCACTGTTCTTACCGTCACTTCCTCGATGCCAGCTTCCTCGATTTGGTTGGCAATCTCTTCGGTTATCTCTTCGTTTGCATCGATAATGATTTCGCCGGTAATGGGATGTCGAATAGGATCCAGGGTAAATCGGCCGATAATCCGTTCATGCAAAGGCTCGATAATCTCCTCGCCGTCTTTGATTGCAGTGTTGATGGCGCCATTGATTGTGCCACAGTCGTCTTCGTTGACAACCATGTCCTGAGCGATATCGACAAGTCGCCGCGTTAAATAGCCTGCATCTGCCGTTTTAAGGGCGGTATCGGCCAAACCCTTTCGTGCACCGTTGGTCGAGATAAAGAACTCGATAACCGACAGACCTTCCTTAAAGTTCGACCGTATCGGCAATTCAATGATGTCACCAGATGGCTTTGCCATCAGTCCGCGCATACCAGCCAGCTGTCTGATCTGGTTACGGCTACCACGGGCACCGGAATACGCCATCATGTAGATGTTGTTAAAACCATCGCGGTCCTTTTCTAGTGTCTTCATCATGACATTAGTGAGTTCTTCGTTCGTTTTGGACCACACCTCGACGACGCGGTTGTATCGCTCATCCTGAGTGATATGACCGGCCAAATACTGATTTTGGATGGACTCGACTTCTTTATTGGCCTCTTCGATCATCTTGCCCTTTTCTTCCGGGATGATGATGTCGTCCATGCCAATAGTCGCACCAAAGAAGGTGGCATACCTAAAGCCCATCTCCTTGATAGCGTCGAGCATTTTTACGGTGATAAAAGGTCCATCGAACTTATAGACATACTCAATTAACTTACGTATGTCTTTATCTGTCAAAGAATAATTTACAAATGGAATCTCTGCGGGCAACGCCTCATTCAAAAGGATTCGTCCAGCGGTGGTACGAATGAGTCTATTTGCAGGCAACTGTGTCGGTTTTTCCACATTTTCCCAGACGGTCGGCTTGCTGGCGGGGGCTGGAACCCAAACTTCGGCCTGATAATCGCAGGCATCCGCTTCGCACGCCAAGAGAAGCTCGGTGGCAGACGAGAAACGCTTGCCCTCGCCCTTTACGCCATGTCGAGGCCTGGAAAGGTAGTTGATTCCCAAGACCATGTCCTGGGACGGGTACACGATGGTCTTACCGTTGGCTGGGTCCAAGAGGTTTCTTGACGAGAGCATAAGCGACCAACACTCGGCCTGCGCTGCGTTGGTAAGTGGCACATGGACTGCCATCTGGTCACCATCGAAGTCGGCGTTAAAGGCTTTGCACACGAGTGGGTGCAGCTTAATCGCTTTGCCTTCGACAAGAACCGGCTCAAACGCCTGAATACCAAGGCGGTGCAGGGTAGGCGCGCGGTTGAGCATGACAGGGTGCTCTTTTACAACCTCATCCAAGACGGCGAAGACTTCCGGCGTCTCGGATTCCACGAGCATTTTGGCCTTCTTTATATTGTAAACCACGTCTTTTTCAACGAGTTTTTTCATAATGAAGGGCTTAAAAAGCTCTAGTGCCATCTTGGTAGGAAGACCGCACTGCCACATTTTAAGCTCAGGTCCGACAACAATGACGGAGCGGCCGGAATAGTCGACACGCTTGCCCAAGAGGTTCTGGCGGAAGCGGCCCTGTTTGCCTTTGAGCATGTCGGACAAGGACTTGAGCGGCCTATTGGAAGCGCCCTTAACCACGCGCTTTTTCTTGGTGTTGTCGAACAGGGCGTCTACGGCTTCCTGTAACATGCGCTTCTCGTTGCGGATAATGATCTCGGGCGCGTTGAGGTTCTGCAGCCTTTTGAGCCTGTTATTGCGGTTGATGACCCTGCGATAGAGGTCGTTGAGGTCGCTCGTCGCAAATCTGCCACCATCGAGCTGAACCATTGGGCGCAGTTCAGGTGGAATGACGGGGATGACACTCAAGATCATCCATTCGGGGCGGTTGCCAGAATTCCTGAAGGATTCGACAATCTCGATACGCTTGAGGAGGCGCTTATCTGCCTTGGGGCCCTTGGCAATCATTTTTTCACGCAATTCGGCAGCGAGTTCATCCAGGTCGATCTGCTCCAGGAGCGAGCGGATAGCCTCGGCTCCCATGCCTGCAGTAAAGGCTCCACCGTAGCGGTCCTGGGCTGCATTGTATTCTTCCTCAGTGAGGAGTTGCATTTTCTTCAGTTCGGTTTCGCCCGGGTCTATGACGATGTATTTCTCGTAATAGAGGATCGAGCGCAATGCAGCGACGGGCAGGTCGAGGAGCAAACCCATGCGGCTTGGCACGGACCTATAGAACCAGATGTGCGAGACCGGGCATGCCAGCTCAATGTGGCCCATGCGCTCACGGCGTACTCTGGTATTAGTGACTTCTACGCCGCAGCGGTCACAAATGACACCCTTGTAGCGTATAGATTTGAATTTTCCACAATAGCACTCCCACTCTTTAGTCGTCCCGAAAATCCGTTCGCAGAAAAGCCCGTCGCGCTCAGGTCTGAGTGTCCGGTAATTGATGGTTTCAGGTTTCTTGACTTCCCCGTATGACCATGCTCTGATCATGTCGGGACTGGCCAATTTGATGGAAATGCTGTCAAAATCCTGGATATCTCTCATGCTGCCCCCTTAAGGACATTTGGCTGGATGGCTTCTCGCTGTCCAACCGCAAAAACGACAAAAGACCCTGCCCCCGGCAGGGTCCGTATCATGTACCTAGAAATTAGCGCCACTCGTTTTGTTGATAATGTCTTCGTCACGCTCAGTGAGTGCAATCTGTTTACCTTTGGCGTCGTACACGCGAATATCGAGCGCAAGCCCGCGCAGTTCCTGCACCATAACATTGAAGGCCTCCGGAATACCTGCTGCAGTGTGCGGCTCGCCTTTGACAATGGCTTCGTACACCTTGGCGCGCCCCGTCATATCATCCGACTTGATGGTGAGGAGCTCCTGCAAGGTGTTGGCAGCGCCATACGCCTCAAGTGCCCAGACTTCCATTTCTCCCAAGCGCTGACCACCAAACTGAGCCTTTCCGCCCAGAGGCTGCTGCGTTACGAGCGAGTAAGGCCCTGTAGACCGCGCATGCATCTTATCGTCCACAAGGTGGTGCAGTTTCATAAAATAGACAACACCGACCGTGATGGGATTTTTAAAGACCTCGCCTGTCCTACCATCGTGCACGTTCATTTTTGAGCTGGCCGGAAGCCCTGCTTCCACAAGCTTGGCTTCGATCTGCTCCTGGGATGGCGACTGGAAAACGTGACAGGAATACCATTCGTCCAGAGTACTTGCAGCCCAGCCGAGCTCGGTTTCCATAATCTGGCCGATATTCATTCGGGACGGCACACCCAGAGGATTCAGACAGATATCAAGCGGAGTCCCGTCCTCCAAATATGGCATATCCTCGATGGGCAGCACACGGGCCACAACGCCCTTGTTGCCGTGCCTTCCAGCCATCTTGTCGCCCTCTTTGAGCTTTCGCTTTGCAGCGATAAGCACCTTGACAACCTCTTCGACACCTGGCGACAGGTCGTCATTGGAAGAGCGCTTCATGCGCTGTACGTCGATGATGGTGCCTTCGATGCCATGCGGCACGCGCAGGCTGGAATCGCGAACATCCTTGGCCTTTTCCCCGAAAATAGAGTTGAGGAGCTTGAACTCTGGAGTTGTGTCAGTATCGCTCTTGGGAGTGACCTTGCCGACCAGAATATCACCAGAGCGCACCTTGGCACCGACTCGAATAATGCCCTCGGCGTCGAGGTTGTCCAAGACCTTCTCGCTCGTGTTGGGGATATCGCGGGTAATCCTCTCCGGACCAAGCTTGGTTTCCCGAACTTCGGTCTGGAACTCCTTAATATGGATGGATGTGAACATATCCTCGCGCACAACACGTTCGGAAATAAGGATTGCATCCTCATAGTTGTAGCCATTCCACGGGACAAAGCCGGCCAAAATGTTGCGTCCGAGGGAAAGCTCCCCGTTGTAGGTAGCAGGGCCATCGGCGATGACCTGACCTTTAAGCACTTTCTCACCGCGCTTGACGATGGGTCTGTGATTGTAGCAGGTGTCCTGGTTTGTGCGCTGATATTTTGAAAGCTGATAAACGTCGCGGTCGGTTGGATCGAGTGAGTCCGGCTGTATGACGACGTGCGCTGCATCCACTTCCACGACTGTACCTGCCCGCTTTGCCTTAAGCAGTACGCCCGAATCGTAGGCTGTCTTCCATTCCATGCCTGTTCCAATACGGGCTGGCTCCGGGAATACGAGTGGGACGGCCTGACGTTGCATGTTCGAACCCATAAGTGCGCGGTTTGCATCGTCGTGCTCAAGGAACGGAACGAGCGAGGCCGAAACAGAGATGATCTGCTTGGGCGACACATCCATGTACTGGATCTCGTTTGGGCTCCGGGTAGTATAATCGCCTTGATGTCGGCAAGACACGGAGCTGTCCAAAAAGTGCCCTTCCTTGTCGATTCTGGCGGAAGCTTGAGCTACGTAGTATCGGTCCTCGTCTATTGCAGACAAGTACTCGACCTCGTTGGTGACAACGCCGTTCTTTACCTTGCGGTAAGGCGTTTCCAGGAAGCCGTAGTCGTTGACGGTAGTATAGGTGGCCAGCGACACAATAAGTCCAATATTCGGTCCTTCTGGCGTCTCGATGGGGCACATGCGGCCGTAATGCGTATAGTGAACATCACGGACTTCAAAGCCTGCCCGGTCACGCGAAAGACCACCTGGGCCCAATGCATTGAGTCTTCGTTTATGTGTGAGTTCGGCAAGCGGGTTGACCTGGTCCATGAATTGCGACAACTGCGACGAGCCAAAGAACTCTTTGATCGCTGCAACGATCGGCTTAATCGAAATAAGGTCCTGCGGCTTTACCGTCTCAACTTCTTTAAGGGCCATTCGCTCCTTAGCGATGCGCTCCATGCGCGCAAAAGCGCTCTTCATGACGTTGGCGAGCAGCTCGCCTACGGAACGCACGCGCCTGTTTCCGAGGTGATCGATATCATCCACTGAGGCTTCACCGTAATACACGTCCATGAGATGTTTCATCGTAGCGACAATGTCCGTCTTGGTGAGGGTGAATTCCTGGATCGGCTCAGGGTAGTTGAATTTTTTGTTGAGTTTGTAGCGGCCGACCTTGCCAAGATCGTACTTGCGGGCAGAGAAGAACATACTCATCAGGTCTTTTTCTGCACCCTCGACCGTAATTGGCTCGCCGGGCTGCAAGGTGGAATAGACAGCTGCCAGGGCGTCTGCCTTACTCGGCTCGTCCTGATCCTCGCTTTCCTTCTCCAACTTAACATCTTCCCGTTCAAAGCAGTTGAGAATCATTTCGTTGTGCATGGAATCCGGATTGTCAAAGTCGATTATCTCAATCTCTTCGATACCAAGGTTCGCAAGCTCGTCCAGTTCATGCAAGTGGAGTTTTTCTCCGGCGCGGAAGAGTTTCTTTTTCTCGCCGTCCACATCGATATAAATGGCCTTGGCGAGCACCTTGCCAACCAGTTTCTCCTTGTCTTCGGTGCTTTCGCCGATAGGGAGAACGGCGGTCTTGTAGAACGCAGAGATTATCTCTTCTCTGCTTGTAAAACCGATCGCCCTCAAGAAAAGCGTGCCCAAGAACTTCTTTTTGCGGTCGATCTTGGTGTAGATAAGCTCTTTTTTCTGATCGATCTCGAATTCCAGCCAGCTGCCGCGATACGGAATAAGCCGTGCAGAGAACACACCTTTTTCGTGGCTAAAAACAACGCCCGGTGAACGGTGGATCTGAGAAACCACAACGCGCTCTGCACCGTTAATGATAAAGGTGCCGCGATCGGTCATGAGGGGGATATCCCCTAAATAAATCTCTTTTTGTCGGATTTCGCCTGTTTTCTGGAAGACAAGGTTGATGATAGCCTTAAGCGGGATTGAGTAGGTGAGCCCTTTTTGTTTGCACTCAAGCTCAGAGTACTTCATCGCGTTTTCGTCGAGGCTATAGCGTTCATATTCCAGGACCATGTCTCCAGACTGGCTCTCAATCGGGAACGTTCCCTTAAAAACTTCCTGTAGTCCTATATCTTCGAGCGGTTCCCCATTGCGCAATTTTTCCCGTTGCAGAAAGTGCTCAAAGGAAGAAAGCTGAATACCAATAAGATCGGGAAGCTCCATCGCCTCTTGGTAATCTTTACCAATGTATTGGCGTTGGATCTTATGTTCGGAATATGCCATCCGTTACCCCTCCTAAAGCGCGCCCCATGTGCGCGCGGGTCGGTTCATTTGGTCATCTAGAGGCGCTTCACATACACTCGCAAACAAGTGCCTCTAGAAAACCGCGCTCCCTTGCAAGGGACTTGAGCCAGAACTACAAGACCGCACAAGGAAGCGCATTTACAAACAGCAAAGAAAATCGTTCGTTACTTATTTGATCTCTACAGTCCCACCAGCGTCGGTGATCTGCTTCTTGATCTTCTCTGCTTCGTCTTTGGAGACATTCTCTTTCAAGAGCTTGTCGCCAGCTTCGACGAGGTCTTTAGCTTCCTTCAGACCCAGACCGGTGATGGCGCGGACTTCCTTGATGATCGCGATCTTTTTGTCGGCAGGAACTCCACCTTTAAGAACGACCGTAAACTCGGTCTTTTCTTCGACGGGGGCTGCTGCTGCAGCGGCGGGACCAGCGGCTACTGCCACAGGTGCGGCTGCCGTAACGCCAAACTTCTCTTCCATAGCCTTGACGAGATCGGAAATCTCGAGAACAGTCATGGACGCGATCGCATCGATAATCTCTTCTTTGGTTAACGCTGCCATATTATCTTCTCCTTACACTAACAATTGGCTTAATCCATACGGAAAGCCAGGAATAAGACTGACAGGGACGACAGCTGTTCGAAGCCTGACAGTCATTTGCCCAAAAAACTTATGCCTCAGCGGCTTTCTTGTCTGCGACCGCCTGAAGCGTGCGGACGAGCTTGGTAGGTACGGCGTTGAGCACGTACACCAGGTTCTGCGCAGGGGCGTTCATGGTCGACATCAACATGGCGATAAGCTGTTTTCGGCCAGGTAACTTAGAGAAGGCCTCAATCTGCTTGGCATCCATGAAGTTCTTGTCTACAAGTGCACCTTTGACCAGAAGCGCAGGCGTATCTTTGGCAAAGTCCAAAAGGATTTTTGCCACATCGTTGGAATCGACTTTGACAAAAGCGACAGCCGTAGGGCCTTCCAGAAGATCCGCAACTTCTTTGGTGTAACCGAGATCCTCAAAGGCGATGCGCGCAAAGTTGTTTTTTACGACATGCAGTTCGGCACCTTTTTCGCGCAGCTGCTTCCGCAAGGCAGAAATCTGCTCCACGGTGAGACCACGGTACTCGGTAAAGATAAAATCGTTCGAATTTCCAACCATCTCTTTGAGCTGAGTGATAGCTTCAGCCTTTGGAGATTGAATTTTGCTAGCTCTCATTGCTGCCATAGATTACCTCTTCTCGCTTTTGGCGACGGCGGTGGACACGCGCACGCTCGGACCCATGGTGGGCGCCAAGAATACAGATGTCACAAAATCACCCTTTGCATCCGCGGGTCGCTTCCTGTTGATTTCGTCCAGGAGCGTTGTAAGGTTCTCGGCGATTTTGTCTGCTTCCATCGACATCTTGCCGATGGCAAGGTGAATAATGTTCGTCTTGTCGCTGCGGAATTCAGTTCGACCTTTTCTGAGCTCATTGAGGGCACTCTTAAGGTCATTGGTTACGGTGCCGGTCTTGGGGTTAGGCATAAGGCCTCGACGACCAAGAACCATACCGAGCTTACCGACATCTTTCATCATATCGGGCGTGGCCACTGCGATATCAAAATCGAGCCAGCCTCCCTTGATCTTTTCGATCAACTCAGTATCACCCGCATAGGCAGCGCCATTCTCCAACGCCTCATTGACGCGGTCAGCGCGGCAGAAAACGAGTACTTTCTTTTCCCCGCGGAACTGATTAGGAAGAACGACAGTGTCGCGAACCGACTGGCTTTTCTTGAGATTGAGCCGAATGTGGGCTTCTACGGTTTCGTCAAATTTGGCGACCTTAAGCTCTTTGACAAGCGCACATGCCGCTGCAGGTTCAAGCGCCTGAGTCCGGTCAACCTTCTTTGCAGCTTCCAAGTATTTTTTGCCGTGTTTCATGCGTTTAACTCCGTTTCGACACCCATCGAACGGGCAGTACCCGCGATGATCCGCATAGCAGCCTGAAGGTTGTTGGCATTCAGGTCCTGAAGCTTCTGCTTTGCAATAGCCTCAACCTGAGCGTTGGTGAGTTTCCCCACCTTTTCCTTGTTAGGGACGCCAGAGCCCTTTGCAATTCCACATGCTTTCTTAATGAGGACGCTTGCCGGTGGAGTCTTGAGGATAAAAGTAAAGCTCTTATCCGCGTAGACAGTGATGATCGCCGGAATAACAAGACCCGGCTCCATGTTTTTGGTTCGCTCGTTGAACTGCTGGCAGAACATAGGCGCAGAAACGCCATGAGGTCCCAGCGCAGGGCCAACGGGTGGAGCTGGAGTCGCTTTGCCGGCGGGGCACTGCAATTTGACGATCGCAGCAATTTTCTTTTTGGCCATAAGCCACGCTCCTTTTGTGGTATACCCGGCTAAAAACGCCGGGGTAGCGCTACCTTCTCACCGAAGGAAGCTCCCATCTTTGGAGATAAAACCCCTTATCTGAGAAGTGCGAAACCGGAGCTGACCCTTTACAAGGACAAACCCACAGAAACACACCGCTTTTCAAAAGAACTCGGGCGATCGGTTCGCCCCAAAACTTGTGTTAGACTTTTTCCACCTGGGTCATTTCGACTTCGACAGGCGTAGACCTACCGAATATACCCACCATAACTTTGAGCTTGTTTTTCTCCGGATTGACTTCTTCTATAACGCCAGAGAAAGACTCAAATGGGCCATCGATAATCTTGACTTGTTCGCCAGGAGAATAGGTTTGCTTCATACGAGTCTGGCGCTCACCTTTTATGTCGCCAGAACGCTGCAGAATACGCTTAACTTCTTCGCTGGGAATGGGTTGAGGCTTGTTGCTGAGATTGGAACCGACAAAGCCGGTTACACCGGTTATCTTACGGATAGCCGAACAGGGAGCCTTCCAGCCATCATCAGGAAGATCCATTTCTATCAAGATATACCCGGGAAGAATCTTCCGCGAAACCGTCCTTTTCTTGCCATCCCTGACGTCAGTAACGTCCTCCGTCGGGACCTTGACGTCAGTGACGATATCACGGGAAAGTTCGCCGGATTCGAGCATTAAACGTATAGTTTTCTCTATCTTGTTTTCGTAACCAGAGTAAACGTGAAGAATATACCAGGACTTAGCCATCCTCTATCCTATCCGCATTGTTTAGCGGAATACAACCTCTATACCCATAACGAGCAGGAAGTCGATCAAACCTAAAAGAAGAGCCACAGCGAGTGTAGAAACCACAACGATTCTAGTAGAAGAGACTACCTCATCCCTGCTAGGCCACACGACCTTTTTGAGCTCAGCGTAACACTCTTTGAAGAATTGAATCATTTTCTTCATGACGGCTCCTTACACTAACTTCCACGCGGCACATTATGCTGGCAACAGGCCAGGAAGGACTCGAACCCTCAACATCCGGTTTTGGAGACCGGCGCTCTACCATTAGAGCTACTGGCCTAGATTAACACATGTGCCAATAGCGACACATGACCCCTAAAACCCTAAAACCTCAAAAGTCGTTGAGACTTATTTAACTTTGACTTCCCGGTGCAACGTGTGCTTGTGATCCCACTTGCAGTACTTCATAAGCTCAAGCTTGTCCTGCATAGTCTTGCGGTTTTTTTTCGTAGTATAGTTGCGGCGTTTGCACTCTGTGCACTGAAGAGCGATAATTTCGACAGTCTGTTTTTTCGAAGCCATACCCAATCCTTTAAATGCGCTAAAGATAAAAGTGCGCTACCCAAAAGCCCCCGAACGGAATCGAACCGTTGACCTTATCCTTACCATGGATATGCTCTGCCGACTGAGCTACAGGGGCATAGACAGAAGCATGGCGAATCTATCACTCGCGCACAATGATGTCAAGTCCAGAATACAGCTTTATTCCGGATCTGTCCATGAGTTTGGACATTGGCACAGTTCTTGCATCACGAAACCAATGAAACGCCGTGTTGTGCGTGTTGCACCTGTTGCACCTGTTGCATATGTTGCATATGTTGCATATCTTGCGCCTTTTGCATATGTTGCGCCTTTTGCACGGCGCCCAAGGTCATGCGGCGCTCTGCACAACGAATTGTTCCGTAAGAGCAAGAACTTTGCCTACGTGCTCCCGTTTTATCCAATAGTGAGTCACAAAGCGGAAATAACCCGCATCTGGCTCGCTGATAAGCACACCATTATCAGCCATAAACTGCCTAAAGGCTAGAGGGTCAATGGAAGGTGCAGCAAAAAACACCATGTTGATGTCGGGCTTAACTGTCTGCAAGGTTATTCCGGGAATTCTTGCAAGCCCTGCTGCCAAATAGGCCGCATTGTCATGATCTTCCTGGAGACGGGTGCTCATTTTATTTAACGCTATTAGGCCAGCTGCTGCGAGGACGCCGGCCTGGCGCAGGCCGCCGCCCATTATTTTGCGCTTGCGGCGCGCCTGGGCGATAAAGTCGGCGGAGCCGGCGAGCATGGACCCCACCGGCGCGCACAGGCCTTTGGACAGGCAGAACATGACCGAGTCCGCGCAGGAGGCCAGCTGCGCGGCGGTGGCCCAGACACTGGCGCCAGTGGGGGCCGCAAGCGCAGTGGCGGCGTTGAATAAACGTGCGCCATCCAGATGCACGTGCAAACCATGCGCGTGCGCCAGGCCGGCCACTTCGCGCATATACTCGAGCGGCAAAATCCTGCCCGAAGAATGTGCATTTTCAAGGCAGACGAGCGACGTGGGCGGAAAGTGAATGTCGTTGCCCCGGATCCTGCTCTCCAGAGCCTCGAGCGGAATCTTGCCGTCAGGTGCCGGAATTGGCCTTGTTTGCACCCCTGCAATAACCGACGCAGCTCCCGCCTCGTGCTGAATGATGTGGCACTGCTCCCCAAGAAGCACCTCGCTGCCGCGGGGACACCAGGTAAAAAGCGCAAGCTGATTCCCGAACGTGCCCGATGGCACAAAAAGCGCCGCTTCCTTACCCACGAGCTCCGCGGCGCGACGTGTCAACTCGTTCATAGTGGGGTCGTCCTCGTAGACATCGTCGCCGACCTCGGCCTCCGCCATTGCTTTGCGCATTTCCTCTGTTGGCCAGGTAACCGTATCGCTTCGCAGATCGATGTATTTCATTGTAACTCCTCCATAAGCCAGCCCTTAGGTGATCACCCTGAGCAAAGCAACTTGAGCTCACGTGTGTGATCAGCATCATTCTATCATTCTAGCTTCGCATCATCATATCATTAAAACACCCCAACCATAAGCCGATCAGGCCCATCATTGTGCCTCTTCTCATTCCTGCCGCGAGCGTAGTATATCTTGTCGCATGAAAGTTCGACTCATAGCGATCGATATGGACGATACCCTCCTCAAGGCTGACTTGAGTATTTCAGAGGCCAACCGCGCTGCACTGCAACGTGCAGAGCAAGCCGGTATCAAAATCGTCCTTGCCTCGGGCAGAAACTTCATTTCAATGAGCAACTACACTTCCCAACTCGGTCTCGACAAAGAAGGCAATTACCTCATCTGCTCCAACGGCGCGGAGATTCTTGAGGCGTCCGACGGCCGCGTTATCGAACAATTACGGTTCGATCCCAAGACTTGCCTCCAGATTGCACAGAATATCGAGGACCACGGTTTTCCCTGGCAAGTCTATAACGATGGCAAAATAATCTGCAACACACCCACATCGTGGGCCATGCGCGACACCCACCTGACCGGGCAACCCCTTATTGTCTCGACCAACAAAGAAGAGACCTTTTCCAATGGAGAAGTTAAATTCGTCATTCCCGGAGAGCCTGGAAAAATAGCGCGTCTGTACGCAATCTTCAAAAAAGAATATGAAGGCAAGGCCGAGGTCGTAACCTCGAAACCATATTTTTTGGAGATTCTGCCTCTGGGCGCCAATAAAGGCGCTGCGCTCGCACGCCTGTTGCGACACCTCGATATTCCCATGGAATCGGCGATGGCTATCGGAGACGCAATGAATGACCTTAGCATGATCGAGGCGGTAGGCTTTGGCTGCGCTCCAGCCAACGCGTTAGGGGAAGTGAAGCGTCGAGCCCGCTATGTTTCGAAGTTCTCCAACGACGAAGACGCTGTCGCCGACCTGGTAAACACAGTCGCGCTCTAGGAATCTATAGGAAACTACGAAAGTCGAGCGTCCAAGAATTGAATCAAGTAGCATTGCACGCCGAGAAAATACTCATCCTGCAGCGCCGTGGCGTCAGTGCCGATGTACCGATAGTGCCAGCTTTCCCACACATAACCGGTGATGGGCTCCATGCCTTTGGGGTACGAGAGCGAAAAACCATAGGTGGCGGCGTTCTTCACAAGCCAGGCACTCGCCTTGGTTTGGGCAAATGCGTCCGTTATCGAACCAAAGTCGATGGCCGTACCGAGCTGGTGCTGGCTTGCACCCGGATGAGCAGACACGCGCTCAGCCTCTTTTTGCCCCATCTCCTTGACGTTGCGCGCAAAAACCTCGACCTGGTATGCATACGAGCGATAGGCCGAGGACACAAGCAAAGAGATACCCTCTTTGCGGGCTGCTTCGCTCATCAAGACGAGCGCTTCGTAGGCTGGTTTTCTCAGGCGGTGCCCAGGACGGGAGACTGAAAGGCCGGTTTTGTCCAACAGAACGAGGTCGCCCGGTTCGTAGTCCTGAGGTAGGCTTTTCTTTTTATCAACACGTTTTAAAAGGTAAGGATCTTCCTTTGCCCGTGCCTCGACTTTTGTAAGCAGATCGAAAAATCGGTCAGGGGAAGCCTCGATACGTTGTTTGATCACAGTAAGGTCGCTTGAGGGAATCTCTGCCTTGTCCAAGCTTTCCTCCACGGCGGCAAGCGCCGATTTTTGCGGGCTTTCCTGAGTTTGCTTCTGTTGTTTTTGCGACGACGATGCTTGCGAATTGCCGCGCCCGCATGAAGCAAGCGCAAAAACGAGCATGAAACACAGGGTCAACAAGGTAGATGGAGAAGAAGAGCGCCCATTTTTCATGCCAATAAGTATAACGGCGTGCAGGGTCTTGTGAAATAGGCTACATTTGATTTCTAATAATCATAATGGGCAGGATCTTAACGGGCAGGGTCTTAACGGGCAGGCTGTCAAGCGAATTCTAATCCTGAACGCATTGAGCATCGACGAGCATCGAGCATCGAGGGGTACAAAACATGACGAAAGTGCAATTCGAGGTGTACAGGCAGATTTGCGGTGAGTTCAAAGAATATGTTGAAGAGCTTATCCGCTCGATGCCATGGCTTCTCGACGCTCAAGAGGGGTTACGGCAGCTCAGGGGCTACGAGGATTACAGGATCGAGCTCCCGGTTGTGTATAACCTCGCCCTGGACGACATCAAGCTGGAAGATGAGATTCAGTTCATTTTCGTCGCAGACAATCCAGGCAAAAACGAACAAAAAGCGTCAAACCAGCGTTATCTCGTCGGGCAGGCAGGGAAACTGGCGGAAGGATGGTTTCGTAAGGAGCTCAAGATCGACTTTCGCAAAGCGGGAATCATTATCAATAAGACGCCAATTCATACGCCAAAAACCGCTGAATTGCGCCTCCTCGCGGCACAATGTGGCGAGCACAGGGCGGAGTTCTTGGACAAATTAAGAGAAAGCGAACTCATGATGGCTCGCTTTGCGTTTCGACTGCAAACCACATTGAACAATACGCTCTGGGTTTCCGGTTATGGCGAGCTTGCAAATGGAAAACTCTTTGCGCCCTGGGCCGAGGAACTGGGCCGCTGTTACGCCGAAGGCTTGGTTCCTGCCGCGACGCTGGACAAGGTATGGGTCTTTAGGCATTTTTCGATGAATCAGTTTGCTATCGAATACAAAGCCGAGTGCCAACACGAACTTGCAGCACTGCCGGGGCTGGATCCATACAAGGTTTTGCACAAGCTCGGAGTTGCCAATCGCAGGCGGATTCTGGGGTGGTGAAGTTGTATTGTTTCATCGGTGCCATTCCTGGCGTTTCTGTAGTGGTCGACCATTGTGCGTTTGTGCCGCCCTACTTCGTGCCGCCATGCTTTGTGCCGCCCTGCTTTGTGCCGCCCTGCTTCGTGCGCAGCTATGCACCTGTACAGAAGACAGGCCAAAACGATAAAATAAGGCTTCGCCTTTGTAAACACACGGGCGTTCATGGAGTAAAAAATGCAGGATTTTACGGTCGCAACGCTTGGTCGCTGTGCGGTGCAGTCGCCTTTGGGTCTTGCTCCCAAGGCAGGACAAGGAAGACCGGGATTTGTTCCGGACGATAGGTTCATTCGGTACAAAATCGATGCAAAGCCAGACGAAGAGAGTGTCGCGTCGCGCTCGGAGCTGTTGGAAGTGGCGGGCCCGAGAGAGAAAATCTATTTCAGCCCTTCGCATGTGCACGCGGGAATCGTAACCTGCGGCGGCCTGTGCCCTGGCCTTAACGACGTAATCAGGTCGATTGTGCGCAGCCTTTGGCTTCTCTATGGCGTGCGCCGGATTTCGGGGATCCGATATGGCTACAAGGGTTTCTTGCCCGAATATGGCTACGATATCGTGGAGCTGAATCCTGATGTCGTGGACGACATCCACAAGATAGGCGGGACCATGCTCGGCACCTCGCGCGGAGGCGGCGAGCGGACCACAGAGATCGTCAACACAATCGAGCAACTTAACCTAAACATGCTTTTTGCGATAGGCGGCGACGGCACCCAAAAGGGGGCTTTGGCCATCGCCGAGGAAATCGAGCGCCGCGGGCTCAAAATTGCGGTGGTGGGCATACCCAAAACGGTGGACAACGACATTGCGTTCGTGGAGAAGACGTTTGGGTTCGACACGGCGGTGGCCAAAGCTTCCTATGCCGTCGCCGCCGCGCATATGGAGGCTCACTCGCAAATCAATGGCATTGGCCTCGTCAAACTGATGGGTCGCGACTCGGGCTTCATCGCGGTGCAGACGGTGCTCGCGGTCCATGAGGCCAATTTCGTGCTCATTCCCGAAGTGCCTTTTGCTCTTGAGGGAGAAA
>Ga0116192_1000410_pt1 | contig 32801 bp, 30 predicted proteins | sample AD_UKC113_MetaG_FD_89876 | JGI IMG/M metagenome (GOLD analysis project Ga0116192, IMG submission 89876) | Active sludge microbial communities of municipal wastewater-treating anaerobic digesters from Hong Kong - AD_UKC113_MetaG | ecosystem: Engineered > Bioreactor > Anaerobic > Digestate...
ACTTTGTGCTTCTCACAAAACGAATAAAGCAACTTTAACGTAGTCCTCTCCGTCCGATTGGCTGGCCAGGGATCAAAACCGAGTGGCGGATAGAGTTTTATTCCTCCAAAAAAGGCGCCCGGCTTGGAAAGATCGATCGAATCGGCATCTCTGAGACTTTCAAACACCCCTGCTGATCGTTCCCTCGTCCGCTCAAAGCCAGAAAACCATCTGTCCAGGAAGATTTCCATGCTCTTTGGCGTGTGGAATTTTGGATTCACCCCGAGGAAGGGACAGATTTCCAAGAAACCTGCAGGTCGCCTTCTCCGGTAAGCCCGAATTCCCATCAGAATATCCAGGATCTGCGCTTCGATCGGTTTATGAGGCGATTTGTTGTAGTAGGTATTCGAATGTAAAGTACCTGGCTGATCGAAGTCGATAAGAAGTGGCACCAAAATCAGCTTATCGTACGATGTGTCCCCCACAATGAGTTTCCCATCGCGCAAGACAGCTTCTTCACCCTCGTCCGCGCTATATTTTCCCGCCAGATCGTCTTCCATGATAGAGAAAATGTCTCCCGGTTCGTTTTCCATCACCGACAGGGTGTTGCGCAGCTTCTCTCCGCCGTTATGCAACAGCGAAGATACCAAATAATTGAACGACGTCGCCTGGCTATACAGAGTTTCGAGTTTCCGGCCGCGGACATTCTCCAACAGGGCCAGAAACGAAGGGTGGGCCAGCGTGTGCGCATGACAGTGAATATCGTAGAATTCGTTGATCATTGTTCTGTCACCCGGAAACAGCCGGCACGGCCTTGTCCTTGCGGTTTGTAAACCAGACTCCAAAGACAATAAGGGCGGCGCCAAGCCATTGCATGGTGTTAAGCGGTTCTTTTCGTATAAAAACTCCAGCAAGTACCGTAATCACGGTTACCAGGTCCGAAAAAACCGAGGACTGCGAAGCCTTTAGTTGTGTAAGTGTATAATTGATGAGGAAGAAGGCAACCACCGAGGATAGAATCCCGAGGTAAAGGATGGCGTACCACACTGAAGCGCTGCGCTGAACAAGCGATGCAAGGGCCCTTGGGAAGGAGAGCCTTTGCAGACTGGGCGTCGTGCCAAGCGAACCGGTGAGCCAGCGAACAAACACGATTATTCCGTAGGATAGAGCGGCGGACCACATCATGGCAAAGGTTCGCTCAAAGTCGGTAAAAGTATCCGAGGCTTTACGCGACAGAACATTGAAAAAGGCAGCGCTCACCATCGCCCCAAGGAGGAAAAATAGGCCGCGCGGGGTACTTTCTTTCGGCTGGCCGCTTGAGGTCGTCGCTGCGCCTGCGAGTACGACCGTCGCAACTCCAAGTATAGAAAGCACAAGGCCGAGTGTCTGGCCTCGAGTAGTTCTTTCCTTGAGGAATATGAGACCGAGAACCGCAACAAGAGCCGGAATAGCACCAATGATAATGCCAGCCATGCTTGTGGAAGATTCATTGACACCGTAGGTTTCACAGATAAAGTAGAGCACCGGTTGGAAAAAACACATCGCCAGAAGCGTCCAATGTTTTTTGCCTCTAAAATTGATCTTCTGCCAGCCTGTCAAAACGAAAAGCGTCATAAGGAGTGCTGCAACAAGAAACCGGACAAAAATCAGCTCCATGGGGTCCAACACATTGAGCGCGCCCTTTGTTACCAAAAACGAAAAACCAAAGATCGACGCATACGCAATGCCTGCCGCTATGCTGAGGCTGCGATTTCTTTCTTTCATTGACGCAGACATTATCATTGTGTCCCCTTCTACTCAAGAACTTACGCCTGTGGTATAGTTAAAATACAGGAAAAATAGAAAAAGACAGTTTGAAAGATGCTGCCTTTTGGACGATACTTTTTGCAGAGGAAAGCAATGGACAAAAGCGTGGAAGAGTTCTGGCAGGACTTCGAGAAGCAAACGGGAGAAAAAGTGCTTGCAAAAACGATGGGGCAGTCTTTTGCTTCGCCAAGCGACCGGGGGGATTGGGGATTATTGGTCCTTTCACCCACTGCGTTGCGTTTCCGCAAGACTCCTGGAGAAAACTGGCTCAATACACTTTTTAAGGCGGCGAAACCGCGGGTGCCCGAGAATATTGAAGATGATCTCGTAATTCCTTTCTCGGAAATTGTTTCTATAGTATCGCCTCAGAAGAAATTCCTGGATTTTCTCTTTGGTAGCCCCTTTTTCACATTTACGGTTGAATACAGACAAACGGACGTAATGAAATCCATACGTTTTGCTGTCGACACCAAGAACGACTTTTTCGTGCAACTGCAAAAGCTGTCTGGCCACGACTCAACCAACTAATTTCAACCAGGTAATTGCCAAGGCAGTGGTGCATGGGCCAGATCCTGAGCACACCACGAAGCGCCTGCTGCAAAAAGCACAGAGGCTTCAAAACTTGTGGTAATACCAAGGCAGCGAGCCCCAGCAGCTACTCCTGCCTTGATGCCGTTAACTGCATCTTCCACGACGAGGCAATCCTCAGGCTTTACGCCAATTCTTTCTGCTGCTAAAAGATAAATATCAGGAAATGGTTTCTTCCTTGTCATGTCAGAGCCCGTCAGCACGACGTCGAAAAAACCTGGATCAAGGCCAAGTGAGCGCAAATTGATAAGGACTTTGACTGAATCTGCGGCTGAGGCAAGTGCGATTTTGATGCCGTGTTCCTTGCATGCCTTTGGATAATCGTGCGCTCCTGGCAATACAAAACTCGTCTTTTGCGCCAGCTCGTCGTAGAATTCGTAAGCCCGGGCTTTTGCCCTGGGCAAATCGATCTCAAAGCCGTAATCGCGCGCAGGTCCTCCAATGAACATATCCTCGCCAGCGCCGATGTAGGGCCTAAAGGCAGACTGTGGCACTTCGACTCCGTACCATTCGCGATACATGCGCTGGACGGCCGCCGCTATCAGGTCTTCGGAATCCACCAGGACTCCATCCATATCAAAAAGAACACCCCGAATTGTTGTTTCTCTGGTAGTCATTTGCGTTGTCATTTGTGGGTCACTTTATCACAGACGAGCCAAACACAGGAAGAGTCATGGCATTGAGGGACAGTTGGGCGTTTCCCGGCTGCCACGAATCAGATTCTGCTGCGAGTTGCCTCTTTGCCTGCTTACGAGTATCTTTCTTGCAATGATCGACGTTTGTGACGCGCTGCTCAAATCCAACATCCCTTGTATGGAATATGGCTTGAGTGCGATTGATGCATACACAGGATTAACCCCGACTCAACCAACACAATTTATTATTGCAGAAGGAACTATTATCGATCTTGCAAAACAGTTCGAAGCGCTTATGTATCCGTCGCTTCCTTATGCGGACGCCTCACTGTCCAAAGAAGCGGCAGGGTGCGAAGTGCGGTTTCTGTGTGTCGATTCCTTACAGCAAAAAAACTTGGGCGCTTCGCCTTTGACCGACTTTAGGAAAGTTCCAAATAGAGACTATTACCACGATCCTTGCGGTGTTTATCCCTCACTCCGTTCCAGAGACTTTGTCTATCCACCATCCAAGAGTTCGGTAAATGCCCTGTTCGAAACGGCGATCTACGCCTCGCGCTTTCCTAACGTTCCGGAAGCGGTTTTTAGGGGTTTGAATCTGCCAGAAAGGCCGTCCGCGTTGTGGCAACGCGACCTTCTCTCGATTATTTTGCAGGGGCCTTATTCTTCGCAGGCACTCAACGGTCTCTTGGCGAGCGGATTTGTCGAACTGCAGTGGCCTGCCCTGTACGCCCTTCTTTCTGTCGACCATGCCAAAGAGTGCCATCCAGAGGGAGGAGGCTGGTCCCATACCATGGCCGCCTTGGATCAACGCAAAACTCATGACCTGACGCTTTCTCTGGCAATCCTGCTTCACGATACAGGTAAGCCGCGTTCGACTGCGCGGGAGGGGCATCGGTTTGATCATCACGCCGAAATTGGAGCTTCACTTGCCCGTTCCTTCTTGAGCTCGCTCAACTTTAGCCCGGAAACAATAGAAGATGTGTATTTCATGATCCGTTGGCACATGCTCCCTGCGGCTTTGCCCAAGATCCCAATCTCCACCGTGAGCGACATTGTGCTCGACAGGCGATTTGTCGAGCTTCTGGAACTGTATCGTTGCGATGAGTTTTCTACGTTCACAGGCCCTGAAAGCTACTACGCAGCTTGCGCTGCCTACCGTGCCTACATGAAAAACGTCCGCAACCCTTACAGAGACGACCAGGGGCGTAAATTACATCGGTCTCAGGCCGGCATAGGCATATAGGGTACAGCCCACCTGGGGGCTTTAAATGAGGCAAATTGCTCGTAGTTGGCGACAAGCGCGGACACAATTTTCTGGTCGAGGGGTGTCTGCTGCAAAATCTTGAAGGCTTCTGCGGCATGGACTGGATCGCGATAGGGTCTTGTGCCAATCAGCGCCTCGAACACATCAACCACGGCGATTATCCTGGACTCTTCTGGGATTTCATCGCCCTTAAGGCCATCGGGATACCCTGATCCGTCCATGCGCTCGTGGTGAGACCGCACAATCGGGCTCAATGCGGCGAGCTCCTGAAAATTGAGTAAGATAGCAGCGGACGCAGCCGGATGCTTTTGAACAATTGCCATTTCATCTTTGGAAAGTGGTCCTGTCTTCTGCAGAATCTCCGAAGAGACAGCGATTTTACCGATATCGTGAAGAAGCGCTGCAATATAGAGATTGCGCAAACGCTTCCCCCTAAACCCCATTTTCTCGCCAACAAAAACCGCAAGGGCCGCGACCCGGCGTGAGTGACTGACAGCCTCTTTTTCGGTCTGCTCAAAAAGGTAGATTATCGATTCCAGCCCCTTGGTTTCGTAGAAAAAGCGTGAAGTTCGGGAGCTTACCAGGTGAACAGGAAAACTTACCGCAAGTATTGCCAAGAACACGATAAGATAATCAGACCATAGCAATAAAGGCTCGACAAAACTCACTTTTAGACCATAGGCGAAATCTTGGCCATCGCCGCCCGTTATCCGCATCCCTGCTTGTGGCAGGATTGCATCGACAAGATCCTGGCTATTCAAACTTACGATCGCCGTCCAATCTTCCAGGGGCGAATTGCCATAATCGTCCTTTATGGAAAACAGCAAGCGCAAGTCCCCATCCTTGTTTTCGATGGCTTGAGAGTCTTTGGGAGGCGACCTCTTTTCTAAGCTTGCACTCTTGACAAAGGGGTAAAGATACACGATGTCAAGTATCTGATTCTGGGCGGTGGCAATTTGTCCTTCCTGAATATTTCGGCGCAACTCGTTCCAGGAGAAATAGCCGTCGTTGAAGGCGGTCCAATCCATCGCAACAATCGTAACAAAGGCAGCCTTTGTCTCCAACAATTGAGCCTTACGATGATCCAGCCTTATACCGACAATGATCCCGAACACAACTGAAGCGGTTAGCACCACAATTACAAGGCCCTGAATGAGTCCTTTGGCCTTAATGCGGCCAAACACGCTTGACTTTGTTTTTTCCAACTTTTTATCTCCAGAAGCCCGTGCAATTTGTCCGCACAAACCCCTTTAATTCAGACCTTCCTAGTTATCGCTGTCTTCCATCTCTTCCTCAGTTTCTTTTGCCTTCTTTCTCGCTTCAAAATCTCTGACGATTGCCAAGGCGTCCTGTTCGTATTCGTCTGGTACAACGACACTCACGCCTTTTACATTGATCGAATAGAAGGGGTTAACATCGAGCATAGAGTCGGTCATCATCTCGGCGGGAATTCCGGCAGACTCAAGAAGGCTCTTGACTACTATGGCATCCTCCTGGAAAGCGGCTGCAAAAACAGTTTTCATGCTTGCGACCTCCAATTCTCGATCGCCTTGCGCGATTTATCAAAGGCGGGACCAAGCCGGCGGGCTCCGGTAGGCGTCATGAGCCAGTCTTCTTCCATCCGCATACCGCCAAGATCCTTCCACCGTCCTAATTCATTGTAGTCTATAAACTCGTCAAATGCATTGCCGCGTTCCCATTTTTCTATGAGCCCTGGAATAAAGTAGATGCCAGGTTCCATGGAATGCACCATACCGGGCTTAAGCTCCTTGGCCAACCTGAGTGAAGAAAGTCCAAATTGTTCGCTCCGGTGCATGGTTTTTCCATAACCTACACGATCCTCACCAAGACCTTCCATATCGTGAACATCCAGTCCGATCATGTGGCCCAGTCCATGGGGGAAAAGGAGAGCGTGAGCCCCGCGTTCCACAGCCATAGACGGATCCCCTTTCATGATGCCAATCTCCTTGAGTCCACGGGCGAGGCTAAGGCATGCAGTGCGATGAACATCAATGAATTTCTTTCCAGGCGCAAGCGCACTGGTCGCATCCAGGAACACCTTGCACAAGAGATCGTAGATTTGAGCCTGACGGGAATCGAAACGCTTGCCGACTGGGAAAGTCGTAGTGAGATCCCCAGCGTATCCCGACTCTACCTCGGCGCCGGCGTCCAGCAAAACCAAGTCGCCGTCTTTGGCGACATAATCGTAAGAATGATTGTGCAGTGTCTCGCCGTGGTTCGTAGCAATTGTAGCAAAACTCAAACCGCAGCCATGCTTCTGAGCCTCGTACTGCACAAGCGCTGCAGCCTCGTAGCCTGTCCAGCCTGGCCGAATTTGTCTTAACAGTGCCTGGTGCATGGCTTCCGAAACAGCCACTGCTTTTTCCAGTTCTGCAATCTCACGAGGCTCTTTTATCTCGCGCATGCTGATGACCGCGTCAATAAGCTCTGCGCTTATTGATTCTTCGAGCTGTCTCGGGCTCAAACCTGAAAGCCGAGAGAGCCTTTCTTTTGTCTCGGTTCGATAAAATGGAAGACAATAGACTGGCTCACGGCGGGCTATGGCTACTTCGACGCGACCGCTTGCTGCGTTCAAGGGCCTTACGTCCGTAATTCCACTCTTGCGTGCAAGATCGGCGACGCTTTCCATGGGACCGGTCCAGATCATATCGTCCATGGTGATATCATTGGCAAAAAGGGTGGATTTGCCATCGGACAGGTCGAGCACGAGCAACATGTCGGGCACGTTGAGTCCTACGAAATAAAGCCAATTCGAATCTTGCCTAAAGGGATAACAGTTATCCGGATAATTGATTGGCGACTCGCCATTGGATGGAAAAAGAACAATACCACTCGTAACACCGGCACGCTGAAGCCGTTCGACCAGGCAGCTACGTCTTTCTTGATAAACAGCGGGTTCAAACATAAAAGACATAGTATGTTCTAATTCCTGACAGGTCAACATAAGCAATCGGCGTCGTGCGGTTCCGTTTTCTGACCGCAACTCCTCGCTTTCCGTCGCTGCCGGCCTTCATAGCATGAACTTTAGTCTTCTACTCGCTCTTTCACTTGCTCTTTCCCCTTCTAATAGAAGGCAATATTCCTCACGTTAGTAAATTGAAATTTCTATTCTAGTGGCTATGGTGTTACCATAATGGATTATATTAGGGCCTGTCTTGCCAGTAACCTGAAGATCCGCAGGGCAATGTTAGGAATATCGCAGGAAGAACTTGCCGAAAAGGCCGGCATATCTCCTGGTTATGTGGCAAATATAGAAACGGGCCGCAGCTTCCCCTCGACCACGGTTCTGCTCCGCCTGAGCGCGGCATTCAATGTGGAACACTGGAAGCTCCTTATGGATCCACAGAACGACGAAATCAATTACTCAAAAGAAGAAATATCCAGAATTTTCGATCGCGCAAAGGAATACGTGCTTGGAGAACTACCGAACAATTATTCAACTCCTACCCCGCCGCCACAAAACCATGCACCGGACAGGCGCGATACTGTGCTGGAAGACCAGTCACAGTAAACCTGAATTGTTGGGAAAATGACAAAGGTTGACAGTCCAGAATCGAAATCCTACTATTGAGCGATGAATATCTTATCTTGGAAGTTCTCTTGGAAGTGGAAATCCATGCGAACGGTTCATGCCCTTGCGGAAGTCTTGGCCATCGCTGTCTTTGTGGGTACGACGATGCCACTGGCTCCGCTGGATGCGCAAACCCAAACTCACGAACAAGGTACCACCAACACTTCTTCTGCTACCTCCGACTCATTCTCTCTCCAAAGTTACGTTCTCAATAATGGCATGGAACTCATCATGGACCAGCAGACTTCTGCACAGAAGATCTTCCTGGGAATAGCCGTCAAAGGCGGCACGGATGTCCAAACCAACAAAACAGCTGGACTCTTTAGGCTCATCGAACTTCTGAGTTTTAGGGGTGAGGCGAGCCACCCTGGCGAGCCGGAACCGGCTGCAGCATTAGAGACCATTGGAGCAGCAGGCCTCAACGGTGGAATTATGCAGGACGGATTCCTGTTCTCGTTTGTCGTAAATCCCGAACAGCTAAAGGAAGGAATAGATACTCTGCAATATCTATTCTCGACGGTGCGGCTCGATACGGCTTTTTCGGATCCCAAAGCGCTTGCTGAGGCAAAAGAGGAATTTTCTGCGGCAACGGCAGAACTAATGAACGATCCAGATGCGATTTACGAGCGGGCCATGGACAAAAAACTGTTCGCCCAAGGAGCGTGGAGGCGGAATGCCGAAGGACCCGACAGTCTTGTTGCACAGGCTACACAGGCAACGCTCAAGGCTCTGATGAATCAATGGTTCTTGCCAAATAACACAGCAATCGTGATTTGCGGCAATTTTTCACCCGAAGAAGCAAAGAGTTATGTGACCTCTGCGTTTGCAAACTGGGAAAAGGGCCCGAATCCATGGCAAAATCCTCCAAAAGCATTCCCCAAGCCTGGTGTTTCACGCCCAACCTTCCTGGTCTTTCCTGATTCGTCCATTGGTGCAGGGACGGCGAAGATCGAGTTACGGTATAGGGCACCGGATGTTGGTTCCAGCAAAGCCGACGCAGCTATGCTATGGGCACAGCTTGCTGCAGATCCTACAGGAAGGCTGGCTACAGCGGTTGCCAAGAATCTTGCCAAAGGATCCAACCTTGCAAACTTTGCTGTTCATTACGTACCAAGCAAGAATTCGTCCTATTTCTCTGTATCGGCAAATCTTGCGGTTAACACAAAGCCAAGTATCGTAGACAATGCGATGAGTTTTAGAGAAGTGGTACGCGGAACGGAAGGTTATGCCCTCAAAACAAATGCTTCTTACTATGCTGCCAAAGACTATACAGCGGCAGCTCAAGCAGTTGCAGAATCTCAAACACAAAAGCTGCAAGACCCAGAGCAGGCAGGAGCCTTCCTCATGAAAAGCTGGGTCACCGGCGCCTATCAATGGTGGCTGCAGACGCCCGAAAGGCTTGCAAAGCTTGGGCCAAAGGACATTCAGTCCTTTGCCGACGAGTACTTTATGAAGAATCTTGAAGTCGTTGGGGTACGGATTAATCCCGCTGACTATGAAAAGAATAAGAAGACCTTTGCAGGGTATGGTTTTGAAGTTGTAAGCGGAGCCAAGGCATTCTGGTGGCAATAGGTTTGGTTGCAATAGGTCCCGCGCAAGGCCATGAATGGACTGGCCAAAACCTATTCTTCTTCTATGCTGATAATGCTTGGTAGTGCCTTTAGCGCCTTGGAAATGCGCTTGAGGCTCTCCTTGTTGTCGGTTTCCATTGTAAAGAAGCCAGCGAGCGTGCCATCACCACGCTCACCAAGTTTGCCTTCCCTGAGGCGGCCTGAATACTTGCGCACTGCAGCTTCGATTTCGGAAAAGATGCCTGGCTCTTTTTTTGTAGTAACCCTAAAGCGCACGACGCTCTCTAAAGAGTCTTCCCATTGTACTTCGATTCTCCGCTCTTCAAAGTCGGCCACCGCGGCGATGGTCTTGCAGTCTGCGCGGTGTATGATGATGCCGCGGCCGCGGGAAATATAGCCCACGATCGGGTCGCCCGTGGCCGGCCGGCAACAGCCCGCAATCCGAATCATCATGTTGCGCGCCCCATCGATGGAAAGCCCTGCCTTGTCGCTACGCAGTTCCTGGCCAGGCCGATAATTCCTGTATTCGATCTCCGTTCGGCCCGCCTCGCCGGCCACGGGCTCCTGGCCTTTTTCCGTGCGGACGCGGGCTTCCTCCGCTGCTGTGAGTTCCTTCTCGGCCTTTTCCTGCTTTTCAGGCTTTTTAGGCACTACGATGCTCTTGTCTATGGCAAGCACCTGCCCGCTCTGCACAAGGAGGGCACGGATTTTCTGCTTGGCTTTCGAGGTATGTGCAAGCTTGAGCCAGTTGAGATTTGGCTTTGCGTTGGGCGAAGTCAGAATCTCTACGATCTGAGTATTCTTAAGCTCGGCGTCCAGAGGGATTATAGCGCCGTCCGCCTTGGCACCAAGGCAGTGCGCGCCAATGTCCGAATGAATGGCAAAGGCAAAATCGATCGCCGTGGAGCCTGCCGACAGTTCGATGACATCGCCTTGCGGCGTAAAAACAAAGATGGAGTCCTTGAGGAGTTCCTTTTTGATATCGTCCAGATATTCGGCTCCCTCCGAAAGAAACTCGTTCCATTTCTTGAGTCTATTGACGATAGGCAACTCTTCCAGGTTGGGCTTCTCGGCCGTTTTGCCGCGCTTGTAGAGCCAGTGCGAGGCTACGCCGTATTCTGCCACCGTGTGCATCTCGTGCGTTCTGATCTGGACTTCCAGGAGTCTCCCGCCATAGCACATGACCGTGGTGTGCAGGCTGCGATAGCCATTGGCCTTGGGCATGGCAATGTAATCCTTGAATCGGCCGTCGATCGGCTTCCAAAGCCGATGCACGAGACCCAGGAGCGCATAACAATCGTTTTCCGTATCGCAGATAAGCCGCAATCCCAGTAAGTCGTACAGCTCTTCCGGCGACTTCCCCTCTTTGCGCATTTTCTGATAAATCGAATAAAAATGCTTCGCTCTGGAGCTTATCTCGACGTGTATCCCTGCCTTGGTCGCGGCGCGGCGGATATCCTCGCTCACTCTTGCCAGGTAACGTTCCCGCGTCGCTTTTTTGGAAGAGACAATCTCTTTTATCTGATCGTACACTTCGCGGTTGAGGGCTTTAAGCGAAAGGTCCTCGAGTTCGTCCTTAAGCCAGGAAATACCGAGCCTGTCAGCAAGAGGCGCGTAAATGTCCAAACACTCCGCGGCAATGGCCTTCTGACGATCTTCGGGAAGGTATTTCAGGGTGCGCATGCTGTCCAGTTTGTCAGCGAGTTTTACAATGATCACACGTATGTCGCTCGTCATGGCAAAGAGCATCTTACGCATCGTTTCTGCGGCCTGAATGGTCTTATTTTTGGCTCGAACCGAAGAAAGCCGCGATACCCCCGCGACGAGTTTTGCAGTTTCTGTGCCGAACTTTGCGGCTATCTCCGCGTCCGGCGTGGCCGCAAGCACGGCCTTGCGGTTCGCAGCTTTGTTCTCTTCGTCCTTCTCTGACCGACTCGCATCGTGTACCAGCCCCGCCAGTACCGAATCCCGATCCATGCCCATGTCGAGGAGAATCTCCGCCACGTGAAAGTCATGTTCCCAAGCGTATTTGCCGTCGGAACGAAGTTGCTCCCCATGTTTCTGTTTGGTCCATTCCAGGGCTTGCAACGCAAGGGTTGAACCTTCCTCGCCGAAAGCAGTACTGCACTTCTGCAAAAATACGGTAACTTGATCTTCCATAGGCATTTACCTTACGCCTTATGTTCCTTAGGTGCGTTCGCGAAGTATGTTCTTCGCGGCTTTGGATTTAGCCATCAAACCTTGGCCAATGCAAAATATAAACCGTCGGCGTTGACGGGGGAGTCAATCTGCCGATGGCAAGTGTCCGCCCGTGACTCTTTGTCTGCCCGCAAGATCCAACCAGACCCGCAGGCCTTCAAAGCCGCTTTCAGTTAACATAGCACAAATACTGGCAACTTGAAATGGATCGCTTTCAAAAAGAAGATAGCCGCCTGGAGCAAGGAGGGTTTTGGCCTGAGGAATAAGTCGACGAATATAATCCAGACCATCTTGCCCACCGTCCAGTGCCAACCGCGGTTCTTTGCAGCCTGTCTCGAACATGGCGTCGACATCATTATGTGGAACATAGGGGGGATTTGCTGTAATGATGTCAAAAGCAGCGCGCCGCTCGGCCTTGATCTCGGCGTTCATCTCAGCCTTCGCCTCGGCCTTGGTCTCATGGCTAGCCTCAAAGCTCAAAAAGGTACTCAGGAGATCGGAAGGGAAAAACTCAATCTCCTTTCTTGGAGTTTCTTGCTCTAGCAGTCGGATGGAATTCTGCCGCGCCACTGACAGGGCTTCTTCCGAAATATCGGAAGCGCTCACCTGCCACAAAGGCCGCTCGCAGGCAATGCTGATTGCCACAGCTCCGGAACCTGTGCACGCATCGTGAACGCGAACACCACAGGAACTCCCCTTGGCTCCAGAATGCTGCTTCACAAGAAGCTCCAACTGATCGCCGACCTCCAAAGCCGCCTGAACGAGCGTTTCTGTATCTGGCCTCGGGATGAGGACGGCGCCGTTCACCATAAAACTGCGCCCAAAAAACTCCTTTTCGCCAAGAATTGCCGCGACACTTTCGCCTGAACGGCGCCGCTCGAGAAGCACTTGAAAAACTGCAAGCGCATCTTTGTTCGACTCAGGATCCCATGCAAGGGAGAGCCGGCTCAGCAGTTCTGTTCGCGAAATCGAAAGACAATGAGCAAGCAGGAGCGTCGCATCCAAAAAAGCGGTATCCGGATCGGGCAGCGTTTTTGCCGCCTCGGACAAAAGAATCCCGTATGTCACGCTATGGACTCAGCCAAAGCCTGCTGCCTTGCGTGTGCAACAAGCGCATCGATAAGCTCATCCATCTCGCCCTCCATAATGAGATCGAGCTTGTAAAGCGTAAGATCGATTCGATGGTCGGTTAGGCGGTTTTGCGGGAAGTTATAGGTGCGAATTCGTTCTGACCTATCCCCTGTACCTACCTGGCTTTTCCTTTCCGCCGAACGCTCAGCCTGAGCCTTGGCTTCTTCCAGATCGTAGAGGCGGGCCCGCAAGATGCGCATGGCCTTGGCCTTGTTCTTTATCTGGCTTTTTTCGTCCTGGCAGTGAACGACAATGCCGGTAGGCAAGTGGGTGATTCGCACCGCGGAGTCGGTGGTGTTAACGCATTGGCCGCCGGGCCCGCCTGAGCGCATGACGTCTATGCGCAGGTCCTCCGGCTTTATTTCGATTTCGGTCTCCTCCATCTCGGGCAGAACCGCCACCGTCACCGCGCTTGTATGGATACGCCCCGAGCTTTCGGTAGCAGGGACACGCTGCACGCGATGAACGCCCGATTCCCAGCGAAGTTTTTCGTAAACCGAGTCACCAGCTACGGAAAACACGATTTCCTTCATACCTCCCAATTCGGTGGCATTTTCGCTCATCACTTCCACGGTCCAGCCCTGATTTGCGGCATAACGGGAGTACATCCTAAAGAGATCCGCGGCAAAGAGTGCGGCTTCTTCTCCACCGGTACCGGCTCGTATTTCCATAATAATGGATTTGTCGGCTAACGGATCCCGCGGCGCAAGGAGCTGATCCAGGTCGCTCTTGAGCTTTTCGACCTTCTTTTCAAGGTCCGAGACTTCGTTCTCCACAAGATCGCGCAGTTCCGGATCCTTTTCCTGACTCAACATGGACCTGATATCCTCAAGTTCCGCAAGGGCCTTTTCGTATTGTTTCCCTGCGTCATCGATAGCAGCGAGCTTGGATCGCTCCTTCATGATCTGCCTGTAACGGTTCTGATCGCGTACCACGGCAGGATCAGATGCTTCGGTGTCGAGGATTTTAAGTCTTTCTCGTATTGAAGTAAGTTTTTGTGTCACACTTAATGGTATACCGAAGGAGTCATTTGCTTCAATTGCCCTGCAACTTTCCCCTGTGTCTTGGGCAAGAGTCTCTTGTGCGAACTTATAGGCATCGATATCATTGTAAAATCATGTTGGATTACCGATTTATCAAAGAAAACCTTGCCGCCGTCAAGCAGAATATCGCTGACCGTTACATGGTCGCAGATGCGGATCTCGTGGTCGCTCTTTACGATGAGCGTGCGGCTAAACTCAAGACTCTGGAAGAACAGCGCAAAAAGCGCAATGAAAACGCCGCGGCTATGAAGGGCAAGCTTTCGCCTGAAGAGCGCGCTCGCGTTATCGAGGAAGGCAAAGCGCTTAAAGAGAGTATCGCCGCGTTGGAAACGTCTTTGCAGGACATCGAAAAGCGGCTCTACGAAGCTGCGATGCGGATTCCCAATATGGCTCATCCTGATGCTCCTCGTGGCAAAGAAGACAAGGATAACCTCGAAGTAAAGCGTGTTGGTTCCCCGACTGTTTTCGACTTCGAACCCAAAGACCATGTGCAGCTTGGCCAGGAGCTCGACCTCATCGACTTTGACACCGCCACGCGCGTTTCCGGCACCAAGTTCTATTATCTGAAAAACGAAGCGGTATTCCTTGAGCTGGCACTCGAACGCTATGCGCTCAATTTGCTTCAAAAAAAGGGATTCATGGTATTTGAGACGCCCGATGTAGCAAAGACAGAGATTTTGGAAGGCATCGGGTTTATTCCACGCGGTCCGGAATCCAATATCTACACTATTGAGGACGAAGATATGTGCCTTATCGGTACCGCGGAGATTACGCTCGGTGGCTATTATTCCGGCACAGTATTCGAAAAAAAACAGTTACCGCTGAAGTTGGCAGGAATTTCACACTGTTTTAGAAGAGAGGCAGGCGCCGCAGGTCAATTCTCAAAAGGCCTCTACAGAGTACACCAATTCACCAAGATCGAAATGTTTGCGTATACGTTGCCAGAAGAATCGGATGCTATGCACGAGTATCTGCGCTCCGTAGAGGAGGAGATTTTTTCCAGCATGGGAGTTCCATTTAGAGTGGTAGATACCTGTACAGGCGATCTTGGAGCTCCTGCCTACCGCAAGTGGGATCTGGAAGCATGGATGCCAGGCAGAAACGGCGGTGAATGGGGAGAAATAACCTCAACTTCGAACTGTACGGATTTTCAATCCAGGCGGCTCAATATCAAATACAAGGACGATGATGGCAAGAATAAGTATGTTCACATGTTGAACGGCACAGCCATTGCCTGCTCCAGGGCGCTCATCGCTATTATGGAGAATTTCCAGCGGGCCGACGGCTCCATCGCAATTCCGGAAGTACTCGTGCCCTATTGTGGGTTCTCTGAGATACAGCCCAAAAGGTAGCGCCCAAGAGATACCGCAACTCTGAGGCCTTTTAAAGGTTAGACAACGAAGAGGAAATGTCTTTTCTCCACGCGAGTTTCTCGTTCTCGTCTTCCCACCGGATCTTGCGGCTAACGGTAAAGCTGCCATCTCTGCCATTTTTATAGACGATAACCGCAAAGAAACCGGCGCCAAGGTAAGTAAGCTTTTCGTTCTCTGCCAGTTTTTCTTCTGAAGAGAGGGCCTCCAGAACACAATCGAAGTGCACAGGTTCGCCAGTGCCCCGGTTGCCGAGTGCACTTGCCAGGTCCAGAATTGGCTTTCCGCAGAGAGGGCAGACATACTGAACGACATTTCTGGGTTCTTGTGGCTTTTCGGGGACGATATTCCGTTGACGCTGGAATTGGCCCTTATTTCTTTTTTGGTTCCTGGCATTCGGATCAAGGTCCCTTTTGTCGTCCCTTTTATCGTTTTGAGATTGAGAGCGACGCTGCGCATCGACAGGGCCTGCTTGGCGCCGTTTTTCCGGTCGGCGATCCGGCCTTTGCCTCATGTGCGGTTTGGATGCAGGGGGCACGGGCTGAGGCCGATTTTTCTTTTCCGGCGAGCCGCCAATATCGGAATCATCTCCCATTTTTGTCCTTCTTCTTCAATGTATCTGTGAGAAAACTTGCAATCTTGGACACTGCACCATCCACATAGGTTGTGTCGTCAAGCTTGCTTTTTATTTCATACAATTTGGACGCCTGTTGCCCAGAAGCCTCGGTTTGCGCCTGAAACAAGGTTCTTCCATTACTCGAATCTGAACCGGCCCACGATAGAGAATTTTCTGGAGAAGCCTTATTTGTTTTCATCTAGTTTCGTCGAAAGCTCCTTCATAACGAGTCGGCTTTCCATCTACTCCAATAAAGAACACATCATAACGTATGCATTTCCTACTATATTGTCGATATTTTGTAAGGAATATTTTAGAAGTTTCGACAATTCTGACTATTTTTGTGGCAGTTATGGACTGAGAAAGTTCACTTGCTGCATTGGCCGACCACGACTTGACCTCGACAAAACTCAAAACATCGCCTTTTAGGGCCACAATGTCGATTTCGCCTCTTCCTGCACGGAAATTCCGCGCAAGTATTTGCCAACCTTCGGACTCAAGCAGGAGGGCAACTTCCTCCTCACCCTTCCGTCCCCGACAGGCTGTCGATTCGCAGAAGGAACGCTCTTCTACCAGGCCACTCGAAAGCTCGGTCATATTATTTTTCGATTTCACATAGAAGATAACGCTTTCCCACGAGGCAGGCGATTCAAACGTGAAATGGCCGAATGTCACAAAAAAGGTCCGACATACTGTCGGACCTTTGGTTAATGTTTAGGCTTCAATTCTCATCTCAAAACCGAAAACGTTTACCTTTAGCTTTCTCCTAGTTCTTGCCAGCGGCAGAAGCACTGCTCGAGGGCGTCTTGGAAGAAACGATAAGTTCCTTGACCTTGGACTTCTTGCCGACCTTTGTTCTGATGTAGTAGAGCTTGGCACGGCGAACTTTGCCCCTGCGGAGCACTTCAACTTTCTCTACACGCGGTGAATTAAGCGGGAAGACACGCTCAACGCCGACACCATAAGAATTCTTGCGGACCGTAAAGGTCTTGCCGATACCGGCATTCTTCATCGCAATAACAAGGCCCTCGTAGGCCTGAATTCGTTCAGTTTTGCCTTCAACAATCTTGAAGCTCACGCGAACGGTGTCGCCGACGTGGAACTCCGGAGCTTCACTTTTGACCTGTTCGGCCTGGATCGCTTGTACCAGGTTCATGCCATCCCCCTTCATCGATGACTTCACGCAATATACTGTCCACTTCACTGGGCAAGTTGTCCTTGGACAGGAGCTCGGGGCGATAGGCCAAGGTCTTAGCGACGCTTGCCTTTAGCCTCCAACGAGCGATTTGTGCATGGTTTCCCGATGTTAATACATCTGGGACCTGCATAGTATCATAAACAGCAGGCCGTGTATACTGGGGATACTCCAGGAGGCCGGAGGCAAAGCTCTCTTCCTCAAGGGATTCCCCGGAGATTACACCGGGCCTTAGCCTATAGATGGCGTCCACCACTACCATTGCGGCCACTTCACCGCTAGAAAGCACGTAGTCGCCGATGGACACCTCATCGGTGACACGGGTATCGATAATGCGCTGGTCGACACCTTCGTAACGCCCACACAGAATGTTAAGCCGCTCTTCGCGGGAAAAATCCTGTGCCATCCTCTGGTTAAAAAGCCGTCCTGATGGCGTTACAAAAATAGTACGCACCGAAGGAGCGCCGGCAGCCTCGAGCGCCCGGTCCAACGGCTCAGGCTTAAGCAGCATGCCCGCGCCGCCGCCGAACACCTCGTCGTCGCACTTGCGGTGGCGGTCGTAGGCGTAGTCCCGGATGTTCACGAGCTCATATTCGATAAGCCCGGCGGCGACGGCGCGCTTCATTACTGAAGCTTCGAAATAAGCCCGCACGATCTCCGGAAACAGGGTCAGGATGGTGAATTTCACTCCAACAACCAACCTGCCAACAGCTCGAGGCTGCCGGCGTCCGTATCGATCGTCCCAACAAACTGGCTTCGGAACGGCACGATGGCTTTCGCCCCACCTTCGTACAGCAAGATTTCCAAAAGAGGATCAGCTCCTCCCTCGAGCACGCCGGCAACTTCGCCTATGAATTGACCGTCGAGCAGCACCTTAAGACCTACAAGATCGCAAAGGTACCATTCGTTTGCCTTAAGCGGACTCGCCTGCGACCGCGGCACCATGATGTCGTAGCCTGTGAGCTCACCCGCCTTCTCCGGGCTGTCGTAGCCTGCAAAATGAGCGCTTAAACCCCACTCGCCTTCCTCAAACTCCACAATGGTGGCGCGCAGCGTGCGGAACTCTTCGGTCGCGCGCAAGGTGCGGGATCCTTCGCTAGCGTTCAGAGTGCGAGGCCCTTCCGCCTCAGGTGCGCCGCTTATCGCTTTCCCTTGCGCCCCGCGATTATCCCTGTCCGGCGCGCCGCGGCCCTCCTTCCCAGGAGCCCCCGCGGAGCCCCGCACCAGCGTCACCACTTTGAGCCGCTTCAGGTGCTCGGTCTCCCCAGAATAGCTTTTGAGCCTCACGTACCCCGCAAGGCCCCGCGGCGCGCCGACCCGCGCCACAGCCACAAGTTTTTCCTGCTTTTCCGGTTCCATCTATCCACACATAGCCCGATGCACCGCGCGTCCAGCCCAAAGCCTCGCAGCATACTTGAAAGCCGCACAGCACACCGACGCCAAACTAATCCAAAATCTCCAGGATGACGCGCTTGGACTGTGCCGAAGCGCTCGCAGAAAGGATTGTGCGAATCGCCCTTGCAATGCGCCCATTCTTTCCAATAACCTTGCCGACATCCCCTTCGGCAACCTTAAGCTCAAGAATCGTCGACTTTTCACCCTCGATGACCTTAATCTCTACCGCATCAGGGTCCTGCACGAGTGACTTGACGATATACTCAACTAAATCTCGTTCCACTTCTTACTCCCCGGGCGGAAATTCTCTTGCCGTCCGAACGATTTCATATCCATATCGATCCATTTTGAGCGCACTCCAGCAGCGTATCCTTCCGGCCAAAAGCCCAAAAGCCCCGCAGAAGAAAAACGCAAACCCTCGGCAGCGCTAAGTCTACCTGACCTGGATATTCTTCTGATTAAGAATGGAGCGGACAGTATCGGAAGGTTGTGCACCTTTGGCAAGCCAAGCCTTGGCCTTTTCTTCGTCGATTCTGATCTGCTGGCCCTCGGCCTCGATTGGATGATAGTAGCCGATCTCGTCGATGGTTTTTCCATCGCGCGGAGAACGGGTGTCCATTACGACAATTCGATAATAGGGACGCGCCTTAGCGCCGAACTTCTTGAGCCTGATCTTAACGCTCACGGATTCCTCCTGCAAAATTAGCAAATTGGCCCCTGCTTTCGATTTCGCTCCCCGTTGCAGGGTCCGAATCGGGGACATATGTCAAAGATTTATAGCGCAAGGGGTAACTTAAGTCAACTCGGTTCTTTACACGCCTTATACCTGCTTTGCAATATCTTTTGCGCAGGTGCTGACAGGCACTAGACAGAACCAGAGAAGCGATACAACAATACCAACCTGTGCGCAAAGCTATTCTGCAAGCTGGTTTGCTTGCTTTCGACGCCTTGCTCTAACGACACTCGTTCCAGCAATATTCACAATAAAAGAGGAGCTTATGGAGAGTATAATTCTAGATGGTAAAGCCGTATCAGCTAAGTTGGAGAGCGAACTAAAGGTTCGTGTGGAGAACATCGTCGCGAAATCTGGCATAACCCCGGTTTTGGCTACCATATTGGTTGGAGAGGACCCTTCCTCCAAAGTCTATGTCAACATGAAGGGCAATGCTTGCAAACGCATCGGGCTCACTCCCCGCAAAGTGCTCTTGCCCGAGACAACAACTACAGAAGAACTCAAGAACGCTATCCATCAACTCAACGAAGATAAAGACGTGTTCGGTATCCTCTTGCAGCACCCTGTGCCCAGGCAAATTAACGAGCGCGAGTGTTTTGATGCGATCGATCCTGCAAAAGACGTGGATGGCGTCACAGCGACAGGTTTTGGCATGATGGCGCTCGGCGAAAAGGTGTTTGTGTCGGCGACGCCAGGTGGTATTCTTTATTTGCTCAAGCAGTACAACATTCCGCTCGCAGGCAAACGCGCCATCGTCATTGGAAGAAGCGCGATTTTGGGCAAACCGGTCGCCATGCTCCTCCTCAATGAGAACGCCACGGTCACGATTTGTCATTCCAAGAGCGAAAACTTGCCGGAGCTTGTAAGAGAAAGCGATATTGTGGTCGCCGCCGTGGGCAAACCCGACTTTGTAAAGGCGGACTGGATTAGGGAAGGCGCAGTCCTTGTCGACGCAGGCTATCATCCGGGCGGCATCGGCGATGTGGAAAAGTCGGCTTATGCAAAAACCTCTGCCTACACGCCGGTTCCGGGCGGCGTCGGGCCCATGACCATTGTCACGCTCATGCGCCAGACGGTTGAGGCTGCAGAGAAGGCGCTTCTCTAGACAGCCAGACAGCCACCTTTTATTCGTTCAAACTAATACCCAGTGGTGCTTTTGAGCTCCACTGGGAAGGTTTAGACAGTTATGACAATTGCCATGCCGATGAGCGCGAGTGCGTTGGCGACGCAGAATCCCAAGAGAAATTTGGTACTCAGCTTGAGCCTTGGGTGCCCAAGAGCCACGTGATTATTGCTTTTCGCTTTATTAAACCCAACAGGGGAAGCGCCCTCCGATTGTTCGCTCTTATCACTGGTCTTGTCAGAAACTGCTCTCATAGCGTATCTCCTTGTCTTATCTCATTATTTTCCTGCTCATCCGCTGGCCGGTTCATGTCGGACGCCGACAAAAAGGAGGCATGTGCACCTTGGATACTTCGACTTTGCAGAAGGTTCCAACGAGCCTCCAACTCTTCAAAACTGATGTTGAGCTCATGCATCGCCTTAAAAAGTCGAGGTAACTCTTCATCGAGAAAACGCTTGCGCCGCTCGGCGCGTAAAAGTTCATCGGCAGTGTCTGCCACATAATACCCAGTACCTCGTTCTGGTCTGGCAATGCCAGAATCCGCGAGCGTCTGAAGCGCCCGAGCCGCAGTGTTGGGGTTTACGCCCAAAGATGTAGCCAAATCACGCGCAGATGGGAGCCTGCCGCCTGGCGCGAACTTGCCGGAAGCAATGTCATCGGCTAACATTTCTGCAATTTGCGAGAATATGGGTTTGTCATTATTGAACCTCATCGCGCACTTCCTTTTCCTCAACACGAAGGTAGCCGTAGCCGATGCAGAAAATCGGAACAATACCATAAAGAAGCACGTTCAGAATGATATTTAGTGCAGTTGCAGCCCCGCCAGATAATGGCCAGGCCATGTATCGACCAGCACCGTTCCACATGAAGGAATAGGCACTACTGTTAAATGCAACGTTCCGGGGAATGCGATGGGCAAACAGGATTGCAAAGGCAAAACCAGCCATGACGAGCACATAGACCAACAAGTTGCCAGCGCTCTTTAAGAGGGGTTTTCTGCGAAACGTTGCAGCCCCGGCAAGAAACCAGAGCGAAAAAATGGCGTAATTGCCCCAGATGCTCATGACACTGCCAAAGTCTGTGCCAGGAGTCCAAATACGACCACCAGGGCCGCCTGCCACAAGCTCCAAAGCGGATAGCAAGCCCGACAGGCCCATGACCACAAGAGCGCCAACAAGTGGGTACAAAACCACGTACTCGACAAGCGCTGCGACATATTTTTCCAGCGGAGTTGCCGGCAGAAGAACCCAGTCCAGACCGGCCTTTTCGTCATGCATTTCCCTAAAGGCATAACCAGAAAGTACAATGCCTGCGCCAAGAAGGAATACTGTCCAAATCTGACCATTGCCACTATTGAAGAGTGCGTAACCGGTCCCAATTATCGAAAGAAGATTGACTCCGAAGAGAATACCAACGCCGATCAGCAGCGACGGCAAGTCATCCAAGGCACGATTCTTGAGCAAAAGTGCCACACGTTCAAAACTGAATTTCTTTTTTAGGGTTGTAGTATTCATCTTTGCACCTCCGTAGGCCTGCGGAATTCCGAATTCTGCGCATCGCTGTAACCCGACTGCTTGCCGCCATTATCACGCGAGCCATTATCACGCGAGCCAACGTAAAGGGAACCATCGTATCGCGAGACAAGAGCCTCGCCGTTTAGCGCAGAGGCAAGTCTCTCTGGTACAGCGATTGCAGCATTAAAGACAAGCTCCAAATCGGCCGCATCGCTTGCCGGGCCTGCGTTTAGGGACTCCCCTCCTGCGGCGTTGCGCGCCATCAGGGCAGACCACCCCACCGCATCCTTCTCCGCATACACGACGCCAGGCACATCGATATCTGGCAAATGAGCGGCGTAGAGCCGCGAATTCATAGTTTCTGAGGCGATAGTAAACAAAACCTTGCCCTGGTGGAGGATGACCGCTGGATCGATAATCGACTCGAGGTCCCGCACCTGGTGAGTAGAAACCACGATGACACGCGAGGGTTCAATCGCCTCGGCCAAGACGCGCCTGAATTGCGTTTTGGATGGAATGTCGAGGCCGTTCGTCGGTTCGTCGAGCAGTAAGAGGCGGGAGCCGCTTGCGAAAGCCACGGCAAGTGCGAATTTCTTCCGCTGCCCATACGAATACTTGCTTAAGAGCTTGTCGCTTTCCAGCGAGAATTCTTGCGTCAAAACCTGAAAACGGCCACGGTCGAAGCAAGGACGAAACACTGAATATCTGTCGAGCCACACCGCTGGCTTGACCGCCGGCAGCCAAGGGTCTTCTGGCACGAAGGCAATATCCGCCAAAAAGGCAGCTTCCCGTTTTGTCGGGTTCTTTCCAAAAACCTCTATAGACCCCTGTTGTGCACGCAACGCGCCAGCCGCAAGCTTCAAGAGGCTTGTTTTCCCAGCTCCGTTGAGACCGAGCAGTCCATACACGGTTCCGGGTTGCAAGGTGAGTACCAGATCCTGAAAAAGAAGCTTCTCACTATAACCGAATGTAAGACCTTCAAATTGAACCATACCATACTCCTAGTTCACTATTTAACTAATACACTATAGAGCTTTTGGCAATTTGTCAAGGGAGAATTAAGCATTCCTAAGTGTGTGACGGTACAGATTGCATTTTCCCCGTTCAAAAACTAGTATCAAATGATGATACCCTTTAAGAAAGGCGCTGCCCTGCTCGCCCCGATGGTCGGGATTACGAATCGGGCCTTTAGAACTCTGATCGACGAACTCGGAGCCGCCGACTGGTACTGGACAGAGATGGCAAGTGCTGAAGCCTTTGCAGCAAAGGCCCGTTACGAAGAATCCTATACAGACGCAGGGCCTTGTCCGCAAAAGACATCGATTCAGCTCTTCGCCCGCTCAAGCGAAGCGGTTGCCCAAGCCTGCCGGTTATTGGCCGAACGCACCCCAAACGAGAGGCCCGCCGGTGTGGACTTAAACTTTGGTTGCTCTGCCCCAAACATTCGCCGCATGGGCGCTGGTTCCGCACTCAGCAGTGACCCTGACAAGGCCGCCGCATTTGTTGAAGCTGCCAGAACAACCTGGCCTTGGACGCTCTCCGCAAAGCTGCGCATGGGCGAAATGGGCGATTATGATGAACTTCTTTCCTTCTGCATGCGCCTTTGCAACGCCGGCGTCGACTTTCTGACTATTCATCCTCGCTTGGATTCTCAAAAGTTCCGGCGCAAGCCTCACTGGGACATTATCGGTGCACTGAGCCGCGATTTGCCAGTTCCGGTAGTCGGCAATGGCGACATTACAAGCCCAGAACTTTTCAAATCGATTTTGGACCAGGAACACCCCTACGCCCTGATGATAGGTCGGGAAGCGGTTAGGCGCCCCTGGATCTTCACTTTGCTTCCCAGGCGCTCTGAGCAGTCTGAGCAGCCTGAGCTTTCTGAGCCTTCCAAAGTCACCGGTGATGTTGACATAGACTTACGCGCGGTGGGCCTGCGGTTTATTGAACTTGCTTCACAATGCTTGCCTGCAGCCTTTCAGTTGGAGAGCGCCCGGCGCTTTTTTTCTTACTTTTGCGACAATGTGTCCTTTGCTCAGTATCTTAAAGTCAAACTCAGCAGGACAAGTACCCTAACTGAGATGGCCCGGGACTTCAGATCTTATTTCGACGAAGTTCCTACGGATCTCATTGTTAAACCAGAAAATCGAAGCGACTTGGATTCTCTTCCATCTTGATCTTGGTTATCTGGATCTTGACTATGAGACAACTTTACATTAAAAGTAAATGTGTCATTTTGAATATATAAGCGATGGAGGGGGTAAAGTATGGTACAAACAATCCCTCAGATGTTCCTGGAAACAGTTAGGCGCCAACCAAACGTAACTGTTCAACTTTCCAAAGATTCTTCCGGTTCTTTTCGTCCCACAAGCTATGCACAGCTTTTGGACAATGTGGAGACGTTTGCTGCTGGGCTTAATGCGCTTGGTGTGCAGCGGGGCGAGAATGTAGGACTAATTTCGGACAACAGAGCGGAATGGCTCGTATCCGACCTTGCCCTGCTCGGCCTAGGGGCGGCGGACGTACCACGGGGGTCTGACGCCACCATTCAGGAGCTTGCCTACATACTGGCTTGGAGCGAGTGTGCAACGGTCATAGTTGAGAATCAGTACATCTTGGGGAAGATACTTGAGTCGGTGCCATCGCTGCCGCTTTTAAAGACATTTATTGTTTTTGATCGTATCGATCAAACAAGTAAAGACAAGGTGGCAGCAGCCGGAATTGCCCTCTACGATTATGAGACTCTTATGGAAAAAGGCCATGAACGTGTCCGCTCCAACCCTGGGTTTTACAAAATGGAGGCCTCAAAGGGGATAAGGGACGATCTTGCTACTATCATCTACACATCTGGTACGACTGGAGATCCTAAAGGTGTTATGATCTCACACGGCAACTTTCTGCATCAAACCGATTATCTGCCTGGAGCCATAGGAATCAAGTCAGGCGACATTCTGCTCTCCGTTCTGCCAGTATGGCATTCGTTCGAGCGCGTCTGCCAATACATTGTCCTCGCTGGTGGAGCAACCATTGCATACTCAAAACCGATTGGTCCAATCCTTCTTGCGGACATGCTCGCGGTCCAGCCACATTGGATGACGTCCGTACCCAGGATTTGGGAATCGGTGCAGGAGGGTGTCTACAAGAGCGTCAAACAGACTGGTGGCATCACCAAGGTGGTTTTCGATTCCTTCCTGAGAATAAGCGAGCTCTATTCTTTCTTCCACAACCACTTAAAGGGATTGACACCACACTTTAAACCATACTCCCGCATCCTGGAAATCGCATGGTCCGTGCTCCCTACGGCGATACTCTGGCCTTTCCGCCAGCTCGCCGAGGTGCTCGTCTTCAAGAAAATAAAGGCACTGCTCGGTAAGCGCTTTATCGCAGGCGTTTCCGGTGGTGGCGCACTTACGCCCGATGTAGACAGATTCTTTGACGCAATTGGCGTAAAGATTCTGGAAGGATACGGGCTGACAGAGACAGCACCTGTACTGGGGGTAAGGTTGCCTTCTCATGCGGTTATCGGTACGGTTGGACCGATCCACAAGGGTACCGAAATACGAATCGTAGATGAAAACGGCAATGATCTCGGCAGAGGAAAGCGTGGGCTCATCGAAGTTCGAGGGCCGCAGGTGATGAAAGGGTATTACAAGCGTCCGGATCTAACAGCAAAGGTGCTTTCTTCCGATGGTTGGCTAAAAACCGGGGACCTGGGTATGCTGACCGTGGACGGTTACATAAAAATCGTAGGTCGAGCCAAAGATACCATCGTGCTGCGCGGTGGAGAGAATGTCGAACCTGTCCCTATCGAGCAAAAACTGGCGGAAAGCGAATTTATCGAACAGGCAGTCGTCGTCGGGCAGGATCAGCGCTATCTGGCAGCCCTTATTGTCCCAAAACGGGAAAACCTCGAGGCGTGGGCTAAGAAGAACTTTGTCCCGTACAGCGACTATGAGGCACTCACTCATCTGCCGCAGACCCGCACGCTGATAGCGAATGAAATCTCGAATCTCGTCAATCAGAAAACCGGCTTTAAGACGTTTGAGCGAATTTCGCGGTTCGAGATTCTGCCACAGAGTTTCCAAGTTGGAAGAGAGCTCTCAGCAAAGCAGGAAATAAAGCGCTTTGCGATCAATGAGCTCTATGCAAAAGAGATAAAGTCACTCTTTACTGAAGAGGATTAAGTAAGGACAGGCAAAGACCAAACGACGGGCTGGAAACGGCAGGAAAATCCAAAAAAGCAGATCAGAAGAGATTATTCTACTTCGATGTCACCTAAGACACTCTTGACATGGAGCCTTTTTGCACCCTGCCCCACCCTATAGGCGCAGCGCCGCGGTCCAACGCCGTTTGCCACCGTGGTACCGGGAGCACTGATCTGTCCCGACAGTGTCTCCGCGCGGAATTCAACGCTGGCATCTTCCAGCATGATATTTACATCGCCCGAATAGGTGCTGACCTCTCCACCGCCAAAAGTACTAAATACCTCAAGCTCTATATCGCCAGCCTTAGACACGAGCCTGATTCTGCCCTCCGGCCGCATGACAGAAACATCGCCATTCCTACTCAAAACGATAACGTTACCTTTGATTTGGCTGGCCTGAACGTCGCCATCCTGCGTCTCAATATGAAGAGAACCTGATATCTTTGAACAATGCACGTTCCCTTCCATGGTGTTGACAGTCGTCGACCCAGAGTTCGAAACCGTCACCGTACCTTTGACGCTCGAAACTTCTGCACCTTGCACGCCATGAATATGCACATTTCCCAGTTCAGAAGAGACCAGAACATTCGTCCTGCAATCGCGAATGTCGATTTCGCCCCCTAGACTGTGCACTTCCAGATCTTTTACACGCTCCGGAATCTGGAAAGAAACCGCAATTGCGTAAACATCCTGTGGTGTGTCAGCGGCAAGTATCAGGATACTGTCGTGGCGCCTGACAGAAATCGACCACGCATCCAAACCTGCAACATTTCCATGAAGTTCGCTATCTACATGGATTTGCCCGTCAGGAGAAGCGCTAACCTTGATACTGCCCTCTGGCACCCGCAAAACGACGCGCTCGGCGCCTTCCAAGGTGATTGCTTCGTCAAAATATCGTATATCGAGGTCGGCTGCCTCCGTTCGCATAGCCTCTCCTTAAATGTCCATGATACCACAAAGCCCTTTTTTTGACTATATTTATTATTCCCATGGTCACATCGAAGCACGGTCTGGATAAAAAGCACTTATTATGGCATAATTTGCAGACTTTTATCGCGTCAACCCGCTAGGTTTGAGGAGTATAGTGTGTATAAGAATGTAGAATCAAAAGTCGACTTCCCTGCAATGGAAGAAGGAATAGTGCACTTCTGGGAAGATCACGATACGTTCAAAAAGTCCTTAAAGACGCGTGAGGGCAATCCTGAATTCGTCTTTTACGACGGCCCTCCGTTTGCAACAGGGCTACCCCACTTTGGACATTTTGTTCCTGGGACGATAAAAGACATAATTCCCCGTTATAAGACGATGCGCGGTTACCACGTAGAACGGCGCTTTGGCTGGGATTGTCATGGGCTCCCTGTCGAGAATTTGGTAGAAAAGGAGCTTGGTCTCAAGTCCAAATCTGACATCGAAAAATACGGAATCGCCAAGTTCAACGAAACCTGCCGCTCAACAGTGCTGCGGTATACCAAGGAATGGCGAACCGTCAACACAAGGCTCGGCCGTTGGGTAGACTTCGACAATGACTACAAGACCATGGACCCCGACTACATGGAGACCATCTGGTGGGTGTTCAAAGCACTGTGGGACAAGGGCTTAATCTATGAGGGGTACTACATACTGCCCTACTGCCCTCACTGCGCAACGGTTCTATCCAATCAGGAGTTGTCTCTGGGAGGGTACAAAGACGACAGCGACCCGGCCATAACTTTGCGCTTCAAAATAACCTCCGCCCCAAAGGGGTTAGCCGAGCTTGCTGACGGGCGCACCTATTTTGTGGCATGGACCACGACGCCTTGGACGCTGCCTTCCAACCTCGCGCTTTCGCTCGGACCAGATATCGATTATGTGTGTATAGAAGACGGGGATAGTCGCTATATCATGGCAGAGGCGCGAGTTGCCGCGTATTACAAAGATCCTGCCTCCGCCAGGATTCTGTGGAAGAAAAAAGGAAGCGAACTTGCGGGCATCCACTACGAGCCGCTTTTCCCCTACTTTGCCAATCTCGCAGAGAAAGGCGCCTTTGTCACGGTTACGGGCACCCACGTGACCACTGAAGATGGCACCGGCATCGTTCACACTGCGCCCGGGTTTGGCGAGGACGACTATGCGGTCTTACGCGGCACCGGCATACCGACCGTGTGCCCAGTAGACGCTGAGTGCAAGTTCACATCGGACGTGCCCGATTACCAAGGAATCTTTGTAAAGGATGCCGATGCAGCCATCATCGAAAGGCTTAAAAAGCAGGGCAAGCTTGTAAAGCGCGAGCAGATTGTCCACGCGTACCCCCACTGCTGGCGCTGCGACAGTCCGCTCATCTACCGCGCCGTATCGAGCTGGTTTGTCAAGATCGAGCCAATCAAACAGACGATGATCGCCTCGAACCAAAAGATAAAATGGGTACCGGCGCACATTCGCGACGGACGCTTTGGCAAGTGGCTGGAAAACGCCCGTGACTGGGCGATAAGCCGCAACCGCTTCTGGGGCAATCCGCTGCCAATTTGGAAATGCGACGACTGCGGAAAGACCGTCTGCATAGGTTCGCGCCAGGAACTCAAGGAAAAATCGGGTGTCTACCCACAGGACCTGCACAAGCACTTTGTAGACGAGATAACTGTCCCCTGTTCCTGCGGTGGGACGATGCATCGGATTCCGGAGGTTCTGGACTGCTGGTTTGAATCCGGTTCCATGCCCTATGGACAAAGTCATTATCCCTTTGAGAATAAGGAAAAGTTCGAGAGCTCTTTCCCTGCTGACTTCGTCTGTGAAGGCCTGGATCAAACCCGCGGCTGGTTCTACACCCTCACTGTGCTCGCCTCAGCGCTCTTTGAGAGCCCCGCATTTAAGAACTGCGTGGTCAACGGCCTTGTTCTGGCGGAAGATGGCAAGAAGATGTCCAAATCTTTGCGCAATTACACCGACCCGATGGAGGTCATGAACAAGTTCGGCGCCGATGCCTTGCGGCTTTTCCTCATGAACAGCGCCGTCATCAAGGGCGAGGACCTTTGTTACTCAGACCAGGGCGTAAAGGATGTCCTCAAAAGCGTTATTCTGCCCATCTGGAATGCCTACAGCTTCTTCGTGACCTATGCCAACATCGACAAGGTGACCCCTACCGAGGTGGATCCTGCAACAGTGACAAACGTGCTGGACAGGTGGATTTTGTCGGTGTGCGAGGGCATGGTTGCTGATGTTACCTCGGGGCTTGAATCCTATGATATGCAGGCAGCTATTGCGCCAATAATTGCATTTATTGATAGCTTAAATAATTGGTATATAAGGCGCTCGCGCAGACGGTTCTGGCGTTCGGAGAACGACACCGATAAACTCGAAGCATACAACACGCTCCATCGCGTGCTGCGCCGCCTCATTCTTGTGAGCGCTCCGATCATGCCCTTCATCACCGAGGAGATATTCCAGAATCTGCGGTTGCCTTCAGACCCGGAATCTATCCACTTGTGCGATTGGCCTAGCTACGACGAACGCTTCCGCGATCTAGATCTTGAACGCGACATGGCATCGGTACGACACGCAGTGTCCATGGGACATGCGTTGCGCGTCACCAACGAACTCAAGACGAGGCAGCCGCTTGCGTCGGTTCAGCTTGTGACCAAAGTCCCCGAAGAACGGGCCGTGTTGAGTGCCATGGAAGATATCTTGCGTGAGGAGCTCAACGTAAAATTGGTAGTCTTCAGAGATAACGAAGAGGAGCTTGTCGAATACTCCGCAAAACCCAACTACCGCGTGCTGGGCAAGCAGCTTGGAAAAGATATGCGCGAAGCCGCCGCAAAGATTGCCGCTCTGCCATCCTCTCAGATCGAGAAACTCGTTGCAGGGCAAAGTATTACAATCGAGGTGGCTGGCAAGAATATCGAACTCACGCCTGAAGCGATCGAAATAAAACGTGAGGAGAAGCCTGGTCTCAAGGTACTCAACGAAGGAACATTGACGGTCGCCCTGGATACTGTCGTCACGAGAGACTTGCTGCTGGAAGGTTATGCACGCGATCTTGTGCGTGGCATCCAAAACCTCCGCAAGGAGAGTGGCCTTGAGGTGACAGACAGGATCCTGCTCCTGTTATCTGGCGATAGCGATCTTAAGGATTCGGCTTCCATGTTTGCTGCCTTTATCGCCGGAGAAACACTCTCTGTCCAAATCATCTGGCAAGACGAAGCCAAATTTCTACAAAATGAGTCGCTTGGGGCTGCAGAAGGAGCCGTACTCTATGGGCAAACCACACAACAAAAAGGCAACAGCGTACGTAAGTACTACAAAGAAGAGCAGGTCTTCAGCGCTAACATCGAGGCGGGGGAAAAAGTCTGGCATGTAAAGATTGAGCGGGATTTCGGCGCATAGCCACACCTTGCACGGTGTGCAGTTGGGCACCTCATCGCGCAGTATTTGAGTCTCTCAGTATTTGAGTCTCTCAGTATTTGAAGTAGATACCCCAAAAAGCTCTTCGGTTACCTCCGAAGGGCTTTTTTTCATCTTTCTATCTCTAATCTCGCAATTGCACGACAATTTTGTATAAATATTTCACAAAAGGCATGTTGCGCAGGCATTTTTATGTTAAAGTATAAGGGTGATTTCCCTCAACAGTTGTTTTTCTGTGTTAACTTCTATGTCCGCTCAAACCGATAGTTTAATGATGCAATTTTAAAAATTTGAGTGGACTCAGGCGATTTTGCAGTTTATTATAGAGGGAAGAATAATAATCAGGCAGGAGGATACTGATGAGTAAAGGTAAGAAAGCCTTTGTCGTCCTCATGTCAATACTGATTTTAGTATTGGCATCGTGCGAGACAGGGGAAGAAATTACTGCGCCGACAACGCAGCCGGAAGTGACCACGACTGCTCCAGTCCAGGCACCTGCTCCGGAACCGACGGCGACTCAACCTACAACACCGGTAGCGGAACCAGTCCCAGCTCCAGAGGCACAGGAACCAGCTCCAGCGCCTTCGGTCAGCGAGTATGAATTGCGCAACCTCTACGGAAGTGTCAATTCTCTCCGGAACGACGCAATTGAATATGATCTTGGTAGTGTAATGCCGGATGAATTCAACGCCGCAGACTCCGAATTTGCTGCAATTCAGGCCGAGTACAATGAGGTAATCGATGCGGTTCCTTTCGATGGTGTAAAGGCGTATCCACTTGTTGCAAAGCTTGAAAAAGCCCAGGCAGACTGGACAACAATCAAAGAACAGGGGATGCCCAAGCGGACGCAAATAGAGGCGGACAAAGCTTCCGAGATGCAGCTTAAGGCGATGAGCGCTGATGCTAGAACCATCGTACCAGAGCGCATGGATGCAGCAGACGAGCTAATGGCTCAAGCAGATGCCTTTGTGGATGCCGGCGATTACGAAATGGCAATTCCGGCATATCAGCAGGCTGCTGCTGCCTACGATGTGACTGCAGAAAAGGCAAAAGCAGACTCGCTTCGTCAGAAGATTTTTGAAGAAGGGTATGCCAAGTACAACGAAGACGAGTTCAAACAGGGCGAAGACTGCCTGGTAGCCGAAGAGGCTCTGTGGGACAGTGGCACCACTCAGGATTATCAAACCGGTGCCGATACGCTCAGAGAAGCGAACGACCACTATGCAAACGTAATTGCGGTCGGTGCAGAGCAAAAGTCGATTGAAGCTCGAGATAGGGCTCTTGCTGCAAAAGACACAGCCCTCATGGCTAAAGCCGATGTCAATGCTCCGGACGAATTTGCCGAAGCAGACGCTATCCTCAATGAGGCGCTTGAAAACCACGCACAGGGCAATTACGAAAGTGCAACGCCGTGGTTTGGAGATGCTGCAGATGCCTTTGATAACGCAACAAGCATAACAGCGGACATGCAAGCCAAGAACCAGGAAGTCCTTGCTCAGGCAGCAGCTGCTTTGCAAGCCAGCCAGGAAAAATCCGATGCTGCGGAAATTGAGAACAACGTGTATTTGGACGCCGCTCAGAAACGCCTGACGCTTGCCAAATCGCAGTATGACGACAAAGCCTATGCGGATTCCACCGCAAACGCTTATGAAGTCATCAATCTGGCGGGTATGTCGGACAATTTTGTTGACGCTGAACTCGCCCAGAGAGAAGAAGCTCGCCAAAAGGCGCTTGCCGATGCTAAGGCTGCGGCTGACCCCGCGATGGCCGATGCCAGGACAAGAATGGCGTGGGCAGAAGCGAACAAAATCAAAGAAGACTATCCTGATGTTTACAAGACAGGCGCTTCTTCTATGAAGGCTGCTGAACTCGCCTACTCCAACGAGCGCTATGATTCCGCCCGATCCTTGGCTGAGGATGTTTCTGCAACCTTCTCCGATGAGTTCCAGGCACAAGTTGCAGCTGATCGCGCCGCTGCGGAAGAAGCCGCAAGGCAAGAACAACTTGAGCTTGCAAAGGCTCAAGCTCGATCCAATGCGGATATGGCGATTACCGATGCCAAGGCGAGGATGAATTGGGCAGTGGACAATGGGATTGAAGCTGACTACCCAGACGAATATTCTACCGCTTCAACAGCAATGGATTCTGCGGAACTGGCTTACAGCACAGAAGACTATGCAACTGCTATAGATCAGGCCAACATAGTCTCTGCGACCCTGTCCGATGAGTTCCAGGCCAAGGTGGCGGCTGACCGCGCTGCTGCTGCAGCACAGGCTCAATATCAAGAAGCTGAGGCAGTTAGCGCCGCAACAGAAGAGGCACCGGAACCAGAAGCTATGGTTGAAGAGGCACCGGAACCAGAAGCTATGGTTGAAGAGGCTCCGGAACCAGAAGCTATGGTTGAAGAGGCTCCGGAACCAGAAGCTATGGTTGAAGAGGCTCCGGAACCAGAAGCTATGGTTGAAGAGGCTC
>Ga0116192_1000415_pt1 | contig 32559 bp, 26 predicted proteins | sample AD_UKC113_MetaG_FD_89876 | JGI IMG/M metagenome (GOLD analysis project Ga0116192, IMG submission 89876) | Active sludge microbial communities of municipal wastewater-treating anaerobic digesters from Hong Kong - AD_UKC113_MetaG | ecosystem: Engineered > Bioreactor > Anaerobic > Digestate...
ACCGGTTGTGCCCGTTGCAGGTGTGTGTAGCCAGGCATCAGCATTCTCGTGTTGGGTTCGGCCAAATCGAGCAGTGCCTCGAGGCAATCCAGAATGCCGGCTTGAGCCGCAAAAAACGCGCGCTTAGCATGCAGACGAAATGCCACGGCCACTTGATCGTTCCGCGAGCGCCCAGCGTGGATTTCTTTGCCCACTTCTCCCAAACGGCGAACCAGCTCCTCTTCGATAAACGAGTGCACATCCTCGCTCTTGGGGTCGACTTGGATGAGTCCCGCCTTTAGCTCCGAGCGCAGCCTGATGAGCTCGGAAACCAGCTTCCTGGCATCTTCGGCACGTATAATCCCTTGCTCGCCAAGCATTTGAGCATGGACACAAGAGCATTCGAGGTCCTCGTCCAGGAGGCGTTTGTCTATTGAAAGCGACGAGAGAAAGGATTCTATATCTGGATCGAGCGGCGAAGCCTCGCCCGCTCCGCCTGCCACTGTCTGCCACAGTTTTGCCATAGGACATCTATCCTTTTTATAGAGCTTTTGGGTTGTTACAAACGCCAAAAACCAAAGAAAGTCAAACTATAAGTCAACACTATACGGATAAAAGTGTACGACAGAAAAGCCGCTGGTTCCAGCGGCTTTTCTGCTTTACATAATTATGTGCAAAGCAAACCTATCAGTTTTCAGTCTGCAATTCTCGAGGCTTTAGTCTTCGGAAGGCGGCGTAAATCCGGCGCTTCCGGGTGCAGGCGCGTCAGGAGCCCTTGCCACTCCGCTTGCCGCGACGTTAGCCTTCATTTTGGCCCTGACCTTGGTGGGAAGCCCGAATAGGTTTATAAAGCCCGTCGAATCCTTGTGCGAGAAAAGCGGACCCGTCGTAAAGCTCGCCAGACTTGCGTCATACAAAGAATAGGGCGAAGTGGTACCGGCCGACATCATCGATCCCTTGTACAGCTTGAGACGGGCAGTACCGCTCACAGTTTCCTGCGTCGAATCGACAAAGGCCTGCAACGCCGTGCACAATGGCGAGAACCACTCCCCTTCGTACAAAATCTCCGCAAAACGCTGTGCAACGGTCATTTTGAAGGACAAGGTCTTTTTGTCCAGACAAAGCTGCTCGAGTTTATCGTGCGCTTCCATCAGAATCGTTCCGCCCGGGGTTTCGTAAACGCCGCGGGATTTCATGCCGATGACCCTGTTCTCCACCATGTCGACAATGCCGATTCCGTTTCGTCCACCAATCTCGTTGAGCTTTTTGACAATCGACACAGGATCGAGCTTTTCACCGTTCACGGCCACCGGCTCGCCTTTTCAAAGGTCACGGATACGTATTCGGCCTTGTCGGGGGCCTTCTCCGGTGTCGTACACATCTTGAGCATGCCGTCGTACTTAGGTTCGTTGGCGGGATCTTCCAGATCGAGCCCTTCATGGCTTATGTGCCAAAGATTGTCGTCGCGGGAGTAAGAATCGGCTTTCTTCATTGGAACCGGAATCCCGCGCTTTTCCAGAAACGCGATCTCTTCGTCCCTACTCTGAATATCCCAGATTCGCCACGGGGCTATCACTTCCATATCTGGCGCAAAGGCCTTTATGCCAAGCTCAAAGCGCACTTGGTCGTTGCCTTTGCCTGTGCAGCCGTGGGCGATAGCGTCAGCATGCTCCTTGAGCGCAACTTCAGCTAGGCCCTTAGCCAAGAGAGGACGCGCTGCCGAAGTGCCAAGAAGGTACTTTTTCTCGTAGGGGCTTCCGGCTTTGACCAAAGCCCACAAGTACTTACTCACAAACTCCTGTTTTTGGTCCAGAACGATAACCTTGGATGCCCCTGTCGCCAGCGCCCGCTTTTCAAGCGCCGCCCAATCGGTTTCCTGCCCGACATCCCCACAAACAGCGATGACTTCGCAATCGTAGTTTTCTTTAAGCCATGGAATGATCACCGTCGTGTCCAGGCCACCTGAATATGCCAATACGATCTTTTTCATGGCGGCATTTTAGTATAAATATGCTATTTATGTCAATATTATTGTATAAATTTGCCGTATTCAAACGTTGAAACGGCGGTCGCGTTTCTCTTCTGGCTACTTTACCTGCAACTACTCACACCATATAGTAAACCATGCTGTTTTATGACCGTCCGGATGGCAAAAGAGTCAAACAACCCAACGCTCTCAACGTCATGATGCCATACATGATGAAAGGCAGAAATGCATCGTCGGTTTTTTATGAGAAAGAGATCAATGTCGACAATGCTCTTGCGTACATTGCGGAAAAAGAAACAGGCAGTGCGGATGGTCTTCATTATTCGCTTTTTGCCACAGTAATGGCAGCCACGGTCAGAACATTTGCTTTGCGGCCGGCGCTCAACCGCTTTGTACATCGCAAAGCACTCTATCAACGCAACTATCTTGCATTTTCATTCATTGTCAAACAGCAGATATCCGAAGAAGCTCCAGAGGTCAGCACAAAAGTTTTTTTCACTCCAGAGGATACGTTGTCCACGGTTACAAAAAAGGTGAACGAAGCCATCGCCTACGCCAGGCAGCATGGTGGAAGCCCTGGCGAGGACCTTGCCAGTGCGGCAAATCGAATTCCCGGCGGCAAGGCCTTGGTGATGGCAATTTACAGGCTTCTGGACAGGATCAATCTCCTGCCACGCAGGCTCGTAGACATGGACCCGCTCTTTGCCTCGTGTTTTTTTGCCAATTTGGGATCGATAGGGCTGGATGCGCCTTACCATCACCTCTACGAGTGGGGCAATGTGAGTATCTTTATTGTGCTGGGAAAACTGGAACAAAAAGAAAACCGCATCGGTGCAACCGGCAAGAAACAGCATGTCTTGCGCATCCGGCTCACCGTGGACGAAAGAATCTCTGAGGGGCTCTATCTTGCCCGCGCAGCAGCGCTCTTTTCCCGGCTTATTGTGCACCCGGAATTATTAGAAATGCCTCTTGAAGAGGCGCGAACCCGCCTAATAGGATAGTCTTAATCGCATAACCCAACGCATAATCCAACTGGAACAGGCAATGTGCTGTAGTACTCACAAAACCGGAAGGCAAAAACAAAAAGCGACTGGGAAAGCCCAGTCTATGAACTGGATTTCGAGGATGAAGTGGAGCTTGTCTCAGCTGTTGCAGCTTTTTCCGGTTTGGCTGCCTGTTCCGATTTGCTTGGTTCGGAGCCAGCAGACGAAGGGCTACCAACTTCCGTCAGGGCAGCCGAGCTTGTCTTGCGGGAGTCTGTACAGTAAAATCCTGGCCCTTTGAAGATAATTCCAAGTCCACCGCCAATTTTTCGGTGAACTACACCACCACACTTGGGGCACACTTTGACAGGTTGGTCCGACATGGACTGAAATTTTTCGAATGTATGATGACAGGACCGGCATTCATATTCATATGTTGGCATAATATTTAACCTCGAACACAAAAAATATAGCCAAAAAGCAAAAAAACGTAAAGTAGTACAGAATGCCGCACCTGCCGCCAGGGTCTCCCGTTGGCGCAACACCCCTCCGCAATGAGGCCGGCCTTATCGGAAAACCCCGACAAGATTATCAAGACAAGATAACCAAAGCCTATTTTAGAATGCCAAGTTTCTTTCCTACTTTCGTGAACGCAGCCACTGCTTTGTCGACCTGGGCAAAATCGTGTGCTGCAGAAATCTGCACCCGGATGCGCGCCTTGCCTTTTGGAACGACCGGATAGGAGAACCCGACAACATAAATCCCTTCATCGAGGAGCTCTTCAGCCATGATATTGGCGAGTTTTTCTTCGTATAGCATGACAGGAACGATTGGATGAACGCCTGGCCTGATATCAAAGCCAGCGGCTGTCATTTCCTGACGGAAACGCATTGTATTAGCCTCGAGCTTATCACGGAGTGCAGTAGAAACCGTGAGCATGTCCAGCGCCTTGAGCGTCCCTCCGACAATGGCCGGTGCGAGCGTGTTAGAGAAAAGGTAAGGCCTTGCCTTCTGCCTCATATACTCCACAATTTCTGAGTGCGATGCGATAACGCCGCCAGACGCCCCGCCAAGCGCCTTGCCAAAAGTGGTAGTGATTATGTCCACGCGGCCCTTAACGCCGCAATATTCCCAAGTGCCTCGGCCCGTTTTACCTACGAAGCCCGTCGCGTGCGAATCGTCAACCATGACGAGCGCACCATATTTTTCTGCCAGGTCGCATATCTCGGGCAATTTTGCGATGTCGCCGTCCATGGAGAAGACGCCGTCCGTAGCAATCATTTTGACGCGTGCGCCAGAAGCTTCCTTTAGGCAACGCTCAAGCCCCTTGGCCATCTTGCCGGTATCGGGATCAACTTCTTCCACATCGCGCATGTCGGCATGTTTAAAGACCCAGCGCTTTGCTTTGCACAGGCGCACGCCATCGATGATGGAGGCGTGATTCAGGCTGTCTGTTATGATGGCACAGTCTTCGCCAAGGAGCGGATCGAACACGGCGCCGTTTGCATCAAAGCAGGAGGAAAAGAGTATTGCGTCTTCAGTGCCTAAAAAATCCGCCACTTTGCGCTCCAGCTGTTTGTGCGGCGCCTGAGTTCCGCAAATAAAACGCACCGACGAAAGTCCGTACCCCCAATCCTCCATGGCTTTGGCAGCAGCCTTTCGGATTTCGTCGTTGTTGCCGAGACCGAGGTAGTTATTCGCACAAAAGTTTAACACTTCGGCGCCATCTTTTACCCGCACGAGCGCCCCTTGCGGCGAAACAATAATCCGCTCGTCCTTGTAAAGGCCTTGCGCCTTCATTCCATCGAGTTCCCGCTTGAGCCCATCTTTTACTGAACCGTACATAAAACCCTCCTTACAATGCTCTTAAGATTGATTCCGGTGGCCACTTCCGGGCGCCTCAGGACGTCGGCACATCAGCATATCGGCACATCAGCATACCAGCTTCTAAACTCATCGACGCGAAACTGCCCGGCCAGATCTCGGCTTAAAAAAGCCCATGCAGCTTCCCACAAGGCCTCCCATGATGTGGGACAGTTGAGAAATATTGTCCTGCTTGGACACCGCATCCCAAACCTGGCCACCAACGTAAATAACCATTACCAAAATAAAAGTGAGAGGAATCTCGCCTTTGTCGAAATTCGTTATGGAAGCGAGGACAATCATCATAAATACCACGCCGGAAGCGCCCAAGAGCACCGTGGACGGGAAAAGAAGCACGTTCAGTAGCCCCGTGGACAAAGCGGTCATCAGAATGCTCACGAGTAAGAATTCGGAACCGTAGATCGTTTCCAGAATTGGTCCCAGGAGAAGAATCATCGTAAAATTGTTCATATAGTGCTGAACCGAAACATGTCCGAGCACATGAGTAAAGAGTTTGACATAGTCGCCCACCACGTTGGTTCTGAAGGGCGCCGGCGTAGAAAACCACTGAGGCGTAAGCGAAGGAAGCACGGTGAGCGACAAGCCCAAAACGAGCGCGGAAAAAAAGGTAAAGGTAAGCGTAACGGGCGCATTATAGCGAATTCTCATGAACAACCTCCGCAGTTACACTATAGATCCAAGGTAAGCGAAACGGGGCAATGATCCGAACCCTGCACCTCGGCCTGGATACCTGCCGTAAGAAGCGCCGGTAAGAATTCGGCGTCTATACAGTGATAGTCCAACCGCCATCCAATATTGTTTTTGCGTGCTGTAGGAACGCGATAAGTCCACCACGTATAGTGTCCGGGCTCGGAACACTGATAGCGGAACGTATCTATGTAGCCTGCACTCAGGAAGCTTGTCATCCAGGCTCGCTCTTCGGGCAGGTAGCCTGCGTTCCCCTCATTCTGTTCCGGACGGGCAAGATCGATAGGCTCATGGGCGATATTGTAGTCGCCGGCAACGACCAGGTGCTTACCCGACGCGCGCAGGGCTTGGCAAAAATGCAGAATTGCGTCGCAAAAGCGAAGCTTATAGTCAAGCCTGACGCCCGCTTCCTGGCTATTGGGGAAATAGGCGGAAACAAGCGTAAAATCTCCAAAATCCGCTATGACCGTCCGACCTTCAACGTCGAATTCCGGTATGCCAAGCGTAGTCACCGACAGTGGTTCGCGCTTTGTAAAGATCGCTGTTCCAGAATAGCCCTTACGCTCGGCGCAGGACCATAGCGGCAAATAGGGTTTGCCTTGCCCATCACAGGGGTTTGCAAGTTCCGCAGGTAATTGCTCCACCCTTGCCTTGGTCTCTTGAAGACACACCATATCTGCGTCTTCTCTTTCAAGCCAATCAAGCAGACCCTTATTGGCGCACGAGCGAATGCCATTTACATTCCAGGACAGGATTTTGACCATCATTCCCCTCGGACTTGCTATTTGAGTATGGAGTCTATGAGGCCCTTCAGCGCCGGATCGATGGTTGAGGCGTCACCGACGCTTTCCATATCGATCTGGAAAACGCCATCTTTGAAGACAATAGGACCTTGCTCTTCTGGCAAAGGCATCTCCTCATCTTCCGCAGAAAGGTCTTTTATTGCATGGAGATAAGTGCTCTCTCGCCGCTGCGTCGCGGCCTGGAAGACTGCTTCTGGACGATGTTCTTTCCAAGGCTGGGCCTTATAGCGAAGGCTCCCCAACACAAACCCAGAATCATTTTTCTCTTCAGAATACTTCGTTGCCACGCCTTTCAGGATACTTTGATTATGGCCAAATTTCCAGTGCCATTATGCGTCTTCCACAACGATTTCCGGTTTTTGCGTTTTGTCTTTCTCCTCTCAAAAATGATAAGAAAGTGGTAAGATGTGATAAGATAGAGTCCACGTTAGTGGGTACTCAGGTGACGCGCGGCCATGGAAAAGCCCAACACAACCCAAAACAAGTGGAAGGTCAAAAGTGAGCCAAAACCGGCAATACATAGGCCACACTCAGATGGTGGTGTTCGTTCTGACCTGTATCATGCTTTTCGCGACTTTAATTCCCTGTCCTTCCCAGGATATCGATGGCTTGGAGGCCGTTGGTCACCTCCAAACACGACGGTTCGATATTTATTATGCACAAGCACTTAAACCCCAGGCCGAACGTCTTACAAGATTCGCCGACATTACGTTGGACGAACTGGTCAAGTTTTTCAGCACTGAAACCGAAAACATGCCCAGATTCAGTGCACGAATACCTGTACTTTTGTCCAACCGAAGTCCGTATCTCAATGGGTATTCGATACCATACCCTTCTAACCGAATCGTCATATACCTTGCTCAAGACGGGATAACGAACGAACTTGCATCCCTTGATGATGAGCTCTATTACGTTTTCTTACATGAACTTACTCACATGGTCACCATGAACATGCGCAGTCCTTTCCTGGCGCTCGCGGCAAAGGTCTTTGGCGATTTTGTGAGCCCTCCCATTTGGATGATTCCCGATGCGATCATGGAAGGCACAGCAGTTTGGGTGGAGAGCAATGCTGACACCGTTGCGCCTGTAAGCCGCCGTCTTGCAGCTTTGAGTGCAGGTGCCGGTGACGACTCGGAGCCATCCGGAATCGAGGCGCAGCGAGGACGCCTGCACGACCCCGCCGCGCTCGAACCTGTATTCATCGACCTACAAGGCGATGGCGCCGATTCAATTTGGACGGTTTCCGGTTTAGACGATTACCCCGGCGCAGGTAGCCTTGCCTATCATTACGGCGCACTTCTCACGCAGTTCTTAACTGATCGGTACGGCGTAGAGATTGTCTCAAAACTGTGGTCAGCGGCGGCGACAGGCAATATCACAAAGGGCTACGATGGCACTTTGACCAGCAAAGGTATTGTGGAAGAGATCACTGGCCAAAAACACGAAGTTCTGTGGAGTGAGTTTCTTAATTGGCTGAGAGACGAGGACATAGCTGGGCAAAACGCGAGCGGCCAAGCCAGTATTACGGCAGCATCCGACGCTGCGGCTCCATCCAGCGCTTCGAATATGCAGGAAGTGACCCTGGCAGGCCAAAGGGTCGGCGCTTTTACGGTCGGTGGTGGAGAACTTTTCTATGTCGATGTGGATAAGAACGCCGTATTCAGCGTGCCACTCTCCGCACTAGTCGACGCGAATGCAAAAAAGCCCTCACCAAAACCAACACGACTTTTTGCCGCCGACGGGCTCGTGGAAAGGCTCAGGCTTTCGGAAGACGGCAAGAGTCTCTTTGTCGATTGGGTACGCTGGAAAGCGACAGGAAAAATCGTTCCGGCGCTCTACAGATTCGATCTTCAGACACAGAAACTCTCTCTTGTGGCGGACAGGGAAAAGAGCAGAAACTGGTTCGATGTCGGTACAGGGCTTCCAGAAAGCGATGTAACCGCCAAAACCTACACGTATGGACTCTTTCGCCAGGGACCCGCCATTGTTCCTGCCCGCAAAGCCCAAGATGGCAGCTTTGAGATGCTGGAAGGTGCCCCGCCTTTTGTTCGCTCTCTTTCAGTTTATTCCGATACAGCTTATTCCGACATGGCCACCGAAGGTTCGCAATCCAAGCTAGGCCTCGACATCGACTTTGACTTTGGCCATTATTTTGGCCCTGATTCTGGCCTCGCCTTCGCTTTTACACAAAAAGGCGGGCTTTCTCAACTCGCCATTGTCAAAAGAAATGGACCCAATTGGATTCTTTATGTGCAAAAAGACATTGTTCAAGGTGGAATACACAATCCCGTAGTTGCGGTAACCCCCGCGGGCGATGTTGTCTTTTATAGAGCAAGCTTGCCAAACGGGAAGTACGTCTTGCGGTGGATTTCTCTCACGCCTGATGTTCTCACAAAGTGTTTCGAGCAAAAAGAAGCACACTGGGTACCTGTGTTGGACTCGGCACAAGCGCGCCTCGTCGACACGGAAGCCGCAAGCACCAATGCGGCAAGCAATTCAAAACGCAACACTGGTTCCGAAATTAAAAGACTCCAACCTGCACTCTTTCCTGCCCTTACGAGAGCGACTCGCTTTCCGTATGCGAATGAAGATGCCTTTGGGATTCATCTTGAGGGTGGAGATTTATCAGAAAGGCTCACATGGACGACTGAAGCTGGCTGGAACTATCGCTATGGAACTCCTGAACTCAACATGGGGCTCGGTTTTTCCATTGATGCTCATCAGGCCACACTCAGTCTTTTCGACAATCCATTTGGCTTAAGCCCGGCGGAAGGTGCACTCGATGCGCGCTTTGGCCGCATCTCTGGCCTTGCCTTTAGCAACAGGTTTATGAGAACCATCGGCCCTTCGTGGCGCACGAGTTTTCTCAAGCTAGAGTCCGTGATTGCGGGGGCACAACAGAACTACGTGGCAAGCGAGTTTTTCAGGCCAAATTATGAGAGCACGAACGTTGCCACCCGCGTGACCTTCGGCTATTCCACTTTGCGCAACTCGATCTTTGCTCCCTTCGATCCGAAAGGTTTCAAAGGGGAACTATCCGCCGATTACGAGATCCTGCCTGGAAAGGCCCAGTGCTGGGGGCTGTCAGGTTCCGCCCAGATGGCATTCGCCCGACCAGCAATCCAGGCTTCTCTCTATGGCGCTCTTGCCTTGAGCCCGGCGTTCAAATTCGGTCCGCTCGGACGCGCAATACAGGGCGAGTCCGGCACACTCTATGGTTCCGGTCTCTCCTCCTCGTGGCCCAGCTATTACGAATATGCGGTCTTGACCGCCAGCTCGAGCTGGTTTGTCTATGGGCAAGCCCAGATGCGTCTTTTCACGCTCGAGGCCAGCCGTACAGTTCAGAATATCGAGCTTCCCTTTCTCCCTTCAGTGTCGTTTAGGCGAGTTTCACTTTTTGCCGGCGTAAAGAGTAGTTTTGGCCACGTTGAAGGCGTCCCCGAAATTCTACCTGCCGCCTTCCTTCAAATAAAAATCGACGGTACAATCCTTGCCGGTATGGCTTCGATGCTTCACCTAGAGCCCACAATGGGGCTTTCCTTCCCTCTCCGCCCCGATCTTGCAAAGACGTACTTCCTGCTCGGTTTTGGCCTCGGAGTATCCTACTGATGTCGTCAAAACACAACGCGAGCGTGCCCGCCCTGGACCGCATCGAGCCTGCAATCGTGCAGGAACTGCAGGAAGCGATTCAGTCGGCAGGTGGCAACGAAGTTTTCGCTGTGGGGCGCCTTAATCAGAAAGGAAAGCTCGATGCTATCGACGTAGTGGCACGCGGCACCTCCACGGCGGTGCCAGCGATAGAGTCGTATTTCGAAAAAGGTTCCGTCATCCTTCACAACCACCCTTCCGGCCATCTTTTTCCTTCCGACGCCGATGTGGCGATAGCGGCAGAAGCCGGAAGCTATGGCGTCGGGAGCTACATCATCAACAACGATGTCAGCTTTGTGTTCATCGTGGCAGAGCCGTTCTGCAAGCCCGAGCTTAAGATGCTTGACGAAGAGGGCTTATCGGGCGTCCTTGAAGAGGGCGGCAAGCTTTCCCAAAAGATGCCCACGTTTGAACCACGCTCCTCGCAAGTTGCCATGACGCGCGACGTAAGCTCAGTCTTCAACCAGGGAGGCATCCTTGCAGCCGAGGCGGGCACAGGCGTTGGCAAGTCCTTTGCATACCTCGTGCCAGCCCTCGCGTGGGCGCTCGGCAACGACCAAAAAGTGATTATTTCCACCGCGACCATAAACCTTCAGGACCAACTCTTTAACAAGGACCTTCCTTTGGTCTCCTCGATTTACAAGAAAAAAGCCAAAGCGGTGCTCGTAAAAGGCCGTGGCAACTACCTTTGCAAACGCCGACTTGTGGAACTCCTTGAAGAAGAGGGCCTTTTCTTGGATGACGAGAGCCCCTTAAAGAAAATTGCAGCCTGGGATGCATCTGGCGGCAGTGGCGACCGTGCGGAATTGCCGTTTCATGTCGACGACACTGTCTGGAACTCAGTCGCCTCGGAGTCCGACAACTGTCTGTCCCTCCGCTGTCCCTATAGAGACAAATGCCACGTCATAAAAGTGCGCAAAGAATCAGCCGACGCGCAGATAATCGTCGTAAATCACCACCTTCTGTTTGCTGACCTTGCAGCGCGCAGACACGCTTCCAGTACCGAACAGACCTCGATTTTGCCCGCTTACGACGCTCTTGTGCTCGACGAAGCCCATTCCATCGAGGCAAGCGCCACAAGCCTTCTTACCGAATCCTTTTCGCGCTTTACGCTTGGCCATAAATTGGCCCGACTTTCGCGTAAAAGGCGAAATCGCGAGTATGGAACGCTGCGACGCCTCGAGCTCTTCCCCGAGATCGATACCAAGAGCATAAAATCTGTGCAAGACCTCATTGCGGATTGCAATAAGTCCTTTTCGGACTTGGAAGCCGGCGCCATCGGCCTTCTCAAAGACGAAACCAGCCTCTGGATCAGGACAAAAACCGACGAGGTGGACCAGGCGCTCTTGAGCCCCCTTGGCAAACTCGAACGCAATCTCCTCTCGATTACGGAAAAGCTCTCTTCCGAGCTTGCAAAGTTGCCGGAAAGCCGGGCCCAGGACGAGACCGTCCTTGCAACAAACCTCGCGTTGCGCAGTATCAACGAGCTTGCGGACACAGTCGCTCAATTCAAGGACTTCGAAAACCACAAAGAGACCATTTTCTGGATCGAAAAGAAAAAGACGAGCCAGAAGGAAGTCTTCGTAACCTTTAACGAAACACCTTTGAGCGTGGCGGACATTCTGGGAACGAGTCTTTTTCAAAAAGTGAGGACCGTGGTCTGCACCTCCGCGACGCTCACCGTGGGCGAATCGTTCGACTTTTGGATGAAGCCCATCGGAATCGACCGGCATAGAGACGACCTTACGACGCGCATCTACCCATCGCCCTTTCCTTTCGCTACGAATGCCCTGCTTGCCATAGACAAGGCAGCCCCGAGCCCACAGGGCAACAAAGATCGATTCAAAAAATACGTCTGTGACGCGGTTATCGATTTGCTCAAAGCATCCCGGGGCCGCGCGCTCGTACTGTTTACAAGCTATGAGCTCCTTTCAGCCGCGTTTGAAGCGGCAAAACCGGTGATGGAGTCGATGGGCATAACCTGCCTGCGTCAGGGCATGGACGAACGGTCACGCCTTCTTACCGTGTTCAAGAACGACATTTCGAGCGTACTCTTCGCCACCGATTCGTTTTGGGAAGGCATCGATGCGCCTGGTGAGACGCTTTCCATGGTGGTGATGTCCAAGCTACCATTCAAGGTACCAAGCGATCCTGTACAAGAGGCGAGGTCCCAGGCCATAGACGCCGCGGGAGGCAACGCATTTATGGAAATAAGCGTTCCAGAAGCGATAATCAAGTTTAAACAAGGCTTCGGCCGGCTCATCAGGCACTCGTTCGACCGCGGCGCCGTGGTGGTGCTGGACTCGCGTCTGGTAACTGCGCGTTATGGGCAACTGTTTGTGGCGAGCCTGCCGCACTGCAAGCTCTTGGTGGAGGATCTGCCAGCTATTGCCAAAGGCGTGGAGGGTTTCCTGGATGAATAAAGACAAGGAACTGCGCGGACAATCCGATATGACATGCAGCGATTCCCGGCTGCCCAATGAATTGGCCGGGCTATTGCCTATGGAGAACAAGATTCAAGCCTATAATTGGGGCAGCAAAGATGGGCTTACGATCTACGCTGGGGTAAAAACGGAGGCGGACAAGCCCGCCGCTGAATACTGGATGGGGGCCCACCCTGTGGCCCCGTCGCTTGTCAAAATGGGGAACGGGCAGAAAATCCCGTTGGATGTGTTTATCCATGCTCACCCCGTTGAAGCCCTTGGCCAGGATATTTCGCAGCGATTTGGTGAGTTGCCTTTTCTTTTTAAGGCGCTCTCTGCCGCAAAACCACTCTCGATTCAGGTTCATCCTTCCAAAGAAAAAGCAAGAGCAGGTTTTGAGGAAGAAAACGCGCGACGGGTACCGCTCGATTCGCCCGAACGAAACTACAAAGACCCCAACCACAAACCGGAATTGGCCGTTGCCTTGTCGGAATTCTGGGCACTTTGTGGCTTTAGACCAGCGTGCGAAACCCGTGCCCTTTTGGGATCTTCGCTTTGCGCTCTGTTGAACTTTCCGTTCGAGACCGAAGATGAAACTGGTGGCAATTCCGATAATGATACCGGAAATACGGCCAGTCTTTACGTCCCGTTGCTGCAACGGCTTCTCACACTTCCTATTGACCTGCGTGCCGATCTTGAGACTTTGGCAGTAAAGAGAGCTAACTATATATTAGAAAATGGAATAGTAAATTATGACAACAAAAGGGCTGCCAAACGGGGATTGGGCGTACCATCCCAGGCTGCGCGCGACGCAGCGCACGCGGTGCTCTACTGTTTTCGCGAGTATCCCAAAGACCCAGGCGCGGTCGCACCCTTTTTTCTTTCGCTTTTACACTTGATGCCGGGACAGGGGCTCTACATTCCCTCAGGCATGCTTCACTCATATCTTAAAGGCACAATCATCGAGCTCATGGCCGCTTCCGACAATGTCATTCGTGGGGGGATGACTTCGAAGAAGATCGATATAGACCAACTCTTCAATGTGCTTGAGCCCGAGGCGAAGCCAGTCTTGGTAGCGCCTGAAAGCATCAGTGCGATGCCCGGTGTGGTGGAAAACACCGAAGTGACCAGGAATTCCGAGTCCTGGCCAGTACCTGCCCAAGAATTCGCCTTAACAAGGATCGAAATCGGTGGCGAAACGAGCAAGCCCAAGGAGAGCGAAACCTTTGGTGCGATAAACCTGGAATTGCCCGGACCCAAGATTCTTTTTTGTACGAGCGGAGAAGCGCATCTTGCCTGCTTAAGCGGAAAATTTTCGATAAATAATTATAAAGAAGCAACTTACAGTGAAAAAATCCGTGCGGGCGAATCTGTCTTTGCTGCCGACACCTGTCGCCGTATCGTCATCAAAGGGGCGTCATGCATCTACATCGCCTCTGTCGCCATACAGAATTCTGTCCCCGGAAAAAACGCGGTACAGGACGCTTCGGTGCTGACTGCCGACATAGCGAGGTCAAAATGATCCTGTGGGTCGATGCGGATAGCACCCCTAAAGAAATCCGGGCACTTCTTGTTCGACAGGCCGAGCGGCAGTCGCAGTCTGAACGCCACGAGATGCCTGGGCAGCAGTCTCTGCCCAGGCCTCAGACTCTCCCAGACGGGCCTCAACCACGGTATACGCTCAGATTCGTTGGTTCAGTCGTTCTTAGGGATATACCGGCCAAGTATTTTACCCAGATCGATCCGGGGCCCGACGCAGCGGACCATTTTATTGAACAAAATGCGCTTCCAGGCGACATCGTCCTGACGCGCGACATTCCCTTTGCGGAGCGCCTCGTTACGAGGAACATAGCGGTACTCAACGATCGCGGCGACATTTTTAGTAAGGAGACGATAGCCGAACGCCGCTCATTGCGCGACGCTGCAGTGGAATTGCGCCTTTTGGGCCTTGCAGACGAGTCGCCCCGCGGTGCGCGAACCCGCAGTGCTGGCGAGCTAAAGCGATTTTCCGATGCCTTGGACAGGCTTATAACAAAGTTGTCCCGCGCCTAAAAACCGGATTCGTTATTTTGGACAGGTTGTTCACCTTGGGGTGCCCCTTGGGGACCTCCGGCAGGCGACTGAGGACTGTTCTGCGTACCCTGTGGACTCACTTGGGGATTACCCTGTGGGCTGCTATTCCCCTCAAGTGCCGGCGCAATACCTTGACTTTGCACCGACTCTTCAGGGCCGGTCACTTCGGAAGCTTCTGCGCCAACGGGTTGGGTCGAATCGGCGCCTTGCGCTTCGTCGTCCACATCCACCCCGGGTTCGATACTTCCTGGAGGTGGAACAGGCGGCAGGGGAAGTTCCCTTGTTTCGTCGATCGCCTCTTGGCGGCTCGCCACAAAACGGCGGTCAAGATATGCATAGCGCTCGCGCAAAATCCCCGACTTGGTGAGCGTGCTTGGCGTATATTTTATCGGTGAGGACAAAAGCGCAATGAGCCGTGCAGCCTGGTCACGGGTCAAGTTGGTCACGCTCGTCTTATAATAATGCCGCGCAGCCGCTTCGATGCCGAAAAGACCTTTCCCCCATTCGGCGTAATTGAAGTACAGCTCGAGAATACGGTCCTTCGGCAGAAAAAGTTCAAGCTCGAGGGCAGTTATGACCTCGAAATACTTTCTTACATAACTCTTTTCCGGAACAAGAAATAATGTCCTAGCAACTTGCATGGTCAGCGTGGAGCCACCGTAAAGTGGCTTGCCGACCCGCGCATTGATTTCCCTGGCACGTTTGAAGGCGTCCATGTCGATCCCGTGGTGTTCGTAGAACTTTCCATCTTCCACAGAAACGAGCATAGACTTAACGTAAGGTGGAACTTTCTTTATCGAAATCGGTATAGGCTTTTCGAGTTTCCAGCCATAGCCAAGCGCCCTATACGTCATGAGGACCGTATAGGGTGGATCGATAAACTTATAAGTAAAGATGAGCGTCGACGTAAAAACGATATAGACAAGATGGACGTATAAAATCGCCTTCAAGATAAAGACGATTGTTGTGCCAACGACCTTGCCGGCCTTAGAATTAGCCATCGATACTCAAAGTATAAACAGAAACTCAGAGGAAAATTAAGCCCTTCCGGGCTTTGTGGCGCACTTTTAACTGGCCACGGCCTTCTTTCCTGCCTGCACCGCTTCGATATTCTTGCCAATCAGCGCATGCTTACTTTCTGGGAAGAACGACTTGAGCACCGGTTCCAGATTCTCGAGCCGGACTGCCTTGGTTGCCACACTGAGCGCACCCATCATAACCATATTGGCGATACGCAGGTCGCCGATTTGCTCGGCTATCTCGTTGCAGGGTACCTTGATGATTGTGGCATCCTTTCGGTTCGGGTCGGTTTTTACGAGGCTAGAGTTGATAAGAATAATCCCGCCCGGCTTGCAGACTTCTTCGGCGATAGGCACCGAGTCCTGGTTCATAATCACGACGGAATCCGCCTGGGTAACGACAGGGCTCGCTATCTCCTTATCGCTGACGATAACCGAAGCCCGAGCAACGCCACCTCGTTTCTCCGCGCCATAGAAGGGGAAAAATGTGACCTGAAGCCCCTCTTTCATAGCGCAGAACACCCACATTTCGCCAAGGGAGATTATTCCCTGACCGCCGAAACCAGCCATAAAGGTCTTTTCAGTCATGACATTCCCCCTTACTTGCTTTCCGCATGTGCCGCGGTTGCGGTCTTCTGGCCTGGGGCCGCCTCTTGAGCGGTGGACAGCGTGTTCTTGATCTCACCAAGCGTATAGAAAGGAATCATCGACTTTTCGACCCACTCGACCGACTGCAGCGGCGTCATCTTCCAGTTTGTCGGGCACTGGGACAGCACCTCGACCATCGTAAAGCCCTCGCCACGCATCTGTGCTTCAAAAGCCGTGCGAATGTATTTTTTCGTCTTTTTGACATTGAGAGGATTGTTGACAGCGCCTCGGGCCAAGTACTTGGTACCTTCGAGCGACGAAAGCAGCTCGCACACTTTGATGGGATATCCCATGCCAGCGCCGATCGGATCACGGCCATGAGGCGCAGTAGTGGCAACCTGGCCCACTAGAGTGGTCGGTGCCATTTGCCCGCCTGTCATGCCGTAAATTGCGTTATTGACAAAAATTGTCGTAAACTTCTCGCCACGGTTTGCAGCGTGGATCATCTCGGCTGTGCCAATGGCGGCCATGTCGCCATCGCCCTGATAGCAGATGACAAGGTGATCTGGCAACATTCGCTTAACGCCTGTAGCTGCGGCCGGTGTGCGCCCATGTGCCGGCTGCACTGAGTCAAAATCGAAATAGAGATCGGCCCAGATGGCGCAGCCAACCGGGTTTGTGATGATGGCCTTTGTCTGCAGGCCCATTTCGTCGATTACTTCTGCTATGAGTCTATGAATGACGCCATGCCCACACCCCGGACAATACTTGGATTGCACCGAAACAAGGCTTTTGGGATGACTATATGCTATTTCCATACTGCAACTCCTTATTTGGCCGCGCCTAAGATCCGCTTGATCTCGGCGAAAACCTCTTCCTGGCTGGGGACAACTCCGCCACAGCGACCGAAGAAATCGACTGGGCTCTTGCCATTGACGGCAAGACGCACATCCTCGACCATCTGCCCCATGCTCATCTCCACGGACAGGAATCGGCGACCCTTGCCGGAAAGGCGCTCTATTGCTTTGTAGGGATAAGGCCACAGGGTGATCGGCCGCAAAAGTCCCACTTTGAGACCTTGCTCCCGTGCAAGCTGCAGGGCGCCAAGGCTCACTCTTGCCGAGGTACCGTAAGCCACGAGAATGAGGTCGGCATCTTCAGTCTGAACCTCTTCCCAGCGCGTAAGCTCTTTTTCTACCTGAGCATAGCGCTCGTAGCGCGCCTTGATCATGGCCTCCAGTTCTTCTGGGACAAGGTTGATACTCGTAACGTGGCGGTTGGGCCTGCCATTTTCGTACTGATACCCAACCGCGTAATCCTTGCGTGGCAGGCTGGCAGGATCGATTTCGTCCTTAAAGACGACACCTTCCATCATTTGGCCAATAAGCCCATCCGCGAGGAGCATGACCGGGATGCGATAGCGTTCCGAAATGGGGAATGCCTCGTACATGAGGTCGGCAGCTTCCTGGACGCCTTTGGGGGCAAGGACTATGGTGTGATAGTCTCCGTGCCCACCGCCGCGGGTTGCCTGGAAGTAGTCGCCCTGCGCAGGCGAGATACCGCCAAGGCCGGGGCCGGCGCGCGCGACATCGACGATGACGCAGGGCAGGTCGGCGCCGCAGAGGTAGGAGATGCCTTCCTGTTTGAGGGAGACGCCCGGGCTTGAGGAGCTGGTCATGGCGCGCGCGCCGGTCGATGCAGCGCCATAAACCATATTGATGGCCGCGAGCTCGCTCTCGGCCTGAATAAAGACTCGGCCGGCATCCAGCATGCGGCCAGCCATAAACGCGGTTAGCTCGTTCTGCGGCGTAATAGGATACCCAAAGTAGGCTTTGCAGCCTGCCCGCACGGCAGCCTCGCCAATAGCTTCATTGCCTTTCATGAGGCGAACTTCTTCGGACATGTCGGCCTCCTTTAGAGTTTGTAGACGGTTATCGCCACATCAGGGCAAACCTGATAACAGTTGCCGCAGGCGATACACTTGTCCGGCGCCACAACCGACGAGGGGTAGTAGCCCCAGGAGTTGGGCGTGGTATCCGCAGCGAGCACGTGCGTTGCACAAGCACGGGTGCACAGAAGACATCCCTTGCATCTTTCCCTGTCTATGACAGGTTTTCCTTTGATGGCCATTGTGGCTCTCCTTTTTCTTTAAAGCGACGTGAATCGCTCTCTATTCGAATCACAGCCAATGATCTACTAATTAATTGCTATTTAATAACTTAATATCGACCTATTGATCGCAATCAGACATATTGATCGCAATCAATTGCAGCCCTGCCTTCCAACAAGGGAAGCAAGCGCTATGGAAGCAAGCTTGGTCTCGGCGCTGTCCGCACGGCTGGTAAGTACAACCGGCTTTTCGGCCCCCATCACGATTGCGGCGCCCTTGGCTTGGGCCAGATCCAAAAGACACTTGTAAAGAATGTTGCCGGCTTCTATATCCGGTGCCACCAGAATGTCTGCATCCCCGGCAACCTCCGAATCGATATGCTTTATGCGCGCACTCTCGCGGCTCACGGCATTGTCCAAGGCAAGCGGCCCGTCTACGGTGCAGCCCCTGATTTGCCCGCGCCTATTCATCTGCGTCAAGATTGAAGCAGTCACTGTACAAGGCATTTTGTCGGGATTGACTTTTTCCACCGCTGCAAGAAACGCGACCTTGGGTTTTTCCACCCCCAGAGACTGAGAAACGCGCACGGCCGAACCAATTATGTCGACAAACCCAGGCAGGTCCGGTGCAATGTTGATGGCTGCATCGGTGACTACGAGCAGTTTGTGGTAAGTGGGGACTTCCATAACCGCCACGTGGCTTGCAAGACACCCTGCATTGATGCCTTTTTCCTTATTGAGCACAGCCTTGAGCAAAACTGAAGTGTCCAAAATGCCTTTCATAAGGATATCTGCACGCCCTGTTTTTACAAGCTGCACCGCGGTCGCGGCGGCGCCTGCGAGATCCGCAGCCGGTACCACCTCAAAGCCCGCGATGTCGACGCCAGCGCCGCCGCGCGCCTCGCGCGCGGCGGCCTTTATCGCCTCCGGCTCACCCACGAGGATCGGCTGCACAATGCCCTTGTCGTAGGCCTCGCACACGGCCTCCAACACATTGGCTTCCTGCGCCGCCGCGACCGCGAGCACGACCCTACCCTTTTCCACTGCCTTTTCTATTATCTCTGCAATATACCTCATGGCTAACGCTCCGTTGGGTTATCCAATGTTTGAGTATTATTCAATATTTGTGTATATTCTTGCACTTCTGCCTCGCCTGACAAGGCCCCATAACAAGCACTAGCCAGTGCATCCAGCTCTTTTTCGCCAGGATAAGCCACTACAGGAGCGATAAATGAGCACATCTCGCTTATCCCATCGACCACATCTTTGCCGTACGCAATTCCCCCGGTGAGGAGAATTGCATCCACATTGCCATGCGCGGCAGCCGCCAATGCACCAATGGCCTTGCCAACCTGGTAAATGAACGCCTTGTAATACAGGGTCCCTTTTGGGTCCCCTTCATGATAGAGTTTTTCGGCATCGCGCATGTCGTTGGTACCCAGAAAACTTACGAGTCCACCTTCGCCGTTTATCATGCGCATAACCTCGCCTTGCGTGTACTTCCCGGAAAAGCAAAGCTTCGTAAGATCTCCTGCCGGCAAAGTCCCCGACCGCTGCGGGCTAAATGGTCCTTCTCCCGTCAATGCCTGATTGACGTCTACAACTTTTCCATGATCATGGAAGCCCACCGAAACGCCGCCACCCATGTGCGCCACAATAAGGTTGAGTGCCTCGTACTTCTTACCATGTTCCTTTGCATACCGTTTAGCAACCGCTTTTTGGTTGAGCGCATGAAAAACCGATTCGCGCTTGAAAAGCTTATGCCCCGAAACCCGGGCAAGGTCAGACAACTCGTCTACAACGACCGGGTCTGCGATATATGCCGGTATGCCCAAATCTTTGGCGATTTCGTATGCAATCAAGCCACCAAGGTTAGAAGCATGCTCTCCATATCGAGCCGAGAGCAAATCCTGCCTCATGGCCTCGTTGACCGCATAGACTCCACCAGGTATTGGATGCAGCATCCCACCTCGCCCAATGACTGCGCCGAGGCTCTTTATGTCGAAATGATGCTCTGCCAGGAATTGGAGTATCGTCTTGCATCTGAAATCGAACTGTGAAGCGATATTCGCAAATGGTGCCAACTCTTCTGCAGAATGTGTGATGTTCTGAGAAAAAAGACAGGTTTCTCCTTCAAAAACCGCCACTTTTGTCGATGTCGATCCCGGGTTTATGACGAGCACAGGCTTCTGCATTAAGACTCCCCCTCAAGACTTGGCTACACAAGGCATCAAAAACGAGTATACCATCGATTAGAAGAAATACAAGTGTATTCTCCAGAATTTGAAAGGTTGTTTCATTTTTTAAAATAGCCACGTAGTTCTTGGTCTCTTTTGGAATGACAGAATAGGAATAATCAGAATCTCAGATTGAAACATCCGGAAGATAAAAGGAGAATAAAAAAGGCCACCCTGACGGGCGGTCTTTTTACAAAGAACAAGCGACATTCATGATACCCTTGTCTTGTGACGGTTCAGTCTTCTCTTCTTCTTTCTCTTATGTGTCGCTATCTTCTTGAGCTTTCGCTTTCTCCCACAGGGCACGACAGTTCTCCTTCTCTACAATTGATGCGAAATGAGACAACTTCACCGCGCACCAAGGGCAATACTATACGGTTCGCCAAGGCTCGTCAATACGTTGTTTATGGACAGAATTGGCCTACTTCTGTGCCATGGCGCCTTTTTTGACGCTTTTTGTAAACCTGTCGATGACGATATTCACTTCTGCAATGAGGATTCCAGTAAAGCGTTCAATATTATCCACAATGTACTCCTGCAGCTGGTGCGCGTTGGACGCAAGCCGCGTGCCGTAAGGCACTTCGAGTACTACCGTAATGCGATAGCCTTGACTGTCGTCGCGGATGGCAAGCCGCTTTACGCGTAAGGAGGGGTCGTACTCGTCCACACAGTGCACCACCATCTGGGAGAGCGCCGCCTCCGAAATCGAGACCCTGCCACGCTTTGCATACTCGGGCCGGACAACCGACTTTTCGTAGATTCTTGGCAGAGAAGCTCCTGATCCAAAACTCTTTTTTAGGAAAACCCTTACACTGTCGTAAAATATCGAAGGATAATTGCGCCGGATTTCCAAAGCTGGTATTGGGATTACGTGCTTACCCTCCACCTGTCTTGACTGCAGGGCTTTTTCAATCTCCTCTTTTGTGGCGATATCTTCGATTTTTATCACTTTGTAGGGCTGGGGAAGCTGCAGGCGCTCGCAAATGCGCGACACCATCTTTTCGGACGTACCGATTATGAGGATTTTGCGAAACTTCTCCTTTTGAAGGGCTCTGGCCACTTCGTCCCGATGCATCTTATCGTGGAAAAGGGCAGCCTTGACCGCGCCAAGATAGGTCGCTTCCTTTTTGGCAGACTTGCCTGCAATGAGCTGGTCGCCGCGGATAAGAAGCCCATCGTCTATGATGAGCTCGATCCCGTATTTTTGAGCGACAAGTTTGGCTCGGAAACTCTTGCCGGTGCCAGATGGACCCACAAGGGCGTAGACTCTCACTCCACGGAGCATCCACAGAATCGATTTAAAGAAGCGCATGGTCTTCCTCAACTATAGACGACGCCTCGTCGGAGGTAAAGCCTTGATTCTTGGGTGGGTTTAACAGGATTTCGAGCTCCCGCGCAAAACGAGGCGAGAGTTTCTCCGACTCTTTGAGTGCCTTTAGCTCTCTTGTGCTCATAAAACGACGCTCGGTAGGATCGAGCCCCCTGGGGAAAGCCTTCGGGTCGAGGGTTATTCCAAAATAGACCGAAAGACTCAAATTTTGCGGTTCGTTTTGTGGTTCGTCTTGCGATTTTGGTTTGCTCGCCGCTTCTGTGGGGACAAAAAGCGATTCGATATTGAAATTCTTTGGATTCATGGCCAAGCATCGCACCTCGGCTCCTTCTTTGATTTCGATCTGAAAGAGCGGTTCGACCATGACGGGCTCACCTGTTCTGGCGCGAACCGCTGCCGGATCGATACCAAGCCGGCTCAAACCCAAATTAAGCTGTCGCACCAGTTCGGCACTCGAGCCTGCAACGCCGCGCAAAGGGGTGTCCCAAAGGTCACTGTCGCTTGCACTGCGATCGATCTTGGCTGCGAAGATATCGCCACGGTCACTCATCACAAAACAAGCCCATCGAACTTCCTGCTCATGCTCACGGTCCGATGAAATGGATGAACGCGTGGACGCCGGGCGCGATTTCTTTCGATTCACAAGCCAAAGGACTCCAAGGGCAGCTGCCAAAAGAAGATAGAGTAGACCTCCCGATACAAAGCGCCAAAGAGCATCGGTGGCCTCAAGGCCAGCCCAGATGCTTAGTGCAAAGTGAACCCAGAGGATAGATGTCAAAACTCTTAGGCTTTTTCTGAGCGAGGCCATGGTATTTTTATCGAGGGGATAGCCATCCAAAGAGTTTGTCACCCATCGCGTTAAGGTCTGTCCGGAAACAAGGGCAGGTATCGAAAGCCCCAAGGCAAAGACCGCCTCGATAATGGCGGGTTTCAGGCGCAAAAAAAGCCCGTTCGGGATATACACTGCAAACGCGCCGAGTAGAGCGAAGATCACAGTGTCGCCAAGAAGAAACCACGCTGACTTATGTTCTTTCCCGAGCCTAAAGACGAATCCCAAAGCACCCAAGGCCGCGCCGACAAAAAAACCTAAGGCCTTCCCCCAAATAAGGTCGGCGATGACATATCCAAAAAAAGGTGCCAAATCGGGGATGGTTTTCTTTAGGAGTCTACTCTGGAACTGTGTGTGCTCGCTCACAAAAAGAAAGGTACTGCTTTTGCCTCATAATGAGCAACAGCGTCAAAAAAAGCGGCCCATCGCCGCCTCAAGCTCAGCCTGCGGCTCAACGGGCAACAGTGAACCGCGCAACATTGAAAACTGCCCCTACACGAGCATATAATCAAGCCCTACGCGAATTCTCGGCTCCATCAGGGCCAAAACAAAAAGGCCAAGACAAGATCATTTCGGAAACAAGGGGCCGGTTTAGGAATTTGATCTAGAAATCTAGAGAGGAGTACAATGTGGCTATGATTTCACACCCGGCGACGGGTTTCGATATTGGGGATCCAGAAAAGATACCACTTTCCAAAGAAAATGCGCCAACATACGAGGGCGTTTTGAGGGCGGCGGGGAGTCTCGTATTGTCAGCTTCCGGATGGCGCAAAGTCTTTGCGGCGCTTCCTAAGACGAACAAAGACGGAACCAAGGACGAATTGGAACAGAGCGCTGAAGACTCCTTAAGCCCGGCGATTTCGGCTGAAGACAAGGTTTTGTGTGCGCTCATGGCCAAGACTTTTGCCGACTATCTTTGCACGTGCAAGCCCCTTAATCCTGTCGCCACAGTAGAAGATGCTCGTGTAACTCCAACGCGGGCCGTCATCCTTGGGATCGACTCAAGGCCCACGGGACCTGCGATGGCCGACATCTTTGCGCGAGTTTTTATCGGGATGGGAATAGAAGTCCATTACTGCTATATTATTTCAGCACCAGAAATTATGGCTTACGCTGCCAGCGCTGGACGTTTGCCGCCGGAGGATGAGCCCCATGCAGACGGTTTTGCGTACATTTCGGCAAGCCACAATCCTCCTGGCCACAATGGAGTAAAGTTCGGTCTTGCCACTGGCGGTGTGTTGCCTCCAGAGCTTGTTGAGCCACTCATAGTGTCATTTAGGTCGCTTCTTGCAAGACCGGACTGTGTACAAATGGCCATAGACATAATGAGCGCAGCAGATACTCAAAAAATAAGTGCATGCTATGTGGCTACCTCGACATGGAAACGCCGGGCTGTCTCTGCCTACACGCTGTTTACGCACGAGGTTGTGACGGGCAAAAAGTCGCTGGAAGAGCAAGGCGAGTTCTTAGACGCTCTTGCCCAAGGCTGTCAAGAAAGGCCTATCGGGGTAGTAGGAGAGCTCAATGGTTCAGCACGAAGTCTTTCTATAGACAAGGATTATTTGGAAGGTTTAGGAGTAAGGACTCTCTGGTATAACGATACGCCCCGGGCCTTTGCGCATAGAATCGTGCCCGAGGGGGAATCGCTTCTGCCATGCGCGGCCAAACTCGAACTGGCGCGCGATTCTGATGCCGCGTTTGAATTGGGATACGTCCCGGATTGCGATGGCGACCGCGGCAATCTTGTCTATTACGACCCAAACCTTAAGCGGGCGGTGACGCTTGAAGCACAAGAAGTCTTTGCCCTGTCGTGTATTGCTGAGCTTGCGACAATGGCACTTGAAGTCCGTGATGTACGCACGCGTCTGGGAGCGGAGAATGCTGACAACTTGGTAGAGAAGTCGCACTTGGGAAACCTGCGCGTCGCCATCGTCGTCAACGACGCTACGAGCATGCGGATCGAGAGAATCGCGCGTCTTTTCGGTGCACAAGTCTTTCGCGCCGAGACAGGAGAAGCCAATGCCGTTGCCCTTGCAGATTCTTTACGCAATCAGGGCTGGACGGTCCGCATCCTTGGCGAGGGCTCCAATGGTGGGAACATAACGTATCCTTCGCGAGTGCGGGATCCGCTTGCCACGTTAAGTGCGATGCTCAAGTTGTTGCGTTACAAGGACAAAAAGACGGGCAAGAATCCTTTTGAGATCTGGCTCGAGACATCATCCGTGGACTATGAGAGTGCAATGCCGACTTCCTCAGCTGGAGCGGACCATTACCGACCAGATTTTTGTCTTTCGGACATCATGGCCACCTTGCCCCGGTGGTCTACGACGAGCGTCTTTGAGGAAAGGGCCATGCTAAGAGTTGCTTCGACCAACCATGCTGAACTCAAAGCGGCATACCAGAAGGTCTTTTTGCGCGAATGGGAGCAGCAAAAGGCGGCATTACGCGAACGTTTTGGCATAGAGTCCTGGCGCGCCTTAGCAACGAATGGGATATTCGAAAAAGACGTGAGTAGCGATTTTGCCCAAGCGGGGAAAGGCGGTCTGCGCATTGTGTTCTCAGGCACTACTGTGTTCTCTGGCCGGAAGGATATCGCCTTTCTCTGGATGCGTGGTTCCGGAACCGAACCAGTGCTCCGCATAATGGCGGACATCGCGGGGGGGAGTGCCGAAGATGAGGCGTACCTATTAGACTGGCAAACGTGGATGGTGAAAGAAGCCGACAAGAGTTAGCCTCGCACTGAGGTTTTGGCGCCCTTGTGCAAAGGATCGTCTCAGTGTAGGATAAAACCTTCTGTTAAGGAGTAAGCATGGGTATCCGCGGAGAGTTGTTCTCGACGAAATTCACCTGCGATGGCAGGACTTATTTTTTTAATGTAAAACAAAATAGAACCGGTGATGTTTTCTTGAGCATTGTCGAGAGCAAACCCTCTGAGGGTGAAACATTCGACCGCCGTTCTATCGTCGTGTTTGGCGAGCACATGGATGGATTTTTGAAGTCCTTTCAGGCTGCCCTCAAGTTCATGGACAAAACAGGCAACAAGGTGGCGCCGGATCTGTCGCTCTATGCGCGCGATGACGATGATGCAGAAGACAACTACCCACGACAGTCCCGCGACGAACGTCCCCGCGATGGGCGTTCCCGTGGTTCTTTTGCCGATAGATCTAATGATCGATCCAGACAGGGATCAGCAGAAAGGACAAATCAGGGGCGAAGTGAGTTCCATCGCCGCTCTGACCGGTCAGAACGATCGGACAGGCAAGAACGTGGGGATCGTTCCAGCACCTCCGATCGCTTCAACCGTTATCAGGAAAACCGGTATCGTGGAGACAGTTATCCATCAGGCCAGCCCGGTCAACGCAGAAATGGGAAGCCAGTAGTCCATGTCGGCTCAAAAGAAAAGCGGAACGAAGGTCGCAAAACCGATTCCACCGACAGATCGTTGTCAGGGCAAACCAAGCCCATCAAAAGAATCGTCGTAAAAAGGGCCAAAAAGAGCGACACGCCAAAAGATCAGGACTAGACCTTAGGTCTCAACAGCTTCACAAAGTTCCATCCTCACTATGGGAGAGCCGCGCGGTCACAAGTGTTAGCATTCACGCAAGAGTTCACTCAAGAATTCACGTGCGGAAACCTGGCCGGGTCCACTGGGAAAGGCCGTGCGCCCTAATCGCCTCACGGTGCTCCTGGGTAGGGTATCCCTTGTGCTTCGAAAACCCGTAACAGGGTTCTATACGGTCAAGGCGTACCATCAGTCTGTCTCGAGCCACCTTGGCAAGTATGGAAGCCGCCATTATGGCAGGGACACAGGCATCGCCCTTTATGACGGGGTGTATCCGTGCGCAAGCTAGCTCTGGTGCCTTGTTCCCGTCCACGAGAACCAAGCCGGCGTTGACCCCCAAGCTGGCATAAGCACGCTGCATAGCAAGGAGACTGGCATTAAGGATGTTGAGCTTCCCAATTTCATCACAACTTGACCATCCAACAGACCAGGCAATGGCCTTTTCTGTAATAATCTCGTAGGCCCTATCGCGCTTTCTCGGAGTAAGCGCCTTTGAGTCGTTTAGAACCTCATAGGGAAAATCTCGAGGCAAAATAACCGCCGCTGCACTCACTGGTCCAACGAGCGGGCCCCGACCGGCTTCGTCAATGCCACAAAGGTCCTCAGCTACAACATCGAAGGTTGCAAGATCAGCCTTCTGCACGACGGCCCCGTTCTTTAAGACAGCTTCCTTTTCTGCAATGGGAAAGCCTGGACAAAACGTCTGCAACGAGTTCGCCATCATCATGCTACCTTTTTCATTACCTTTCATCACCGTGGTATACCGCCATAAGCAGCCCGATACTCACCGACGACCTCAAAACCGAGTTTGGCGTATACACGTATGGCCGCCTTGTTGTCTGGCCTTACAAAAAGCACGCAACTTTGGCCTTGCTCAGCCAGAGTTCGAACCAAAGCAGCAACCATTGAGCTCGCAACCCCATGTCCCCGGAATTGCGGCCGCACATAGACGCCGCCTATTTGGCTCGCTGCAAAACCTCGAGCATTTGTATTGGCTTTTCCGACAGGTACGCCTTCAAGAAATGCCATTACAACATGCTGATTTTTTAGCAACACTGGAACCTTCTTGGCTGCATCCTGTTGTGCGACTGAGGCTGGAAGGCGCAATTCTTCGATCAGATATTCGCTGTGGAGGGTACACAGAGCCTGTAAGTCGTTCCACAAAGCATCTCGAACGATGAGGGAAGGCGGCAGAGAAGGCAACGTGGTAACGTAAGGAGAAGTCGCCGTTGCAGCTGTTTCAAGACCAGTTTCAGCTATTGTAGTTTTTGCTGTCATACTTTTCGATATCATAAGAACATAATCATGAATATCGGCAATTTCAAGTCGGGCGGCTTCCTGCATGCGCACAACGTCTGTCTTCTGTCCAGAAACATTCAGGTATGCCGAAAAAGCCCGTAGGTGTTTTCCTAACTCAGCGTCGTCAGCATCAATAGATGGCAGAATACAGTAACAATTCCCGTTCCACATGCAAAGGGTCATACCGTCGATTAAGCCTGAGGCTCCAAGGCCATCGTCTGTTCTGTGAATCCAACATGCATAACCTGCTGGCAACTCTGCGTCCTTGAAGCTTGCTTGGGTAAACAGATCTTTGACGAGCTCGGAGCCTTCGACGCAGCGATATTCCTGAGCGCGCAAGAATAACACAAGGTCCTCACGATCCTGCTCTCGCAGTCGGGCCCAATTCTCAGAAAACGTCTGCGCTTTAGGCATAATAGGCATGAGGCCTTCTACCTTACCTGACTTACAACTCTGCCTGCCATAGCCGCTGCAGTTACCTCATTAGGCATATCTTTCGTACTGCGCAGATCAGGAGGTATCGCCCGGACACTGAAAGGCAAGGTACCGCGCGCCCTGATATCGCCGTGCAGGACGTCGATTCCCGTCTGCAGGCAAATAGGTGCATAGTGATAGACGGCCACAATCGCCTTTGCCCAATGTATATTGCACACATATGCAGGGGAAAGCACAGACACGATAGCCACGTCTAAACCGGCATCATGGGCAGCTTGCGCAAATTCCAGGCCAGCCGGATTGGCCACACAGACAATTGCAGCTTTGCAGCCAGCAAGACCTGCCCTGAAAGCCCTAAGTTCTTCTGGTTTGGCTGCCACGTCGGGGTGAAACGAGAACGAGAATTGCACAGCGTTGGGGTATGCTTTGCCAGCCCTTGAAAGGAAAGCATCAAAAGGGCCGGCAATCAGAATCTTGCCTTCTGGGCTGAAGGGTACGCCTCTTGCGCTGCCCACAATCGTCGCACTTCGTCGTGCAAGATCGGCAAAGAACTTTGCAGCTTCTGGGTCCGGCAACTTTTTGCCTGCATCTGAAGGATTTGGGATAACACCGTTCTTGCCTAATGGCCGAAGGTAACGGAATTTGGTTTCCAGCACCTTGGTCGCAGCCTCTTGAACGCGGCTCTTGAATGCTGGATCGGAACGATAGCGCGAAAGGAGCCCATCCCAAAGCTTCGTCCCCGGCTGGGGAGCGACAGACAAAAGAATCATGTCGTTACCCGCCATAAGGGCTTTGACGCAGGCATCCAGAATCCCCTGCGAGCCTAATGCTCCCACCATATAGAGATCGTCCGTAATGACGAGCCCTTTATATCCCAGCTTGCCCCGCAAATACCCCGAAATCATCTTTTCGGACAGCGAGGCAGGTTCCTTGTTGCCGGTGATTTTTGGAAAAGCCAAATGTCCACTCATCATGGCAGGAATGCCGGAACGGGCGAGTGAGGCAAAGGGAACAAGTTCTCGTTTTTCAAAGGTAGCCGCGTCTATATCGATAATTGGCAGTGTGCCGTGCGAATCCTTTGAAGTGGCACCATGGCCAGGATAATGCTTGGCGGTGGGGATGACACCGGCTTTGAGCGAGCCCACGGCGTAGGCGCTCCCCAGTCTTGCCACTAGATCAGGTTTATCAGAAAACGCCCTTGGTCCAATGATCGTACTAAAAGGGTCCGTCGCCAGATCCACGTCAGGAGCGAAGTTCATGGTTATCCCCACGACACGCAGCTCTTTTCCGATAAAATAGCCAGTTTGAAAGGCATCTTGGGTGGAGCCCGTAGCCCCGATCGCCATATTGCCTGGCGACTCTGACATTCGCCCTTTAACATGGCGAATCCACCCACCCTCTTCGTCCGTTGCCACCAAAGCTGGCACGGCGTTCGGGCTGTTTAACGCAGCAGACTGCATTTTCTGGATGGCCGTGGCCAGGACGGTTGTGTCCTCGGCATTCCACCCAAACACCTTGATGCCACCAATGCCGAATTTCTGTATCCAACCCAGCATAGCCTCGGAGGGCATTGTGCCTTCATAGCCCACCATAAGCACTTGTGAGAGAATTGCTTCGTCGCTCAAGTTTGAAACATAAAGCTGCGCAAGTGATCTTGCCCGCGAGTCCTTCATAAAATCTGGCCAGACGGCGTTGTATTTTTCGGACCAAAACCCCAAAGGCAGGACTGCAGACCCTAAAGCATTGACTCTTGCCGGCACAAGGCAAAGCGCAAGCGCCGACACGCCAAGCGCAAACGAAGTTAGGACAGAAGACACAGAATGGGCGTCGAGAAAAAGCCTAAAACCAGCCCGCTTGTGCCCATTATGCGTAAGTATGGCCCTCAATCTCATCCAAATATTGTGATGCCGCATGTGCCGCAATGGCGCCATCGCCACAGGCGGTGACGACTTGCCTAAAAGGCGAGACCCTGACATCGCCAGCTGCAAAGAGGCCGGGAATATTGGTGCGCATATGATCATCCACGATGATCGAGCCCATCTCGTCTTTTGCAACCCCATTCAACATGCTCGTTTGAGGGTCCGCCCCGACAAAAACAAAGACGGCGTCGGCGTGCTCTTCGCGCGTTTCGCCAGTCAGAACATCTTTGAGTACGACAGATTCGACTGTTTTGGTACCTTTTATCTCTTGTACCGTGGTGTTAAAAAGCACCTTTATCCTTGGGTTGGCAAGCACACGAGAAGCGAGCGCTTTTTGCGCACGGAAGCGATCCTTGCGGTGAACGAGCACCACTTGATCGGTAAGTTTGGAAAGATACATCGATTCATCGCATGCTGTATCTCCGCCGCCGACGACAAAAATCCTCTTACCCTTAAAGAACGGGCCGTCGCACGTTGCACAATACGACACACCCTTGGCCGCAAATGCTTCTTCACCGGGCACGCCCAAATGGCGGTGTTTGGAACCCGATGCGACAATGACTGCCTTTGCTTCGATGGGCCCCTCGCTTGTTTCAATAAGGAAGTCGCCTGCTCGTTTGACAACATTTTGAACAGATGCTGCCATGAATTTGGCACCGAAAGTCTCGGCCTGCTGTTTCATTATATCAGCCAGTTCGAAGCCCGAAATAGGCGTCGCTATTCCAGGATAATTCTCCAAATGGTCAATAAAAAGCGCTTGCCCGCCTGCAGCCAATTCCTCAATTACCAAAACATCGAGATTCGCCCTTGCACCATATTGTGCGGCTGTAAGGCCCGCAGGACCTGCGCCTATTACAACGAGTTCGTGTTGTTCGCTCATTTCCTAGTCTCCGTTTCACTTTTACTGAGGCTCTCGGTATTCGCCACCTGTTGATCTTGAACCTGTTGATCTTGAAGTAGAGGAACGCGCACTTCGATTCTTGTGCCGCCCTCCTTAAAAACCTTCACCATGCCACCCATCCTGGTTGTCAAAGCTGCAACTATTTCGTGGCCAAGGCCCGTTTTTTTTGTGTTTATTCCAATGCCATTGTCGCTTACTGCCATGCAGTAATAGTCGTCGTCACAGGAGAACTCAAAATGTATCTCACCTTTGCGCCCATTGGGAAAGGCGTGTTTATAAGCATTGCCCACCAGTTCGTTGGCTATAATGGCCATAGAACTCAGCTGCTCGCCATCCATGATGCAACCTTCCACGTTTGTCGACAGTGATACAGGGCAGCCAATATACCCATAGGTCTGCTCCATAAGGGCGCAGAATCGACCAAAATAGTCCCGAACATCAACGCCTTGTGTGCGTTCTGTCTGACTCAAGGTATCGTGAACCATCGACATCGCCTTGATCTGTGCGATGAGTTCGGCAAGAATCGACTTTGTCCTGGAATCCCTGGTTTCCATTTCCCGCAAATGCAGCAGACTTGCAATCACCTGAAGGTTATCCTTGACACGGTGGTGCGTCTCGCGCAGCTGCAATTCTTTAGCTTCCAAATTGGCTTCCAGGCTCTTCTGGTAAAGATGTGCCATTGTATTGTCATGGATTATGCCAAGCGTAACTTGCGAGTTATCAAGGTCGAGTGGCCCATTCATCTCGAATTCGCCATAGGCATTCACAAGACCGTAACTTATCTCTCCTGTATCGCGATGGAGCAAACGAACTTCGAGGTCCCGCGTCATACGCTCACCGCTTCTGCGCTCATCGAACAGCTTGGGAGGCACCGCAGGCAACGCCTCTTGAGAATGAATCTCAGCAAGGACTGAGTCGCGAGAAACCCGTGCACGGTCGTCCTCCAACAGAATTTCGGAAAAGTGTTTCTCCAGAAGCTCGCCCGGCTCCCAGCCCAACCGCCTGACAGCGGCATTCAAATAGAGAAAGTGCCCATTTGCGTCCAGAATATAGACGATATCGGGAAGCGCTTCCAGCAGGTTTTGCAGACTAATTACGGGCGCTCGCTCTTTTTCCATGGCTTTATAGTAATTTCACAACTATCGCACCGTCAAGTTCCGGTGTATTGCCTTGGCGTATAGCCTCAAATTGTGCGCTTTGGTATAGTCCATCCATGCGTTTTAGCTATCACACACACTCAAGTTTTTGCGATGGCAAGGCCAGTGCCGCCACAATGGCAGAAACTGCGTTCCAACAAGGCTACTCATTCCTGGGCTTTTCTTCTCATGCGCCTCTGAAATTCAAGACCAACTGGCAAATGACGTGGGATTCACTTTCTGCATACGCTGCAGAAATACGGAGTCTGGGCACGCAGTGGTCAACTCAAGGTATGACGGTCTTGCTTGGTCTTGAAATAGACAGCCTTGGCGACAGGCTAAGGCATACAAAACCGCCTGTCGGTTCAAGCCTCAGCAGTGACACGTGGCCAGGCTATCCGGGGTATAGCGCAATACAGCCCGACTTCAAGATCGGTTCTGTCCACTATGTACAGATTGGTTCGGCAAAAGCCTTTACTGTCGACGAATCCGCTGAGGAATTTGCCCGCCACGCCAATGAATGTGCCGGTGGACAAAGCGAACTCATTTGGCAGACGTACTTTCGCAATCTTTGCGCAATGATACAGAACGGTGGATTCGATATTGTTGGGCACTTTGACATAGTGCGAAAAAACAATGATGACAATCGCTGGTTCGACGAAGGGTCGAAAAACTATCGCGCCGCGGCGTTCGAGGCTGCAGAACTGGCCAGCAAGCAGGACCTTGTC
>Ga0116192_1000417_pt1 | contig 32422 bp, 24 predicted proteins | sample AD_UKC113_MetaG_FD_89876 | JGI IMG/M metagenome (GOLD analysis project Ga0116192, IMG submission 89876) | Active sludge microbial communities of municipal wastewater-treating anaerobic digesters from Hong Kong - AD_UKC113_MetaG | ecosystem: Engineered > Bioreactor > Anaerobic > Digestate...
CTTGTTTTTTTATATCGATAGTGATACAAATATAGTGAATATCAGTGAATTGTGCAAGCATTTTTAAAACTTATTTATAACTTTTCCCCGTTAATTCTTTAGGAAGAATTACGGATAATCATTAAAAAATATTTCGGATTCGGAAGCCCAAAATATTAATGGCGGAGTAATTTTTAGGCAAAGTGCAATTTTATTTCACGCTACCCCGCTAATTTTACCTCTGTAATTTAGAAGCATGCAAATAAGTTATAGAACAATTTCGGTATTAACAATTTAAATGTATTTTTGTATGGAAAATTTAGAATTTATGGAGCTGAATGCTCAGGAATTGGAAGAAGTGAATGAGGAAATAGCACCTCTTATTATTGGAGGTATAATTATTTTAGGATTACTCCTCTCTATTGAAAAGGCATATTGATTATTGCCAAAATAATAGGAGGTTTTTCACAATAAACTCCTTTTTAGTCTTTTATTATAGCATTTCTATTGATGTTTTTTCAATTGAATAATATATTGAAACTTAAATGGATGATCTTTAAACGATCGTTTCGTGAAATTCCGGTTGTTTATATTATTCTCCTGACAGCGATCATTTTTGTTGTGATATACATGTTGTTGAAAATAGATGTGGCGGTAACATACAAATCTCTGTCAATTGCCGGCATCATACAATTAATCCTTTGTCAGCAGATCCGACAAGGTGTTGACAAACAAATGTTGTTAAAACAATATCCCTATTTGTTCAAATATTACCGATTGATCGATTATTTTTTCATTGCCTGCATTTTTTTGTTTGTGGATACAGCATTTTGGTTTGTGGCACTGGCTTTCTCCTTTTTATATACTTTGATTGGCGGCTGGTTTTCGGGCAATGTGCCGAAAATGCGCATAGTGCTACCTTCTCCTTTTTTTGTAAAAAGTAGTTACCTGTGGCATTCGAAGCATCGTTATCTTCTGCCTGTTATGTGGACGAGTATCGTGGTTTTGGTAATTATTGCGTGTGTGAAAGATAACTACAACTTGGGCATCGTTGCCATGGGCGGCGGGTCGTTTGTTGCTTTTCTGTTTACCATCATGCAGTACGAAAAGATCGATTTTTTGCGTATGTATGAGGATGTATCCCGCTTTATGTTACAGACATTCAGAGAGACAGTGGTCAATATGGCGATTTTCATTTTATTGCCAACACTATGCTTGTTGTCCTTCTTTCCGGAGGAGTGCCTCATAACGGTAATGGTGATAATGGCAGTTTTTCTGTTGAACATACACTTACTGTGGATTAAGTATATGTTTTATCCGTCGGATGTGTTGGGCGGCGTTATGTTTGTGGCGGGCATTTTTTTACAGTGGGTTATGGTGGCATCGATTTACGGATTGATTGCACTACCTGTCTATTACTATATTTTGTATCGACAGTGTAAAAAAAATATTCATAGTATATTATCGAATTATGAAAGAAGTGATTATTGAGTCGCTGTTCAAATCATATGGACGAACACGGGTACTGGATAATATAAACTTGTCCTATTTTTCGGGAACGATTAACGGCATTATCGGTAGCAACGGCGCAGGTAAAAGCACATTTCTTCATTGCGTTGCCGGATTTATGCCATACTCTGGCAATATAATACGCAAAAACATCCGTACCATTGGATTGTTGACGGCAAACCCCTATATCTTTCCTCGCATTACCGGCCGCGAATTTATCGATTTTTGTTTATCCGCAAAACGATGTAACCTTGATGAGAGGGAATTACAAAGGCTCAATGAATTGTTCGAGCTGCCTCTTACCCGGTATGCAGACGAATATTCAACCGGGATGCTCAAGAAATTACATCTTCTTGCACTGCTATTGCAAAACAATGACCTGTTGTTGCTCGATGAACCCTTTAACGGACTGGATATCACGTCGTCAGCTATCCTTTCAGAATTATTGAATGAGTGGAAAAAAAGGGATGCTTTTATTCTTATTTCTTCTCATGATCTTAATCAATTGATCAAGATATCCGATACACTAACTGTTATAGAAAACAATACGGCTTACATGAAATCCGAATCATTGCCTACTATCGGACAAGAAATACAAAAGGAAGCCCGTTCCAAAGTAAAAACAATCTTCAACACAGAGACCCATATTTAATATGTGACGCTCCGTTTCAGCCTCTCCCGGCCGTTTTTCCGGCTCAATTATCCTTTTGGCATCTTCACTCAGTGACCGGATTCCCCTTTCTGTCGGAACTCTTTCCACCAAAGATATAACAGAAAGGGGGCTATACCCAATTCCTGCGCATGCAGCCGGTGATCATGTGCGTCAAGGTACGCAAGAACCTGGTCAAGGAAAAGATACTTGAAATGGGTGCCTTCGCTGGCAGGTCTGAGGGGATGAGGATCGATACGGGAACCAGTATCTACCAATACCCCCCTCTATTCCTTATCTTTACTCTCACAATGTTCATCTTTAATACTATTCTGATTATGAATTAGATAGATTAGAGCCAATACTCCCAATATAAACAGTATGATTAAAGATAAATAAAGAGTATCAAACAATGAATAAATCAAAGTTGATGCTATTATAGCAAAAATAAATATCAACAGATATATTTTCGTAGTTTTATTCGATGTTTGTCTTCCTTTAGACTTACGTGTTACGAAATATACAATAAACGGAGGAATCAAAGAGATTGCTAACCAAGTAATAGAATAGAGAATATTATTCATAATATCAACACATTATTTCTGATGCCGCCCAAAATCCGACAGATACTAAGGCCCCCCACCAAAGTCCGGTCGCCATTCCTACTCAGAGGTATGGGATGTGTACAACATGACAAGAGACGTGGAGGCTGTATTCAGATGTTTAAAAACCGATTTAAAAGTACGTCCAATCCACCATCAAAAGGATAAATACATAGAGCCACATATTTGGCTCGGAATAATGGCATACCAAATTGTCAACTACATCAGGAAAGGATTAAAAGAAGACAACATAAATTACAGTCGGACTACGATCATTGAAAAAATGAAAAATCTGTTGTAAAAAGAGGAACTTCCGAATCCTTTTTTTCTTTTGATATGATTTTTATAAGAGTATAATAGTGATTAGATTGGTCTGGTACTGGATCCTTAATTTTTTTTACGCTCACTTCAACTACATATTCGTTCCCTCTTTCATGGTGGAAATTTGCAATCTCTGCATGCATCATTTCCCATGTGTCACTTCCATTTCTTTTTACCCAATATGCATTTCCATCACTTTTTACAACTATTTCTGATGCAATTACAAGTACTTCATTGTAAGATTCAAACTCATCATCAGTACATGAAGTAAAGAGAGAAAGCATTGCGAATGCACTTATAAAAAAACCTAATAATAATAATTTACTTGCTTTCATTGTTCAGTAGTTTTAAATTTATAACTTGGTTCCCTGATCTATTACAGTGGGGTAAATACCATAACGGGCACTTAATTCAGATAGGATCTCCTGTTCTTTAATTGCTGCTAATGCAACCTCTGCTTTAAAGACGGCTGAATCTTTTCTTCTTGACTTGTATTACGTAGGTCAGCGGGGTTACCCCCGCTTTCCCCTTTAAGAACCGTACGTGCGAGTTTCCCCGCATACGGCTCAAGTGTTACAAAATTTAATTCTCACGAAATTAAACCGGTTCGTTGACTTTTACAAGCCTCTGTCCGATAAAGTTACACGTTACGTGAGAGCAAACCGCAGTCTTGCAGACTGCCTTTTTTCAAAATATTCATACCTCTTGGCATCAAATGGATTTGCATCCATTTTGATTTTCAAATGGCGGGTGATTGGAATGTCAGGCGGTTTCCTTAAAGTAAAGGTTTTCCGGCTTCCCTTTTCTTCAACCGTTTCGGTAAATACCCACTTCCGGTTATCTTCGGTGTGGAAATATTTATCCATTACCTGTCAAGTTTCACAAAGTTGTTTGTGAAAACTTGGACTTTTATTCGGTTGTAAACATAAAGTTTTGTTTTTAAATATGAAAGGATTTTGTTTAAAAATTTCAGGTTTTAGCACAAACCATGGTTCGGCTTTGCTCACCACAGGTTTTTCGACGGACCGAAAAGGGGTTTTACGCCCGGTTCTTTTCTCACTCCGCCATGTCTTCTATCAAGCGAACGCAGGTAAACAGGTCACATCCACGTGAAGATAGCCCGGTTCATATTCCTTAAACTTTTTGGCTTTTTCCCTTTCCTGCCGGCGGAACCCGATTGACATGGTTTCTACAAAATGTTCTATAAACGGAACTTCTTGTAATTTGCGGATTATAGACGAAAAGCATCTCCCATACCTCATCCGGCGGCAACCATGTTGTTTTCCTGATAGAGATAGATAATGCTTGTTCGGGCTCATTTAGAGCGTATGCGATCTGATGAGGATGTGGGCCAATGAGGCTTGTGAATGTTGAATGAATTATTTCTCACATCATCACAACATTAAAACCTCCGGCTTATGGGTTGATTGAAAATTATCACGTATCTTTACGGCCTATTTCTCGAAACATTCAGAATGAATAAATCCGAACAATTCCCGATTATCGCCAAAACGATGGCCGAACTCGAAGACGTACTTGCAGAAGAACTCCTTTCGCTGGGTGCAGAAAATGTAGAAATCGGCACTCGCATGGTATCTTTCACCGGCGATAAGGCCCTCCTCTACAAAGCAAACATCCATTGCCGTACGGCGCTTCATATTCTCAAACCGATTTTTCAGTTCACGGCACGCGATGCCGATGAAGTTTATCAGTCTTTAAAATCGGTTGATTGGGATCAATATCTCACACTCGATCAAACTTTTTCGATCGATGCCGTCGTAAATTCGCATATTTTCACCCATTCCATGTTTGTCGCCTATCGTACCAAAGATGCCATTGCCGACTGGTTTACCGAAAAATATGGCAAACGTCCTTCAGTAAGTGTAACCAATCCCGATTTGGTATTTAATATTCACGTTTCGCACAACAAATGTACGTTGTCGCTCGATAGTTCGGGCGAATCTTTGCACAAACGCGGTTATCGTGTAGCGCAAACCGAAGCTCCACTCAACGAAGTGCTGGCTGCCGGTATGATTCTGAAATCGGGTTGGCGGGGCGAAAGCACTTTTATCGATCCGATGTGCGGGTCCGGAACATTGCTCATCGAAGCTGCAATGATAGCTCTGGGTATTCCTCCCGGAATTCATCGCCAACATTTTGCTTTCGAAAAATGGAGCGATTTCGACGAAGAGCTTTTCAGCGAGATTTATAACGACGACTCCGGCGCGCGCGATTTCCAATTTCGCATCATTGGTTCCGATATTTCGCCGAAAGCGATTGCCGTTGCCGAAAAAAACATAAAAAATGCCGGACTGAAAAAATATATCGATCTTTCGGTGAAACCGATACAGCAATATAGCGAAGCGCCACAGCCTCCCGGCGTGCTGATGACAAATCCTCCCTACGGCGAACGCATCAAGGTGGACGATATCGAAACCCTCTATGCCACCATCGGCGAGCGGCTGAAGCACGTATTTGTGGGATATGACGCTTATATACTGAGCTATCGGAAAGAACTTTTCGATAAAATCGGATTAAAACCCACAAAGCGCTTTTTCCTTTTCAACGGGCAACTGGAATGCGAAATGCGCGAATTCGAAATATTCTCGGGCAAGCGCGAGGAGCATGATCGGGACGAACGTCCCGAAAATGCCATTCGTCGCGAACGTAGAGGACGGAAATCCGTCGATGTGCCACGGCGAAAACCTTATGAGGATTTCAAAGGAAAAGACTTTTCGTCCAATCGGGGTAAACGTTTCTCTGCTAAGGAGGAGGATAGGCCCTATAAAAGATTGGATGGAGATAAAAATCGCGATCGCGGCGACAATCCGTCGTTTGAACGGAAACCTTTCAAACGTAGAGAGAGATTGTCGGAAGATGAGCAGGGGAAAAGCGAGTTTCGCCCTAAACGGGATTTTAAACCTGCGCGCAAGTTCAACGAAAAATCCTCATCGAACACACGATTTGAGAAAAAAGAAAGAAGAGGGACGAGCGAAAAGAAAACGTTCCGTTCCGACAGAAAATTCGGACCATCATCTCCCAAAAAGAACAAAGAGTGACCTCCAGCCACTCTTTTGTCCTTTCATAATAGCGGATTCATTCATTTCACATGAATAGGTGTGCTTTGTTCGGAGATCCCGTTTTCGTTAAAAGCCTCGATCGTGAAATAGTATTGCTGATCGGTAGTAAGTGAGCGCATCATCAATTGGTTGTCGTCGTAAATCAGCCACGAGTTGTACAGTTTATCCGGCGCGATTCCCCATCGAATATTATACCCTTGTACATTTTCCTGAGCCTTCCACGTTAAAAAAGCATCACGCCGGTCGTCTTTTCTTTCCACTTTAAATCCGTTTACTTTATGCGGTTTTTCGCCATTGCTTGTCCCGAAAATGCGGATATCGGAAATCGCCAGATGCGGTGTCGGTGCTTCCATGTGTTTGTAACGAACATAACGCACCCGTTGCGGTAGGGTAAGTTCCTCATAATCGTTTGGAGCATCCCTGTAGCTGTTGCTTTTGTCGATCAAGGTTTGCCACGTTTTGCCGTCGAGTGAACCTTCCACCGTATATCGATGTCGCAATCCGTCGATACGACCGTATAGATCGGATTTGTAGTCGAAATAATTGATCTGAATGCTTCTTACCGTACAGGGATTTAACAAATCGATTTCCGCCCACTGCATATTGTCGTTGCTTTCGGCAAGCCAAAAGGTTTTGGCGTTTTCGTCCGTCAACTTTTGCGCCGTGTGATCTTCCACAGCAGAAGAGACTTTGACAGGTTTTTTATACGAAAGCAACATCCATCCGGAAAATTCACCCTTTTTCCCGGGTTCCGACGGAGCAAAATGTGGATAGTCGCCATAAGAAGCATCCGTCCACATCAGTCCGTCACGATCGAAAAAGAGCGGGTACATGCAAAGACGTCTTTCCCAGTTGACATTGTAGGATAAAGCCATCGACGCAAAGTGCCAATAGGTGTTTTGCGGTCCAAGCACCGTGCTTCCATGTCCCGCCCCATTCATAAAACCTCCCGGTTTAAAACTGATCGGATTATTAGGGGCATACATATAAGGCCCCATCGGGTGATCAGCTACGTACACCCCATCCGCATAGACATTGAATTCCGTTCCCGGCGCGGCGTATTGCATGTAATATTTGCCGTTGTGTTTGGTGAGCCACGGACCTTCGATATAGCCCGGTATGGTATCGCTGTTGTTTTCTCCGAAACGTTCCCAACCATGCAGTTCCATATTCTTATTGAACAAAGAATCCGGTTTGCCCACGGGCAAAAATCGATGATTTTTGTCCAATCGCATTCCGCGAATAGGATAGAGGTTGGACGATCCCCAAAACATGTAAGCAGAACCATCGTCGTCGATAAACAAATCGGGATCCTGCAAATTATGCAGAATCGCAGGAACCGCTTTCCAATCGCCTTTTTTCGGATTGTCGGTGTAGAGAATGCTCATCGATCCCGAAGGGTCTCCGGTTACGTAAAGCACCGAATCTTTGTAATTGTGAGCCGCAGGAGCATTGCTTCCCTGAAAATACCATTTCTCGGGTTCGATAAAATTCCAGTTCTGCAAATCGTACGAATGCCAATATCCCATCGATCGGGTTACGAACATATAATACTCGCCTCGAAATTCCACCACTGCCGGATCGGCTCCCGATCGGTAAGAAATATCCCGATCGGAATTGTAGATCATGTAGGTATAATCCACATCGAGCGGATTGCAATACGTGGTCGATCGGGTTTGTTGTGCCCGAAGTCCGATATCGAGCATACCGACAATTGAAGCGATAATCAATGCAAAGACAATTTTATTTTTCTTCATTTCAGTCCATATTATTCTGTAACCGAAAATGAAAGTTCGTTGGAATTGTCGGCCGAATGTTGGGCAACCCACACTTTAAATTCGCCGGGTTCGGTTTTCTTTTTCATATCGATACCATAAAAAGCCAAATCTTCCGACGAAAGTTCAAATGTTATCGGTTTGCTTTCACCGGCTTTCAATGCCACTTTCCGGAATCCTTTCAATTCTTTCACAGGTCGCGTTACGCTCCCTACCAAATCGCGAACATAGAGTTGCACAACCATTTCGCCATCCATCGGACCGGTATTTTCGACAGTTGCCGAAACCGTGATTTTATCGTTTTTCGACTTCATCGTCGATTTATCGATTTTGGCATTACCGATAGTATAAGTTGTGTAACTCAATCCATATCCGAAAGGATAAAGCGGAGTGGTTGATACGTCCAGAAAACTTGACTTGTAATCGACATCGGGATGAGCCGGATCTACGGGACGACCGGTATTCTTGTGATTATAATAAATGGGAATTTGCCCGACATTGCGTGGGAAAGACATCACCAGACGTCCCGACGGATTGTATTCACCTGAGATTACGTCGGCAATTCCGTGCCCGCCTTCTCTTCCGGGAAACCAGGCTTGGAGGATAGCGTCAAATTGTGAGTCTTCCCACGACAAATCGAGCGGGCGCCCGCTCAACACGATCAGGGCAATGGGTTTTCCCGTTTCTTTTAATGCTTTCAATAGTTGTCGTTGTGCTTCGGGCAACCGAATATCGCTACGACAGGCTGCTTCGCCCGACCAGTTGAAATCTTCGCCTACGGCCACCAGCACTACATCGGAATTGCGTGCAGCCGAAACGGCTTGTGCAATGCTTGCGGGGCTCGATTCGGTGATTGTGCAACCCTGAGCGTAATTTAATTTCACATTTGTGCCTTTGTAGGCTTCGGTCATCCCTTTGAGAATCGAAACGCTTTTATTCCGATCTCCCAATCCGGCCCATTCGCCATTCAGATTGACGGAATCATTCATAAGCGGTCCGATGAGAGCGATGCGGGCAGCCCGATCTTTTTTTATCGGAAGAAGATCGTTGTCGTTTTTGAGTAAAACCAACGATGAGGCTACAGCCTTTCGTGCCGTTTCGATAAATTCGGGTTTTTCGGTGTTTGCTTTTGCCCGATTTTCATCCAGATATCGGTAGGGATCGTCGAAGAGACCCAGCAAAAATTTCATTTCGAGAATACTGCGCGTGGCATTATCGATGGTTTTTTCCGATACTTTGCCTTCTTTGACAAGCTCGGAGAGATATTTGATATAGGTAGCGCCGGTCATATCCATATCCACTCCGGCATTCACTGCAAGTTCGGCAGCCTGCTTTTCGTCTTTTGCCACGCCGTGTGGAACCAGCTCGTTGATGCCGGTATAATCGCTAACCACAAAACCGCGAAATCCCCATTCGTTGCGAAGGATGTCGGTCAATAGCCAACGACTGGCTGTGGCCGGAACGCCGTTGACTTCGTTGAACGAAGCCATGAAAGTGCCAACCCCTGCTTCTAACGCAGCCTGATAAGGCGGCAAATATACATTGCGAAGCGTATGTTCCGAAAGTTCGGCCGTATTATAGTCTCTACCCGATTCAGCAGCACCATAGGCGGCAAAATGCTTTCCACACGCCAAAAGCGTAGCAACATCCGACAACGATTGCCATCCTCCTTCACCTTGAAAACCTTTTACACGAGCTTCGGCTATACGGCTTCCCAAATAGGGATCTTCGCCGGCCCCTTCCATCACACGTCCCCAGCGGGCATCGCGCGAAATGTCAACCATGGGGGCAAACGTCCAGTTGATACCGTCCGAAGCGGCTTCGATGGCTGCTATTCGTGCCGTCTGTTCCATCATCGCCAAATCCCACGAACAGGCTTCGCCCAGCGGAATCGGAAATATCGTTTTATAACCGTGAATCACATCTTGTCCGAAGAGAATCGGGATTCCCAAACGAGTGGAATCTACAGCTATCTGTTGCAGCTTACGAATGCCTTCCACTGAGGTTGCGTTGAAAATACTTCCAATCAAACCTTTATATAGATAGGGTTTGAAATCGTCGGACATGACGGGGCCCGTGATAGACCAGTTGGCAGAGAACTGTGTCATTTGACCGATTTTCTCTTCGAGGGTCATCAATTTCAGCACGGAATCTACCCGTTGCTCAATGCGCTTGTCGCCACTCAAACTTTTCCATTTGCCGTGAGATGTTTCCGAGTTTTTATTTTTCTGATCGCAACTCGAAATAATTATTAAGCTTAAAACTAAAATAATAACGTACTTCAAATCTTTCATGTTCCAAAAAATTTCGTTTTATGATAGGTTATATGTAAATCCGAGTTTTTTTAATCCTTGTTGAATTTCGGGTGCACCCATGAATAGTTTCCACAGCAATCCTGTACGATAATTTTCGATCATCGGGGCAATCGTGAGTTGATCGATAGCCAGATAGCGCTTTGGGTACCAACGATCTTGAAGACTGAAAGCATCGTAAAAGCCGTATTTCCCCCAAATTCGATCGCCCAGCGCGAAATAAAAATGGTGAAGCGCTCTCATCGATTCATCCGGTGTATAAGGGAAACTCGACAACGCCGCCGTAGGCGTAATGACTCCCAGATCGTTTTTCATCGGTGCATGAGCTGCATATCCGTTCACGGAATAACTTGCGGTCAGTCCCCAGCACGATTCGCCGTAGCCTTTGTATCCTTTCGGATTTTCGACACAATATCGGTAATTGATCAGCGTTTGGTTGCGGTTGAGTTGCCAATAATCGGCATATTGGTCTTTTAACCCTTTCGGATTCAACCCGATGTAGGAGTAATGAGCCCAAAAAAGCGGACCGCCGTACTCCTCGGCACCGTTGTGTTTTAAAATCAGCGGCAAGCCATAGGCGGTTTTATCGCTTACGATATTGCCTTTGCACGCCCATCCGTTGTGGTAAGCCGAAGCAGGAATGGTGTGTGTGGGCGACGATGTGGCCAATATATAAGCCATCAGACACTCGTTGTATCCTTCGAGCGGAAAATTCATTTTCCACTGATATTCGGGACTCCAGTGCCAATACAGGACGTCTTTGCCGTTGAGATACCAGTCCCATTCCATGCCGCGCCAGAGGGTATCGATTTTCGCGGCGAGCAATTTTTCGGATTCATTTCCATTCTTGAAATACTCGCGAACGCAAAGCAATCCCTGCATCAAAAAAGCACTTTCCACCAAATCGCCTCCGTTGTCTTTTTGCCCGAAGGGCTTCACTTTTCCCGTTGGACCGTACATCCAATGCGGCCACATGCCGTGAAAACGATCGGCTTTTCCCAAATAATCTACAATTTGATGAAGTCGCGCTACACCCTCAGATCGAGGAATAAATTCGCGTTCGATACCTACAATGAGGCCGGCTATTCCGAAACCGCTTCCGCCGGTAGTTACCACATCGGCATCGTTCTGCGGATAATCGCCGTCGATATGGATACGTTCGGGAGCAAGCCCTGATGTAGGTTCCGCTCCCTCCCACATATAATTGAGATGGGTTTGCTGGATGAAATCGAGAAATTCGTCGTCGGAAGCGAAATCGGTCGGACGATCAGCTACTTGTGAAGATGTTTTTCCTTTTGAATTATTTTCGTTACATGACGATAAAGAGACAACGCAAACAATCAGTAAAACAAAAATGGAGTTCGAATATTCGAGATGATTTTTTTTCATTGTTATTAATGTTCGATGTTATTAATTTTCCTTATTCCCCGTTGTACGTCGGGATGACTCATGAACAAGTCCCATACAAAACCGCTGCGATAATTCTCGATCATCACGGTAACGGGAGACTGATTCAATCCCATGAAAATTGTAGAACACCAGTTTTCGGTCAAATTAAAGGCATCCCTAAATCCATATTCACCCCATAAAAAATGGCCATAATGATCGTAATAGTTTCTCAAAGCCTGCATTGATTGCGAAGGGGTATACGGAAAAGAAGCCAAAGCTCCGGTTGGTGCGATGGTTCCGTTATCCCTTGAAATGACCGGTTCATTGGCATGATACCTCCATGCAAAATCGCTTGCCGTAATTCCCCAACAGTTTTCTCCGTAGCCAACATATTTCCCGGGATTTTCCACACAGTACCGATAGTTGATTTGGGCAATGGTTTTGTTGTTTTCGAAATAATTGGTGTATTTATCGGTAAAATCGTGGGGATTCAATCCCAAATAAGAATAATGTATAAAAAAAAGCGGGCCGCCATTGGACACGCCTACTTTTAGTGGCAATCCGTAGTAGATATTTCCATTGGTGTACATCGAACCTGCATCTGTTCCACCCCAACCTCTCCGATAGTCTTGTGCTCGCTGACTTTGGCTTGCCCAGCCCGAATAATACATGTCCGGTTCAATGGAATGAGTTGGCGATATGATGGCAAGCAAATATGTGATCATTGTTTCGTTCCAGCCGATGAGGGGATGATTGATAATCCAACCCTGATCGGGTGACCAGTGCCAGTAAAGAAAAGGACTGTCTTTGGTTTGTTTATACCAACTCCATTCAATGTTTCGCCAAAACGTGTCGATTCTTTCCCTGATAGTTTTTTCTTCAGTCGTATTTCTGTCAAAAAATTGATGTGCGGCCAGCAAACCCTGCGTTAAAAAAGCCGTTTCCACCAAATCTCCTCCGTTATCTTTCTGTCCGAAATAAGGGATAGTTTTGGCAGTTGTCCCGTCCATAAAATGGGAAACTGCGCCGTGATACTTATCCGTTTTTTGCAGAAAATCAGTAATTTTCAGAAATCGATCGATGCCTTCTTCCCGCGAAATAAATCCTCTCTCCATTGCAACAAGCATGGCCATAACCCCAAACCCTGATGCTCCGGTTGCAATCATGTCCGAACGTCCGGGAATATTTTCACGCGCCAATCCACTATTTGGCTCGGCCCCATCCCAATAATACCGAAAATGAGCTTCTTCCACCATGTTCAGAAATTCATCATCGGTCAATGGTTTCGTTTCGGCAGTTAAAATGTTGGACAGTGAAGTTTCGTGCAAAGAATAATCGACGGAAGAAATGCGGTAATAAGCCTTTTTACCGATTTCACCCAAAAAATCGGTGTAACGGTTCATTAGAGGACGTTGAATGGCGATGGGTGTAAAAGTCTCCCCATCGAAAGAACGATAAATTCGAATATATTTTATGTTTTCAATATTCTCTGCCTCCCACCATAAATCGATATGCTTTTCAAAAGCCTCGATTCCCTTTAAATCGGGTATTTTTAAAGGAAGGGAGTTCCTGGTTGTTTCAGGCAATAATTCAATATCGTCAAAAAATAGTGTATAATTTTGATTGTCAGCCTCATTCTGTTCGAAAACAACTGCTTCCAAGTGATTGATGTTTTCATGATCTATGTTTTCCAATCCTAAATCTTTCAAAGGAATCAACACCTGATACCATCCGTTATTTCCTTGGCTAAAAAAATAGTTTTTCAATGGAAGAAATCGAGTAAACGATTGGTCGTGCAATCGAATCCCCACTTTTGGCATAATTTCCGGAGAAATATTGTCCGGATTTTTCATTTGAAAGGAAAGAAAAGCGACATTTTTGAAAAAATCATTGCCTCGAACGGGACGATATTGAACCTCTGCCGACCAATTTCCATTTTTGGAAGAAGTAAATTGCATTTCGAGTGAATTACCGGCCGAATAAAATTCGTTCGAATTCACGAGTAGCTTGTTTTGAGCATTTTTTATCCACGAAGGCGATTGATAGGTCACTTGCGAATAGTAGTAACGACCCGTCATATTGCTATTATCAAAGAAAATATAGTCATACAAAGGCTCTACCGCCAGGATTTGAATTGAAATCAGGAAGAATATGAACAGTGTTCCTTCCATTTTTTTCGAAAATTGTATTTTTCTCATCTTCAAAAATGATTTATTCTTTTTCGAGCTATCGAAGCATTCTATTTTCAATTAAATTCAAAAACTAAATTCCAGCCTTTTCAATCCTCGCTGAACATCTTCACTTTGCATGAATAAGTTCCAGAGCAGTTGCGACCGGTAATTTTCAATCATTATGATGATTGGACCCTCATCAATTGCAAGATAGGAATTTGAAAACCATTTTTTGCTCAGGTTGAAAGAATCCATAAATCCGTAATCGCTCCAGATTTTATCGCCGAGCACATAATAGAAATAACGCAAAGCACGCATGCTTTCATCCGGTGTGTATGGCATCGACGACAGAGCCGCTGTCGGAGCTATCGTTCCGTTGTCGTTGTTCGGCGAAGATGCGCGATATCCTGTAGGTGAATCGCTTGCGGTTAATCCCCAACAATCGGGACCATAACCGAAATTCCCTAACGGATTTGCAACACAATAGAGATAATTAATTTTGGAATGAGCGGTGTTTTGTGTCCAATAGTTTGCGTAAGCGTCAGACAGATTTCGCGGATCAAGTCCCAGAAATGAGTAATGAGCAAAGAAAAGAGGGCCTCCTTGATCTTCCCCAAGTGGAAGTTGAACATCGTAAAACATTTTTCCGTTTCGAATATCGCCATTCCGAGCCCAACCGTTGTCGTAAACTGATTTTTTGATGGGATAAGTTGGAGAAGAAGCAGCCAAAATATAGACAATCAATGATTCATTCCATCCGGTAATGGGCATGTTTATGGCCCATTCATAATTGGGAGACCAATGCCAATACAATTTTTGTTGTTCGTTTTGCTGGAACCATGTCCATTCTACGTCTTCCCATATTTTTTGAATGGTATCGCAGAGATTTTTCTCTTCCCGATTTCCGTTGCTAAAATACTGTTGAGCCGTTAACAATCCCTGCATCATGAAAGCTGTTTCAACCAAATCGGCTCCGTTATCTCTATCGCTGAAAGGCTGCACTTTTCCGGTTGTTCCATTCAGCCAATGAGGAAACGCTCCGTGAAAACGATCGGCTTTTGTATTCAGAAAATTTACAATGGTCGATATTCTGTCAAATCCCTGTCGGCGGGTGATAAACCCTCTTTCGATGGCTACAAGCATTGCCATCACTCCAAATCCTGAGCCTCCGATTGTTACGGTTTCTCCCGAGCCGGTTCGTTCTCTTGCCAAACCTGAAACAGGATGACTGTAATCCCAAAAGTAACGGAAAGTTTGTTTCTGAACCAATGTCAACAGACTGTCGTTGGATATAATGGGAAATTTAGGTGTATTATCCAACTCGGTGATAAATGAAAATTGATAATCTTTTATCAAATTAACTCCTAAGTTTCTTCCGGATGAAATCGAAAGAGTGTAAGTAGAGTAATCATCAAGCCGTTTTCCTATTTTAATGGATAAAAATCTTTTTGAATCTTCATTCAAAACAAGGTATGATGTGTCAATGCCATTATCTATCCGAATCTTATCTTTCTTTATTTTTTTTGTATCAATGTCAGTTGCAAAATGAAGATGAAATATCACTGAATCAGTCGGAAGTCCATATTTTATTTGCCCATTGATAATTGGAATTTCATTTATGAAGGCCGATTCTATTTGAGTATTAATGACTGATTCGGTCGAATTGGGACCATTTTCATCTTTGCTGCAGCTGAAAATAGTCAACAAAGCAAATAGAAAAACTATATTATGTTCAAAGGCAATTTTAGACACTTGATGAAAATTGTACTTTTGTGTTTCGCTTGCAAAAGCGTAATCATATTCGCTCCGCTTTCAAAAAGGAGGTATTATCGATCTGGAAAATAATTACAGAAAAGGGTAGAAAATACCCTTTTCTGTAATTGAAATCTATTTTCGGGCAGAATACAATTCCGCTATTTCCGCAGGCGTAAGAGCTGTGGCATACATTCTGAATTGATCCAAACCGCCTTTCCATGTAGAAGCCAGCCAATTGTCGCTGACATCACTTGCATTTCCTTGAGGGCCACATCCGATTCGAACAGAATTAATTTTATCATTTGCCAGTCCTAATGCACCATGACCAGCCCAAGTTTTCGTTCCTATAACTTCGTTATCCAGATAAAATGTTAAGCCCGAAGTGGTTTCATCATATACAAAAACGCAATGATGCCATTGATTATCCAGCAATCCTGGAATTGAATTTGGGCCTTCCCATGTCAGCCATGTGTCTGCTGTTGAAGCTCCACTGCTATTGACGCCAGATGCGATTACAAACTTAACGGCACATGCGGTATTATTGCCTTCAAACAATAAGAAAAAGTTACTGCTTGACCAATGATAAGATGCGGGCGAGACAAAGCTGAATGGATATTCAGGCCCGTTCGTCAAAGCGTTGTTTTTTGTTTGGCCATCATGCTTTTCCCAAAACGAGATTGTAAAACTGTTGGCGTAAACTGCAAAATCGTTTGGTTTTGCGTAGGTAACAAATTTACCTACGCCACCTTCAATGGCCTTGCCCGAAACTCCATCGATAGGAGTGGTTGTGTTCATTGTTGCAAAGTTTGCGCGAATGCTGTCAACTGCATTCTTTAATACATCATCGCTAGTGCCATCAAAAGCAACATAAAATTTTAGTGGGCCTCCCGCCGGATTTGCATCTTGTGGATAATCTCCAAGAACGGGATGATCCATACTCTGACATGCTATAAAAAAAGATGATATCAGAAGCAGAACTATAAATTTAGATATTTTTTTCATATCGTTTTGTTTTTCGAAGTTACTATAAATTAAATCCAATCGGGATTCTGAGTCAATATTCCTTGAGCCTTATCGATGATCGATTGTGGAATAGGATAGTATCTACATTTCTCGGTATAACCATTTGCGCCCAACACTGTTGGTGCGTCTCCCCAACGAACCAAGTCGAAGAACCTTTCATGTTCCATTCCGAATTCTGCTCTTCTTTCCCTTTTAATGGCTTCTCTCAATGAATCTTTGTCAGTTGTGGTAATTTCGGGAAGTACATTTGCTGTGCCTCTTGCTCTTGATCTGATTATTTCGAGATTTGTCAATGCAATATTCGAATTGGCATCCGGGTCGTTCGTAGTCCGAAGTTCATTAGCTGCCTCCGCAGCCATTAAAAGTACATCAGCATAACGTAAAATACGAATATTCAACCAGTTGGCGTATCTTATTCCCGTAGCTGCCCTTCGAGCGGGATTCGAATAAACTTTTCGATTCCAATAAGGCTGAATGGTTCCTAAAGTAGCAGGTACCGTAAGTCCATAACCGTCAGAACCTCCTGAATAAAGAATCGTCGTTGTTTTGCGTGGATCGCCTGATTCATAGGAATCAACTAACGCTTGACTCGGTACATTCCAGCCCCATCCTAAATCCCAATCGCCACTTCCACGTACTCCTTGCGAACCGCAATAATTATTCGTATAAACTACACTTCCGTTAGCGTTTACATAATTTTGAACTTCCAGAATCGATTCGCTCGAATTCTCTCCGTCTTCAGTAAAAAATTTATCGTAGGAAGATAATAATTCGTATTGACCCGAATTTATTACAATATTGCACAACGTTAAGGCTCCTGCCCAATCTTTTCGGTAAAGTTTAGTCTTAGCCCATAAAGTATTCGCTGCACCACTCGTTGCTCTTCCGGTATAAGTATCATTCCATGACATCGGCAAATTGGCTGCGGCGAATTGCAAATCTTCGTCGATTAATGCATAAATATCATCTACAGGCGATTTTTGAATATTTGCGTCCCCGATATTATAAATTTTGAAATCAATCAGAGGAACTTCTCCATAAGTTCTCACAAGATCGAAATAAGAGTAAGCTCTGAAAAATCTGGCCTCTGCTTCATTGATCAAATCACCGGGAGCGGATAATTGTAATGAGTCTATTTCATGCAATATGTCATTGCAGTCGTAAATCAATTTATAATGGTCATTCCAATAACCCAAATTTAACCATCCATCCGATTTGTCGTATTTGAAATAGTCAGCCATTTGCTCGTATGCTGCTCCATCTGTAGGGGTACTGCCTTTAATGGCGTCGTCGCTGCGCATTACGTGCATGAAAACCATCGGAAGGCCGGTAACACCTTCCAGTCGAAAATCACCATACAGACCGAACACTTTTCCTTCAACACCTCCGACGTTTAAATCGCCTTCGGTCGCAGTACCAAGTGGCTTGCGATCTAAAAAATCTGAGCAACTTGCGAAAATTGCGATTGTTGCTAACAAGCTTAATATTATATATTTATTTTTTTTCATAACTATTCTAAAATTAATTTAGTTATAATGTGATGTTAATTCCGAAAGAAGTAATGGCCGGTACCGGATACCCTCCATTGTCAATTCCAAAAGAAATTGCTGATCCTCCGGCTTCGGGAGTAAACCCTGAGTTGTTTTTCCAAGTAAACAGGTTTTGCCCACTTAAGTAGAGCCTCAACGAGCTGATTCCCGTGTTTGAAAGAATTTTCTTGGGAATATTATAACCCAATTGGACGTTGCGAAGTCTGAAATAGCTCCCGTCTTCGATCATATACGTGGAAGGTAGATTGTTAATGGCATCATTTCCTACACGTGGTTCCCAATTCGAAGATCCGGCTGTTGTCCATCTTTTCAATCGATCTTTTCGATAATTAAATACCGAATAAGTGGATCCGTTTCCCCATGCACGCCAAATTTCATTCCCATAAACACCTTGAAAATCGACAGATAGATCAAAATCTTTGTAATTCAATGTTGCAGAAAATCCATACGTGAAATCTGGCGTAGGATTTCCGATCATGGTACGGTCGTCAGAAGTGATTTTTCCGTCAGGTACGCCGTCAGGACCCGAAATATCTTTGAACTTCAAATCGCCCGGGCCGTAATCACCTAAAGTATTTACCGGACTTGCTAATTTATCGGCATAGGATTGAACGATTCCATCAACTACATAACCGTAGAAATAAGCTATCGGAAGCCCTGCTTCTGTTAGTGAGTTCCCCGAATAATACTTATACCCATCTTTCCATACACTTAATACTTTGCTTTTCATCGTGGTCAAGTTTCCCGAGATTGAATAACTAAGATCTTCATTCACATTTTGATTCCAAGAAGATAGAAATTCGAATCCAGAACTTTTAACCGAACCGGCATTCATGTAAAAATCATTAGCTCCGTCATTGACCATAGTCAGCAGATCTTTTGTCCGTTTATCGTAATAATTTGCTTCAAAATGTAGTCTGTTATTCAATACATCCATTTCAAATCCGCCTTCGTATGCATCAACGGTTTCCCATTTCAAATTAGGATTGTTTTTGTAGGCAAGAACGTAAGCAGGCACCAAATTATTCCCGAACACGGCAGTTGATCCTTCTTTGTAGTTTGGATAATATGGATAGTGCACTGCCGTATATTGATTACCCAACTGTCCGACTGAAGCTTTTATCTTTAAATTGTTGATAAAATCCTGATCTTTCATAAACCCTTCCTCAGAAACGTACCAAGCACCTCCCAATGCCCAGAAATTTTGATAACGGTTGCTCGGAGAGATTTCTGAAGAACCGTCACGACGAAATGATGCATTCAGGTTGTATTTTCCCTTGTAATTATAGAGTGCTCTGAAAAGAGTTGACATCGTAGAACGTTCCCATTGACTCGAACTGTTGGTCTGTGATTCAGGGTCTCCGTAGGGATAAACATTCAGATACCACCATCTTTTATCATTGGGAATAGGATCTCCTCCGGCATATTGCGAAATACCTCCACTAATTTGGCTGTAATTTTCGTAATAAGTCGTAAATCCTGCTAAAAGGGTCAACCCGTGATCTCCAAATTGATTTTTATAAGTTAATAAATAATCTTGTTGATATTTGGCATATTCATTTTTGTATTGTGAAACGGACGATTTGGAATTCCAATTGACAACTTGATTAGATTCTGCATTATAAACTTTAAGCAGAGGCGTGTAATTTGTTCCATTATTGAATCCAAGATCGGCAAAGTAGCTCATCTTGAATGTGAAATTTTTGAGGAATGAGTATTCTAAGAAGGCATTTCCTAAAATGCGATTTTCCTCGGCAAGACTTGTTTTTTTTGTACCTTCAACAAACAAGAGTGGATTCCCGATTTGAGGACCTCCGATTTGATCCGGAAGCTTATTATATACACCCTCTGCAGAGTTAAAGGGTTCTACGATAGGTGTAGCATTGAGTGCAGAGATAAAATTATGGAGTTGAGGAAGATTAGCTTTGGATGCATTGATCCCGACACCAATTTTTAAATCTTTTGAGAGGTTGATCTCATCGTTTACCGAAGCAGTGAATTTATTATACAATTCGTGTTTGATCAAACCTTGTTCGGTCATGTAGCCTAATCCGAGATAAAGCTTATTCTTGTCGTTTCCGCTGCTTATACTGATGTTGTTAATATTGACTAATGCATTTTTTTGTTTGATTTCATCAATCCAATTAGTATTTCCCTGAAATAAATCATATTCGGTATAAGGCGCCGCACCCTGATTTGCTCTTTGTTCGTCATACAAGGTAATGAAACCTGTTCTATCTGTCATTTCAGGTGTTGAAGTGATATTCTTTACCCCTATAGATGAACTAACATTTACATTAACTTTACCTTGTTGTCCTTTTTTAGTCGTAACAATTATAACGCCATTAGCACCTCTAACACCAAAAATAGCAAGAGATGAAGGGTCTTTTAAAACTTCCATCGATTCGATGTCTGACGGGTTCACAAAGTTAATGTTATCATTAAAAATACCATCAACAATGTATAACGGTTTAGTTTGATTCAAACTTACCGTTCCTCGAATTCTTATATCCGGTTCAGATCCGGGTTGTCCACTGTTTACAACGCTCAATCCACTTACTTTTCCCTGCAAGGATGCAATGGGATTGATATTGGGTTTTCCTGCCAATTCTTTCGAGGACACTTTTACGATAGAACCCGTTAAATCTCTTCTGGATGCTGTTCCATACCCGATCACAACAACCTCCTCCAATGCCTGTACGTCTTCCGACAGGCTAACGTTGATGGTTGTGCGTCCATTCACCGGTTCTTCAACGGTTGTCATGCCGATATAGCTGAAAACCAATGTGGCATTGCTGGGAACATTGCTTAAATTGTATTTTCCATTAATATCGGTGACGGTACCGTTGGTCGTACCTTTCACTAAGATGCTGACGCCTATTGCAGGATCGCCAGTCGATTTTTCTGTTACTGTTCCTGTTACGTTCAATTGCTGTTGGCTAAACGTAAACAGAGGAACCAGAAGCAAAGTCAAAATAAAATTCAATTTTAATTTCATGGGTCAATTCTTTTTAAAATTTTAAACGGTGTAAAGGAATGTGAAGTTTGATACCCGTGCAAATATTGACCCGCTTTAAAAATACGTTATGTTTTATAACATGTTTTGAATGGGTACTTCAATCCTACGTTTATAGATATTAATCTTTTGATAAATAGCATACTGAATAAGTGTGCGGATTAATGTAAAAAGGGCAATTTATTTGAAATTAATCATAAATTCGATCAAATTTTCCTCGTTTTCGAGTGCTAATTTTTTGCGTAATCTATACCTTGCGGCCTCCACTCCTCGCGGAGTGAGATGGAGCATTTGTGCTATTTCTTTCGACGAATAGTTTAGACGGAGAAGGGCACTCAGCCTCAAATCGGCAGGTGTGAGAGCCGGGTATTTTTCTTTCAGCTTTCTGAAAAAGTTTTCGTGAATTAGGTCGAAGTTATGTTGAAACTGCTCCCATTGATCTTCGTCGGTGAGGTTGTGATCGATCAGCCTAATCAAATCGGTGCCTTGTGCTCGTTGTATTTTTCCCTCCCGCACAAACTGTTGTATCATTTCCTTCAGATCTTTTAGCAATTCCTCGTGATTGATGATGAGCATCGAAGCATTGGCCAATTCTTTACTTTTGTGCATCAGATCTGCTTCGAGTTGTTCATTTTTAAGTTGAGTAATCAGTTTTTCCTGATGCTCGAGTTGGGCCAGGCGTTCTTTTTCCTGTTGTTGGAAAAGCTTGTTTTTTTTGTCGATTTCTTTGTTTAGATAACTTTGCGTAACAAATAACAGGAATGCAATCAATAGTAAAATATATCCTACGATAATCCAGCTCGAACGATACCAGGGAGTTTTTATCCGGAAGGAGAATGTCAAGTTCGACAGTTCGTTTTGTAATCCATCTACCGCTCGAGCTTTTAGCACATAGTCGCCTGCGGGAAGATTTGTGTAGTTTACGGTCAACGTGCTGTTGTCAATTTGCATCCATCCGGAGTCATATCCGTCGAGAAAGCATTCCACATAAATTTTTTCTTTCGAAAAGTTGGGGTATTGAAACTGAAATGTCAGATTGTTCTCGGAATAGGGGATAAAATTTTTCTTGTTCACAGGAATGAATTTCATTTCCATCTTTTTTCGATTAGAGATGGAGACACCTGCCAGCAAAAGTTTTTTCCAAGGCTGCCGTGTTTCTTTTTTGGCGAGATATTTCCCGATTCCGCCATTCAGAAAAAAATACGATAAGCCGTTTTCATCCACATACACATTGCCTCTTCCTTTGTTCGGCGGGTTGTTTAATATGCCGAAAGGAATTTTTTCACGAACAATATAGGTTCCCTGCTCATAGTTGATGAGTGTATATTCGTTTTCTCTGACAAGCCAAAACGAGGTATCGCTCACCGAAATCATTTTATAGGTATCGGCCATGTCCGAAAGGTCTTCATTTAGCTGTTCGAAAGGGACGATTTGTCGTTTGATATCGTCGTAGGTGTAGAATTTGTGGAAATCCGAAAAAACGATCCGTCCTCTCAGTTTCATGATTTTTAAAGGGGTCCGAAAACGTTGTGCCGAGTCGAGGGCTGTGTAATATTCCTGTTCTACAATATTGCGAATATCGCGATCGACACGAAGTCGGTAGAATCCTTTGTACATGTGTCCTGCCCAAATGTTTCCCTCGTGGTCAACTTCAACGTTATTGATGAGATCGGCAAATCCGGTGATACGATGACTGAATTGCCATTGTCCGTTATCGTTGTCGTAAACTTGCAATGGCGAATAAGTGGATTGCAATAGTATATCCTTGCCGTTCAGACGGATGTTTTCCATGTCCATACCACCCGAAAACGATTCGCTGATCGGAATGTTGCGATCGTTCTCCAATAGGGAAGTGCCACGATTGTGTCCTACGAATATTTGGTTGTCAAATTTCCGGATAAACCACGACTGTACTTCAAATCCCGGAATAGGTCGAATTTGATTTTCGCTGTATTTATACACTCCCTGATTGGTTGCAAGGTATAAATTTCCACGATCAATAAGCATATCTTCCACCAAACCGATTTGAATGGATGTGGGTTCATAAAACCAGAAAGGTGAATTGGGCTGGATATAAGAGATACCGTTGTCGAGAGGAGCCCATACATTGCCTTCCCTATCGCCAAAAAGTCCCAGTACTGTATTATTGTATAGCCCGTTGCTTTTGTTCAAATGCCACAACAGAGAACCGTCCAAATGAAAGGCATAGAGTCCGTTTTCGAGTGTTCCGATCACGAATGTTGAATCGGTGAGGGATAATACACGATTGATCGTTGCATTTTTCAGTAAATTATCCACTCTTTCGTTCCACGTGGTCAACCGGCTTGATCCGGAATCATAAGACAGAATTCCTCTTTTTGTGAGGAAAAGCAGCATGCCGGAGGTTGTCGGGACTACTCCCGCTATCATGTCATTTCTCAAATCGTTGCGAGCAAGTAATGGCCTGAATCCCTTTCCATCGTATTGCGAAAAAGAGTCTCCGATGAATTGACCGTATAGGCTGTTTCCTGCACGAAAGAAAAATAGGGGGCCGGGATCGGGATTGTATGCCGTTAGAGTGCGTTTTGTTTCGTCGAAAACGAAATAGGAGGAAAACGACTGAAAAAATATCTCGTCGCCGAGTTTGTGAATCGTCCAAATTTCGTCGTTGTGAAAGGTGTAACTTTTGAGAAGTGCTTTCAGAGAATGATATTCGAGCTGATTTGCAGTATTTTTTTCGAAGTATCCGAATTCTTCGAATGAACCTACATAAATTCTTTCCTTTTCGGCATACTGATCGACATACACCGATTTAGCACCCCGGTTAAAAGGCAGAAGATGCAGTTTCCAGTTGACACCGTCGAAGGAGAGCAGCCCGTCGTTGTTGGCGATATAAATCACGCCGTCTTTGCCTTGTGCCACCGACCAGTTCTGACTGCCCGCATTATATGTGTTGCTTCCGTAGTTGTAGGAGGGAGGGACAAATGGTATGCTTTGTGCACGTAGAACGGCACAATCCAAAGTAAACATGATTATTCCCGTAACAAGAAAGACTCTGAGTCGAGAAAAAAAAAGCATACTTTCGGAATAAAAGGTGATGTTTATTTTGAAAGCAAACGCTCAATTTCTTGTTCTGACAATATCTTCAAATTCGTGAAAAGATATCTTTCATCAAGAAAGTTACCATATTGGTTGCATTCGCTGATAGCCGCATTAAGAATTGATTTTACGTCAATTTCGAACGGAAAAAGGATGAGCAGGGTAAAATAATTGTCGTGTATTTCGAATTTTTCGATTTCGATATCCGACATTTCAAGCTGAAATCGAAATTCTCTTTCCACAATTTCTTTCTGCAAGTCCGTAAACGGCATACGGTCTGCGGTTGCAAAAAGCGCGAAAAATCGGAGCTTCTTGTCATGACCTCCCAGTCCCGACGAAATGTATATTTGATGATGCCCTGACAGATCCGAGCTAAGTACAATTCTGCTGCTGACCAATGCCATTGCCGACCAGTTTTTCAGTTCCGGCTCTAACGGACTGCTGTGATAGGTTTCGATGGATCGGTAAGCTCCTATGTCGGGAACAGATGCCAATTTGCAGAGACTGAGTTTTTTTCGTTCGATCGATACGTCGGGCGAAAACAGTAGCGAAATTTCGTGATCTCGCTCAAAAGGCTCATTTTCGAGATGTATTTTTTCGAAGTATCTAAAATATTCGATTTGCTCTTCAATCGGGATAAGTTCTTCCAGAATATGAAATGAATCTACACCTTCCTCCGAAAGAGTTTTTCTGAGATTTGCCAATATGTCATCCTGTTTACTCATCACATACAAAGATAATCTTTTTCTGTTTACGATGATTAAACTGCGCCCATAATGTGCTTTTTTCCATAATTTTCATCAAATCTGTCGATAATTAAAAGGAAATTCATAATTTCGCATATTAAACAAAGAGATTGTAATCTCTGTTCATCCCTATCTATATGCAGGTTAAAATCGTAAATCGATCCAAACATCCTTATCCTGAATATGCCACTTCGTGTTCGGCAGGAATGGATTTGCGGGCCAATCTTGATACCCCGGTAACGTTGAAACCTCTGCAACGAATTTTAATTCCAACCGGACTTTTCATTCAATTACCCGAGAAGTACGAAGCTCAAATCAGACCTCGAAGCGGCCTCGCCATCAAACACGGCATAAGTGTTTTAAACTCTCCCGGTACGATTGATGCCGATTATCGTGGCGAAATTTGTGTCATTCTGATCAACCTTTCCGATCAGGATTTCGTCGTGAATGATGGCGAGCGAATCTGTCAGATGGTTATTGCTCAGCATGCTCGCGTCGAATGGCTTCCGGTTGATCAGTTGGAGGAGACCGAGCGTGGCTCGGGGGGATTCGGACATACGGGAAAAAGTTGAAATTTCTACGATTACTATTATCATCATATTCCACAATCAATGAATAAATATCACGCACAGTATCATATCTCTCGTTATTTTCTTCATATTTTTATTTTCATGCTTCCGTGCTTGGTCGTTACCCAGTCTATCGTTGCACAGACCGACAAATCGGCGATATCGAGTGGAAATACGTTTCTCGACGAAAAAGCCCAACGCAAATTCGATTATTATTTTTTTGAAGGCCTCAATGCAAAAACGCAGGAAAAGTATGCCGAAGCATTCGATTTTTTCCGGCACTGCTATGCAATCGATTCTACTAACGCCAATGTGCTTGTAGAGCTCGGAACTTTCTATAATGTGCTCGACGAAAAGTCTCGTGCCCTTGACTTGTATAAAAAAGCCGTCAGCTACGACCCCGAAAATTTTTATTATAATATGCTGCTTGCCGCCCTAAGCAAGGAAATGGGGCAAAAGCAGCAAGTGATCGATGTACTCGAATTTTTATTGCAGAAGTATCCCGAAAAAATAGACCTGAACATGCAGCTTGCTCAGGCTTATGCCGACAATGGCGAACTGAAGAAAGCTATCAGTGCACTGAACAATCTCGAAAAAGCGGTCGGTATAACGGATAATATCACTTTATACAAGTTTCAGCTGTATTCTATGCTAAATCAAAAAGAAAAAGCATTTAAGGAAATCGAACAGATTATCAATGAAAATCCGGGCGATCCTCGTTATCTGATTTTGATGGGCGATCTTTATATGCAGGATGATCAACCCAACAAGGCCATTGAATATTACAATAAAGCAAAGTCGATCAATCCCAATTTTCCATCGTTAATACTTTCGATGGCAAACTATTACGACAAAATCGGCGACAAGCAGGCATCCGAAAAAGCACTGCTTTCGGCCATTACCAATCCCGATATGGATGTGGACAACAAGTTGGAGTTGCTCTCTCGTTATATTGCCGTTATACAGCAAAACAAAGGGGATATAAAGTCGGTGAATCCTCTCTTCGAAATACTTTTCGAGCAGCACCCTCATAATGCAAAACTGAATATGATTTACGGAACCGTACTCATGGCTCAGGACAATAAATCGGAAGCCATGAAGCAGTTCGAAATATACACGGCTGCCAATCCCGACGATCCTGCCGGATACGAACAAATGATTCGTGCGGCATTGCCCGATAGTCTCGACAAGGTGGTACAAATCACCGAACAAGCACTTCAGTTTATTCCGGATGCATGGCAGTTTTATTTTTATTTGGGAGGTGCCAAGTACCAGCAAGGGAAATACGAAGAGGCGTTGAAAGTGTTTCAAGATGGTTTGAAAAATGCCAAAATCGAAAATCCGCTTGTGGAAGCCGATTTTTACGGACAAATTGGAGATCTGTATCATTTCTTGGGAAATAATCAAGCTGCTTTCGAAAGTTACGAGAAATCGCTAAAGCTCAATCCGCAAAATCTCCCCGTTTTAAACAATTACAGTTATTATTTGTCATTGGAAAAAAGAGATCTGGACAAAGCCGAGCAAATGAGCAGCATCACGGTGAAGGCCGAGCCTACAAACCCTACCTATCTCGATACTTATGCGTGGATTCTGTATGAACAGGGTGCTTACACTATGGCTAAAATTTATATCGAAAATGCAGTAAAATATTCCGAAAATGAACCTTCGGCCGAAATTTTAGAGCATTATGGTGATATTCTGTTCAAAACCGGAGAGCCCGAAAAGGCTTTGGAACAATGGAAAAAAGCAAAGGAATTGGGAAGCGATTCTAAAACCCTCGACGAAAAAATAAGAACAGGAAAATTAGTCGAACCGAATACAAATATCAAAAACAAATGAGAAAATCTTTTCTGACGGCAACGGTCTTTTTTTTGTTGGTGATGATCGGATTTTCATCTTGCAAACCCAAGAAGCACATTATCTCAGCCACATCGCCTCTCGAAGAAAAAACCGCTTCTTCGCTTTATGCAGATGTCCTTTCAAGGGAGCTGCAGTTTTCGTCTTTTTCGTCCAAGCTGAACCTATCCTTAACTTCCGGCTCACGATCCGTATCATCGAAAGCAAACTTGAAGATTGTGAAAGGCCGACAGTTGCAATTATCCATACAGCCTCTTTTCGGGATCGAGATGGTGCGTATCTATGTCGATACCGACACTGTTGTGGTTTTGGACAGAATGAACAAACGTTTCGTAAAAGAATCTCTTGTTGACCTGAAGGATAATTATCCTTTCGGATTCGATTATAATACCCTTGAATCTCTCCTGACCAACCGATTGTTTACGACGAATGCAAAACAGGTTTCCTTCGAAAACTTTTCCCGATTCAACATTTCCTACTCCGAAGACTTTTGCAAACTACAAGCGAATGATGCCTTTTCCGGATTAAGTCAACAATTCATGCTCAATGCAAACGATAATATCACGGTTGCTTTGCTCGCAAACGAACCCTACCGGTTTTCGATAAAGTGGAGTTATGACGAGTTCACATGGGTCAAAGACAAGGCTTTTCCGTATCTGATGCAGATCGAAGCTGTTTATGCCAACAAAAAAATAAATTCGGTATTGTCTTTTTCGGATGTTGTGCTCGATCAGCCTCTCGTTCTTTCGAAGGATGTTCCCAAAGGATATTCTGCAGTTGCGTTGTCAGATATTCTCAAAATGATCACAACCGCCAATCTTTTATGAAACGAATCATATTCATATTGTGTTTCGGATTGTGCGTGCTTCGACTCATGTCGCAAACAAATCAGATTGATGTCCTTCAAAAACAACGCGAAATTCTGCAACAGGAGATTCAGAATACAAACAAATTGTTTCTTGATGTAAAAAAACAAACTACTACGCTCTTGCAGCGCATCCAGCTCATCAACAAGCAAATCAGTGCCCGCAAAGAATTGATAGACGTGCAGAAGGACGCCATTTCTACACTTGACGACGAAATACAACGGATCGAAAAAGAAGTAGCCCGACTTGAGGTTGATTTAAAAAAGAATCAAGACAGTTATGCCAAGGCGGTGAAAAGCATGCTCAAAACCAACCGGACAAACAACACTCTTTTTTTTGTGCTTTCCGGAAAATCAATCGGAGAGTCGCTCCGTAGAATGCAATATCTCCGTAATTATTCGAGATGGCGTAAAGAACAGGCCGAAGAAATAAAAGCAAAAAACGAAGCTTTGAAAATTAAAAAGAATGAATTGGCTCTGGCGAAAGCCGAAAAACAAAAGACATTGATTGATTTGCAAAATGAGCAAAAAAAATTGACGGACGAGGAAAAAGCCCGCGAGAGCGAGATGGCTCAAGCTAAAGGAAAACAGCAGGAACTACAAAAAACACTGCAGCAGAAACGACAGCAGGCTGCTAAGTTGAATGCCCGCATCGAACAGTTGATTGCGGAAGAAGTGGCTCGTCAGGAACGAGAAGCCGAAGCTCGACGTCGTGCCGAAGAAGCCGAACGTCAGCGTCTGGCAGAACTAAAGCGACAACAAGAAGCTCAAAAACAAAAATCCGTTTCGCCTGCCTCGAAAAGCAAAAGTAAATCAACTTCCAAAACGCAGGAACCTGCTCGCGAAGAAAAAGCCAAAACTCCCGCTGAGCCGACGAAAGAGGTGTATGTTGCTTCGGCAGAAACCTTTAATTTATCGAAAAACTTTTCGCAAAACAAAGGTCGCCTGCCAATGCCCGTTACCGGAACGGCTTCAATCGTCTCCAACTTCGGAATCAACAAAAACAGCGAGTGGAATGTCAGCATCAACAGCAACGGAATCGATATTCAGGCTCAACCGGGGGCTAAAATCCGTTCAGTGTCCGATGGAGAAGTTTCGAAAGTCTTCTCTTTCCCGGGTTCAAACAACTGCGTCATTGTCCGGCATGGCGACTATTACACGTTCTATGCCAATATTCAACGACTCGACGTGAGACAGGGAGATAACGTGAAGGCAGGACAGTCGCTGGGCGATATTTTCACCGATCCGGATACGGGAATTGCCAACATGCACTTTCAGCTTTGGCACAAAACCACCAAGCTCGATCCCGTGCCCTGGATACGCAGATAAAAAAGCAACTTGTAAGATTCAACTTGTAACACCAAAATATTCCGTACGATCATGAACATAAAAACTCGGCTCATACTGATGAATTTTCTCCAATTTGCTGTTTGGGGAGCTTACCTGACATCCATGTCGCGATATCTCGGCCCTGCGGGACTGGGTGCAAATATCGGCCTGTTTTATTCCGTGCAGGGAATCGTATCGATTTTCATGCCCGCCTTGATGGGTATTATAGCCGACCGTTGGGTTCAGGCTCAAAAATTATTGGGAATCTCTCACGGGTTGGCAGCAGTGTTTATGCTTGCAGCGGGCATCTATGGGCTCAATGCAGGGACATCGGTTTCATTTTCCGTTTTATTCGGTTTATATACGCTGAGTGTGGCATTCTACATGCCTACTATCGCGTTATCGAACTCTGTGGCCTACAATGTACTGACGCAGTACGGACTCGATACCGTCAAGTCATTCCCACCGATTCGCGTATTCGGTACTATCGGCTTCATTTGCTCGATGTGGGCTACCGATTTGTTGGGATTTCAAACTTCCGCCATGCAGTTTGTCGTGAGTGCATGTATAGGCGTTGTGCTGGCAATTTATGCTTTCACATTGCCCGAATGCAAAACCGGCACGGTTACCGAAAAGAAGTCGTTGATTGAGGCACTGGGATTGAACGCTTTCAGGTTGTTTCGCCAAAAACAGATGGCTATATTTTTCATATTCTCGATGCTGTTGGGGGTTTCACTGCAAATCACGAACGGCTTCGCCAATCCTTTTATCGCCTCTTTCGAAGCTGTCCCGCAATTTGTAAACACATTTGGCGTCCGGCATTCCAATATGCTCATTTCGCTTTCACAAATTTCCGAAACGCTTTGCATTCTGCTCATCCCTTTTTTCCTCAAACGATATGGGATCAAAACGGTAATGCTCATGTCGATGTGTGCCTGGGTGCTGCGTTTCGGATTGTTTGGCGTAGGCGATCCCGGCAGTGGTGTATGGCTATTGATTCTTTCGATGATCGTTTACGGAATTGCATTCGATTTTTTCAACATTTCGGGATCGCTTTTCGTGGACAAGGAGACCGATCCTTCCATCCGGTCGAGTGCACAAGGACTCTTCATGCTGATGACCAATGGCATTGGCGCAACGGTAGGCACTTTGGGTGCTCAATGGGTAGTGAATCAATATTGTCGGTGGCAGGATGTGACGGTGGGAAGTCAAAGCAAATCGTTGCTTGTGGGTGATTGGGCAAGCGTTTGGTTTATTTTTGCGGGATATGCCCTCGTCGTAACCGTTTTGTTCGCATTTCTTTTCAAATACAAACATTCGCCCGAAAAAGTGTAGGAAGCAGATATTCTTCAAGCAGTCTTGTGATATTTCATCTTTGCGGCTGATAGTGCAGCGAATTTCCCTGCCGAAAGAAACCGATTTCGTGCCCGATTATTCGCAATTGGTTCTCGAGAAACCGCAATTCCTCTTCGTCGCTTTGTGATGAAAGCGGTTTGTTTTCGTACAGGAAATAGTCGTCGCGGAAGCGTTTCGGCGTAATGTTGGGCATCAATACATTAGCGCCAATCGCAATCGCCTTCATACGGGCATTTTTTTCGATAGATTGCAGCGCAGTGGTGGCTGCAATGTTGATATCGGGCATCAGCACTCGGAGTACAGCGATCATTTTCAAACTCAATGAGAGCCGATCGGACAAGGGCAAAAGCAAATTTCTGTAAGCATACAGGGGCGTTTCGTGATGCTCCACATAAGGGCCCATGCCACACATGTCGATATCCGTCCGTTTCATGAAAAGCAAATCGTCCGCCAAATCTTCAACCGATTGAAAGGGAAGTCCGATCATGACGCCTGTTCCCAACTGATACCCGATTTTCTTCAGCGATTCCAATGCTTCCAGCCGTGTAGCATGGCGGTGATCCTCATCATCGGGATGCAACTTGCGATACAGTTGTTCCGATGATGTTTCGATACGGAGCAGGTAGCGCGTAGCACCGAGATCAAACCAACGCCGATAGACCTCTTCGGTTTGTTCGCCACACGAAAGCGTTATGCCCAAACGTCCCTGCGTCATTTCGCCCGTTTTCGTCAATATTCGGTCTATTTTTTCGATAAACGAGCGACTTTGAAGTTCCCCCGACTGAATGGCAATCGATCCGAATCCTTTTTCGTAAGCAAAGCGGATGGCGTCCATCGTTTCATCTTCTGAAAGTGAGTAGCGGTGAACCCGATGGTTTGATCGGCGAATGCCGCAATAGTAACAATCTTTTCGGCAAACATTCGACCATTCGATCAATCCCCGCAGATACACCCTATTGCCTACGTTGTCCAATTTGATACGCGATGCAGCGTCAAACAGTTGTTGTTTTTCTTCTCCTTCGGATGACAGAAGTTCGACAATGTCGCTTTTCGAAAATTCGGTTTGCTGCAAGATGGATTGAACCGACATCGCTTTTTCGTTTTTTTATTATAGAAATTTTGTAACTTGGTTCTGTTGCGAATGCGCAATCTTTTTTCTTTGCGCTGTGATCAATTTTTCCCTTTGCTCCGTAAAATTATGGAAAAACGGTGATTTTATTTTTTCCGCTCATGCTGTAAAAAAGGCTCTATGTGAAATAGTGTGGGTAGATAAAAATTGAGGTTGCCTCATGAATTACGGATAACCCGTTTCCTCCCTCATTTCTTTTCTCATTAACCGTTCTCCATTACTATCCCGACCTCATCTCCTCATCGGGGCACCCGATCTGCGCAGAGAGCGTGCCGTCAGGCAAAAGACAAGCTGTTTGAGCCGCCGCAAGGCGGTGAGTTATTTGTCTTTTAGCGAACAAGCAGCTATCGGGTCGATGAGGA
>Ga0116192_1000425_pt1 | contig 32118 bp, 27 predicted proteins | sample AD_UKC113_MetaG_FD_89876 | JGI IMG/M metagenome (GOLD analysis project Ga0116192, IMG submission 89876) | Active sludge microbial communities of municipal wastewater-treating anaerobic digesters from Hong Kong - AD_UKC113_MetaG | ecosystem: Engineered > Bioreactor > Anaerobic > Digestate...
AAGAAATTCTCCGGAAAGAACATCGGGGTCACCCTCAAGCTGGACAAGCCCGAGGTCGTGGAAAAGACGGCCAAGGTCCTCATGGTGGCGGGGGCCCAGGTGGGAGTCCAGGGTTCGGAGGTGAGGATCGGCGCGGACCTGGGAAAAATGCTCTCCGTAGTCATCAAGGATTCCGACGCCATGTACCACAACGATGCCCAGAAAGTTGCGGCAGCCTACGGCCTGGAAGCAACCGAGGTGATGAGCCTCTGGTGGGGCGTTCTGACCAAGATGGATAAGGAATTGAAAAAGGACAAGAAAGTCGAGGAATCCAACGTGGTCTCCGAGGTAACCAAGAAGGGCATCGAGCCTGCCTTCAACTTTTTCGGAATCGAGGCTCAGAGAGTCTCGGACAAAGCCGGAACCATGATCGGCCTGCTGGTCTTTTACGTCCTTTACACCATGTGGTGGGGATATGCGATCTTCTACATGTTTGACGGCATCGGGCTGAGCATGAAGAAGGCCAAAGTCAAGAAGGAAGTCTAGGGAGGGAAAGATGAAATTGCTGGTGCCCGTAGACGGGTCGACTCATTCAATGGAAGCAATTAAGGTGGCCATGGATTACGCGAAAATGAAGGGTGCGGAGATCAACGTAATCAGCGTGGTTCCCTATATCGGCGGCATGGAAGACCATGAGATCTCTCCATCCCGAAGGGACCGCCACATGGAGAGCATCGAAAAAATGGCCGACGAAGCGGTCCGGAAGGCCTGCGACCTGCTGGCCCAGGAGCAGATCACCTCGAGCTGTTCCCGGACCATAGTGACCTCCATTTCCGTACCGGATGCCATCGTCGAGTTCGCGGAGAAGGAGAAGGTGAATCTCATCATCATGGGAAGCCGGGGCTTGAGCGCCTCTTCCGGGTTTAGGATCGGGAGTGTGGCGAGCCAGGTGGCCAAAGCCAGTCCGTGTTCGGTGTACCTGGTCAAGGTTGCCCAAGAATCCTGAGGACGTTGCGAATCCCCCCGGACGGAAAGGATCGTATCCTTCCTCCGGGGAAGACCCTTGGTTCCTCCGCAGGGCAAATGTCGGTTTTGGGCGGGACTTTCGGGGACCCCAGCGGAATGCGAGGCCGGTAAAATGAACGAAGCCTTCTCCATCCTCGTGACGGACAAGAACGGCCATGTCCGGGAATTCCTGCGCCGGGAACTGCACGAGGACGGCTACCGGGTGTATACGGTCCGAGACGGTAGGGACCTTTTGAGTCTCCTCGAGGGGGAGACCCGCCTGGATCTGCTCATCCTGGACCTGGAGATTCCCTATGCGGACGAATCCCTCATCCTGGAGCAGGTGCTGGAAAGAAGGGCCGACCTTCCCGTGGTCATCCACACCCACACCCCGGAAGCACTGGACAGCGGCCACTATGCCTCCGCCCTGGCCATCGTCGAAAAGAGCGGGGACACGGATAACCTGAGAAGAGTGGTTCGGGAAACGCTTCAACATCTGTTTCCACGACGTTTTGCCTCCATCCCCCCGTCCCGTCCCCGATAAGCCCCCGGAAGAGGTCGTCCCCCTCAAGAGCTTTTCTTTTTGGCTCCCAGCCTCCCGGCCCCCCAGCCTCCCGGCTTCCCGGGTCCAAAAGAGGGAAGTCGGTTGGAAAACCTTTGATTTTCCATCCGTTTTAAGGAAAAATTCCGTGTGTGCCATGGGTGCTTCTAAACGAGTTCCACGAGCCGGAATCGGAAAGACCCATCCGAGGGGACCGGGGGTGAAGAGAAGGGGGCCAAATTGGAGGAGATCAAAGTCCTGGTGGTGGATGACGAAACGGAATTCCTGGAAACCTTGGTAAAACGGATGAAGAAACGCAAACTGGATGCCAAGGGGGCTCAGAGCGGAGAGGAGGGCCTGGAAGTCCTGAAACAGTCTCCCGTGGACGTGGTGGTGCTGGACGTGAAGATGCCCGGCATGGACGGAATCGAGACCCTGAGGGAAATCAAGAAGAGTTTCCCCCTGGTGGAGGTGATCATGCTGACCGGGCACGCCAATTTGGAGGTGGCCATCGAGGGGATGGAGCTGGGTGCCTTCGACTACCTGATGAAGCCTATGGATATCGATGAACTTCTTTACAAGGTTCAGGACGCCTACAAGAGGAAGGCCCTTCACGCAGATAGGATCAAACAGGTCGAGGCCGTGATGGGTTCCTGACTTTCCACCGCCGTCCGGTCTACCCCCATATGCCCGTCCCGGCGGGCATGCAACTTCTTGTCTCGGCTTTCCTCAAGGGTGTGCGGGACCGGCGCCCCGGGGGCCCTGATCCTTCTCTAAATGGAGCGATTCGCCGTTAGCCCGTAGCTGTCGGCTCTTTGGCCTGTATCTCAAAATCTTCGGACGTCCCCTGTCGGGTGGTGGCGACAGCAGCGCAACTACAGGAAATCTCGAAGCTAATGGGGAAACCCTAAGCGGATCAATTCCGAGAGCGTCAGGGCTTCATGCCCGTGAAGGCGGGCATCCGGAGGGTCTGCACCCTCCCCATGGCTTCCCGCTTGCGCGGGAATGACAAAAGGGGATTGGTCCCAGCCAAATCGCTCAAAGCAGGTAAATTCGAAAGGTGAATCGCTCGATTTGGATCCTTGATTTTGTTTATCTTTATCCCGACCGGAAGCCGTCCCCCGGGTTTGGGTCCATGGCGCCGGGACGGGTTCCCGTGCCCATGGGGCTAACGACTGATCCCTCAGTGTAGATCTCGGTTCGTGGAAAGGGGAAATCGCCACGCAGTTTCGATTTCTCCACTGGAGGATGGGCCAAAAGCCGTTGCATATCCTTGTTTTCCCCGGACTGCCAGATTGGTTATGGGCAAAATATCCCAATGGCTCAGCAAGATCGGCCTCAAGACCAAGGGGAGAGCGCTTTCCGTTGCCGAGGCGGAGCAACTGAGGGCGGCCTTTAGAGCTCGCTACCACGCCTTCAAGCTCCTGCTGAGCGCCAACAACAAGGCCCTCGAAATCATGGCCGACATGGAAAAGGCCCTCAAAGGCAGTCTGCCTTTCGGGATTGCCTTCGTTCGGGCCAATTGCACGGCCGTGGGGGTCAATGTCTACCGGATCATCCGAAACCTGGATCAGCTCGCCCCGGGCAAGTACCAGGACCTTTACGATCGTTTCAAAGAAATCCAGGAAGACATCAACCAGGAGCTCTCCCGGAGAAAGGAACCGTCGGGAGACCGCCTGGTCATTTTTTTTGACGACATCGACAAGGAAATGGCCGACCAGGTGGGAAGCAAAATGGCCAACCTTGGAGAGGTGCGGAATCGGTTGTCCCTGGCGGTTCCCAACGGGTTTGTGGTCACGGCCCGGGCGTACCGGAAGTTCTTCGAGTGCAACGACCTGCAGACGGAAATCGACCGTCGTCTACAGACCTTTTCCGGGGAGGAGGTGGACCAGCTCTACTCCCTGAGCGCGGATATCCAGCAACTCATCATTCGATCCCCGGTCCCTCGGGAGGTGGAGGAGGCCATCCGGGAGGCCTACGGGAAACTCGAAGAAGAAGCGGGACCGGGGGTGCGGGTCTCCATGCGCAGCAGCGCACTGGGGGAAGACGCCGCGGGCGCTTCCTTCGCCGGGCAGTACCGGTCGGAACTGAACGTGGCCCCGGACAACCTGATCCAGGCCTACAAGGAAATCGTGGCCAGCAAGTACAGTCTCCAGGCCATTTCCTATCGGCTCAATCGAGGCATCCTTGACGAAGACATCTCCATGTGCGTGGGGTGTATGGTCATGGTTCCCGCTGTGGTGGGAGGCGTCACCTACTCGAGAAATCCTCTCAATATCCGGGACGATTCCATTCTCATCCATTCCGTGTGGGGGTTGCCCAAGTCCGTAGTGGACGGGAGCGTCGCTTCGGACGTGTTTGTGGTGGGAAGAAACCCCTCCATGGAAATCCTGGAACGGGATATTCAGCAGAAAGATTACAAATTCGTGTGTTATGCCGAGGAGGGGGTGTGCCGCGTCGAGCTGTCCGGAGAGGCGGCGACCCGGGCGTCCCTCACCGACGAGCAGGTGCTCGATCTGGCTCGGATGGCCGCCCGGCTCGAGGAATATTACGGGTCTCCCCAGGACGTGGAATGGGCCCTGGACGAGGCGGGGCGGCTCTGCACCCTTCAGTGCCGACCCTTGAAACAGACGGAGGTCCCGGCATCCCAGACGTCCCGAATGGGAGAGGAGGTCGCCGAAGGAGACGTGATCCTCGAGGGAGGGGCCACGGCCAGTCCAGGGGTGGCTTGCGGCCCCGTGTTCCTGGTCCGGCGAAACAGCGATGTCCTCCAGTTTCCCCAGGGGGCGGTCCTGGTGACTTCCCAGGCCCTGCCCCGGTGGGCCGCCCTTCTCAACCGAACCTGCGCCGTCGTGGCGGAACAGGGAAGCGTCGCCGGGCACCTGGCCAATGTGGCCCGGGAGTTCGGAGTCCCGGCCCTGCTTGGGGTGAGGAGAGCCACGGACCTACTCCGGACGGGAGAAACGGTCACGGTGGATGCGGACGGGCTTCGCATCTACAAAGGGCGAGTCGATTCCCTCCTGCGGACGGCCCGGTCCAAGAAGAACCTCATGCTGGGCAGTCCCGTGTACGAAGTTCTCGAAGAGGTTTCCAAGCACATCATTCCCCTGAACCTGCTGGACCCGGATTCCACGGACTTCCGGCCCAAAAAGTGCCGCACCCTCCACGACATCACCCGGTTCTGCCATGAAAAATCCGTCCACGAGATGTTCAGCTTCGGCAAAGAACACCGGTTTTCCGAACGGGCCAGCAAGCAACTCATCTGTGACATTCCCATGCAGTGGTGGTTCATCAACCTGGATGACGGATTCAGGGAGGACGTTCCCGGAAGATTCGTCACCCTGGACAATATCGTCTCCATCCCCATGCTGGCTTTGTGGGAGGGCATTGTGGCCGTGCCCTGGGAGGGTCCTCCGCCGGTGGACGCCAAGGGATTCATGTCGGTGCTCATGGAAGCGACCGCCAATCCCGCCCTGGATCCCTCCATGCCTTCCCCCTACGTCAACCGCAACTACTTTATGATTTCCAAGAACTTCTGCACGCTCAGCTCAAGGTTCGGCTTTCATTTCTCCACCATCGAAGCCCTGGTGAGCGATCGGGCCCAGGAGAACTACGTGAGCTTTCATTTCAAGGGGGGGGCTGCGGATGCCCAACGGAGGATCCGGCGGGCCTGCTTTCTGGCGGGAATTGTGGAGGAATTCGGTTTCCGGGTGGAGGTGAAGGAGGACGGGGTGTTCGCCCGCATCGAGGGCTACGAGGAAGAGGTCATGAAGGAAAAGCTGAAGATCCTTGGGTACCTCATCATCCACACCCGGCAACTGGACATGATCATGTCCAACGATTTTTCCTACAACCAACATAGAACGAAAATCATGAACGAGATCCGAAGGATCCTCCCGGGGAAGGCGGAATCCCCCGGGTCCGCCTGAGGCTCGGCCCGAGGCGCCTTCCTCCGGGTTGCGGCCCGTCATTGCCGGCCGCGAGAGTTGCGGGCGACCGGGACGGTCGGGACGGAAAGAAAGGAAAGATATGGCTTCTCCCAATGGAAAACGGGTCCTGGTGGCCATTGACGGTTCCGATCAGGCCTTGCAGGCCGCCCGATATGCCGGGACGTTTTTCTCCCCGGGACGGGCGGAAATCGTCCTCTTTCACGTCTACACTCGAATTCCCGAATCCTTCTGGGACATGGAGAAAGAGCCCGCCTTCCATTACAAGATCGTGAACATCCAGGCGTGGGAAGACCGGCAGGAAGAAGTGGCCCGGGAGCTCATGGTGCGGGCGAAACAGGAATTGCTTGCCGCGGGAGTCGGCGAAGAATGCATCCGGCTGCTTTCCGTGCCGCGAAAGGCCGGGGTCGCCCGGGATATCATCGAGGAAGCTCAAAGCGGCTACGACGCCCTGGTGATCGGACGCAGCGGGTTGAGCCAACTGAAGGACTTCATGTTGGGGAGCATAGCGGACAAACTGGTGGAGAAACTCACTCACCTGCCCACCTGGGTGGTTGGAGGCAGGTCTCTGCCGGGAAGGCTGCTGTTGTCCCTGGACGCGTCCGAAGGAGCCATGCGCGCCGTGGACCACGTGGCGCAGATGGCCGTGGGGTATCCGTACGTACAGGTGACCCTGTTCCATGCCATCCGTAGGTTGGATGTCTTCTTCCACGGTCTGGGGGACGCCTATGCCGTCGGCTACGAGAACGAATGGAAAGAGATCGCCCGGAAAGAACTGGAGGAAGCCGCCAGGGAGATGGAATCCACTTTCGATCAAGCCCGCCGACGCCTGCTGGACGCAGGCCTCAAGGACGATCAGGTTCGCATTCGAATGGTCCGGGAAGTCAGCAGCCGGGCCCACGCCATTGTCGAGGAAGCGGATCGGGAGGGAATGGACACCATCGTGGTCGGGCGGAGGGGGCTCTCGAGAGTACAGGAATTTTTCATGGGGCGTGTGAGCAACAAGGTCATCCAGTTGGCCAAGGATAAGACGGTTTGGGTCGTGAACTGACGGTCGACAGGGTTTCAAGGGGCGGCCGTGCGTTCATCCAGTCGAGGGAAACGTTGGACCATTGGAAAAGGGAGAAGGGAATGACCGAATTGGAAAAGGTGCTGCATCGTGTGGTGGATCGTGTGAATGTGAATCTGCGGGAGCTCTCTATGGACGTGGGACCGTTCGTCCGCACCCTGGTTGTTCCGGAAAATTTCGTCCGATTCTATGCCTTTTACGGGTTTACGCCCCATCATCCTCTTAGCTTTCAGTTCCGCCGATCGAGCCTCGCGGGAAGCTATTTCCTGGGCAAGTGCGTCGTGGACCATTCCATTGTCTACAAGAGCGACGTTCGAGGCGATGAACTCAAGACCAAGGGAGAAACCCTCAAGTGCGGTTCCCTGGAAATCCCTCTGCACGAAGACGAAATGATCCGAATCAAAGACAGCTTCCTGGTAAAGACCCTCGTCCACAGCAACTCCCATGACCCGGAAAGCCCCGAGGAGTTTCTCATTCAAAACACCGTTGCCCTGCACTATGCCAACATTCACGGGTCGCCCATCGAGGGAAGCTTCCTGGGCCCGTTCGGGACCGTGGACCTGACCACGGTCCATGACTGCGTCATCGGCAGCTTTGCCTACGTCCAGAGGGGAGAACTGGCCCATGCCCGCATCGACCCGGGGCGGATCTGGGTGCAGGCGGGAGATGTTTTTGAATTCAACTACCAGTACCCCATGGAGGTCCTGGAGAAGTACATTCACCTGGAAGCTGGCAAGAAGCCCCGAGGAAAGCTCGTGGACTTCGTGGAAGGGCGGAAGAAGGACTACGAGGAGATCTTCGGCCTGGTCGGCAAGGAGCTCCTCGATTCCTTGCCGAAGGGAACCAAGGTGAGCCGCTATGCCGTGGTGAAGGGAAAGAACCGGATCGAGGAGAATGTCCTGGTGGCCCAACGGGCCTATATCGAGGATTCCCGGCTGGGCAGAGGCTCCAACGCCCAGGAGAACTGCTACATCGTCCAGTCGGAACTCGAGGGAAACGACGTGACGGCCCACGGCGGCAAGGTCATCTGCGCGACCCTGGGCAACAAGGTCTTCGTCGGCTTCAACTCCTTCCTTCACGGGACTCCGTCCTGCAGACTCACGGTGGGAGAAGGAAGCATCGTCATGCCCCATACCGTCATCGACCTGGAACAACCCCTGGAGGTCCCCCCCAAAACCCTCGTGTGGGGCTACCTCCGGTCTCCCGAAGACCTGGCCTCCCAGACCATCCCCCTCGAGAAGCTGGCTCACCACAAAGGGGAACTTCAGCTGGGAAGCATGTATTTTCGGGGAAGCGGCCACGAGTTTGTGCACGGTTTTCAGCACCGGATCGAACATATTCTCGAAGCCAACGGTGCCTTCTTCGACGGGAACGCCCATCCGGGCCACGCCCAGAAGACCCGGAACATCTCGTACAACACCATTCAACCTTATCCCGATGGGCCTCTCAAGGGGCTTTACCCCACCATCGAGATCCGCCCGTAGGGACCGGAAGACCCCGGGACTTGTCCCGGAGTCTTCCTCTCCCCCGGCCCTCTCCCACCGGGGGAGAGCGAATTGTCTCCCCGGCCCCGGGCAAGGGTCGTTTTTTCCCTTTGCCTCGATGGGAGTGACCGCCAAAAGGATGTCGGGACAGGGCCCTTCAACACGATGTCGTCTCGCACGGCACCCAGCAGGAGGAAGAAATGAAGATAGGGTTGGTTTTCTTGTTGCTGATTCCGGGCATGGTCTTGGGCCCGGCCGCAGCGGCTCCGGCCGAAGAATCCGTTACGGTCTATTCGGTGCCCCAATCGGAGTCGGCCAAGGCCGCCGAGTATTGGACTCCCGAGAGGATGCGAAGGGCCAAGCCGCGCAAAATGCCCGTGCGCCCGGAAAAGCCTGCTTCCACCCAAGCCTCGGGTGAGGAGGAGATCCGGGGCGAACCCGGGATGGATCCCGGCGGGATGCCCGGAGAAAAATCTCCGAAACGCCGCTCCAAACCCGCCATGGAGCCGGAGGTCCAAAAGGCCGATGCCACGGCGGAAGGCTACAAGTACCCGCCCCCCCAAAACACCTTTGCGGTTCCCAAGGAATACTACAAGACCTATCCCTACATGGCCGTGGGGAAGGTCTTCTTCGTCGAAGACGGTGAGGACAATGTCTGCTCGGCTTCTTCCATCGGGGGAAACGCCGTCATCACCGCAGGCCATTGCGTCTCCGATGGAAAAGGCCATTTCCTAGAGAAGTGGGTTTTTGTCCCTGCTTACATCAAGGAAGGAAAGACCCCCGTCAAACCCTACGGAACCTGGCCCGCCACCGACTTCATTCTCTTCGGCAGCTATCACAAGGGGGGCGACATAGGCCGTGACGTGGCCTTTGCCGTCACGAAAAACAACGACCAGGGCGAAAAGCTCTCCGACGTGGTGGGCTACCTGGGCTTTGCCTACAACAAGAGCCGGGTGCAGCACTGGAACATGTTCGGCTATCCGGCGGTGGAACCCTTCAACGGGCGCATCCTGTACCAGTCTCAGGCTTCCTACGCCGACAAGGACGGCTCCGTGGAACCGCCCACCATGGGAATGGGAACCACCCAGACCGGGGGCTGCAGCGGAGGGCCGTGGATTTTGGAGTTCACGCCTCTAAACGACACCGACGGCAACTTCGTGTTCGGGGTCAACAGCTACGTATACGGCAACCAGCCCAAGCTGATGTATGCCCCCTATTTCGACGACGAGGTGAAGCGACTCAAGGACCGGGCGGTAGCCAAGTAAGGGACCTTCCTTCCCGGGAAATCTCCCCGCTCCCCCGCCCGTTCCCCACTCGTTCCGCTTCGATTCGCTCGAATCCCGCTTTCAGGCAGTCCTTCACATCCCTTGTAAGGCGGTCCTCGGCGATGCGAAAGAGCACCCGGTTTTCTTTCTCCATGTGCTCCCGGAGCAGCCGCACGTAACCCTCCGCCTGTCTCTCGACCTCGGGGAGAACGGATCGGTTCCCCCGGTCGAGGTCGGCCAGGGCACTGCGCAAGGCCCGCACGTAGCCGCGTCCGGCATTGTGCTCCGCCAGCATGACCCCGATGGGGCCCCGTTCCGGGAGACCCCGGCCTCCTCCAGGACCGGGAACAGCAGTTCTTCTTCCTTCCCGTGGTGGCAGGCGTCCACAAAGATGGTGAAAAATTCGATCAAACGCCCCGGATCTTCCGCCGTTTCCCCCAGCTCCGTTCCTTTCCAGCCTTGGAACCATCCGGGAAAAGGATCTCGAGGGAGAGTCTGAGCCCTTCGTGCTCTTGCCTCAGTTCCTCGATAGGGTTCATGGTCCGCGCTCCTTTCCGCAATCCTTCCCGGGCCGTGGGGGAAGCCCGCAGCCCGGGATTGCCGGGCGGAGAATTTCCGCCCGGAAGACGCCGCCTTCGCGACTTCAAGTTACCTGGCTTGCCATGCGGCCTTCCCCGCGGGGAGTTCCGCGCCTTTTGCTGCGCGGGCGTACGACCAGCCGGTCTTGAGTCCCGCAAAGAACCAGGCCGGGGACCCAACCCCCACCAGGAAGACCGTGTCCCCGATCATGCGCAGCCACCGCAGAGTTGCCAAAAGGGGCTGCTGGAGGTACTCGGCGCTCCGGGCGTACCAGAGCCGTGCTCGATGCTTGCCGCCGCCTGCATGAGGCCGATGGAAAGAAGGCTCAGGGCGATCATGAGCACCAGTCCGCCGTTCATTCCCCAGAAGGCGATCTGGAGGGGCCGATCCCGCCACACCCCCTCGGGCTGCAGCCTTCTCACCACCAGGAGCACCAGCCCCAGGGCCGGGAGGCCGTAGACCCCAAAGAGGGCCGCATGGCCGTGGACCGGGGTCGTGTTGAGCCCCTGCATGTAGTAGAGGGCAATGGGCAGGTTGATCAGGAACCCAAAGATGCCCGCCCCCACCAGGTTCCAGAAGGCAACCCCCAGGAAGGACCGGACGGGCCACCGGTTCTTTTCCATCCAGGGCGCACTCCGTCCCAGTCGGTAGGTCTCGAAGGCCTCGAACCCGATGAGGGCCAGGGGCACCACCTCGAGGGCGCTGAACGTGGCTCCCACGGCCATGATGGAAATGGGGGTCCCGGAAAAATAGAGGTGGTGAAACGTGCCCGGAATTCCCGCGACCAGGTAGAGGGCCGACGCCATGAGGACCGCGCGCACGGCGCCGGCGGCTCGGACCAGGCCCATTTGAGTGAAGAGGAAAGCCATGGTCGCCGTGGCAAAAACTTCCATGAAACCTTCCACCCAAAGGTGCACGACCCACCATCGCCAGTATTCCACGATGGAAAGGTGAGTCCGCGCCCCGTAAAAGAAGCCCGCCCCGTAGAAAAGCCCGATGGCCGCGGAGGGACCCGCAAAAAGCAGCACCAGCTGCCTCCGGTGATCCTTGTGCTCGAGGGCGGGCCAAAGCCTTCTGAGCATCAAGGTCAGCCACAGGAGAAGCCCCACGAAAAGAAGGATCTGCCGGAAGCGGCCCAGGTCCACGTATTCATACCCCTGATGCCCGAACCAGGACCCGGTATCCAGGCCCAGCACCTGTTGAACGGAGACCTATTCCCCGGCAAGGGACCCCAGGACCACAAAAACCAGGGCGCCGAACAGGGCATTGACGCCCAGGACCTGGAACCGAGGCTCACGGCCCCCCACGGCCGGGGCCAGGTAAAGTCCGGCGGTAAGAAACGCCGTAGCGATCCAGAAGACTGCCGGCTGGATGTGCCGGGTGCGGGTCACGGCGTAGGGCAGGGTTTGGGACGGAGGGATTCCGAAGAAGCCGCCTCCTTCCACCGTGTAGTGGGCGGTGAGGGCCCCCGGAAGCGCCTGGAGCGCAAACAGGGCGATCACGACCCCGGCGAACTTGGCCGTGGCCTTCATGGAGGCCGTGGTCTCGATGCCGTCAAAAGGATCGGCTGCGGGAGGCGGGGGTGCTTCATCCTCTCCCCGGTGAAACAGCTTGAAGGCGACCAGGGACCCGATTCCGGCGATGAGGAGGGCCACGCTCACCAGGGACCAGAGCAGGTTTGCCGAGCTGGGGGTGTTTCCCACCAGCGGCTCGTGGGGCCAGTTATTTGTGTAGGTCACCTCCGCATGGGGACGCTGAGTCCCGGCTGCCCAGGCCGTCCAGAAGAAAAACGCGGTCAAGGCCCGTCGCCTCTCGAGGTCGGGGACGGTGGATTCCTTGAGGGCATAGGCCCCTCGAAGCCGCCTCAGGGCCGGTCCCCCCCGAAGAGCGCCCGGAAGTGCCCGGCGGTTTCGGCCATGGCCCGCGCACGTTCCCGGGAAGCCTCGAGGGTCCCCGAGGAGGGATCGTACGTGTTGGTGCGAAGGGCAACCTTGACTTGCTCCCCCACTGCTGCTCCCGCGGCGGAGAGCTCGCCGAAGGACCTGCCGTAGAGCTCGAGGTTCGTGATCTCCCTCAATGCCGTGGCCTCCCGGTGGAGCCAGTCCGCCGACCAGTCGGGGGCCTGATACGCCCCGTGACCCCAAATGGAGCCGACCTGGTGGCCTCCGATGCTCTGCCACCCCTGCCGGCCCCGGAGGATGTCCTCCCGGGTCAGGAGGATTTCTCCCGAATGGGTCGCCACCCGTTCCGGGATCGGGGGAACGTTTCGATAGACTTCGCGGCCGAACCACCCCAATACGAAAAAGGCCGCAAAGATCACGAGACCCACGGTGATCCATAATCCTTTATTGTCTCTCATGGCCGACCTCCCGCCCTCGAAAGGCTCTCTTTCCAACCGTTGTCCTACGCCGTTTGCTCACTTTCGTTCATTGACTTAGGCAAGGGGAATGTCGGCCTTTTGAGTATGTGAAATCCACGGGTTGCAAAGAACATTGCCGGAAGGACCACAAAGAGGTTGTTGTCTTTTCTGTAACCGTGTTATACACCTGACAACCATGGAAACCTTCGACACCCTCATCACCGTTGCCTTGGACCTGACGGCGGCCTTGAGCGCCGGGGACCGGTATCGAAGGCTCCTCGAAGCTCTTGGGGGCGTGATTCCTTACGATGCCGCTTCTCTGCTGCGTCTGGAGGGAGAAGACCTGGTGCCCGTTGCGGCTCGAGGGCTGTCGGCGGACGCTTTGGGGCGCCGCTACCCTTTGGACCGACATCCCCGCCTGGCACGCATCTGCAGGGCCTCGGAACCCGTGCGCTTTTCCGCCGACGATCCGTCCCCCGATCCTTTCGACGGGATGATCCGGGGGGATCCTAGCGCGGCGCGCCGCGTTCACGCCTGCCTGGGATGTCCCCTCTACGTGGAGGGAGAGCTCATCGGGGCGCTCACCGCCGATGCGTTGGACCCCACGGCCTTCCAAGGCCTGGATCAGAAGTTTCTGCGAGCCATCGCGGCCATGGCCGCCGCTCAGATGCGGGCGGCGGACCTCATGGAAGCCCTCGAGAACAGCGCCGTGCGGCAGGGGATGATTGCCCGGGATCTCATGGCGGATTTGCACCGGGGCAAGGAGATCCTGGGATCGAGCCTTGCCGTGGAGCACCTGAGGCGGGAGATCGGTTTGGTGGCGGGATCGGACTTCACCGTTCTCGTCCTGGGTGAAACGGGGGTCGGCAAGGAATTGGCGGTTCGAGCCATTCACGCGGCTTCTCTTCGCCGGAATGCTCCCTTGCTGTACCTGAACTGTGCGGCGCTTCCCGAGGGCCTGGCGGAAAGCGAGCTTTTTGGTCACACTAAGGGGGCCTTTACGGGGGCCGTCCGGGATCGGCCGGGGAAATTCGAGGTGGCGGACGGCGGGACCCTGTTCCTGGATGAAATCGGGGAATTGCCTCTTTCCATCCAGCCCAAGCTCCTTCGGGCGGTGCAGGAGGGGGAGGTGCGGCGGATCGGGTCCGGCCGGACCGTGCGGGTCAATGTTCGGCTCCTTGCCGCCACGAACCGAAACCTCGAGGAAGAGGTCCGGGAGGGGAGGTTTCGAGCCGACCTCTTTCATCGACTCAGCGTCTATCCCCTGGTGGTTCCGCCTTTGCGGGAGCGGCGCGAGGACATCCCCTTGTTGGCCGGGCATTTCTGTGAAGCGATCCAGCGACGCCTGGGCCTGGGGCCGGTACGGTTGGACTCGGATGCCCTGGGTCTGCTCCGGCGTTACCCCTGGCCGGGCAACGTGCGGGAACTCGAAAACGTGCTTTCGCGGGCGATCCTCAAGGCTGGGGCCCAAGTCCCCCGGGGAAAATTGGTGGTGGTCGCTCCCGTCCACCTGGGGGGAGATCTGGAAGCCGCCCCGGGAATTGGCGACCCGTCACCTCCCCGGGAGACGCTGCGGGTTTCGGCCGGCCGTTCCTTTCGCGAAGTGGTGGAAGATTTCCAAAAGGACCTCATTCTTCAAACCGTGGCCGGGAACCGCGGCAACTGGGCCGCGGCGGCCCGGGAGTTGGGCATGCACCGCAGCAACCTGCACAAGCTGGCCTCGAGGCTGGGGATCAGGAATCCCGGCGCCAAAAGATAATCTCGGGAGGACGGACTTTCCCTCCTGGTATGGTTTCCCGTGACTTCGAGGGGCAAGGCAAGAGTTCGCCTCCCGCCGTGGCCGGGACAGGGGGTAGCGGATTCCCGGCGGGGTTTCGGGGGGGAGATCCGGAGAGCTCCGGATTTTATGGTATTATTTCACGGTACAGGGAAGGAGGATCCCATGAGCCGAGTTGCCGGAGACCAATCCATTTCCCGCCGAGATTTCATGAAGACGGCTGCGGCCTTGGCGGCAGGAATGACCGCCCGGTGGGATGTACTCGAGGCCCTTGCCGCCGGGATACCCAAGGGGGACCTGCCGGTGGTGGTCATCGGGGCCGGGCTGGGAGGTCTGAGTGCCGCAGCGCTCCTGGCCCGGAACGGTTTTCCCGTAACACTGGTCGAGCAACACGAAAAGCCCGGCGGCTATGCAACGACCTTCGACCGTGCCGGGGGCAAGTTCACCTTCGACGTGTCTCTTCATCTCGTCAGCGGAGCCAAGAACTGGCTGGGGCCCATTTTCGAGGGGACGGGCATTCGGGACAAGATCCAAATGGTGCAACTGCCCGAGCTGTGCCGCATCGTGGCCCCTCACCATGACTTCCTTTGGCCCAACCACCCCGATGCCGCCATCGATGCGCTGATCGAGCTCTTTCCTACCGAGGCGCTGGGGATCCGGGGGTTTTTCGCCCAGATGCTGGGCCTCGCGGATGAAATCATGGTGCCCTTCTCCCCCGATTCGATCCTGGACAGGGTCTTCTTTCCCCTGACCCACAAGCGCATGTGGGCCCTTCGAAACAAGACCCTGGCCGAGGTGTTGGACGCCCATGTTCGAGACCCTCAACTGAGGGGACTGCTGTCCGCCTACTGGGGCTATTACGGGCTGCCGCCTTCCCGGCTTTCCGGCTTCCTCTACACCGTTGCCACGGGATCGTTCCTGCGCTTCGGGGCCCACTACATCAAGCGGCGTTCCCAGGATCTGAGCGACGCCCTTCTCGAAGCCGTCGAGACGGCGGGCGGCAAGGTGCTCCTCGAGACGGAAGCCGTGGGAATCGAGATGAGGGGCGGGAAAATTGCCGGGGTTCGCCTCGAGGGCGGCACGCTGCTGCCCGCCGGGGCCGTCATATCCAACGCCGGCGTGCCCTCGACGGTCAAGATGCTTCCCTCGGGCGCCTTGCCCGGGGATTATCTTCGGAAGCTCGAGGGCTATCGGCCGTCCCTTTCGACCTTCTGCGTCTGGCTGGGGCTCAACGGTGAGATTCGAGACAGGGTCAAGGGCTACGAGGTGTTCGTGCTCCGGGACTACGATCCCGAGAGGGCCTTTCGGGCGTCCCTGGTGTGCGATCCCGCCGCCGGGTCCCTGGCCGTGACCCTCTACGACAATTGCTACCCGGGGTATTCCCGGCCCGGCACCTCCACGGTGTCCATCCTCATGTCCTGTGCCTACGAACCCTGGCGCCGGTTCGAGGCCGACTATTTTGCCGGACGCAAGGATGCCTACCGGAAGGAAAAGGAGCGCATCGCCCGGGTGCTCGTCGAGGAAACGGAGCGCAGGGTCATTCCCGGGCTGACATCCATGATCGAGGTCATGGAAGCCTCCACCCCCCTCACCAATCTTCGCTACACCAGGAACCCCGAGGGGGCCGTCTACGGCTACGAGCAGACCCTGAGCAACTCCTTCATGACCCGTCTGGACAATCGAACCCCCCTCAAGGGGCTCTACTTCGCGTCGGCATGGACCTTTCCCGGAGGGGGGTACGAACCATGTCTGGAATCGGGCGCCCGGGCCTACCGGGCCCTGGTGACGGATTGGACCCCACGGGCCTGAAACGGCCCCACCCGCATTTCTCCCGGCCGACAGCCGGGGTTGGAAGCCGGTGACCCTCAGCCTCGAAGCCCCGGGCAATCCTCGCCGTTTCCCCGAAAATGCCTTTCCTCGAGGGGGGGAGTGGATTATAGAAAGGCAAACGCCGGGACGGAGATCCGGTTTCCGGGATGGAAGCCCGGAGGGTCCCGAGAAGAGAGGGGAGGATAGGACAATGATCGAGCGATACACCCGCCCGGAAATGGGGCGAATCTGGACCCTGGAAAACAAGTATCGCAGGTGGCTGGATGTGGAAATCGCCGTCTGCGAGGTCCTGGCCGAGGAGGGACGGGTTCCCGCCCAGGACCTGAAGGAGATCAAGAACCGCGCAGGCTTCGATGTCAAGAGGATCGATGAGATCGAGCAGACGACCCATCATGACGTCATCGCGTTCCTGACCAGCGTGGCGGAACATGTGGGACCCGCGTCCCGGTTCATTCACCAGGGGCTCACCTCTTCGGACGTCCTGGATACCGCCAACGCCCTGCTCCTGACCGAAGCGGCGGACCTCCTCCTCGCGGACCTGGATCGGCTCCTGGAAGTGCTCAAGGCAAAGGCTTTCGAGTGGAAGGACCTGGTCATGATCGGCCGCTCCCATGGAATCCACGCGGAACCCACCACTTTCGGCATCAAGTTCGCCCTGTGGTTTGCGGAAATGACGAGAAATCGGGACCGGCTGGCCCATGCCCGGGAATCCGTGCGGGTGGGAAAGATCTCCGGTGCCGTGGGGACCTTCGCCAACATCGAACCCCGGGTCGAAGAGAAGGTGTGCAAGAAGCTGGGATTGATGCCCGCCCCCGTGAGCACCCAGGTGATCCAACGGGATCGGTATGCGGAGTTTTTCGCAACCGTCGCCATCGTAGGGTGCACGGTGGAAAAAATTGCCTTGGAGATCCGGCATTTGCAGCGAACCGAGGTGCGGGAAGCCGAGGAATTCTTCCGGGAAGGCCAAAAGGGGTCTTCGGCCATGCCCCACAAGAGGAATCCCATCGCTTCGGAAAACCTGTCCGGCCTCGCCCGGGTCCTCCGGGGAAACGCTCTTGCGGCCATGGAAAACGTCGCTCTCTGGCATGAGCGGGACATCAGCCATTCCTCGGTGGAACGGATCATTTGCCCGGATTCCACCATTCTCCTGGATTACATGCTCAACCGGTTGACCCGGGTCCTGGAAAACCTGGTGGTGTATCCCGAAAACATGCGCAAAAACCTCGATCTCACCGGCGGGCTCTTCTATTCCCAGCAGGTGATGCTTGCCCTGACGGGAAGAGGGATTTCCCGGGAAGAAGCCTATCGACTGGTCCAGCGCAACGCCATGAAGGTTTGGAACCAGGGAGGAACCCTCCAAGAACGCCTCAGGGAAGACGCGGAGGTCATGGCCCTTCTTCCGGCCGGAATCATGGATGGCCTATTCGACCTGAAGCATCACCTCCAGCACGTGGATACCATTTATCAGAGGGTTTTCGGCTCTCATGAATCCTCTTCCTGAATTGCTGGCACCCGCCGGGGGCGTTGAAGGCTTGGTTGCCGCCGTCGAAAACGGGGCCGACGCCGTCTACCTGGGGTTGAAAGAATACAGTGCCCGGGCTTCCGCAGCCAATTTCACCGTAGAGGAACTGGCCGTGCTGCTTCCCTACGCCCATGGGAAGCAGGTCCGCATCTACGTGGCTCTCAACAGCCTGTTGGGGTCTTCGGATCTCCCCAAGGTTCTGGATCAGCTCCAGGCCCTCTCCGACCTCAAGCCCGACGGGATCATCGTCCAGGACCCGGCCGTGGTTCATTTTGTCCGCAGGTACTTTCCGGATCTGAAGCTTCACGCCAGCACCCTCATGACGATTCACAACAGTGCCGGGGCAAATCAGCTGCAGCGCATGGGGTTCCAACGGGTGGTGCTGGCTCGTGAACTGACCCTCGAAGAGATCGAGGGGATCACGGCCAACACGTCCGTAGAGCTGGAAATCTTCGTGCACGGAGCCCTCTGCTATTCCTACTCGGGGCTCTGCCTGGCCAGCAGCTTTCGAGGGGGGCGCAGCGGCCTCGAGGGGCGCTGCGTTCAACCTTGCCGCCTCCGGTTTCGCCAGGGGCGCAAGGAAGGGTTTTTTCTTTCGTGCAACGACCTGTGTGCCCTGCCTCTCTTGTCCCGCATCAAGGGCATGAAGCTTTCCGCCCTGAAGATCGAGGGCAGACTCAAGTCCGCCGACTACATCGGCCGGGTGGTTCGGGCTTATCGAATCGTCCTGGACGCCTCCCCGGAACGGGAGAAGGAGGCCTTGGGGGAAGCTCGGGCCATGCTGTCCCTGGCCCCGTCTCGACGCCTGACCACGGGGTTTCTCGAGGATTCGCGGGGGCGGGACGTCCTGACACCCCATCGTGGGGGATCGAGCGGTTTGTGGGTGGGCACGGTTTCCTCCGTTACTGCCGGTGCCGTCACCGTGCTCCTGAGGCATGAGATCCGAACGGGGGACCGCCTTCGGCCGGACTCGAGCCGGGGCGAGGAGAAGGAAGCTTTCACGGTGATCCGCATGCGGGGGGAGCGGGGAGAAGAACTCGTCCGGGGCGAGGCGGGAGAACGGGTGCACCTCGAGGTGCAGGGGCATTTTGCACCCGGGGAGCGGCTTTTTCGCATCGGTTCCCAGGGTCCCCCTCCGGCATCCCTGTGGCAACGGATTCGATCGGAAGGCCGGGAATCGGCGCGGTTCCGACGAAAATTTCCTCGTTCCCGGGATGCCCTCGAAGAGCTCGATCAGGGGCAAGGGGAGGAACAACGAGGAACAACCCGTGAGGTCGTCTTTCTCAAGATCGCCTCCCTCCGGGACTTGGGTGCCGCCTTCCAGATAGAGAACGTACGGGTGGTTTTGCCCGCAACCCGGTCCAATCTCGAACAGCTGGCCAAAAGGAAGCTTTCAGCGCAACAGAAGCGCCGGTTTGTCTGGTCGCTCCCGCCCCTCCTGTGGGAGTCCGACCTGGAGTATACCCGGGCGGCCGTGGCCTGGTACCGGGCAAGAGACTACCAGACCTGGGAATGGAACAATTGGGGACACCTGGATCTCTTTGCGGGGCGGGAACACGTCCGGCTTGTGGCCGGGAGCCGCCTGAACGTGAAGAACGGGGCCGCCCTGGCCGCCCTGCTGGAAAACGGGTGCGGCGCCTGTGTCCTCTCTCCGGAGATCACTCGGGAAGAGTTGTTGCACCTGGGTGCTCATGGCCCCCGGGTTCGAATGATCGTCCCCGTCTATTCGTGGCCCCCCCTGTTTTCCTCCCGGTTGCTCCCCAAGCTGGACACGGAACGACCTCTTTTGACCCCCCGGGCGGAGCCCCTTTTCTTTCGAACGGACCCTCGGGGAACCTCGTTTCTTTACGCGGACCGACCGGTGAACTGGCTTGCCCAGGTCCCCTTCCTTCGGGCAAACGGGTTTTCCCGCTTCCTGGTGGATCTCAGCGACGGTCCGAACCCCGAGGCCCATACCCTCACCCGGGTCTGGGAAGACTTCCGAAGGGCGAGGGCTACGGGACCTCACAGCCTCTTCAACTATGACCGGCAGACCTCCCGGGGAAAAAGGGGACCTCGGAGAAAAGGGTCGGAAAGAAACCGATGATCGAGTGGTTGAGGGTATACGGCAATCGCAGGGTCCTGATGCTGTTGGGCCTGGGGTTTTCCTCGGGGCTGCCCCTGGCCCTGACGGGCTCGACCCTCCAGGCCTGGATGACCGTCGAAAAGGTGGACCTGCGCGTCATCGGCATCTTTTCCCTGGTGGGGCTCCCGTACACCCTCAAGGTCCTATGGGCTCCCGTCATGGATCGATTCACCCTTCCTTTCCTGGGGAGAAGACGCGGGTGGATCGGCCTGGCCCAGGTCTTGCTGGCCCTGGGCCTCGTGGGCCTGAGTTTTTCCTCCCCGGCCTCGATGCCGTGGCTGGTGGCGTTCCTGGCGTTGACCGTGGCCTTTCTCAGCGCCAGCCAGGACATCGTCATCGACGCCTATCGCGCCGACGTGTTGCGGGAAGGAGAACTGGGCGCGGGAGCGGCCACGACGGTGGTCGGGTATCGGCTGGCCCTCCTGGTATCGGGAGCCCTGGCCCTCATTTTGTCGGATCACCTTTCCTGGAGTCACGTGTACATTCTCATGGCGGTCCTCATGGGGGGGGGCCTGTTTTTCACCCTGGGAGCTCCCGAGCCCGAAGAGAAGGTCGTTGCCCCCCGGAGTCTCCGGGAAGCGGTGTGGGAGCCGCTGGTTACCTATTTTCACCGCTCCCGGGCGGTGGAAATGCTCCTTTTCATCATGCTCTACAAACTGGGGGACGCCATCGCCGGAGCCATGACCACCCCGTTTCTCCTGGACATGGGATTCAGCCGCACGGACGTGGGAATGGCCAACAAGGCCCTGGGGCTCATCACCACCATTGTGGGCACGTTGGCGGGCGGGGGGATCATCTCGAAGTTGGGAATCCACCGGTCCTTGTGGATTTTCGCCTTTCTTCAGGCCGGGTCCAATCTCACCTTCACGGCCCTGGCCGTGGCCGGGAAGAACTATCCCATCATGGTGGGGGCCGTCGCCGTCGAGAACCTCTGCGGCGGCATGGGGACGGCGGCTTTCATCGCCTTCATGATGAGTCTTTGCGACAAGCGGTTCACGGCCACTCAATATGCCCTGCTCACCAGCTTCATGGCGGTGACCCGCGTGGTGGCGGGGGTCCCCACGGGGTTCATGGTGAACTCCCTGGGGTGGCCGATGTTCTATGCCGTGAGCGTGCTGGGAGCGCTTCCGGGAATTCTTCTCCTGCCCCGGTTTGCCCCCTGGCGCTCCGTTCCCGAAAGAAAAGAGCCGGCCTTACAGGGGACCCGGTGAGAGCCCTTCTTCGCTCAGCGCAGCAGGTGGGTGTTTCCGATGCGGACCCGCCTGAGGCCTGCGCTGCGGGCCGCTTCCAGGCAGGATTCCGCATGATCCCGGGATGTGGTGGGAAAGTCGTTCATCCGAAACTGGGGAGCGAAAGCCAGGAGGGTGTACGGGATGTCCCGGTCCAGTCCCGCGATGAAAGAGGCGATTCCTCTCACTTCGTCCTCCTCCACGTAGCCGGGCACCAGAAGAGTGCTGGCAATGAGGAAGGGGGGATTGGGTCTGTGGGGAATCCATCGGGCGAGCCGGGCGAAGTTCTCGATCACCCGGCGGTTGTCGCAGCCGCAGAGTGCCTGATGGATCCTCGAATCCCAGGCCTTGAGGTCCACCTTGACGCAACCGCCGCTTTCCAGGGATTGTCGGGCCATTCGTTTGAGCCAAGCCGGGTGGACGCTGCCGTTGGTTTCCCAGCAAATCCGCAGGATCCGGCGGGGATGTTCCCTCCGGGCCTCTTCGGACATGCGTAACGCGTAGGGGACCTGGGTGGTGGGGTCGCCCCCGAAGTAGCAGATGCAGCTGGTTTTGCCGTTCACGGCCTGGGTGAGGTCCCGGACCTGATGCCAGTTGGGCCGGGATCCGTAGGCCTTCTTGAAGGTCCAGTTCTGGCAGAAAAGGCAGTTGAAATTGCAGGCCTCGAAGAAAACCGCCAGGTTGTAAAACCCCACCTCGGGACCCGGATCGTTGGCACACTGGGGATACCCCGCGCCGGTTCCCCCCGGGCAAACCCAATCGGCCACGCAGTTGGTGGGCAGAGGATCGTAATAGTAGGAGACCAGGGCCCGGGTTCGCCCGTTGTGGCGAAACGCTTGCCGGGAGCCGTCCCGAACCCCGCAATACCCGGTCTCCCCCGGTCCCATGCGGCATTGATGGAGGCAAATGGAGCATTGCAGGCCCTGGGGGTTTTGAGGGGGGCGAACGGGAAGGCGAAAGGCGTTCCTGGATTCGGCGTGGACGGCCTCGAGAATCGGCCGCGCCTCTTCCCATCGCCCGCGGATGCACCGGGGGCAGACCTTCAGGCCTCCACCCATTCCCGGGACGGTTTCCCCGCAAACCGAGCAGGTCAAGCCGGAACCCCGAGTCTTCCCCAATCGTTCAATCCACATATCGCTTCAACCCGCTCCCGGAAAAATCCCGGTACCCCAAAATCCCAAGAGAAACCGCCGTACCGTCCAACTTCATTTCATTCCCATTCCCGGCCGCGGGTTTTCAACCTTGCCCCGGGCCCCGGCCCCTTGCCCCCGGCCCATCGCCCCCGGGCGGGATCGAATCAGCAGATGCGCGGCAGTTGCTCTCCCCGCAACATGTCCACCAGGCGATGACCTCCGATGCGCGTTCGGAGAAACACGCGTCCCGGGTCCGACGAGTCCACTTCTCCGATGACGCAGGCCCGGGTTCCCAGCGGGTGGGAGCGCATGACCTCGAGGACCTTCCGGGCGGATTCCGGGGGAACGCAGGCGAGGACCTTTCCTTCGTTGGCCACGTAGAGGGGGTCCAGCCCGAGCATTTCGCAGGCGCCGATCACGTCTTCCCGCACGGGAAGAGCCTCCTCGAAGAGCCGAATTCCCACGCGGGACTGCTGGGCGATTTCGTTCAGGGTGGTGGCGACGCCTCCCCGGGTGGGGTCTCGAAGCACATGGATATCCGGGCAGGTTTCGATCATCCGGCCGATGAGGCCGTATAGGGACGCGGCGTCGCTGAGGATCTCGTTTTCGAAGGCCAGCCCTTCTCGTTTGCAGAGCACGGCCATTCCGTGGTCCCCGATGGTGCCGTTGAGGATCACGGCATCCCCGGGGCGGGCGTATTGTCCGCCGATGCGAATCCCTTCCGGAACCACGCCGATCCCCGAGGTATTGATGAAGATCTTGTCCGCTTTTCCCCGCTGGACCACCTTGGTGTCTCCGGCCACGACGGATACCCCGGCTTCCCGGGCGGCATCGGCCATGGAAAACACCACCAGCTCGAGGAGGTCCCGGGGCAGGCCTTCCTCGAGGATAAAGCCCGCGGTCAGGTAGAGGGGTTTGGCGCCGAGCATTGCCAGGTCGTTCACGGTCCCATGGACGGCAAGGCTGCCGATGTTTCCTCCCGGAAAGACAACGGGGTCCACCACGTACGAGTCGGTGGTGACGGCCAGTCTGCCCCCGGGGGGCGGAACCAGGGCGCTGTCGTTCATCTGGAGCAGGAAATCGTTGCGAAAGGCCTGAACGAAGAGACCCCGCACCAGTTCGTGGGTGGCGCGCCCCCCGCTGCCTTGATCCAACTGTATGGTTTTCGATTCCACGGATTCCTCCAGCTTCTGCCAATGACGGATCCCTCATTTGAGCGATTTTCATAGCCTTGGCCCGTAATGCCCGCCAAGGCGGCCATCCGGAGGATGGGCACGCTCTTTATGGGTCCCCGCCTGGGCGGGAAAGACGAAGCGGGATTGGTGCCGGCCAAATCGTTCGACTCGGGGGGTCCTTTCCTTTTGGGTGCCGTCGTCCCTCACTCCTCGGCGGTCGGGTGATACCGGAAGTAGGCTCCGCAAGTGCCCTCGCTGGAAACCATGCAGGGCCCGTGAGGGGATTGGGGGTTGCAGACTTTTCGGAAGAGGCCGCAGTCGGGAGGGATCAATTTCCCTCGAAGGACCTCCCCGCACCGACATCCCGGGTGTTCCTTCACCTCGATGGCGGGCATGGAAAAGCGGCGGGCGGCGTCGTATTGCTCCCAGCCGGAACGCCATCCCAACCCGCTGGAAGGAATGGTTCCCAACCCTCGCCACGGGGCGTCGCAGGGTTCGAAGATCTCTGCCATGAGCCGCCGGGCCGAAGGATTGCCGTCCCAGGTTACGGCCCGCCGGTACTGGTTCAACACCCGGGGCTCCCCCCGTTCCACCAGGTCCGCCAGCATGGTGATCCCCTGGAGAAGATCCAGGGGTTCGAAACCGGTTACCACGCAGGGCACCCGGTAGTTGTTCACGATTTCCTCGTAGGCGCCTGCGCCGATGACGGTGCTGACGTGACCGGGACAAAGGAAGCCGTCGAGACCCAGGTCTTTGGTGTCCAGGAGCGCGCGCATGGCGGGGGGGAGGAGCTTGTGGGCGGAGAGCACCGAGAAGTTCTTGACCCCTTTGCCGTGGGCTTGCTTGACGGCCGCCGCCACGGTGGGGGCGGTGGTCTCGAACCCGATGCCGATGAACACCACCTCGCGGTCGGGATGATCCACAGCGATTTGAAGAGCGTCGAAGGTGGAATAGACCATTCGCACGTCGGCTCCCCGGCTCCGTTGTTCATGGAGGGAGGAGGAAGAGCCGGGAACCCTCAAGAGGTCTCCGAAGGTGGTGATGATGACGTTGGGCTGTTTCGCCAGCCAGATGACCCGGTCGATATCCTCGTTGGCGGTCACGCAGACGGGGCATCCGGGGCCGCTGACGAGCTCGATGGAAGGCGGCAGAAGGTCCCTCAGGCCGGAGCGAAAGACGGCCACGGTGTGCGTCCCGCAGATCTCCATGAACCGGGACCGGGGCAGGGAAGAACCTTTTCGCTGAAGGGCTTTCACGAGATTCCGGGCCAGTTCCGGGTCGCGATATTCATCCAGGTATTTCACGTCTCATCTCCCGTTGGACGGTTCGGTGGATGCCAGGAGTCGTCGAGTCCCGATGTAGGCCTGGCCCAGGGCAATGCAGGCGTCGTTGGAGGGGACTTGCTCGTGGGCAAAGACTTGGAGGCCCCGGCGGGTGAGATTTCCCACCAGGCGTTCCAGCAGGGTTGCATTCTGAAAGACCCCTCCGCTCAGGGCCACTCGATCGAGCCCGTTTTCCTCGGCCAGGATTTGAGCGGCTTGGGCGAGCAGGTGGGCCAGCCCGTTGTGGAACCGGGCGGAGATCCGGCCCCGGGAAACCCCGGATCTCAAGTCTTGGATCACCTCGGCGATCATGGGCAGGGAATCCAGGATCTTCTTGTCCCCTACGGTTTGGATCCGGCCCGAATAGGCGCCGTCTTCGGGCACGACGGCCTGCTCGAGCTCGATGGCGGCCTGGCCTTCGTAGGTGACGGCGTCCCGCAGGCCGATGAGGGCGGAAACCGCGTCAAAGAGACGTCCGCAAGAGGAGGTGAGGGGGGAACGGAGGTTCTTTTCGATCATCTGAAGGAGGATCTTCAATTTGTCCGGGGGCCATGGGAGCCGCAAATCCCTAACCGTTTCTTCCACTCCGGCGGGACCCAGGCTCCACAGGGCGGAAACCGCCATCCGCCACGGCTCCCGCACGGCCTTGTCGCCTCCCGGGAGAGGCAGGGGGCGGAAATGTCCCAGTCGTTCCCATGAATCGTCTTCCACCCGGAGAATCTCGCCCCCCCAGACGGTTCCGTCGGGGCCGTAGCCGGTGCCGTCCATGGCCAGCCCCAGGACGGGTCCCGAGAGCCGGTGTTCGGCGATCACCGCGGCGATGTGGGCATGGTGGTGCTGCACGGCCAATCGGGGCAGAGGGTCCCGGGAAAGGGCCCACCGGGTGCTCAGGTAGTCCGGGTGTAGGTCGTGGACGATGAGCTCGGGTTCGATCTCGAGGATCTTGCGCAGATGCTCGATGGTCCGCTCGAAGGACCGAAAGGTCTCGAGGTTTTCGAGGTCCCCGATGTGCTGGCTGAGGAAGGCATCCCGGTTCCGGGTGAGGCACACGGTGCTCTTGAGCTCGGCTCCCACCCCCAGCACCGAGGGGGCTGAATCCTTGAGAAACACCGGCACGGGGACATAGCCCCGGGCGCGACGAATGGGTCGGGGCTTCCCGAGAAGGACCCGGGTGACCGAATCGTCACAGCGCATGTAGATCTCGCGGTCGTGAAGCAGGAATCGGTCGGCAATTCCCCGGAGACGTGCCAGGGCGTCCCCGTTGTCCATGACGATGGGCTCGTCGCTGCGGTTGCCGCTGGTCATGACCAGGGATCGAAACGAGCTGCCGTGAAACAGGAGATGATGCAGGGGAGTGTAAGGCAAAAAGCATCCCAGGAAGCGATTTCCGGGAGCAACCCCCGGAGCGATGGGCGGGGACGAGGGCTCGATGCGCCGGTTCAGAAGTACAATGGGACGCTGGGAACTGCACAGGAGTCTTTCCTCCTCCTCGTTGACATCGCAGTAATCCCGAACGGCTTCGAGGCTCGGGAACATCACGGCAAAAGGTTTTTCTTCGCGGACTTTCCTCGATCGAAGGCGATCCACGGCCTCGTCTTGGGTGGCTCGGACCGCCAGATGGAAGCCTCCCAGCCCCTTGACGGCCACAATGGCCCCCCCCTCGAGGGACTCGACAGCCCGAAGAATCGCTTCCCGCCCTTCGGCCACGGGGACGCCGTCCCCGTCGGTCAGCCACGTGCGTGGACCGCATTCCCAGCAGGCATTGGGCTGGGCGTGAAACCTGCGGTCGGCCGGGTCCTCGTACTCTTCCCGGCATTCCCGGCACATGACGAACCGGGACATGGTCGTCTTTTCCCGGTCGTAGGGAATGTCCCGGATGATGGTGTACCGGGGACCGCAATTGGTGCAATTGATGTATGGATAGCGGTAGCGTCGATTCCGGGGATCCAGGAGTTCCCGGAGGCAGTCCTCACAGGTGCAGGCGTCGGGGGCAATGAGGGCGGTACGGGAATCCCGGGTCCGACTCCCGAGGATGCGGAACCCGTCCCGGCGGGCGAACGGCAGGTCCTCGACCCGCATGGCCACGATCCGGGCCAGGGGGGGGAGCTTCCGCGGGATGTCGTGAAGAAAATCCTCCACACGGGGAGCGGGTCCCGAAACCTCGATCTCGACCCCGTCGGACTGGTTTCGCACCCACCCGCCCAGCCGGTGCGCATGGGCCAGCTGATACAGGTACGGCCTAAAACCGACTCCCTGGACTATGCCGTGGACGTGAACCAGGACCCGTCGATGATGGTCCGCGGAACCTTCACTCACTCGACTGCCTCGTGCTGCTCGTAAAATCGTTGTTTCGGGGGGCTCCCGGAAAACCGACCCCGGCTTACGATCGGGCCCGACCGAGGAGGGTGGGGACCCGGGGTCCGGTTGCGGCACCCTTGGGGGGAGCACTCGGGCCTCAAGGTTTCTTCCGCTCCTGGATGCGCTCCCGAAGCCAGGCGAACCACGACTCGAGTCCCTGGCCTGTGCGGCAGGAGATTTCAAGGATTCTTTGTCCGGCATTCAGTTGGCGGCTTGCCCGGCGGATCGCTTCCAGGCTGCAGTCCACGTAGGGGAGCAGGTCGATCTTGTTGACCAGAAGAACACTGCAGATCTGGAACATCAGGGGATATTTCAGGGGTTTTTCGTCCCCCTCGGTCACACTGTGAATCATGACCTTCTCATGTTCCCCCAGGTTGAACTCGGCAGGGCATACCAGGTTGCCGACGTTTTCGATGACCAGCAGGTCCAACCCCTCGAGGTCCAGTTCCCGCAAGGCGATCTGGATCATGTTGCCGTCGAGATGACAGCCCCCTTCGGTGTTGATCTGAATCGCCCGGACCCCTTTGCGCTGGATGCGTTCGGCATCGCAGGCGGTCTGAAGATCTCCCTCGATCACCGCCATGTTGAATTCGCCCGAGAGGGCGTCCACGGTTTTTTCCAGAAGAGACGTCTTGCCTGCGCCGGGCGAGCTCATGAGGTTGATGACGAAGATGCCCGCATCGTCGAAGCGTTTGCGGTTCTGAGCGGCCAGACGTTCATTCACCTGGAGGATGTTCTGGACCACAGGAACTTTGATCTGAGCCATGGTCGTTTCCCGTTTCCCCTTCAATGCTCATAACGGATAGTTCTCTCCCGCTCACCAACTCCAGCAGAGGATCTCCGCAATGGGGGCACAAAAAGACCCGGTCTTCCACCGGGACGAGCCTTTCACAGCCGGAGCATCGAGCCACGACGGCGGTGGTCTCGATCTCCAAAAGGGCCCCCGATGCGAGGGTGTCCCGGGTCAAGAGCTCGAAGCAGAAGGTCAAAGCCTCGGGCACAACCCCGGCCATGGCCCCGATCTGCAGACGAACCACCCGAACCGACGCGAGATCGTGCCTGCGGCTTTCCTCGAGAACAATGTCCAGAAGGCTTTGAGCGATGGACATCTCGTGCATTGGGACTCCCTGTCTGCAAAGTGTTCTCTACATAACATTGGAATTTCTCCTTGGCAATCTGACCGGAAACGATCCTCTTGACTCCCGTCCCGGAAAATCGCATGCTGCTCTGGCTGAAAATTGGGGCGGGTCTCCCGGGGAGTTGGTTGACGTAGTTGGATGGAATCCGGAATCGACGCGAGAGTTTCCACGAAATGCCCGACAGCAAGTCCCCTCATCTCATCCTGACGGACCGCGGGTTGGCCGCCGAGCTCCTGGAACGTCTTGTGGTTCCCATCCTGATGGTGGGATCGGTTTTCATCTTCGGCACCGTTGGGTTCTTTATCATCGGGGAAACCCGGTGGAGTCTGCTGGAATGCGCCTACATGACCAGCATCACGCTCACGACCGTAGGGTACGGCGAGGTCCTCGAATTCATGGGGGCCAATGCCCGTATCTTTGCCATGGTGCTCATGTGGACCGGCATGGGCGTGACCCTCTACGCCGTCTCCACCATCACGGCATTCCTGGTGGAAAAGAATCTTCGAACGATGCTGAGGGAGCGGAGAATGGAAAAGCAAATTGCTGCGTTGAAGGGACATTACATCGTTTGCGGAGCCGGAAAGACCGGGTTCAACGTGGTCAAGGAACTGCGCGCCACCCAGCGGGCCTGCGTGGTGTTGGACAACGGAGAGGATCGCCTCCATTCCATTCAGAAGCACTTCAAAGATTTGTTCTACCTGTGCGGAGAACCCACCGAAGAGGAGCTCCTGCGGCGGGCCGGGATCGAGAAGGCCGCCGGGATCATCGCCGTTCTCAACGACGACAGCCACAACCTCCTCATTACCGTTCAGGCTCGGTTCATCAACCCGGAAATCAAGATTGTGACCCGCTGTACCGGGGAAAACCTCGAGGACAAGTTCTTTCGGGCGGGGGCCAATTACGTGGTGAATCCGGCCTATATCGGGGGGCTTCGACTGGCCAGCGAGATGATTCGCCCTCATGTGGTCTCGTTCCTGGATCGAATGCTCCGGAGCAAGGATCAATCCATCCGGCTGGAAGAGGTCACCCTGGGCGCGAAGTCGCCCTGGGTCGGCCTGACCATCGGGCAAACCGAAGTTTACCGCCACACCGGGCTCATTCCCGTGGCCTTGAAGCATCCCCACCAGGAGGAATTCTTCTACAATCCTCCCCAGTCCGAGGTTCTTTGTGCGGGAACCGTCCTCATCGTGATCGGCAACTCGACTCAGCTGGAAAAGCTCCGTCGCTATGCCGAAGCCTGATTGCCCCATGAAACGATCCGGAAAAGAAATGTGACCTCCTGATGGCCTGGTTTCTCGCTGTCTTCCTGGCGACCTATACCGCCATGCATCTGTTCGTCTATTCCCGGGTCCGGGCTCTTCTGCCCACCGACGGGCCGGTTCGCCCCCTGGTTCTCCTGTTCCTCCTCTTCATGATCCTGGCCCCCGTCAATGCGCGCCTCAGCGAACGAAGCGGGCATGAACTCCTGGCCCAAGGCATCGGATGGATGGGCTACCCGTGGATGGGATTTGTGTTTCTGGCTTTTTGGGGCTTTTTCTTCACAGGGGTCCTGGACCTGGTTTTCCGGGTCCTGGGCCGGTTTACTCCCGTTTCCGTAGCTCCCTTTTCCGGACGGGGTCCCACCGCCGTCGTGCTCCTGGTGGTGGGGCTGGTATGGGTCTACGGTTTTTTCGAAGCCCGATGGGTCCGGGTGGAAAGGGTGACCCTTCCCACCTCGAAGCTTCCCGCGGAATACCCCCGGCTTCGCATTGCCCAGATTTCGGATGTTCACCTGGGAATCCTCACCACCCACGGCCGCCTGGGGAAGCTTGCCGAGACGATCCGCTCGGAATCCCCCGATCTGCTCGTGTGCACCGGAGATTTGGTGGACGGGAACGCGGGGTCCATGGAACGGTTCGCTCCCGTGCTGCGGAGCATAACGGCTCCCATGGGCAAGTACGCCGTCACGGGGAATCATGAATTCTACGTCGGGGTGGAACAGGCCCTGGCGGCCCTCGATGGATTCGGGTTCAAAGTGCTGCGGGGGGCGAGGGAGACGGTGGGAGGCGTTTTGAACGTAGCCGGGGTGGACGATCCCACCGTGGGAGCCCCAATGGATGAGAGCACCCTGCTGTCGTCCCAACACAACGGGCTCTTCACCTTGTTTCTGAAGCACCGCCCGGAAGTTGGGAAGGGAAGCGAAGGACTGTTTGACCTCCAGCTTTCCGGGCACACCCATCGAGGCCAGATCTTTCCCTTCGGTTTCTTCACCGGCCTGATCTATCCCATGCAGGACGGGTTCTACCGGCTGAGCCGGGGTTCGAACCTCTACACCAGCCGCGGCTCCGGCACCTGGGGGCCTCCCCTGCGGGTCCTCTCCCCTCCCGAAGTGACCGTCATCGACCTGGTGCCCGTCCCCGTGGCAGGAGGCCCGGGGAACCGACGGGCATCGTTTCGTCGGGAAGCGCCCTGAGAACTACAGGTTGACCACGGCGAGGTCGATTCACCCAGCCTGCGGCCTCCGCGTTCGGGGCGAAGACGTGCAGGAAGGCACCCCGCCCCTGCCGCCTATCCACGGTCATGCACACGCACATCTCGACTCTCCGGCAAGCTTCCGGCTGGAAACCGTTGGATTTGCGCGACCCCGGATGTCGGCCAAGGGGATGCCGACAGGGATGACCTTCGGGGAATTCCGACGGAGAATGGCCGGATCGGCGTTCCCCGGGGAGTTCCGGTCGGAGAATGTGTTCCCGCGGGCTTCAAGAATGGGGGCCGGGGATTCCCTGGACCTCCCGGAGCTGTCGGAGCTTTTCCAGAGCTTTGCCCGAGGCAAGGGCGTTCTTGGCCTTCTCGACCCCCGCGGCGTAGGTGTCGGCAAAGTCGGAAATATAGAGGGCCGCTGCGGCGTTCATGCAAAAGAAGTCGGCCCGCGGGGTGTCCGTTTGTCCCTCGAGTACCTCCCGGATGGCCCGGGCATTCTCCTGGGCCGTTTGGCAGCTTGCGATGCGGCTGAAATCGACCGTCTTCAGGCCAAAATCCGCCGGAGTGACCTCGTAGGTTTCGATCTTGCCGTTTCGCAACTCGACCACCCGGGTGGGACCCGACAGGGAAAATTCGTCCATGCCCCGGGAAGGATCCTTGCCGGTGGCCGTTCCATAGGGAGCCAGGGCCCCTTTCATTCCGATCTCTTTCAAAACGGAGATGAGCTGGTCGCACACCCGGGGCGCGTAGGCCCCGATGACGATTCGATCGGTCTGTTGGCAGGGGGTGGTGAGGGGACCGATGATGTTGAACGCGGACGTGAATCGCATGGAACGGATGAGCCGTGCCCAGCCGGACTTGAGAAAGGCTTCCCCGGGCAGATAGCAGAGACCGTATTGATCCAGGCACTTCTCGGCCAGGGAGAGGGGAGCGTTCAGGTCGATTCCCAGGAGCTCGAAGATGTCCGAGGCCCCCGAAACCCCCGTGACCAACCGGGCCCCTTTCTTGGCGACGGGCAGTCCGCATGCTGCGGCAATGAGGGCGGCGGGGGTGGAACAGTTGATGGTTTTGAGGGAATCGGACCCCGTGCCCACGATGTCGCACACGGGTCCCTCGATCCGGGTGCGGATCTTGGCGGTGTCGTAGCGGTCCAGGGCGTCCCAGGCCCCGGACAGCTCTTCCACGGAGGGTCCGCGGGTGATGTGTGCCATGAGGAACGCCCCCTGCTGCAGTTCGGGCTGTTCGTTCAGGATCACCTGGCGATAGGCCTCCACGGATTCTTCCCGGGTCAAGTAGTCCCCCGCGGCCACACGACAGATCAGCCGCCCGAATTCACGCAATTGCATTTCCGTTGCCATGGTTCCCTTTCTTGTAGCGTAAGGGTTGAGATCCTCCATGCTCGGGAAGTCCCTTCCCCGGGGTTTCCATTTTCACCACGAACTTGAACCCGTCCCCAGCCAGGATCGATGGAAACACCGACTCGACCTGGTCTAGGGAGATGGTTCTTTCCACCAGGAGGTTCACAAGCTCCCCGTGAGCCAAGAGAAGCTCCACGGCGTGGGTCATGTTTTCCCGGGTGCAGCCGTAGGCGCCCGACACGGTGAGTTCCCGGTAGTGGACTTCGTTGACCCAGGAGCCTTGGAGAGTTGCGGGGTCCGTAATGCCGCTGAACAGGCACAGCCGCCCGCCGGGGCGCAGCATCGAGAGGGCCGCCGGGAGAATCAACGCTCCCGGGGCGGCATTGAACGCCGCATGGAAGCGCGGGGGTCCCGAAACCTCGACGGCACCCTCGATGCCCATTCCCTGGCGAAGAATGCGGC
>Ga0116192_1000426_pt1 | contig 32110 bp, 39 predicted proteins | sample AD_UKC113_MetaG_FD_89876 | JGI IMG/M metagenome (GOLD analysis project Ga0116192, IMG submission 89876) | Active sludge microbial communities of municipal wastewater-treating anaerobic digesters from Hong Kong - AD_UKC113_MetaG | ecosystem: Engineered > Bioreactor > Anaerobic > Digestate...
ACCTGTTTAAAGGGAGTAAGATTTACGTGCCAGGGTACGGTGTTGGGGTGATTGCGGATATTGGTTATTACCCCTACACGAACTACTGGATTGACCTTGGGTATTCCGATGCTGATTTTCAATCCTGGGGAGCGACGAGCGTGACCATCTATTTCCTTTCGCCTGCGCCGCCAGGCTTCAATGGAGTGCTGCCATAACGGATACCGCTGTGAACGTTCAGGCTCTCTTGAAACGCCATCATTTAGACCCGCGCAAGGGGTTGGGGCAAAATTTTCTGGTCGACCAGGACGCGTTAAAAAGGATTGTGCAGCAGGCTGGCGTGACCCGCGAAGATTGCGTGCTCGAAATCGGCGCCGGTTTGGGCAGCCTGACCAGGCTGCTGGCGGAAGCCGCCGGAGAGGTCAAAGCTGTGGAAATTGATGGGCGGCTCATCCCGGTGCTGCGGGAAGTGGTAAGTGGATATTCGAATGTTGAAATTATCCAGGGCGATATTCTGGCGATGGACGCAGGGAAGCTTGCCGGCAGAGCCGGTTACGGGGTGGTGGCGAATATTCCCTATTACATTACTTCAGCCATTATTCGCCATCTGCTTGAAAATCCAATCAAACCGGGATGGATGGTGTTAACGATACAGCGCGAGGTTGCAGAACGGATTTGCGCAGAGGCGGGGGATCTTTCATTACTGGCGTTGAGCGTGCAGGTGTACGGCACACCAAAAATTTTGGGCATCATTCCCGCGCAGGCGTTCTACCCGGTGCCGGGGGTGGATTCAGCCACACTGCGAATTGATCTGTATTCACAATCGATTTTTACGGATGAACAGCGCAGCCGTTTCTTTACCCTCATCCGGATGGCATTCGCGCAAAAAAGAAAAATGTTGCGCAACAATCTGGCGGCTGGTTTGCATCTTTCCACGCAACAAGTTTCAGGTTATCTCACCGCAGCGGGGATTGATCCGGAACGACGCGCGCAGACACTAAACCTGGTGGAATGGAAAACACTGGTGAATGAGTTGGGGGAGCTGATCCCGGCTGGACGTAGCGTGGGAGTTAAGAACGTGGAACAGCGAGCGGCTTAAGATCGCGGTAGCGAGACAGCAATCCCCATACCCCCACAGCAGCTTCCACCTGAATGGAAAGATTCATCTTGGATTGTCCGAGTTGACGCTCAGCGAAATAAATAGGCACTTCGCAAATATGAAAGCCGAGCCGGGTGGTAACGTACGCCATTTCCACCTGGAAGACATAACCGTTTGAACGCACCCGTTCCCACGGAATGGCGGCAAGGGTCTCACGCCGCCACATGCGGTAACCGCCGGTGATATCCTTAACAGGCATACCGAGAATGGTACGGGCATAAACGTTGCCAAAGCTTGAAAGACCTTTACGCCAGGCGGGCCAGTTACGGTCAAGGCTGCCACCGGGAATGTATCGGGAACCAAAGACTACATCGCAACGGCGAATAGCATCGTAAAACTCCAAAATTTTTTCAGGGGGATGAGAAAAATCGGCATCCATCTGAACAATATAATCCGTATTGGCAGCCAGAAGGTGCTTGAAGCCGGTAACGTACGCGCTGCCCAGCCCGAGCTTACCAGACCGGTGAATGACGTTCACCTGACCAGGGTGTTGAAGCGCCAGTTCCTCGGCAATGGCACCGGTGCCATCCGGGCTGTTGTCATCTATGATCAGCAGAGAGAGATTCGGTAAGGGTAACGTGAACAATCGCTCTGCCAGCAGGGGCAGGTTTTCTTTTTCGTTATAGGTCGGAATGATGACGCCAATGCTCATTGCGGCTCCGTATGAATCCTCCGGATATTCTACCAGTGGATGTGAAAAAAGGTCAGATGGATTCAAACTGAATTTGGAGGGAAGAAGAGCTGAAATCAGGTAGTGTGGAGAGAGCCATTCAGCAATTGAGCCAGATCCTCCGCTGTCTTGCGTAATTCCAGAAAGAGGATGCCAAGTTTGGCTTCTGGTTTGACGAGCGTGGTGAGGACGGCGGATTGACCCACAGCAAGCAGGACGACATAGCCATTGGCGCCGCGGGTGTACAACTGATCCAGTTTACCGAGACCGACTTCTTTGTTGATCTGTTCGCCAAGAGAAAGCATGGCTGCTGACATCGCGGAGATACGATCTTCACTAATCCGTTCAGGGAGGGCGGAGGCAATAAGCAGACCGTCAAGACTGATCACGGCGGCGGCTTCCACTTCGGGAAGTCCCTGCTGCATGACACGGATGCGGTTGATAAGGGGTTGTGGATTAAGAGCGGACAAACTTCACCTCGAGAGATAACCAATCAACTTTAACACAGGGGTCAGGGTGTGTCAAGAAAACCAGGCACCGCCTTACCAGAAAGCAAAGTCAGCCGCGTTTGAAGACGAGAAGCTGGGCGGAAATGATGGCGGTAAGAATGATAATTGCTCCGATCACCTGAACCAGATTCATTGTTTCTTTAAGATAAAGGACACCGGCGATGGCAGCAAATACTGCTTCCAGGCTGAGAATGAGCGCCGCATCAGCAGGAGGAGCCTTCTTTTGACCAATGGCTTGAAAACTAAAGCCAAGCGCCACAGAAAAGAGCCCGGCATACAGAACGGGCAGCCAGCTGGCACGCAAAGCAGTAAGGGTGATTGGTTCGATGAAAAAGCTGCAAACAAGGTGGAGGGTTCCACAGACCAGAAATTGACCGACGGAAAACGCCATCACATCCATTTTTCGCACCGCAAGCCCGACCACGATGACGTGGAAAGCCCAGACGAAAGAACCGGCGAGGAGAAGGAGACTACCTGTGGAAGGGGATAGTGCTGTGCCGCCAGTGCTTAACATATAAGTGCCGATAAGCGCCACCAGTGCTGCCAGCCAGGTATACATTGAAGTTTTTTGACGCCAGAAAATGGCAAGCAGGACAGGGACGAGGATGACATAAGTGCCGGTGATGAAACCTGCTGTACTGGCGGAAGTGGAGCCGATGCCCAACTGCTGCAGGGAGCTGGCAACAAAGAGGATTGACCCGGCTAAAAGCATCCAGGGGAACCCTTGCCGACCTTGAATCAACCGTTTGTAAACAAAGGGCAACAGCACAAGCCCGCCAAGGAGGAAACGGATGCCATTAAATGCGTTGAAACCCAAATGAAACGAGGCAAGACGCTGAGCGACAAAACCAATCCCCCAGATCACGGCAGCAAGGAGAAGGATCCCATCCGAAGCCAGACGGGAACGAAGATTGGTTATTCCAGGCTCTTGATTCATACTTCTCCCTATTTTACCGGAGATTTAAAAAGCGAAGCGCCTGGCGAATTCGCCAGGCGCGCTGAGGTGAACCGGGTTAGCGACCGTGTTTGAATTCCCGGCTGGCGGTATGCATACGCCAGTTGCGGGTAAGTGCCGTTAGATCGGTGCTGAATTTTGCTCGCGCCCAATCACTGGCAAATTTTTCCGCAGGTAGAGCCATCAATCCAGCATGAAGTTCATCAAAAAGAATCTCGGTAAGATCCTCTTGCTCAATTTGTTCGAGCCATCCCTTTTTATCTTCTTCAGGGTAAGGGACCTGCTGTATAAAGTGGACTATTTTTTGTTTTTCATCGCGTATGTTGGCAGGCATAGTATCCTCCTTTTCTATATCCTTTCAACTTTAACCATTGTACATTATTGCACAATCCCTTTGAAAGGTGCAACCTTCTCATGCGATTCTCGTATGATTAACAACGCGAACATAGGAGAAAAAAATGAGTGATTCAACAGTTAAAAGATTATATCGTTCAAGAACGGATAGAAAAATTGCCGGAGTTTGTGGCGGTCTGGCGGAATATTTTGGGATCGATCCGACGATCATTCGGTTGGGGTTTGTGCTGGGGTTGATTCTGGCTGGCGGAACAGCGACAGCCTATCTCATCATGGCACTGGTGATTCCCGAAGAACCACTTTAATCGTCATGGGCTGCCCGGATCAAAGATCCGCGGCGAAAGTCAAAAAACAGACTGCTGCCAATAGTTTATCTTACGGCAGCAGTCTGTTGGTTTAATCGTGGCGCAAGGCTTCAACAGGTTCCAGGTTGGCGGCGCGGTTGGCGGGGTAAAGACCGAAGAAAAGACCCACAACAGTAGAAAAGATGGTCGCAAGCAAAATAGCATCCAGGCTGATTTGCGGTGTGAACGGGGTGTTGTTGGCAACCGCAATCTGCCCCACGATGAAGGCGATCAGCCATCCCAAACCGATACCCACCAATCCGCCCATGAGGCTGAGGAGGGATGATTCGGTGAGAAACTGAATCAGGATATCTCTCTTGCGGGCGCCAAGTGCTTTGCGCAGACCAATCTCACGGGTACGTTCGGTAACGGAAACCAGCATGATGTTCATGATGCCAATTCCACCGACCAGCAGGGAAATTCCGGCAATTCCGCCCAGGAAAATCGTCAGCACGCCGGTAATTGTCTTGGCAATGTCGACGAAATCTTCCTGCGAAAAGATCGTGAAGTCATCCTCACCGATCTTTGTGCGGTGTCTGGCGCGCAAAATCTGGCTTACTTCCTCGCTGGCTTGAGAGACCTGGGAGGCTGAAACAGCCTGAATCAGTAGCATATCCAGGCGATTATCGTTGTGCCGGATGAGACGTGCCTCCGCGGTAGAAAGGGGAATGATGGCTATTTCATCCTGTGAGCCAAAGGAGGAGCCTCCTTTGGATTCGAGTACTCCGCTAACACGGAAAGGCTGCCCCTCAATCCGAATTGTTTCACCGACAAGACCCTCACGGCGACCAAATAGTTTTTCAGCCGTATCCGGACCAAGAAGGACCACAGAGGCACGACCGAGATTTTGCTCTTCGGTGATGAACTCGCCTTCTGTCACCCGATAATTACGAACCTCCTCATAGGAAGGTGTGACTCCGTAAACTGTGGTTCGGGCAGCTTCACCGCCAGCAGTGAGCGAGAGAGTATCGTTGAGGACGGGGGCAACCGCCGCTACATTGGGTGCCTGGAATTGGTCGAGCAGGGCTCTCGCATCCTCAATTGTAAGGGGTTCAACCCGGGTAAGGTCCTGTGAGGGGTTCCCCTGCATGACGAAGAGCAGGTTGCTGCCAATGCCGCTGATGGAACCGGTGATTGTGTCCTGTGCGCCTGTGCCCACAGCGAGCATGGCGATAACCGCTCCAACACCGATGATGATGCCGAGGATAGTCAACCCGGAGCGCATTTTGTTCGAGTTGAGGCTTTCTAGGGCTTCAGTGATTGCCTGCCAGAGGTTCATGATGCACCTTCCTCAATCAGACCGTCTTTGAGGCGGATGACACGACCGGTATGGGCAGCCACATCAGGGTCGTGGGTTACGATGATCAGGGTGGTGCCCTGCTCGCGGTTGAGATTGAGCAGAAGTTCCATTATTTCTTCACCGGAGCGGGAATCGAGATTGCCGGTTGGTTCATCCGCCATGATGATGGCAGGACGATTCACCAGGGCGCGGGCAATTGCCACCCGCTGCTGCTGCCCGCCTGAAAGTTCAGGTGGACGATGATTCATGCGGTCACTGAGTCCAACGGACTCGAGCGCTGCTACAGCACGTTCACGCCTCGTGGTGGTAATGCCGGCATAGCGCATGGGAAGTTCCACATTGGCTAAAGCGGTGGCGCGTGGGAGCAGGTTAAAACTCTGAAAGACAAACCCCACCTTGCGGTTTCGAATGCTGGCAAGCTGATCATCATTCAATTGCGCGACTTCTTCGCCATCCAGGGTATAGCTGCCGCTGGTCGGACGATCAAGACAGCCAAGCAGGTTCATCAGGGTCGACTTGCCGGAGCCGGAGGGACCCATGATGGCAACAGTTTCGCCCTGTTGAATCGTGAAACTGACGCCGTCGAGGGCGTGCACTTCCACGCTGCTGATTTTATAGATCTTTTTAAGATCCTGAACTTGAATAACGGTATCCATCTTATCCTGATTAGAAGGGTGGTGCTGAATTAAAGTTCATGTCCATAATGGAGGAAGGTGGATTAAGGATCACCAGATCTTTCTCCTTAAGATCGCCGGAAAGCACTTCGCTCACTGTGTCAGATGAGGCACCAATTTCAATGGGGACTTTTACCGCTGTATTATTCTTGAGCACATACACGACGGTCTCATTATTCACCAGACGCACAGCGCGATTGGGCACGATGAGGGCATCATTGATTTCACGGACAATGACATTCACGGCGGCAGTCATGCCGGGCAGCACCTGTTCATCCGGATTGAGGATCTCAATGGTGATCTTGAAATTCACCAGACCTCCTTCCACGGTGCCCACCGTGGCAACCTGGCTTACTTTGCCCTGATATTGTTTATTGGGGATGGCGTCAAAGGTCAATTCGACAGACTGACCGGTTTGGATGCTGTTAATATCCACCTCCGGTACCATGACATCCACCAGCAGGTGAGAAAAATCATCCAAACGAAACGCCTGGGTACCCGCGTTGATCTGATCGCCAGTCATTGCAAAGACTTCCGTAATCGTCCCGCTGAAGGGGGCGGTGATGCGGGCGAGATTGATGGTGGCTTTGAGCGCGGTGATGCGTGCCTGGGCGGCGGCGATGTCCGCGGGATCAGCCCCATCTTTCTGTCGTTCCCATTCGCGCTGGGCATCCTCATATTCCGCCAGAGCCACAGCCACTTTGCCTTCAGAAATTGCCAGCTCTTTAGCATCTGGTGTTTGGATCAGATAGTTCAGATCCTTTTTTGCTTTTTCAAGATTCTGCCTTGCGTTGGCAAGGGTGCTCAGCGCACCGGCTTTAAGAGGATCATCATCATCACGTGAATCAACCCGTTCATAAGCATCCTGAGCGTCATCCACCTGTTTTTGGGCGAGTGTGACCGCAGCGCGGGCAGCGTCAATTTTATTTTGATCGGTGGTTCGTGCCGTGTTCCCCTGCCAGCTAGACCACACCGCGCGGTCATAGGCATCTTTGGCATTGGCAAGGTTTAATTGCGCCTGTGCCTTGGCAAGGTTGGAATTCAGCAGGTCATCAAGATCTCGTTCGGCGGTTACCAGATCCGCCTTGGCAAGGATGACGTTCTGTGGCAGAGAAGATTCCAGCAGTTCAGCGAGGACGGCTTCACTGGCTACTTTATCTCCAACTTTTACATTTATCTGGCTAATGCGACCACTGGTTTGCCAGGCGAGTGTGGCAGTCTGGTTGGCTCGCACCGTTCCAGTGGCACCAACGTAGGCAGTCAGTTCACCCCGTGTTACGGGTGTGGTTTGCAAATCGGCTACCGAAGATTGGTTGCGGGCGTTGTTGCTGATGATTATGAAAACCACCAGTGCGATAACGACGAGAGCAACAATCAGGTAAATCACTTTCTTTTTTGATTTTTTGTTTTCCATACTGGTTATCCATAATCCTTTTTAAAATCCCTGTTTGGTGGCAGGGTATAATTTTGGTCATGCGTTTGAATCAATGGCTCAAGCAAATCCTTATTTTTTTAGCGATGGCATTTTTACTGACCCGGTCTGTGATGCGGTTGGAGCGACCAGTGGATCAGGCGCGCTTGTTTACAGGAGGTATAGAGTTTGATTATATCGCCTGGACACTCAATGCCATACAGGAAAAAGCTGCCCAGGCGCAACTGAATGTGGTGCAGTACCTGCCCCCCGATCAGCAGGCGAAGGTAGTACTGCGTTATTTTGAGCTGGTCCGCGAGCTGGAAATCACCCAGGCGCAGATCAATTTTCTTTACACTGACCCCAGGGTGGTTGACCCTGAGAAACAGGCAGCGGAATTCCTCTCCCGACAGAAAAATTTGGAAAATAGTCTGGATCACCTGGCAGCGCTTACCGAGGGGATTCTGCAGTTTCAAGTTACGCAGGTGTTGAGCGAACAAGGATTGGGGTTTCTTTCGCAGCAGGTGCCACCAGTATTATTTCATTCTACCCCACTGCCTAAGGCTCTGATTGTTTCACCGCGTGATGCTATCCGGCAGGAGGTTAATATATCGCTGCTGGCGGATCTGAGCCTGGAGGAGATTACCCGGCTGGAGGATGAAGTAGCGGCGTACATGAATGCTTCCGTGCTGGTGGAAGACGTAGGCGGAATTGGGGTTTACCCCACCATGGTGCAACGGGCTTCAAGCCTGGAATGGACACTTGATACCATTGTTCATGAATGGACTCATAACTATCTCACTCTGAGACCGTTAGGTTTTAATTATGACAAAACCCCTGAGCTGCGCACGATGAACGAAACCACGGCTTCCATTGTGGGCAATGAGATCAGCGCGGCTGTTTTGCGGAGGTATTATCCACAGTTATCTGCCAGCGGAAGAGCGGAAAAAAAAGTGGCATCGTTGCAGGCAGCCAACGGAGAGAGTTTTGATTTCAATCATGAAATGCATCTTACCAGGGTGACCGTGGATGAATTGCTGGCGCAGGGGAAAATTGAAGAAGCGGAAGCGTATATGGAAGAGCGGCGAATTGTGTTTGTGGAACATGGTTACATGATCCGCAAACTCAACCAGGCGTATTTTGCCTTCCATGGAGCTTATGCCGATGTACCGGTAGGTGCAGCGGGCGAAGACCCGGTTGGACCGGCAGTACGCGCCCTGCGAGAGAGCTCTCCCTCACTGGCGGGCTTCCTGCGGCAGATCGCCCGGATGAATTCCTTCGACGATTTGCAGCGGACAGTAAAATGAACCCCATCCAAATTCAACGTATGAATTATTAAAGAACTGTTTTATTCCTCGCCCAGATCGGGCATCTCCCGTTCAATTTCTTCGGGTGTCTGTCCTTTCTCAAGGCGGCTGACGACCTCATCAAATTCTCCGGGAAGATCATCTGCGCCGACTTCATTTTTCATTTCGCGCATCATTTTGCCCAGGGCGCGTGGATCACTGTCCAGAGCACTGAGATTGTCCTCATCCGCAAGCGCAGCCAGGCGACCTTCCTCACCCCGGCTTACCCTCACTTTCCGGATTACTCGCTGCACATTTGCTGATCCGCACTTTGGACAAACGGTCTGGCGCTGGTCATACTGCGCATAGGATAAGTAAACCTCAAAGCGGTTTTTGCATTGTGAACATGAAAAATCGTAAACCGGCATCCACACCTCATTTTTGAGCAAACTAATATCCATTATAATCAAAGGATATTAGAGAAATGTTAATTCCATCTGGAGCCTGCGCATGAACAAGGAAGAGATGTTCGATCTGTTGCACCCACAACCTTTGTTGATTGTAATTTCAGGTCCATCTGGGGTAGGAAAAGACAGCGTGCTGCAGGGGCTGAAACGCCGCAATCTACCATTTCATTTTGTGGTTACCGCCACAAGCCGGGCACCTCGACCAGATGAAGTTAATGGGCGTGATTATATCTTTTACTCGCGAGAAGAGTTTGAAGAGCGCGTGGCAAGAGGTGAGTTTATAGAACATGCGCTGGTTTATCAAGATTTGAAAGGGATCCCGTGTTGCCAGATTGAGGATGCGATTAAAAGTGGAAAAGATGTGGTACTGCGAGTGGATGTACAGGGTGCGGCGACAATTCGAAAAAAATATCCGCAGGCGGTAATGATCTTTTTAATCCCGCGGTGCTATGAGGAATGGTATCAACGATTAATCAATCGTAAAACTGAAAGCGAAGAGCAATTGAAAATCCGTATTGAAACGGCAGCCAGAGAAGTGGAACAAATTGATATGTTTGACTATATCGTTGTGAACGCGGAAAACCTGCTGGAGCAGGCAGTGGAGGATATTATCAGCATCATCCGCGCGGAGCACCTGGCGGTCAATCATCGAGTGTTAATAAAATGAATTCCAGCGAACCTTCTTACACCCAGCCGGGGGGACCAATCCCCCCTGGCGGTATACCAGTGACAGTTAAGCTTGCAGCAAAAAAACCGAGCGTAACTTACACATTGATTGGCGTTACCGTCGCAATCTACCTGCTGCAGATGCTATCACAAACCCTTAGCGGCGGGTATGATTTTCCGTTCATACTGGGGGGCAAGATTAATGAGTACATCCTGCGTGGGCAGGTTTGGCGGCTGATCACACCCGCGCTGCTGCATGGTAATTTACTGCATATCGCTTTTAATATGTACGCGCTCTATTCGCTTGGCGAATCGATGGAACGTTATTATGGGCATAAACGCTTCCTGCTGCTGTATGGGATTGGTGCTTTTTGCGGCAACAGCCTTTCATTTCTTCTATCGCCCAAAGCCTCCCTCGGCGCCTCCACGGCAGTGTTTGCGCTGGTGGCAGCGGAAGGCGTGTTTATCTACCGCAATCGCAACCTGTTTGGTCGCCGCGCCCGAATGATGTTGAGTAACCTGGTAATGATCGTAGTGGTGAACCTGCTGATCGGGTTGCAACCCGGGATTGATAACTGGGGACACGTAGGCGGTCTGGCGGGTGGCGTACTTTTTGCCTGGTTTGCCGGTCCATGGCTCAAGGTTGAAAATACTTACAGCGGTTACGAACTGACGGATTCCCGGAGGGGCAGTGATGTGTGGAAAGGTACCGCTTTTTCAGCGGGTTTATTCCTGGCTGCAGTGATTGGAAGGTTTATCGCGGGTTGACGGGAACAAATCACACCGTCCATGAGCTGCTGCGACGGATGGATGGATCACACACGTATGCGGTGATGTTTTTTTTGGCTCTTACGAAAAGAAATTGTATTCAAGGAAGGTTTGATTTCAATTTCGTGAAAATCGAACCTTCTTTTTATTCCCCGGGGATTTCAAAGGAAAGGATTAGAAACCGCCTGATCCATAAAGCGCCGGGTCGGTTGGAGTTTTACCCGATGGATCCCACACATATACATAATCACCCTCGTCCGCCCAGTCGTATAGCCAGTGAGAGTCAGCGACAGACAGATTTACGCAGCCATGTGAGCGTTGATATCCGAGCAGCGTTTGCCAGTAAGCACCATGAAGGGCACGCAAGTCGTCGTAATACATGATGTAAGGTACTTCTTCAAGATAATAATAATCCGACCGGTCTGCCTCAAAAGAGCCAACCATGCGATCAAAATCTAATTTCTTGTAGATTTGGAAAACACCCGGACGGGTGTAAAAGGGAGCAACTCCGGATGAAATGAGTGTGGCAAAGACGAGGTTTCCGTTTTCATAGGCAGCCAGGGTTTGTTCGTAGAGGTTGACTTCGATCCATTTATCCACCGGTACCCCTTCGGGACGGGTGTAATTGGGGATGACGCGGGAAATGAAGCGGTGTTCGACCCACTCATCCACGCCGACCATCACCCATTCAATATCATCGATGACAACACTGTCATAGATCAGGATTTTATCCTCACGGCGGTACTGTGTGCCCGTTTCGGCAGAGGCATAACCCGGCGCGGACCGTCCAACGGTTTCATTGATCACCCAACCAAAATTGAGGGCAGGGTTGCGTTTGAAGATGTAGCCCTGAAAATTGGGTAAGCCCACAATATCCATGTGTTCATCGCTGATCCATTCAGTGGTGGCAATCTGGTAAAACCGTCCTTTATCAGTATCGACATGGTTTTGTAGCGCCACATACTTGATTTTGCTTTTGTAAAGGCGGTTGGTGGGATGGTTGTTTTCGATATCCTCCACGGTGGCATAGAGCGGAACTTCATCATTTACGACCAGCCCATAAGTATAGGGAACCTGGGCGAGGGCATAAGGGGTGCGGGTAACGAAAAGCGGCTGGGGCGGGAAAGTGATGCCGAGGCTGGCGAGCTCCGCCAACCGGCTCGCCGGTCCCTTTTCGAGGCAATCCAGATTGGCGATCTCATCTCCACCTGGCAGACACAAAGCCAGATCGGCTTGTCTTGGGGGAAGGGATTCTGCCGACACCGTGGCAAGTGAATGAGAGAACAACGCACATAAAGAAGCGATGAAGAAAGCAATCAAGAGGATACTTCTTTTCACAAAATTCACCTGTTTCCAATAATACGATGTATTTTATCCTAAATTAAGGACAGATTGATGGGTGGGGATTAAGAACTATGGCTCAACCAACGATGTAGGAGCTGCAAAGAACCGTTCCCGCCCAAAGAAAGAGGACTTATTCGAAGGGTTTGTGAAATCGCTTTGAAGCCAGTTCTTGCAGCGCGCCATAGGTTTTCTCCCCCAGCAGGTAGCGCAGCTCGGCTTCGAAGGTGGAGTGGAGGGGGATGGACTCGTCCGCAGGGCGAAGGCAGCTGCCTTCTTCATCCTTCAGTTCCTGGGCTGAATCAAGGGTGATGCGACCGGAGTCATCCAGGTCAAGCGGGTGAAGGATGCAATAGAACGGTTTGAAGCGCCAGGGGTGCATACCGTTTTCCAGCGCAGCGATTTGCAGGGCACAACGCCCGTCAGCGCAGCAAAAAACGCACGCCGTTCTGCCATAATGGTCGGGGCGATTTTCAACGGCGGTGTGCACCACTTTGCCGCTGGGGCTATATGGATCGCTATCTTCCACACCCGCGAACCAATCACCGGGTGAAGGAGAGTCTTTGGGCATATAAGGCAGAATGAGAGCAGTATTACGGAGAATGTCGTCACGCTCTCTCAAATCCACCCAGACGCCAAAAACACAACAGGCACCATGGCATTCGCCGAGCGTGCAGCGCTGCAAGGCTTCCGAATCCAGTAGACGGGGGTTGACCCGATCAAATACGGTAAGGGATGTTCCAGACATGGTTGGATTGTACCATTACAAAAGAGTCCAAGGCGCAGGCGGAATTTGGATCCAATGAAATAAGGTAAAATGAATGCATCATTTTCAAAGGAGATGGGTATGGGAAACTGGAAGATCTTGTTAACCGATGGATTGGAAGAGAATGGCAAGGAAATCCTGAGGGCTTCCGCCGAGGTGGTGGATCAATCCGGGATCAGCGCCGATGACCTGTTGAAAGTCGTAGGGGAATATGACGCGCTAATTGTCCGTGGTCGAACCAAAGTGACTAATGCAGTTTTTGAAGCCGGCAAAAAGTTAAAAGTGGTGGGGCGTGCCGGGGTTGGTGTGGATAATATTGACCTGGAAGCAGCGAAAGCGCATCACGTGACTGTGGTCAACTCGCCTTTAGCCACTACGGTAGCCGTAGCCGAACTCACCCTCAGTTTGATGTTGAGCCTGGTGCGGGAAATTCCGCGGGCGGATGCTTCCATGAAATCAGGAAAATGGCTCAAGAAGGAATTTGAAGGTCGGGAATTATACGGCAAGACGCTTGGCGTGCTGGGATTTGGTCGGATCGGTTCTGCGGTGGCTGCGCGCGCCAAAGCTTTTGAAATGAAGATTCTGGCTTATGACCCGGTTGTATCGGCAGAAGAGATCCGGGCTCGAGGTGGAGAACCGGTAAGTTTGGATGACTTGCTCAAACAATCTGACATGATCACGATGCACATGCCGTTGACATCGGAATCAAAACATCTACTGAATCGGGAAGCTTTCTCCAAGATGAAGGATGGGGTATACATCGTATGTGCTGCTCGTGGTGGGGTCATTGATGAAGACGCCCTGCTTGAAGCGCTGAACAGCGGCAAGGTTGCAGGCGCAGCGTTGGACGTTTTTGCCACGGAACCCCCTGGCGAGACGGAGCTGGTCGCCCACCCACACGTGATTGACACACCCCATGTTGGCGCGCAGACTGTAGAAGCCCAGACACGGGCAGCCCACGATATTGCTGAAGAAGTATTGAATGCACTGGCAGGGAAGCCATTAAGGTGGAAAGTCGCTTGAACGAACATTGGATCTACGGGAGATAAAATGCAGGAAAAATTGGCACAATTTAAACATCGCATGATGGAAATCACCGACCTGGGTAGAGCAGAAGCTCTGCTCGGCTGGGATCAGCAGACCTATATGCCACGTGGCGGTGCTGAAGACCGGGGGAACGTGTTGGAGACGGTGGCAGGACTTTCGCATCGCATGTTCACCTCCGCGGAGATGGGTGAGATGCTGGCGTTGCTCGTGCCTTATGCTGAAAACCTGGACCCGGATTCGGATGATGCCTGCCTGATTAAACGAACGGCTCATGATTATGAAAAAATGACTAAAGTTCCCGGCGAATGGGTGGCGGAATTTGCCCGCATCACCACTCTGGCACAGGTGGCGTGGGAAGAAGCTAAAACGGAAAACCAGTTCGAAGTTTTTCGCCCGCACCTGGAGAAGGTGGTGGAACTACGCCGGGCTTACGCTGATTTCTTCAAACCCTACGACCACGTTTATGATGCGCTTTTGGATGATTTTGAACCGGGAATGAAAACAAGCGAAGTGCAGGCAATTTTTGATACTTTACGTCCGCAACAGGTTCAGTTGCTGAAGGAAATTGCCGCCCAACCGGTGGTGGAGGATTCCTTCCTCCATGTTCCCTATGATGAGCAGGGACAGTGGGATTTTGGTGTGGATGTAATCACCCGCTTTGGTTTTGATTGGAATCGCGGGCGGCAGGATAAATCGATGCACCCGTTCACCACCTCCTTTGGAATTGATGACGTGCGCATCACCACCCGTTTTGACCCGGAACGGGCTGCCTCCGCTTTATTCAGCACCATGCACGAAGGCGGTCATGCCATGTATGAACAGGGGATCGCGAAATCCTTAAGGCGATACCCGCTGGCAAACGGTGCCTCGATGGCTGTGCATGAGTCGCAATCGCGGATGTGGGAGAACCTGGTCGGGCGATCAAAATCCTTTTGGATCTTCTTTTATCCTAAATTGGTGGAACGGTTCCCGACCCAGCTCGCGAATGTAACCCTGGAGCAGTTCTATCGCGGCATCAATAAGGTTGAGCCCTCATTCATTCGTGTTGAAGCAGACGAAGCCACCTACAACCTGCATATCATGCTGCGTATGGAGTTGGAGATTGCCATGCTCGAAGGACATTTGCAGGCTGGTGATCTACCGCAAGCATGGAATCAAAAAATGGAGGAATATCTGGGTGTGATACCGCCTAATGATCGTGAAGGCGTGCTGCAGGATGTACACTGGTCAGGTGGAATGATGGGGTACTTCCCGACCTATGCCCTTGGAAATCTGGTCTCTGCACAGTTATGGGAAAAGATTCACCAAGACCTGCCTTCTCTGGAGGATCAAATCCGCCAGGGCAAATTTGACGACCTGCTCGGCTGGCTGCGGGTCAATGTGCACCAGCACGGGGCGAAATTCCAACCCCAGGTGCTGGTCAAGCGGGTTACCGGATCCACCATCCATCCGGAACCGTATATGCACTACCTGCGTACCAAGTACGCGGAGATTTATCACCTGTAACTCACTCAGTTTTGAAGAGAGGCGGTGAATTCACCGCCTCTTTTTTGTCTAGCCGTCAGAGTTTTCAAGGTGTGGGGTTGATTGACTGCTCCGGGGAAATGGAAATGGATTGAACCGCTGGGCGTGCTTTTTCAAGATTGATGATTTCGCTGTTGAAGAACATCAGCACGCCAATCACCATGGCAAGACTGCCACCTGCCCAGTACCAGACGCGCAAACCGACAAGTTCAGCGATAGGTGTGGCAAGGAGCAGCGCGATAGGCATCATCATCGTGCAAATGCTATTGGTCATCCCCATCACACGCCCCTGAAATTGCGGTTCCACCCGGCTTTGCATAATCGCCTGGAGAGGTCCATTGGCAATGGGGTTCATGAAGCCCATGACCGTCATTCCCACAGCAGCGATCCAAAATAAGTTAGCCGGTGCAATCCCGAAGATGAATACACCAAGACCGATACCAATGATTCCCGTCAGGCTGGTTTTCATCCGGTTCTTGAAGCCTCCCCAGACTCCAAGGGTAAGACCGCCCAACACAATACCAATCCCTAACAGAGACTCAAGCAAACTGAGTTTCCAAACGTCTCCATGGAAATACTGGGTGACGACGAGGGGCATCAGAGTTCCCACCGGAATGAAGAGAAAATTCAACAGAGCGGCGGTAAGCACCAGGTAAAGCATGCCACGCCAGTTTTTTACATATTTAAAACCCTCCACAACGTCCGCGAGGACGCTCCTGGGGGTCACAATCTCCAGGGGAGCTTCGTGAATTGGCTGGGGGATGAGGATGAAGCATAAGGGAAGGATGGCAATAATGGCAGTTACCACATCCACGGCGATCACCAGGTAAAAGGGCAGGAGGGACATGAGGAGTGCGCCGAGGGGTGGGGCGATGATGTTGAGACCGCCGCGAACTGCCTGATTGAGACCGGCGAAACGGGAGAGATGCTTTTCAGGAACCATGAGGGCTGTGGACGCCTGCATTGCCGGCCATTGGAAAATGCCGCCAAAGGAGCGTAAAAACAGCACAACAAAAATATGCCAGATTTGGATGTGCCCGAAGGCAAAAAGAAAAACCAGTACGAGGGTGGTGAGAGCGGTCAAGCCATCTGCCACGATCATTACCAGTCGGCGGTTCATGCGGTCAACGAGCGCGCCGGCAAAGGGAGCCAGAAAAACCTCTGGCAGGATGGCAACCAGGGTGGCTGTGGTGAGCATGGCGGCGGATCCGGTTTGCTGGGTGATATACCACACCAGAGCAAACTGAACCAATCCGCTGCCAAGGAGGGAGATGATCTGTCCTACCCACAGCGGGATAAAACTTCTCTTCCAGTTTGATTCGATGACGTAGCCGTGATTTTCCATTGGGTCACAATCCACAAAGCATCAGATACCCGGGGCTGAAGAAAACCTCGGAAGCGATTTAACAATATAAAAGGGAGACCTGTTCGTTATTCGATGAAGACTTCTACGTGTTCACCGTCTTCGTCATCATAAACGTCCATGATCTTTCCGGTTTCGCCAGAAGCGATAGCTTCCGCCATGCGGGCGGCATCGAGTCCTTCAATTTCCGGTGAAAAGCGCATGCCCATGCGAATTCCGGCATTGATCATGCCTATTGGCAGACGGATATTAACCCGTGCCCGACCTGTATCCGTATCCGTAACTCTGACCCGGAAAAAGCGACCGCCGCCTTTGCCAGTCATCCCAAGGGTGGACCTGTCTTCAGTTTCCGCTTTGCGGGCGGAGCTGTCCAGAGCTTTGAGCAATTCCGCTGCCATTTCAGCGGTGATTTTGCCATCTTGCACCATCTTAAGGACTTTTAATCGTTCCTCGCTGCTAGCCATACGATCGTCTCCTAAGCCTCAGAGGCGCGAGTTTCAGGGATTTTCTCACCGCGCAGCTTTGCCTGGGCTTCCTCCCAGGAGATCTCGCCGCGATCGAGCTGTTCAAGAATGTCACGACGGTCCTCCGCTGTTAGGGGAGCAGGCGCTTCCTCCTTGCCGGGCTCATAGCCCAAAGCGCGTACAATCTCGTTTAAACGGCTGCGCAACGTGGGGTAGGAGAGGTTCATCTCGTCCTCCATGCGATTCAAGCGCCCTTCACAGCGAACAAAAGTGAGCAGGAACTGCATTTGTTCTGGTGTGAGATGACCGAAAGGAGTGTGTTCGGTGGTAAAGTGACCTTCAATGGTGGTATCACAGTTGACACAATAAAGACGGGTGACAGTGAGATCTGAATCACAAACGGGGCATTTGTTCAAAGCGGTTTTTAACATTTTTTCTTCACCATGAGTTACAAAGGTTCTGATTTATTTATCTCAAAGTTAATTATTTTATAACATGATAACACAATCATAAATAAAGTCAATAACCGAATGAAGATTATTAATATCCTGAGAAAACTATTTGCAAATTTGGAAAATCAACTCTCCTTCTGGAGGGAACGTTCGCCTTTCAGGAACCAGCCGCCTTTACGGTTATTCACATCTTTTGGAGCGCGGTCGTAATAAATTTCAAAAACCTGATCCGTGTCCACGGTAACGCGAAAGTAAAAACGCCCTACCCCCCAGGAACCGGAGCGGGAAGCGGAAGCGAGGTGAGCGGGAGCCATATTTTTTGCCATTCTCCCGCGTCGCTCATATTCGATCCATTCCTCCAAAATACTGGTAATGCTATATTCCTTCCCGCGCCAGGTGAACTGTTGCGGGCAAGAGGGGGCTTTCTCGCGAACAGGCGGCGTTGCGAACTCCACCTGGATGGGTTCATCGACCAGAGAGATCGGAATTGTTTTCATGGCATCTCTCCTTATGGATTGGATGCAGGTAGGAACCGGTTGGATCGATGGGGGGAGAGGAACGCCCAAAAGAGACGGTCAGGCTTGATCGTTCCAATCATTGGGTTCCACATGGACGTAAGCCCGGTCAACGTTAGGGAAGGATTCCAGTTTATGGATGACTGCATCAGAGATTTCGTGGGATTCATTCAGAGTTTTTTGCCCATCCACGTTTATGTGAAGGTCAACCATGAGCCGTGGACCAACGTAATCCGTCATGATGTGGTGCACCTTAAGCACACCCGGTACGCTCTCGGCTGCCTGGATGAACTCGTTTACTTCGGCACGGGTGGCTCCTCGACCGGTGAGGAACCCCAGGTTTTCACGACCGGCAAGGAAAGCGTTGCGGAAAATCCAGGCTGCCACGACAAGCCCGGCGATTGGATCGGCGAGCGGGTGGATGAGATTGGAACCGATAACGCCGATGAATGCCGCCATCGAGGTCAGCACATCACTGAGGTTGTCTCGTGCGGTGGTGGCAAGGGTGGGGCTGAGGGTTCTTTTGCCAATCTGTTTGATGGAAAGATACATTCCCACCTTGATTAACGCGCTGACGAGCAAAATGGCGCTGGGGAGATCAATGGCGATCGGAGAGAGCGAATTTTGGGTGTAGCGATCGATAGCATTCCGCGCGGCTTCATAACCGGCAAAAGCCATGGATGCGGTCACCACCAGACCCACCAGAGGCTCGTAGCGCGAATGACCCTGCGGATGTGACAGATCTGGTGGACGCATGGCTGCCCATAGTCCCAGCACCATGAGAATGGAATAGATCACATCGGAAATCGAGTTTGCGGCATCGGCATAGACGGCGGCTGAGCCGGAAATATATGCCACAGCGCCTTTACCCGCTGCCAGCAGGAGATTCCCGCCCAGGGTGATGACCAGGGCATTCCGGTAGAGACGATTTTGTTCAGGTCTTGGTTTATCTTCACGAACCCATTGCATTGTCGTTTATCCTGTAGTGATGTATAAAAAAAACCCCAAGGTACTGCCTTCCATGCTGAAGGAATTGCACCTTTGAGGCTTTCTTCGGTCTCAATCAGACTGGTGAACCTGTCTGATAAAAAAAATTATATCATACTCAACCCCAGGTGTTAGTTGCACCCTCCATGACCTTCACCACAACGAGTCTGCTCAAACTGCAAGGTCGTGTGTTCAATGCCAAAATCGCGTGATAGTACTTCCTTGATTTGTTTCATTACGATGGCTTGTTGATCCATGTTGGCATCGTTGAGCACCACATGAGCGCTCAGAGACACCTCTTCTGATCCCAGATTCCAAACATGCAGATCATGAATGGTATCAACATCCTCCAGGGCGCTGATGGAACGACGGATATCATTTACCGATAACCCTGCCGGAACGCCTTCAATCAGGATGTGGAGCGCGCTTTTTAACACCCGGTAGGCGCTGACGAGAATGATCGCGCCAATCAGAATGGAGATCAGCGGGTCAATCCAGCGGGCACCGGTCAGGCGGATCAGCAAGGCGGCAAGGATGACGCCGATTGAGGAGATCAGATCGCCTAACACATGGAGATATGCGCTGTGTACATTCAAGTTGCGTTTTTCGCCTTTGCTTTGCGGCGCTGAATCTTCATGGGCGTGATGGTGGGTGTGTTCGTGACCACCCAATATGGATGCCACGACGACATTGACGATTAGTCCGATGACCGCCACGATCATCATGGGAGTGCTTTTGATTTCGACCGGTGTCTGCCATCGGTGGATGGCTTCGACCCAGATGCCGATGGCAATCACGAGGAGAGAGACGCCATTGATCAGTGCAGCAAGGACTTCGGTACGGTGCCAGCCATAACTGTGCCGGTCATCCGGCGGGCGGGCAGCGAGTCGCATAGCAAAATAGCTCAACCCAAGGGCGAAGATATCCGAAAAGACATGTGCGGCATCCGAAAGAAGCGCCAGCGACCCTGATACCAGACCACCGATGATCTCGGCGACCAGAATTAAACCTGTGAGCAGGATGGAGAAAAGAAATCGATTTTGTGTTGCGTGGGAATCAGTTGTGGTCAAATTTTTTCTCTCTGGGAATTCTTTTAGTATTCGAGTTCGATCTCCGCCACGGAATTAAGAATGCGGGTGGGGCGATAAGGAAAGCGCTCCACATCTGCCAGCGAGGAGACCCCACTGAGAACAAGAATTGTATCCAAACCACTCATCACGCCAGCGACAATATCGGTATCCAAGCGATCCCCTACCATGATGGTGTCTTCGGAATGGACGCCGAGGTATCGCAGCGCGCTGCGCATCATCAACGGGTTGGGTTTGCCTACAAAGAAGGGTGACCTGCCGGTCGCTTTCTCAATCAGCGCCGCCAGCGCGCCAGTGGCAGGGACAATGCCGGATTCAAGAGGCGCCGTTGAGTCAGGATTGGTGGCAATAAACATGGCGCCTTCCTTGACCAGACGTACCGCCTTGGTGATCAATTCAAAGTTGTAGTTGTTCACTTCACCCAGAACGACATAATCGGGGTTGAAGTCGGTTTGGACATATCCTACTTCATGCAGTGCCTGGGTAAGACCGCTTTCACCAATCACAAAAGCCGTTCCGTTCGGTCGCTGGCTTTGCAGAAAGCGTGCTGTGGCGATGGCGGAGGTGAAGATATGATCAGCAGGGACTTTCAGACCGATGATGTTCAGGCGATGTTCCAGGTCACGCTGGGTATAGAGCGGATTGTTGGTGAGAATTAAAAATTTTGCCTGAGAGGCGAGCAAACGATCGATAAACTCAATAGCACCTGGTAAAGGAGTTTTTCCTTTAAGGAGAACTCCATCCATATCGATCAGAAAATTTTTCTTCTGAGTCATTGTTTGCCTCCAAATCAGTATTTATTCTAACACGGTTGGAAGCCAGTTGAATCAAGTATGGAGGAGAGCGAAATCGGTTATAATCATCCCAGAAAATCCCTGCTTGACGAGGAAGATTGTGCCACGGCAGCGCCCGCTTGAAAAATATTCCACGGCTGAAATTCAACGCCTGTTGATGGAGAGGCGGCTTGAGGATAGGGCGGAGCGTCTGGAGGCTTTTCGCAAGAGCGGTCGAATTTTAGATGTAGCGCATCCCGCCGGATATGCTTCGACGGGTGCCAGTGTCAATGAGCAAGTTGCGGGGCAAGGCAGGGCGAGAAAACGCACCGATCCCCACCGCAAAAATGGCTTGGATACTTTTCTGTACATCGTTGAGATCATCGCAATCGTAGGTTTGCTCTTTATCTTTTTCAATGGATTTAATCTGCTGCGCAACCTGAATCAGCAGTTTGCCGCCGCACTGGAACCTGCGACGCTGACGCCTACCCCCCTCGTCAGCGCCGTAATTCTGCCTGGCGGGCACCTGGCGCCAGTCTCCGGACAGGAGAACCGCTTCAACGAAGAGGAAATCCCGGAGCACCTGCGCCCGCTGATGCAAAGTTATGCCAACCTGCCGGTGCCAACCCCCAGCCCACAGCAAGCACGCCAGATTCAGATACCGGCGATTGGCGTCAATGCCCCCGTGGTGATGGGCGATGGCTGGGAGCAACTGAAGAAAGGCGTCGGTCAGCACCTGGGGAGCGCCAACCCCGGTGAAAAAGGAAATCTGGTTCTTTCGGCGCACAATGATATTTTTAGCGAGATCTTCCGCGATCTGGACAAACTCAAAGAAGGGGATGAGATCGTGATCATCACGCAGAACCGTTCATTCACCTATGTGGTCACCGGCAGCCAGATTGTTGAGCCCACCCGGGTGGACCTGCTGGCAACCACCAGCGACAGCACGATCACGTTAATTTCCTGTTACCCTTACCTTGTGGATAACAAGCGCATTGTGGTGCAGGGTGTATTACAATAAGGGTGTTTTACACCCGTCATTCAGGAGAGATGTATGGCAAAAAAGACTAAAAAACGTTCCGTCAGCACGCCCACAACCCCAGTAAAGTCAAGCGCCGCGGTTTCGTCCGGTATGAAATCCTCGGTCTCCTACTCCACGGAGTTCAACCCGGATTACGGGTACGTGAAGAAGGATTTGAAACGTATCGGGCTGCTTGCAGGTTCTTTCTTCGTTGTTTTAGTGGTTCTATCCTTCTTTTTGCGGTAGGGATCCAACCGGAGATCGTTCCGGATAAAATTCATTCGCGTTGATAAGGAGAGTGTCATGACCCACATGTTTGTGCCCGGACCGGTTGATGTTGCGCCTGAAATTTTGGCTGCGCAGACCAAACCCATGTTGCCACACCGCAGCAAAGATTTCGAAGCCATCTTCCGTGGTTCTGAAGAAAAAGCAAAGCAGTTGTTTTATACTCAATATCGCGTATTCCAGGCGGCTTCCTCCGGTTCAGGAATGCAAGAGGCGGGCATTCGCAATTTTGTCCAGACAGACGTTCTTTCCTGCGTCAATGGCGCCTTTGCCCAGCGCTGGTACGACGTGGCAGTTGCCAATGGCAAGAATGCGGATAAACTGGAGGTCGAATTCGGTGAAGCCATTACGCCGGATCTTCTACGTGCCGCATTGCAGAAAAAACATTACGAAGCTGTCACCATCGTGCACAATGAAACATCCACCGGTGTGGAGAATCCGCTGGCGGACTTGTGCAAAGTGATTCAGGAAGTCAGCCCCGATACTTTGATTTTAGTGGACGCGGTTTCTTCACTGGGTGGTGTCAAGATTGAAATGGACAAACTTGGGCTTGATTTCCTGCTCACCAGCTCACAAAAATGTCTGGCACTCCCGCCTGGTCTGGCGCTGGCAGCAGCCTCTGATCGCGCGCTGGCTAAAGCGGAAACGGTGAGCAACCGTGGCTGGTATTTTGACCTGCTGCTGATGGAAAAACACCGCATTAAAGATTCCACCCCCATGACGCCCGCCATGGCGCTCATCTTCGCGTTGGATAAGCAGCTTGACCGCATCCTTGAAGAAGGACTGGAGAATCGGTTCGCGCGCCACGCGGCGATGTCACGCAAGGTGCAGGATTGGGCGATTGCGCACGGTATGGAACCTTTGGCGAAGCCCGAATACCGCTCCAAGACCGTTGTGACGATCAAGAACAGTCTCAACTGGGATATCAGTGCGTTAAACAAGTTCTTGCAGACGCGAGGGATGCGCATCGCCAACGGTTATGGCAAGATCAAAGACCTCACCTACCGCATCGCCACAATGGGCGAAACGACGATGGAAAACGTCGACGCTTTGCTCACAGCGATGGATGATTTTATGCAACAAGGATAAATTCCCATCAACGTCATTAGGATCCGGGTGGCGTTTGCTGCCCGGATTTTTTTATTGACGATGGGATAAGGGCATGATAAAATTCTGAGCGTCAAAAAATGGGCGCGTAGCTCAATGGCAGAGCAGTGGCCTTTTAAGCCATTGGTTGAGAGTTCGAGCCTCTCCGCGCTCACTTTTCTATTAAGAAGCTTCCTTCAATAGAGAAAGTTCCAACGAGATCAAAAAAGGTCCTTTCGCAGGACCCTTTTAATTTACTTGTTCTCTTGATCTTTTTTCACCTGGCGGTATTGCAGGTACCCCTGGATGAGCTGGTAGATACCGAGGAGGATGACGGCAAGCGTGATGAAACTCGTATCGCCGCCACCGGTTTCAGTTGCAGAAGGCAGAATGAAGTACAGCAGGATCCCCGCAGCCGTGAAAATTCCACCCGTAATCATCATTTTACGTGCGCTGGCAGCGGTCACTTCTGGTCGGGCACGCAAACGTGGTCCGGATTGCAAATATCCTTTGATTCCCTCGAGGCTCTCCACACGATACCAGGTTTGGTCATCCACCTTTTCCACGCCACGCACGGTAAAGAGTGTTTTCTTGGGGATGGTGGTAAGAAGTGCGGAGGACGAATCAGGTTCTTCATATATTTCGACATCATTCCCCATCGCTTCAACTTTTTGAATGGCAAAGATGTGGGTATCGCCGGAGATGTAGCCCGTTACTCCGTTATCGAGAGTGATCGTGACCCAGGTGCCTTTTTTCTGCCGGATGACCTTGCCAATCTCGAACTCATCCCCTTTTTTGATTGTGGCAATCGAAATGGTTTCGGGGGAGGCTTCCTGATACAGGGGTGCGCTTTCGTCTCCTAAACTGGCTCTCATTCTATGTCTCCTTTTAAGGGGGTGGTTGAATTAGTCTCATACATCCAGTGATAATAATCGGCGCATTCCTTTGCCCATTGCTCATCCTGAAAACGGAGTTCGAGAGGAATGGCTGCTGGATCGTTCTCATCGGGCAGAATGGGGGTGCGCACCTCAGTCCGCGGGCGGCTGGCAAGATCCACGCCGGAAGCGTTGAGCCTGGCAAGGAGTTGGCTCTGACGGTGGCGCAGGTGCAGCCAGACCCCGAGCACGATCGCTCCCCCGCTGGCAACCAGGTAAGGCCAGGCTTGTTTGATAGCGCCAAGAGCGCTGGCATGGGGGATGATGTCGGTCATCAGTAGCAACCCGGCACAGGCGATGATTGCCCCGAGGGTGTAAAGACGGGCGTAAATTCGTGCCAGTCTGCCAGAAGAAGTTTGATCGTGTTCCAAATTTTCGACATCCGTGACAAAATCTGCCTCATAGCAGGTCTGGCAGATGCGGATTCGTAAGCGATAAGGTTGATTAATACGGAAAGACTGGCGGTACAAACCGGGTTTTTTTGCCCCGATACGCAAACGGAGGAGATGTGTCTCATAAAATTCTGCCGGTTGAGCGCCGCAGCGTGAACAACGATCCGGATGGTCGAGGACGAGGGCGTCATTCACTGCGGATTGAACACTTTCCAGAGGGATAGAAATCTTAATTGCCATCAGCAAGCCGTTTCGGTAGAACAAGTCGCATCATTTCTCTATTGTAATCGAAAAGGCTGGCTTTCCATTGTTGAAACAGGGAAGCCAGCCTTGAGGAACACGGAGGGTTTAGCGCTCAAGCCTTTCAAGGCGGATGAGGATACGTGTGATCATTCCACGCAGCTCCTCCAGTGAAAGATTTCCTTTTAGTTTCTCCACGTCGGCGTCCTTGACCGATCGAGCTGCCTGGTATGGGTCGGGTTCAAGACAATATTTTCCCTTTGACTTGTAGACTTTATTCATTTGGGGTAACCTCCACAGTAAGCAGTCCGACACCGGCAGCGCAGAAGAGCTGGCGATCAGCCGGCTGAAGGATAAAAAGACCTGGCGTTTCAGTGGACAATCGTAGATAGGCTTGACCGTTGGTAAGATCGATGGTTTCAATCAAACCATTAATGTCAAGCTCAACGGAAGGAATGGACAATGAGGTTTGCACGGATACGATGACCTCCACGCCGGTGGCTTTGCATGAAAAGTATTGACCGGCAACCCCCACAACCGATAAACGAAAACGATCTGCGTAATCTTCCATGGTGGTTTGGATTGTTTCGGTCCACTCTCCTAAAACCAGATTGGAATCATCAAGTGGCGATTGCGCATAAGATTTGATATTGCCGTTAGAATCTCGAAGGATTGTTAGCATATTACCTCCATGCTTGTATTCTGTAATAACCGGCTGCCGAACTTCCGTTCTGGCTGAGCAAGGTGCCATTGGTGCTATCATTTCCAGTTTGGATGGTGAACTGGGTTGCGTTCACGCCGATGACGGATTTCGAGTTCGTCACAGGTCCCACATTGCCCACCAGGTTGCTGATACCTGACCCATCCGCCGCCGAGTTATGAAGCAGGAGGAATAAGCGCGGGATGGAAGAAAGCTGGTGCACTTTGTTGTAGGTGTTGGCATAGGCAACCGCGAACCAGCCGCTGTCATAATCCGCAGGCGGAAGCCCGGGTGCTGAATACAGGAAGGGGCTATTTGCCAGAAGGTTTGATCCATCCCAGTAACATTCACCGATCAGGCGCTGACCGGACGCAGCGGTAAGCGATGTGTTGACCGACAAGGTAAACGAGGTCGAACTCAGGGACCTGTTGGCAAAGATATACCACTTTGCTGCGGCACCAGAGAAAGAACTAACGGGTAGATCGATATTGGAGGTCTGTTTAAGCATGAATCCATCGATCATGATTCGTGCCGGCAAATTGGGATCGTAGGGAATGCGGATCCGATTCGTAGCCAGATAATCCAGCGCGAAGTTACTGACATAATTTGCCATAAAATCACCAAGGGTTACGCTCTCCGCCGCCGTATTGCCGTTGTAAATGGCGTCTCTGCGTAAATGATTGTATTGAGCGGAAGCAGTAGGTTGGCTTGGGCTGACATCAGAACTATTTGGGTAAGTCATAATCATTTCCTCCACTGAAATAAATCAACGCCAAAAGGATGTTTCCCAGGTAAGACTACCGTCCCACACAGAAAGGGCAAGGGCTTGAGGGTCAACCGGAGGGAAGTAAAAGCCCACATTATTGAGTTCACATTTGATGATGGAAAAGCGAGGGTGGTGGCGTTCATCGGCTGAAAAACCGAGAGCGCCGAGGTTGGCGAAAGCGCCGACCGGGGTTTGAAGAATAATGCCCTCTGTTTTGAGCAGGAATTGCATGAGTTTGGCGTAATCCTGTGCACGGGTTTTTGGGTGTTTAGCGCCGTTTGGGTCACGCAGGTCATCGGCACAAAGGATGTCAAAGGTGATCCATAACATGGTGCTGGCATGGGCATCCGCGTAAACGGTGGTAAGAGATTCGACCTGACGAATGACCTGAACCCCTTCTGCGCGGATGGAGCCGTCTTTTGAACAAACAAATCCGTAGCCAGCGCCGCTATCAATATCGGGGTGACTCAAGATGATATGGCAATTATCACCAAGGGTATATGTCATTCTATGCGCCTGCTTTCCCATGGATCGAGGACAAAACCAGGCGGGAATCCGAATTCCTGAATCACCCGTAACCCGGCGAGGGAACGGAGAAATACAGAGTGCCAGTAATCAGCGAGTTTTAGCAGGGCGGCACATTCCTCGCCGCGGCTGCCGTAAGCTTCGAGCAGGCTGCCAGCACGAAGCGCGCAAGCCTGACCAGCCGCCCCCTCCACCAGCGCGTTTTCCAGCTCGGCGGGTAGGGTAGTCAGGGAGGCGCCATCCAGACCGGCAAGGGTATGGGCGCTGGCATAACAAACCGTAAACCGGTCACCTGCCTGAGGGATATACTCTGAGCGAAAATGCAGCACCGGAATGCCACCCAATAACTGGTAAGTGAAGCAGGTTTCCGGTTCCAGTTTTTGGTGTGAGGTTTCGTCAAGTCGCGCCAGGTGAAGGAGATAAAAGCACTCGTTCAATCCGGAGAGGGCTTGCTCACGCCCGGGAAGGGTGACGGTAAATTCACTGTCCATCAGGCGGGGCTGGCGATGGTTGATTTCGGTCAGGGCATGGCTGAATGCCGTAGCCAGCAAAGTGGATGAGAAGCGGAGACTGGCGGGGTCATCCAGCAGGGAGCGCAGGCGGGTTTCAAGAGCGGTCAGATCTGCCATGGATTTTCTCCTCGATATGCTTGAGATCCGGCGGGAGAACGATCATTTCGGATTTTCCATCCCGACTGCCGCCGGAAGGGCGGGAGGAAAAGGGGAGGTGTGTGGGCTCCTCTGGGTGTTGGGGCGGGGCGGGAGGAGGGGGCAGCGGGCTCATCCCCAGCTCGGCTCTTGTCTGATTGACTTCCTCACGGGTGAACCAGAGTTTTCGCCCATCCGCGCTGATGACAACCATCCCGCCATCCGGCAGCAGGCGATACGAAAGGGGTCGGTTGCCCTGCCCTGGGCGCATGAACGGCGAAGCCAGCCGGCTGGCAACTTTAAATTCAGGATTGGTGGTTGCCATTACCGTTATCCTCAATTGCCACGCCGGTGGAATAGACTGCCAGCGCGGCTACCGCTGCCTGTAGAGCCTGCCAGACAGTGATTTCCTGGGTGAAAAAAGCCGCCAGTGTGGCGAGAAGAGCCGCGATCAGCACCCAGAATTTGCGTGAATGCAGGACGCGTTGCAGTTGGTCTAAAAAAGTCATTTTTACTCCCTGTTTTATTGTGGGGGCGTAAGGCTCTCCCTACACCCCCGGTTGAAGTTAATTAGGCGACGTTGGCTTTATAGAGCGGGCGGTAATCGGCAACAAAGACGGAGACCCAATGGCGCACTTTCATGCGAACCTCATCATTGGTGAAAAGGGCGCCGTTGGAATCACCATCCGCGATGATAATTTCAGGCAGCACGCCGAAGCGTTCGCCGAGGATGATGCCTGGTGCCAGGCGCGGATCGGCAAGCGCCGCCCAGTCGTTGGCATCGATGAACTCGGGGCAGGTGATCACATCACCCATCTGACCGCGTTGCATATTCTCTGAGAAGATATTGCTCTCATGCGCAAAGGAAGGGTAAAGCAGGTTCATGGCAGTGAGGCGCAAGTCACGCGGAACAAGCAGGTAACGGGCATCGAGTGCCAGCTTAGGTGCCGTGCCGCCACTGCCCACCACCATCGGTTGGGAATAGATAGCTTTTCCGGCAGCTTCCCATGAGACAGAGGAAAGAGCAGCAGTTCCCAGGTTGGCGTGATGAGGAGCTTCAAAAACATTGTAGCCATCCGACATGGCAGGACCGGTGCCGCTGTTGGCAGTGAAACAAGCCCCCACCAGGGCAGAGATGCGGCGTAGGGCGGCGGAAGCCAGTTTGCGCGGGTATTGGCGCAGTTTGTGGGTTTCATCGCGCTCAAACATTTCCAGCGTTAGCCCCACATAACCGCCATATTTTCCCCACGAACCGGTCTCGGCGCTGTCTTTGACTGCCAGCTCGGTATAGGCAGCCCCTTCCGCTATGGAGGGCAGCACTGTCACCTCGCCGACGAGCACGCCGGTAATCTCCTGCAAACTGTTGAAGTGCTCCACCTGCACCACCGGTTCCCACCAGCGATAACCGGAACGACCGAGTTCCTGCCACTGGTCAAAAATTAACTTATTCATCGCGTTTTTTAGCAAAGCCGGCAGGTTGGAGGAGGCGGCAAACTGGGCACGCTCGCTGTGATAGCCCCCCGAGAATCCGGTGTCACCGGTCATCAGCAGGTACAATTCGCGGATGCCACTGAGTCGGGCGGGATGAAGACTTTCCAGTTGCGGCGGGCGGGTGGCTCCCAGCAGGTCATGCAGCGCGGCGTTGATCTGGTCTTCAGGCGGGACGACTTCAGTGATGCGGGCTGCCCCCTGAATGACATTTGCTCCGGTAAGATCGCTGATCAGAGCACGCGTTTCAGAGAGCGCTTGCTGCAGCTCGGAAGGCTCAAAGACCCGTCCCGTAAAGCGGGTACGCAGGCTGCCCTCGGCTGCGGAGGGCAAACGGGCGGCGGAGAGGGTGGCTTCAAGCAGGCTGGCGCAGATTTGTGTTTTTCCAGCCTCCTGCCCCTCGGCAACCGGAAGGATTGGGGCGGCGGGAGGAAGAGATACGATTTCGTTTTCCATGCGATTCTCCTGAAAAAGGGTATTTTGGGTTTCCGCTGCGGCGCTCGAGGGAAGGAACGCTCCGCCGCGTGCGGGATGAACGACCAGATCAACAGAGAGCACTTTTTCGATGCGGATGACCTGCTGCGCGGAGGCGGAGAAGATCAAATCGGCTGAAAATCCAATATGCGGCACTGGCGGCACGGGGTTCGCCATTTCAACCGCTGTCTGCTGTAACAGGGGAGCTGCCGGACCCAGTGGTCGCAGGCTGAGCCGAATTCCCTGCTCATCTTCCGACCAGCGCGGATCAAAACAGATGCCGGCAAGATCGCGCAGCGAACGACCCTTCCAGTCATGGTCAATAAAACATTCCACGCCTTGCCACAGCGGCAGGGAGGCACGCAGCACATCCACGGGAAACTCCCAGCCATTGCCATTGCCGGCAGTGATGGCGATGATTTCCACCCCTTCAGCAGCAGCGGAGGCGGCAAGCAGTGCGAGACGGGCACGATGAGTGGCGGGTGGATTAACCGGCATGGATTTCTCCTTTGATTTCCCCATTTGCGGGGTCCAGCTTTACGGGTTGCTGGCGCGGCGCTTGGAGGTCGGCGGAGGGGAACGAGGTGGAGGGTTGCCGGGTTGCCGCAGCCCCGGCGGGAGCGGCGGCTTTATCACCCCGTGCCAGCATCTCTTCCGCGTCCACCGTTTCCCCGCAGAAGCGGTAAAACAGACGCAACAGCTCGGCGTCATCAATCAGCGCACGGTCGCGCAGGCTGTAAAGCGCTGGGGCGAGATTGGCTGCCGCCATCGCCAGAGCGATATTGTCGCGGGCGGAGATATCAGCGCCATGCAGTTCAATCGGAGCCTGACGCGCGACGTGAGGATCCACCAGCGACCGCCGGTTGGCAACGGTCTGAAGGACCTGGCTGATCATCCACAGGAAGGTACGCTGACGCTGTTCAAAGTAGCGGTAGGTGGGTCCGCCGGCGGCTTCAGCCGTGGTGCGTGTGGCGCCTTCCGGCTCGGCGAGGAAGTGCATCGGGATGCCGGCACCGGCAGCAATCATCTTCTTGAGCGCCAGCCCATCCTGCCCGGCTTCCTCAGATTCAAGTCGCGGATGCAGCGTGTCCCAATGCTCATTTTCATCCGTGACCAGGATTGAGCCGGGTGAGGGTGGCGAGGAATTGAGCGCGGACTGGCGGGCGCGGCGTTCTGCATCGCTGGTAAATCGGGCGCGCACCACATACAGAAACGCGTTGCGAAAGTGATTGAGCCGCGCGCGGTCTTCCAGCCAGGCGGAGTAACGGCTGAGCCAGCGCAACACTGGGGCGAGATCAGATTCCCCCCATTGCGCGCCTGCCGGACGGTTGACCGCAAAATGCAGCATCACTGGCGAAAACCCGCCCTCCCGTAAAGGGGCATCCTGCCGCGGATCATAAGCTGCCCAGGAGGGCGCTTCCGTGCCTTCCCAACCACCTGGCTGCATTTCATAAGCAACTTCCTGATCGGGGTCTTGCGGGCGCGAGCGGATGGCGCGGATCTGCACACTGGGGAACAGGCGCAGGTAGCTCATCCCGGCAGCGTCGGTGGAGATGAGAAGAAAAAGATTGCCGCTGCGGGTCAATTCATCACACCACTCGTAAAGACGCAGCGGGAGTTGATTGAGCGGATGCTCCCAGAAAGCGTGCAGGAAAGCACTGGTAGGTTCGTGTGGGCAGGAGAAGCTGATGCCGCCACCCACAACATACTGGGAGGTCAGCCCGACAATGCGCCGCGCCAGAGGGTTTATGCGCCAGGCTTCGAGCGCTTGATCGAGTATCTCTTCGCGGTCAGGCGCGTAGCGGTCAGTGGGATGTTCGAGTGAGTGGCGACCGTCAAAGAAGGTGGCTTCCCTCTCCGCCGCAGCGCTGAAGGAGGCGCGCGTGGATTGCCGGGGAAGGCGCAGCAGACGGGCAAGGGGATTCCACGGACTGGTTTTCATGCCTGCACCAGCGCCGCCAAATCCTGCGCGCAGCCACTGAAGAGGTCAAGATCCACCCGTGTACGGATGCCTGCGATTTTGCCGGAACTGGAGTACTGCCAGAATGCCCAGCCTACCCATGGGTAGACCTGGTATGGCCAACCGGTGGTGTAATGTGCCACCCATAAAGGATGTTCCACTGCCCAATCCACACCGGAGCTGGTGAGTTTGTAATTGCTCAATACCGGCACTGGCAGGTAGGAATTCCAAAAACCGGGGGAAACATAGATCATCGCCGTCCGACCGGTGAGATGGAAGATCTCCTCCAGAAAGACCTTGAGTGCCTGGTTGAACCCCGTGCGCCCCAGACCGGGTGTTTCGATATCCACACAGGGGGGCAGAGTGGGGCGTCCCGCTGACACCTCTTGCAGTGTGCGGACGTAATGACGGGCTTGCAGCAGCGGATCAAACCGTGGCAGAAAGAAGTGATAGCTGCCCGTGATGATGCCCGTTTCAGCGGCGCCGCGAAAGTTTTCTTCAAACATGGGGTCGGTGTACGTTTCGCCTTCGCTGGCTTTGAGAATGGCGAAGCGTACGCCGCTGGCGCTGACTTTCTGCCAGTCAATCCCTTCCTGATGGTAACTGACGTCAATTCCAAATAACATACGTGTTTTTCCTTTCGCTGTGAAAGAGGAGGAAAACCGTCACTGCGGCTGACGGTTGCCTCTCCCGTAGATCGAAGTGGGGATTCAATATTTCCCGTCGGCA
>Ga0116192_1000435_pt1 | contig 31864 bp, 27 predicted proteins | sample AD_UKC113_MetaG_FD_89876 | JGI IMG/M metagenome (GOLD analysis project Ga0116192, IMG submission 89876) | Active sludge microbial communities of municipal wastewater-treating anaerobic digesters from Hong Kong - AD_UKC113_MetaG | ecosystem: Engineered > Bioreactor > Anaerobic > Digestate...
CATAATGATGCTAATTAGGATTAAAATTAAAACTTTCATTCAAATCAACCGGTTTTGAGCTCGATTTCCGGCTCCAACCGGTTGAGGTCCCTAATCAGCTACCTATTCATTTACACAAAATTCCAAACACTACCTTGTTATTCCCTGAAAAGTCTGACTTTTATTGCAGCCATCCCTTTCGGACCTCTGGCTGTTTCAAAAATAACAGTATTGTCCTCCTTTACAGGTTCAAGTAAATTGTTTGCGTGTACAAACACTTTCTGATTTGATTCGAGATCCCGTATAAAACCAAATCCCTTCACCTCATTGAAAAAAGTAACGATTCCCTTTTTTTCAGTATTCTCATCTCTTGATGACCTGTTCCTGGCCATATCGAGATCAATACTTTCGGCCGATACAATGGTTTTCTTATCCGGATCGGGCGAAGTCGGACTTATCTTTCCGAATTCATCCACATAGGCAATCATATCTTCAAAACTGGCTTTTCTGCCTTCGTTTTTTTTCTGTGCCCGTTTCTGCTCTTTTTCTTTCCTCTTCTTCTCTTTTTTTGTTCTTATTTCTTTCTTGCCCGATGTTTCCTGAGATCTTCCCATATCTTAGTCTGATTTTGGTATTGATTATTGTTATTGCCAGCGGTAAAAACGCATCCAAAGATTGACTAACCGGATGAATGATCAGAAAAAATGCTCAGGATCTGTAAGCTGGATCTGTCTGCAAAGGTACCAAAAAATCATTAACGACTAAGCAATAATTTTAAGGCCATCTGCTGGATACACCCTGTCAGTCAGCAGTTCTCCTGAACAAACACAAGGTAGAGTACGAAAAACTTTTTGTAAATTATTCCTGGTCAATATCAGGGAGTTTCAGGGAATCAGCAAAGATATTCAGCTGACTGATAGTTAAATATCCTGAAACTGTTCCTGAAAAATAATTGCAGACGGTCATGTTTAATCCTGGCCAGTATTATATCCAGCCGGTGTTTTTTCAGCAGTGAATGTTACTCAAGAAGTATTTGGGAGCAGATGCCCAATGATATCCGTATATTGTAAAGTGCAAGAATCCAGCCGGGATGCTCTTTTATCACTGTCGTTATTGTCCTTAAACACTGATTTTTTATCGGGGGCAATTATTGGAAATATGAATTTTCATAATAACTTGTCAGACTTTTGCAACTTTGAGACTGATCTCTCGCTGCTGCTATAAGACTGATAGACATGGAAACATCTGCAAACCAGGACCTTCAGCTGGCAAAAGATTTTGTACAATATACTAACCGCAGTATTTTCCTCACAGGGAAAGCAGGCACCGGAAAAACCACATTTCTGAAAGATCTCAGACAGATATCCCCGAAAAGGATGATAGTGGTTGCTCCGACCGGCGTTGCGGCAATCAATGCCGGAGGCGTTACAATACATTCTTTCTTTCAACTCCCGTTTCACCCTTATGTTCCCGGATTCTACCTTCCGGAAAACAACCGCAGCAGCCTTCCTGCCGGGAATGATCCGCCTGGTTACAAAATGAGCCGGGAGAAGATCAACATTATCCGAAGCCTTGACCTTCTTGTCATCGATGAAATCAGCATGGTCAGGGCCGATACCCTCGACGCCGTTGATTCGGCTCTGAGGAGATACAAGAACCGCTATCTGCCTTTTGGCGGGGTTCAGTTACTTATGATAGGCGATCTTCAGCAGCTTGCCCCCGTTGTCAGGGACGAAGACAGGGAAATACTGTGCAAATATTATGATTCCTGTTTTTTCTTCGAAAGCAAAGCCCTTAGCAGCATTGAATATGTGACAATTGAACTGAAACATGTTTTCCGGCAGGCCGACAAGACCTTCATTGATCTGCTTAATAAGGTCCGCGACAATAATATTGATCAGGACACACTCGACCGGCTTAATGAAAGATACATCCCGGGTTTTGACCCCGATTCGGGAGGAGGATATATTACCCTTACAACCCATATCAATCAGGCACAGGCAATAAATGATTCAAAGCTTGAAAGGCTCCCGGGGAGAACTCATTCGTTTACAGCCGTTATCAAGGATGATTTTCCGGAACTATCCTACCCGAATTCTGTTGAACTTGTACTTAAGACTGGAGCCCAGGTGATGTTCGTGAAGAATGATTTGACCGGCGATAAGCTTTTCTTCAATGGAAAAATCGGGAGGGTTATGTCATTTGAAGACGACGTAATAGTCGTAAAATGCCCGGATGATGATTTCAATATCAGGGTTGAGATGGCGGAATGGCAAAACATGAAATATACGCTAAATGAAGAGACAAAAGAGATTGAAGAGACGGTAATCGGAACATTTACCCAGTATCCTCTCAAACTGGCATGGGCAATAACAATACATAAGAGTCAGGGACTTACATTCGACAGGGCTGTTATAGACGCCGCCTCAGCTTTTGCACACGGACAGGTATATGTGGCCCTGAGCCGTTGCCGGTCGCTTGACGGACTTGTGCTAAGCAGCCGTATCAACAACCGGTGCTTCAGGGATAATCCCGTTGTTTCAGGATTTGTCGGCAAATCCCTTCAAAAACAGGCTGACAGAAACCAGCTTGAAGAGTCAAAGAAGGCATACCAGAGGCAATTGCTTTCGGAACTCTTCGATTTTAATCCCCTTTCAAATTATCTCAGTTATTGTATAAAGACAATAAGGGAGCATAATGAAGCCATAATAGGAAATCCTGGTGAACAACTGTCTGATATTTTATCATCAGTCAGAACAGACCTTGTTGAAGTCTCGGAGAAATTTCAGGTTCAGATGAGAATTCTGCTGAACCGCGATGCCGACATTGAAACCAACATTGCCCTTCAGGAGCGGTTGAAGAAAGCTGCGGCCTATTTTTCGGATAAGCTTGAAGCTGATCTGAAAGATATCCTGAACGGATTTTCTGTTGAAACAGATAACAAAACTGTCAGGAAAGCAGTAAAGGAGGCCCTGGAACGGGCAAGAAAGGAGGGAGTAACCCGGCTGGCCTGCCTTAACGAATCCAGATCAGGTTTTTGCATTGGTAAATATCTGGATGCAAAAGCAAAATCCGCGATTGAACTGCTCCCTGTCAAACAGCGTTCAACAGATTCGGCTGAAGATGCCACGGGTGTAGCCGCCAATCAGGTGCTTTTAAAACGGTTGAGGGAGTGGCGGAACAGGAAAGCAGACGAATCCGGTCTGCCTCATTACATGATACTGCCCCAGAAGACAATGGTCGCACTGGTGAATTTTCTGCCTCAGTCACTGACTGATCTTAAACGGGTGAAGGGCATGGGTGCAAAAAAAACTGACAAATACGGAGAAGAACTTCTTGACCTTATCACTTCATATTGCCGTGAGGAGAATATTGAAGCACCTGAAATTCCCGTTGCCGGGAACAGAAAACCAAAAAAGGAAAGGCAGGATACGAAAAAAATCAGCTTCGGCCTTTTCAGCCAGGGACTGACAATACCTCAGATAGCAAAGGAAAGAAATCTCAGCATTACAACTATTGAAGGACATTTGTCACATTACGTAGGAACCGGCGATATTCCGGTCGAAAAATTTGTTTCAGGTGAGATCATTGAACTTGTTTCCCGCCAGTTTCAGGATAAGGATGATCTTAGAATGGGACCTGTAAAAGAGGCTCTTGGCGACAGGGTTACCTGGAGCGATATCAGATTTGTGGTTAACCATCTTCATTTTTTAGACGAAAAGTTGAAAAGGTAAATTGACTGTTTGTGTCACTAAATAATAAATTATCGAATATGAAAAGGAATCTTACACCCCTGATTGCTTATCAATGTCTTTTAATCGTTGTTGTTGTATTGCTTGTCGGATGCACGGGGGAGAATGCAGTTAAAAAATTCAGTTATGATGATGCCTTCAGATCCCCGGATACTAAAGAGCTGATTACAGGTGTAAAAAAGATACGTGACATTGTAATTTATGAAGATTCAATGTTTTATTGTGCCTTTCCGTCAGTAGTAAAACTACCTGACGGGGAATTGCTTGTGGCATTCAGAAGAGCTCCCGACAGAACCAGACTGGGAGAAACCAGGAACCTGCATGTTGACGATAACAGTTACCTTGTGGGCGTAAGATCACTTGATTGTCTTGACTGGACAAAAGATCCTGAACTTCTTTATGCACATCCCTTTGGAGGTTCTCAGGATCCATGCCTGTTGCTGCTCAGCGATGGTTCACTGCTTTGTTCAAGCTATGGATGGAAGTATATCAGACCCGAGGGTTTGCCAAATCTTAAACAGCCATATTCGCAAAACAATGGCTCGGTCTTTCTCGGAGGTTATCTTACCCGGTCCCGGGATGGTGGGAAAAGCTGGAGCCCGGCAATTTATCCTCCTTCGGTCCCGACTGAAATTATATATAATCCGTTTGGGGAAAAACTGCCGGCTTTCAACAGGGGAGCAATGTGCGAAGCAGGCGATGGGCGTATACTGTGGGCTGTTGCCTCGGCACAGGAGAACGGAAGAACCGCTGTCCATCTCATGACTTCTTCCGACAAAGGCTGTACATGGAACTATTCCTGTCCCATAGCAGTTGATGACTCGGTTACATTTAATGAGACATCACTTTATGAGACACCCGGCAAAGACATAGTTGCTTTCATGCGGACAGCCTCATTTAACGACCAGGCCTGTATAGCCCGTTCGAAAGATGGAGGAAAGACGTTTCTCCCTTGGGAATCAATGGGTTTTCAGGGACATCCGCTCAATGCACTGCAACTTCCCGATAAAAGAGTCCTGCTTACATATGGTTACAGGCATGAACCCTATGGTATAAGAGCCAGGATACTGAATTCTGAATGTACTGATTATCTGACAGCTGCTGAAATTATTCTTCGCGACGATGGAGGCAGCTCCGATCTTGGTTACACATGGCCGGTCCTCCTGGATAATACCCATGTTCTGGTTGTATATTATTTCAATAAAAACAACGGGAAAAGGTTCATTGGAGGAACAATACTTGAAATAAAGGAATGATACGGCTCTGCCGAAAGAGACTAAAGCACGTCTAAACCATATCTGAAATTCAGGTAAACATGGAATCGGCAGGTTACTTGCTTATTCTTTGAATTTTGACAATATATCTTTTACATGGTCAAGCTGCAAACTTGTGTCACGTGAAATCTGTTCCGGTGTCAGGCCAGTGTTTCTAAGTCTCATCACCATATGTTCCATCGATTCGCCTATTTCAATTATGTGCATGTCGGGGTCATAGATTCTTATCACCCTTTGTTTCCATGGCTGCTCCCTTACACCATGGACAAACAGTACACCTTTCTCCTTTAACATCCCGGCAATCCCGTCAACATCATCATTTTCGAAATAAAGCTCGAAATTATTGGCTTCATTTTTTATCTCCCTGTTGTCAATAAGTTTCTTAAAACCCGATGAGAGATGAATGGAGAAATCACCCTTGTAGGTAACGTTATTTCCATAGTCTGCTATCACTTCCTGCTTTAGGATGTTTTCATAGAAATATCTCGACCGTTTGATATCAGTCACAGTGATGAGAGCACAGATGTATTTCATAGTTGGGATTTTTTAATGATCAGCTTTTAAGTTTGGTTATGATATTGCGCCATCCACCATGGAAGGAATCAGATCTCATCTCCGGGCTTAAGATAAAATCCGATGGCATTAAGCGATTCCCCCTTGCGGTAATATTCAGGATCTGCCAGTTTCGCGTTTTCCAGCCTTTTAACCTTTATCATCGAGCTGCCTGCCTTAGGTTTCATGACCTGGACACCTTTTGTGGACCTGCTTCCCACAGCATTGATGAGGGAGGTGTTGAACACAACCACCTTGCGGATGCTGCTCATGGCAACAAGATCAATGTCATTTTCAATAAGTTCAATGAAAATAAGACGCGACTCGTTATTGAAAGCATTCTTCAGTTTTTTTCTTGCATATTCAGTCTGGAAGCTGTCCATCGATATCTTTCCCACTTTACCGTTTTCAAATGCGACGATCAGGAAACCTTTATATTTCTTTTCGCCTGTCAGATATATGGGACGTTCCCCCGGTTCAGTGTCAATTTTCTGAAGCGCCTGGAACTTGTCGGTAAGCTCTTTCTTCTGAACCTTGTATACATTACAAAGCGATGTAAAAACAAGTATCTCATTTGAATTTGAATCGTCTGAAACTTTTATCATTGCTGATCCGGAAGGAGGTTCGTTTCTGATTTCTTTTCTTTCTTCCATTTCTATTTTCTTTCGTATGCTCTCTGCACTTTGCATTGTAACTTATTTTGATTAATTACCAAATGTGGAAAATATTCTTCTTTCTGCCTCAATGTTTAATTGTATTTTTTATCATGAACTAAATCCGTTATCTTTCGGTTTGTTTAGGTAAAGACATTAAACAATGAAGAAGTCGGCCTTTTTCTTTTTAGCTGTATTGTCTTTTTTTCTGTTTAGCCCTTCCAATGGCCAGAAGGCAATACTTAATCTCGACATAGTCTATATCGGCAACAGTATTACACAGGGCGTTCAGCTTGATAATCCGGATGAAAATGCTCCTCCTGCCTTTGCAACCAGATATATACGAACTTTACAGGGTGTGGAGTCGGCCAGGTTCCTTAATCGCGGGAAGAGCGGCTATACGACAGTGAACTTCCTCCCTACGCCTGATGGCGAACTGTCAAAAGCCATCTCGGCAGTAAGGGAATTTCATACCGACAACAGCCGGCTGCTTGTTTTTTCAATAATGCTCGGCACCAACGACAGCGCAGAAGAAGGACCCAGAGGATCACCTCTTTATCCTGAAGAATATCACTTCAATATTAAAGCTATCACTGACAAGCTTCTTAAAGAGTTCCCCGGATGTAAAGTCGTCTATCAGCAGCCCATTTGGTATAGTCCGACCACATACAATCGTTCGAGATACCTGAAAGCCGGGCTTGAACGGCTGCAATCATATTTCCCTGAACTTACGGCACTGGTCACCGAATATGCACTGTCAAATCCCGGACAGGTACTTATGGGAGATACAAAGGCATTTGACTATTTCAGGGAAAATTATCTGACCGATCTGATTCCGGAATCGGGCAATGCAGGGACCTTTTATCTTCATCCGAATAAAAAAGGAGCCGAAGCGCTTGGCAGGTTCTGGGGTGATGGGATATTCGGGGCATTGTTGACGTTGCAGTGAAGTATTACTGAATCAACGTATCATAAACCTTGACTGAACAGCTTTATATGGTCAGCTCTGATACTGTCACTGACCGGCCTTGTCATTTGTTGAAAGAAACTGATTTTACATTGTAGCCGATGTAATAAAATGTCATCTTAAGGCAGTATATTGCAACAATGCGGCGCAATAAATTGTTAATATTGCAATATGGCAGGCAATTAATTTACCATGTTCAATTTCACAGGTTTATATACTGATCAGTATCAGTTAACGATGGCCCAGGCATATTATATGAAGGGGCAAAAAGTCAACATTACCGTTTTTGATTATTTTTTCAGGAAACTTCCTTTTAGTGGTGGCTATGTGGTTTTTGCAGGGCTTGAGGTTCTTCTGGATGTCCTTGAAAATCTGCGATTTGATAAAAACGATCTGGAGTTTCTCAAGGAAAAAGGGTTTAACCGCGACTTTATCAGTTTCCTTGAAAAATTCCGGTTCACCGGCAACATTTATTCTGCCAGAGAAGGTGATCTTGTCTTTCCGGTACGTCCCGTTTTACAGGTTGAGGCTGATATAATAGAGGCCCAGATAATAGAGACTATTCTTTTAAACCTGTTGAATTTTCAGTCGTTGGTTGCGACAAAGGCCAGCCGCATGAGACTTGCTGCCGGCGACCGGGCCCTCATTGATTTTGGGTTGCGGAGGGCACAGGGTCCGGGAGGTTATTATGCGAGCAGGGCCTCAGTTATCGGGGGATTTAATGCAACAAGCAATGTTGTTGCGGGACGCGATTTTGACATTCCTGTTTCCGGAACCATGGCACATTCCTATATTGAAAGCTTCGACAGTGAACTGGCTGCATTTGAACATTTTGCCAGGGTACATCCTGATGAATGTGTTTTACTTGTGGATACTTATGATACGCTGAACAGCGGACTTCCAAATGCTGTCATTACGGCAAAAAAGATGGAAGAAAATGGGCACAGGCTTAAAGGTATCAGGCTTGACAGCGGTGACCTTGCATATCTGTCAAGAAAGAGCCGCGAGGTGTTAAACAATGCTGGTCTGGATTATGTGAAAATAGCTGTTTCAAACCAGCTGGATGAATATATCATCCAGAGTCTTATAGAACAGAAGGCCCCAATTGACATTTTCGGGGTCGGAACATGTCTTGTTACAGGTTATCCTGATGCTTCCCTGGATGGTGTTTACAAGCTGGCTTTTGCTGACGGGAAACCCCGTATTAAACTGTCGGAGAACGTAACCAAGATTACTTTGCCTCACAGGAAGCAGGTATTCAGGATACTCGAAAAAGACGGGAGTTTTACCGGAGCCGATGCAGTGACTCTTGCACACGAGAAGGATGTCGATGTTATTTACCATCCTCTTTTCCCTGCCAAAAGGATGTTCACAGGGGATAAGAAAATGGAACCTCTGCTTATCAAGGTGATGGAAGGAGGAAGACGTCTGAGCGGCTCCCGGACTTTGGCTCAAATTCGGGATTACAGCAAAGAGCGCCTTGGTCTTTTACCTGGAGAATACAAGCGTTTCAACAACCCGCATGTCTACAAGGTGGGACTTAGTGAAAAACTGAGGAACGAACGTGACAGGCTGATAGAGGAGAATAAAAAACCATGATATGAATGCCCTGGTTATAATTGATGTTCAGAACGATTTCATGCCTTACGGCTCACTTGGAGTTCCTGATGGCCAGTCGATAGTGCCGGTCATAAATAAGATTCAGCCATATTTTGACCTGGTTGTTGCAACCCAGGACTGGCATCCGCAAGAGCATGTAAGCTTTGCATCGAACCACCCGGGGAAAAAACCTTTTGATAATATTGAACTTGCCGGATCAAATCAGGTCCTGTGGCCCGACCATTGTGTCCAGGGGACTGTAGGAGCCATGTTCCATCCGGATCTTGAAACCAACAGGTTTTCTGCAGTATTCCGTAAGGGAATGGATCCTCAGGTCGACAGTTACAGCGGATTTTATGACAACAGGCGCCTGGTATCGACGGGCCTGGCAGGATATCTGAGGGAAAAAGGCATCTCGGATGTACATTTTTGCGGGCTTGCCTCGGATATATGTGTCTATTACACTGTAAGGGATGCCGTTATGTCGGGATTCTCGGCCACTCTTGTTGAGGATGCTTCACGTCCCCTTAATGCCGGGACTTTTGAGATGCTCAAAACAGAAATGACGGAAATGGGGGTAAGAATACAAACCAGTTCCGTCATGCTTCGCTTCTTATGATCTCCTGTTGATAAACTTGAATAGCTCCATAACCAGTATTGTTGGCACTGCCAGTGTCAGGATAAGGATATATTCATTAAAAGTAACAGGTTCAATCTGCAAAATGTTCTGCATAAACGGGATCTGCATGCTGGCGATATGGACACCCTGTGCAAGAATGACACCAAAAACAAGCATTATGTTTCTCTTTATCGGCACTCTGAATGCCGAAACTCTTTCAGAACGTGCATTGAAGACATGAAAGTTCTGAATGAATACGAAAAGCAGCAGGATGAGGTCGCGTGCGTGCCTTTCATTCATGCCGGTGATGGCATTCAGGTAATACCAGAGCCCAAAAACAGTCAAACCCATTGTTAGTCCTGAAACTATGGTCTGTCTGATCATCAGGCTGTTGAATATCTTCTCCGAAGGTTTTCGGGGCGGGCGTTTCATAGCTCCGGGCTCACCGCCTTCAAAAGCAAGTGCAACGTCCTGTATGCCGTTGGTTACCAGGTTTAGCCATAAGAGTTGAACGGCTAAAAGGGGTAAAGGCAGTCCGGCGAAGACAGATATCAGGAATAAAATAATTTCTGCACTTCCTGTTGAAATCAGAAGATATATTACTTTACGGACATTATCATAGGCAAAACGGCCCTCCTCAACTCCTGCTATGATTGATTTGAAGTTGTCGTCCAGGACGATCATTGATCCCACCTCTTTTGCAACATCCGTTCCTGAACCCATTGCCACTCCAATATTGGAACGTTTAAGGGCAGGAGCGTCGTTAACCCCATCCCCTGTAACAGCAACAAATTCTCCCTCCCTTATAAGCACATCAACTATCTCAAGCTTCTGGGCAGGAGAGATCCTTGCGAAAACAGTAGTTGATGCCACAAGCTTTTCATATGCAGGGCTGTCGTGTGGCCCTGCTTCCAGAAGCATATTTCCGGTCACTACAGGGGTCGTGTCATCAGCAATACCGAGTTCACGGGCAATAGTTCCGGCTGTTTCGGGATGATCGCCGGTTATCATGATAACCTTTATACCGGCACCATGGCATTGTTCAACTGATGCCCTGGCTTCAGGCCTTAACGGGTCAATGAACCCTACCAGACCATGGAATGTAAGTGAGCTGATATCCGGATCCTCATAGGTTTCTTTTTTCCGGTAATTCTTATATTCCCCACTGGCAAAAGCCAGTACCCTGTATCCGGCTTTGGCCAATCCTTCTGCATTTGCAAGTATTTTCTCCCTTTCAATGTTTTTTGTCACCCCTTTTTCCGACATAGAATTACAGAAATCCAGTACAGTCTCCACGGCACCTTTAACGCCTATAAAGACTTTATCCTGGAGATCGCAGAATGCAGCTGAAAACTTTCGCTCCGATTCGTAAGGAATTTTGCCAACAGGCTTTTTGTCAGTTCTCCATTTTTCAGGGTCAATTCCAAGTTTATAACTCATTCCCAGCAAGGCAACATCCATGGAATCTCCATGGTAGTTCCATTTGTCATTTTCTTTTACGAGGTAACCCTCGTTGGCATAAACAGCGACTCGTGCAAGTTTCGATATCTCTTCGATGTCTGAAACTGCAACCGGTTTACCATCTGAAGTCATTACCGAACCATTGCCGTTGTATCCTTCTCCTGTTATAGAAAGACTGGTTCCATCGGGCAGAAGAATTATTCTGGCTGTTTGTTCGTTTACTGTCAGTGTTCCGGTTTTATCGCTTGCGATTACCGTGCAACTGCCTAAGCTTTCAACAGAAGTCAGTTTACGGACAATAACATTACGTTTTGCCATACGGCTTGTTGCAATTGACAGCGCCACCGTCATAGCCACCGGTAGTCCTTCGGGTATGGCTGAAACGGCTAATGCGACTACAAAAAAGAAGATAGCTGTAAGATCCATTCCCTGTATCCTCAGCAAAACAGCCAGAATTACGCTGATTGCAATGATAATAATGCTGATCTGCTTTATAAACTTCTCCATGCGTTGTACCAGGGGAGGTTTTGCTGAAGCAGACTCTGTGACGTCCTGCGAAATCTTTCCGACCTGAGTGTCAGCGCCGGTGCAGACTACTACTCCCGTTCCCCTTCCCTTCATTACTGTGGCCCCGGCAAATGCCATGTTTGTTCTCTCAGCAACACCCAGTTTTTCCTGCAGAGATCCGGTTTGTTTTATGGCTGATATCGACTCGCCGGTAAGGAAACTTTCATTAATCTCCAACCCCGATACCTCAATCAGCCTTATATCCGCGGGCACCTTCATCCCTGATTCAAGAAGTACAATGTCGCCTGGTACCAGTTCCTCCGAATGCACCTCTTTCTCCTTTCCATCCCTTCTTACCCTTGCCATGATTTTTATTAACTTCTGAAGGCTGCTGGCACTACGCTCTGCATTATATTCCTGATAAGCTCCCAGTGCACTGTTAATAAAGATCACAAGAAAAATAAATATTGCATCTTTCCCTTCTCCAATGGCTGTTGATGCAATGGCCGCAGCAACCAGAATAAAGATCAGCGGATTCAGCAACTGGCGAATTACTATTTGTAAGAGAGTAACCTTTTTGCTCTCAGGCAATTTGTTTTCCCCGTAAAAATTCAGTCTTTCTTTCGCGTCTTCCTGTCTGATACCATTTTCAGATGTGTTTAGCTCTCTGAAGACCTCTTCTGCCGGAAATGCATGCCATTGTTCCGCGGCCAGTGATTCCTTGTGTTTCATATTGTTTTTTATTTCTTAATCATCTGCAAATCTCTGCCGGTCCGGAATAATCGGATCACAATGATACAATTGTCTGATATTCTTTATGATTTACCGGTCTGGTTAAATATACGAAATCCAATTGGATTTTAAAAATTCAGTCCTGCCTGCATTCCCGGGCCAGGTTCATTTCTGACCTGATGGAACAGGCCGTATGCTGTCAGGGGATACCTGAGCCGGAACCTGATTATGGAACATACTGGATAATTACACGGATTAATCTGGAGCTTTCCGGTTAATATTCTCCATTCCATTCTTTATGGAACCTCTCGAGGAATTGTTCCATGTACAAATGTCTTCCTTCCGCTATTTTTTTGGCAGTGGCTGTATTCATAAGGTCTTTTAAAAGGAGCAGTTTTTCGTAAAAATGGTTTATTGCCGGACCTGTCCCGTTTTTGTATTTTTCAAAAGTATCATGCAATTCAGGCCTGATTTCTGGATTATGGATCTCTCTTTTCTTAAAGCCTCCGTAAGCAAAGGTTCTGGCGATTCCTATTGCGCCAATTGCATCGAGCCTGTCGGCATCCTGTACTACCATTCCCTCTTTTGTCCGCATAGAAGTATTTACTCCTGCACCCTTGAAAGAGATGTCTTTAATAATTTCGCAGACATGATCAGCAAGAGCTTCGTCAACCTTCATTTTTTCGAGCCATTCCCTTGCTAATCGCGGTCCGGCCTCACAATCACCGTCATTTAATTTCCAGTCTGAAATATCATGGAGCAATGCTGCAAGCTGAACAACATTAAGATCAGCATCTTCTTCCCCGGCAATATGAACTGCATTTTTCCATACCCGGTAAACATGCCACCAGTCGTGGCCTGAACCTTCGCCTGATAATTTTTCTCTGATATAGTCTGCTGTTTTTCTGATTATTGTTTCTTCGTTCATAGTACAGGGAAATAGTAGAAACAGGTAAGAGTATCCCGCCAAATGATTTATGACAAAATTAAGTGTAATATTGTTCTTACGTAAAGATAATTACTGCAACCTTCATAATGTCTTAACCTGGCTCATATTAATTTTGTAACTTTCAGGGCCGGAAGCCGGGGAATAATGCTTCGCGGCGAAATATTAAATCTATGGCAGCAAATTCAGGTGAAGGACATATCAACTGGAAAGGTGAATGGGTGCCCGGTGATTCTCCTTTTGACAAGGCAAATGAATATTCACTGAAACAAGACCTGATAAAGGAATTGTTCAATGTGACCGAAAAATATCGGGGGAGGCTGACAGACAAAGCAATTACTGAAGCTGTAATGAGTGTTGCCAGAAAATATGAAATGTGACGGTTCCCCGGTGGAACTGATCACACCAGCCTTTTCTTTCAAGGCATCACGCCTGTACTTTTAAAGATGCAATCGATTTCTTTAATACGTTTGCCGAGTGTTGCAACAGCTCTTTTTCATTTTCCGATAAAGGTCCGGCCACAATCCTGACAATGCCTGTGTCAGACACGACAGCCGGGAGACTTAGACAGACATCACTGATCCCGTATTCGCCCTGCAGCAGGGTTGACACAGTGAGCACGGAATTTTGACGCCTCAATATTGATTCAGTGATTTTCACCAGGGCAAGGCCTACAGCAAAATGTGTCGATCCCTTGGCATTAATTATGTGATATGCCGACTCCCTGACTTTCTGTTCTATGTTTTTCCTCTCTTCCTTCCATCCTGAGCATCCTCCGCAGAGCGGACAATACCTGTCGATCGGGATGCCACCTATATGTGTCATCGACCATGCGGCCACTTCACTGTCGCCATGTTCTCCAAGTATATACGCATGGACATTATGAACATCAACATCGCAATGCCCGGCGATGAAATGCCTGAAGCGGGCGCTGTCGAGGACTGTCCCGGATCCAATCACCCTGCCGGGATTCCATCCCGACCTTTTCAGCGCGATCCATGTAAGAACATCAACAGGATTGGTGACGATCAGCATTACACCCTTTGAGTTGTTCATTGCAACCTCTTCTGCAATGCCCCCGACTATGGAGGCATTCTTTTTAAGAAGATCGAGCCTTGTTTCACCTGGTTTCTGGGCCGCTCCGGCAGTTATGACAATCAGGTTTGCGTCGCTGTAATCAATTGCAGACCCCTGACGGATGCTGACAGTAGGGAAGAAGGGCTGACCGTGTACAAGGTCAGAAACCTGTCCTTCAGCAAGATCCGTGTTTCTGTCAATAATCACAATTTCGTCGGCCAGACCGCTCTGAGCCAGTGAATAACAATATGTTGCACCAACAGCGCCGGCTCCTACAACAACTACTTTTCTGTTGTTTGCATTATTTTCTGATTCCATTTCAGCTGTTTCTGAGTTCTGTTAATAAATTAACAATTGTCGGACGGGCTTGTTCATTTTATTTCCATCCTGAGGAGGAATAATTAAATTATGCCTTGAAAACCGTGTCATTTATATTTTCAGTTCTGATTAAATCAAAAATTCAGAATACCTTAGATATGAAATTAGATATCCTTGTATCACAATAACACAGAACAAAATGAAAAAAGATACGATCCTTCCATTACTGCGCGACATTGAGCTTTTCAAAAATCTGGACGAAAGGGAATTTGGTGAGCTTGTCCGGAGCATGAAAGAAAAACATTGCGAACCCGGGGAAATTCTTTTCAGCGAAAATAATCCAAGGGAGGATATCTTTATTATCCTTGAAGGTAAGGTCGAATTGTTCAAGACCGATTTATACGGGGCAAAGGTCAGGCTTGCACTTTTCGGCAAAGGCGATTTTCTTGGCGAGGGCATCCTTGATCCCGATTCGCTTCATTCGACCTCTGCCATGGCTGTGACAAAGGCAACCCTTCTCGATGTCAGGAAAGATTTTCTCAGTTTCAATGCTTCGACGACACTGAAAGTACTTTCAAATATTATAGGCATAGTATCGAGAAGGATGCGTAATGCAAACAGCAGGATAATGAATACTGCGGCACAATATGTCTCGGGAAAGACACGGGTGGAAAGCGACCTTCTGGGACAGCGCGAAGTCCCATGGGAGTCATACTATGGTATTCAGACACTCAGGGCAGTCGAAAATTTCAACATCACCGGTATAACCCTGAATTTTTTCCCGGCCCTGATTGAAGCCCTGGCCACTGTTAAGGAAGCGGCCGCCGAAGCCAATTTCAGGTTGGGCCTTCTTGATAAAACCATTAAGGAAGCCATAGTCCAGGCATGCCGCGAGATAAGGTATGGGAAATTTCATAATCACTTTACAGTGGATATGATACAGGGAGGGGCCGGTACTTCGACAAACATGAATGCCAATGAGGTTATAGCAAACCGTGCCCTGAGGATACTCGGGCACAACAGGGGAGAGTACAAATACTGCCACCCAAACAATCATGTGAATCTGTCGCAGTCGACAAATGACGCCTATCCTACAGCTGTAAAGATTGCATTGTTCAATTCAAACAGGAACCTGGTAGCCGTCCTGACAAATCTTGTTGATTCGTTCAAAAGGAAAGGGGAGGAGTTTTCCGGTATAATCAAGATGGGAAGAACCCAGCTTCAGGATGCTGTGCCTATGACCCTCGGCCAGGAATTTGAAGCTTATGCAGTTACCCTTGCTGAAGAAATTGAAAGACTTAACCAGAATGCAAGGCTTTTCCTCGAGATCAACATGGGTGCCACCGCAATCGGAACAGGCATAAACACTGTCCCCGGATATACAGAGCTTGTTGTCAGATACCTGCGAAAGATTTCAGGTCTTAAACTGGTTCTTTCGTCCAACCTTGTTGAGGCCACACAGGATACAGGCGCTTTCGTGATGTATTCATCTGCTGTAAAGCGACTCGCGGTAAAACTTTCGAAAATTTGCAATGATCTCAGACTTCTTTCATCCGGCCCCAGGGCAGGTATTAACGAGATAAACCTGCCGCCCATGCAGCCCGGATCATCAATAATGCCGGGCAAGGTAAATCCCGTAATTCCCGAGGTGGTAAACCAGATCGCCTTCAAGGTAATCGGGAATGACCTTAGCGTAACCATGGCCTCGGAAGCAGGGCAGCTCGAGCTTAACGTTTTTGAACCTGTAATAGTACATTCCATCTTCGAATCGGTCGAAATGCTCATTAACGGCATGAATACTCTCAGATACCGCTGTATCGAAGGCATAACTGCGAATGAGGAAAGATGCCGTGATCTTGTTCAGAACAGCATCGGGCTTATAACAGCCCTGGTTCCATGGATTGGCTATCAGGACCTTAATGACATCGCAAAAGATGCCCTCGACAACAAAAAGAGTGTCTATTCACTTGTCCTTGAGAGAGGTCTTCTTTCAAAGGAAAAGCTCGATCAGATCCTGGCTCCGGAAAATATGATCAGACCGGTGAAGATCAAATAAATACAACGATACTTCTTTGACAGTCAATGGTATGTTTCAATATTAAACCTTCCGTGCGGCTAATTGTTATATATGGCCAGACCATTAAATAGTTTTGCCATGGATAGAAAATCTTTCATTTTCGGACTTACTGCCACAGGTATTGCCCCGATTGCCGATGCAATTTCCCTGAAACCAGAAGAGTCATCAGGTGAAAACTCGCCCAGGATGGCAGCCCCGGTGCTGAAGAACTCATACTGGTATATCGGTCATCTTATGAGTTTCCTTGTCACAAGCAAAGATACGAGCGGATCATTTGCCCTTCTTCACGGGATAGAGATCAAAGGCCTTGAGCCACCGCCGCATATTCATACAAGGGAAGATGAGTCGTTCTACCTGCTCGACGGTGAGATTATTTATAATGTTGGCAATGAGGTTTTTAAGGCCAAAAAAGGTGATTGGGTGTTTCTCCCGGGGAACATACTTCATTCTTTTCAGGTTCAGACCGAACAGGCTGAGGTACTTATTCATCTGTCGCCCGGAGGATTTGAAGAATATTTCAGGGAAATGAGCGAACCAGCAAAAACCTACACGGTTCCACCGCGTCCCCAGGGCCCGCCCGATGTAAAGGGAATAGTGGAAACTGCTTCCAGATACGGTATTAAATTCCCGGGATTAGGATGATCATGCCGTATCGGGGCTGACACTGAAAAGGCAATTCATTTATTGGTTGTAAAAATGCCTTTCGGTTTTTTGTCTTTTGAAGCTCTTTCCTTTTTCAGGTCGTTTTGAATGCTTTTTCCCGCGGAACCCGCCTGTCCTGTCTTTCTTATCCGATTTTTCCAGTGCCTTCTGAAGGACAAGCCGGTTATCCATATATTGCTTGTTATGAAGTGTTCTTATAAGCATATCTGCATGTTCGGATCCGACTTCAAAAAATGAAAAATCCTTCATGAGATCTATCTTTCCGATAGGTATCTGTGAACCTCTTGTATTCTGGTTTATCAGGTCAATTAACTGTTCCGGATAAAAACCGTCTGACTTCCCCCTGTTTATAAACAACCTTGTATAGTCCCCGTCAAAATGTTCGCGTGATTTCTTCCCTTTTTTCCCTTCGGATCCGAATGATCTGTCGGGCACCGGTGCAATAAGGTCGTCACCATTGCGGTAATCGTCGAGAAACCGTTCGAATTCCAGTGTGACAACTCTTCTGAGAAGCTCTTCCCTGTTGAGGTTATCAAATCTTTTCCTGATTCCGGGGATGTATTTTTCTATTTCCTTATGGCCGGTGGTGACATTTTCAATCTTACTGACCCAGTTGAACAGCTGTTTTTCGCAGATCTCCGTCCCGGTGGGGATGGGAAGCGGCTTGAATGCCTTTTTAATAAGACGTTCAATTTTATTGAGGTTATTCTTTTCCTTAAGATGGACGAGAGCTATCGAAATACCTGTTTTCCCAGCCCTTCCGGTCCGTCCCGACCTGTGTGTATAAACCTCCGGATCGTCAGGCAGACTGTAATTTATGACGTGCGTCAGATCGTCAACATCCAATCCCCGTGCAGCCACGTCGGTTGCAACAAGTATCCGGAGGTTCTTCTGGCGGAATTTCTGCATCACCGCGTCGCGCTGAGCCTGCGACAGATCTCCGTGCAGGGCATCTGCATCATAGCCGTCATTGATCAGGTTTGATGAAATTTCCTGGGTTTCTTTACGGGTGCGGCAGAAAACAATACAGTAAATATCAGGTTCAAAATCAGCAATGCGTTTCAGTACCTTATATTTGTCCCTTGCATGTACAAGGTAATAATTGTGGCTTACATTTTCCGCCGAAGAGTTTTTGGTACCGATTGTTATTTCTTTCGGACTGTTCATGTATTCTCCGGCAATTGATGCTATCTCGGGCGACATGGTTGCTGAAAAGAGAAGCGTTCTTCTTCCTTCCGGCACTTCCTCAAGGATCTCATTTATGCTGTCGAGGAACCCCATATTGAGCATTTCATCCGCTTCATCAAGAACGACAGTATGGACATTGTTCAGCCTTGCTGCCCTTCTTTCTATAAGGTCGATAAGCCGGCCGGGGGTGGCAACTATTATATGCACTCCCTTTTTCAGTTCCCTTATCTGGTTCTCTATGCTCGAACCGCCATATACTGCCAGTATCCTAAGGTTGCCTGTATATTTTGAGTAATCAGCAAGATCACCGGTGATCTGGATACATAGTTCCCTGGTGGGGCAGAGAATCAGTGCCTGTGTTGAATTAATTTCCGGGTCGGCCGACAGGACAAGCGGAAGGCCGAATGCAGCTGTCTTTCCGGTTCCTGTCTGTGCAAGAGCTATAATATCATTTTCTGTGCCCAGCATCAGGGGTATGACTTTTTCCTGCACAGGCATAGGATGTTCAAAACCAAGTTCCTTAACAGCTTTAAGGATGCCGGGAGTAAATCCCATTTCTTCAAATTGTATCATTTATTCTGTTTGTGGTGCATATCCGGGAGCGATTTATTTAATATCCCGGCTGAAATGTACTCAAATGCAGACTGGATTAAATGCGTGAAAACGCTACTTGGAAATCACCTTGTTAATAAGGGCGCAAAGATAATCAAATAATCCACACATTTATCTACACTTCAAACAACTTTCTGAAAAATAAAATGTGAGCATTCTGCGACATTGTATCGCGAGGAATTGTATATTTCAAGATTCCTCTTCAGATGTTTTACCTGCATAACAAAACAACTTCAATGGATAACGGGAACAAATCAATTCACGACTTCGACTTCGGCCTGATCTGTGAATATTTCTCAGGCCTTGAACGGCAGGGACCGGGAAGCCCGGAGATGACCTTAAAGGCATTAAGCTTTGTCAAAAACCTTTCATCCGAATCGTCAATCGCCGACATCGGATGCGGAACCGGAGGCCAGACAATGGTATTGGCCCGGCATACCGGAGGACATATCACCGGGATCGATCTGTTTCCGAAATTTGTGGATCTTTTCAATGCCAATGCCGCGAAACTGAACCTGGGGCACAGGGTAAAAGGTATTGTGGGATCGATGGATGACCTCCCGTTCGGTGAGGAAGAATTAGACCTGATCTGGTCGGAAGGGGCGATATATAATATAGGATTTGAACGGGGCCTGACCTATTGGAGAAAGTTTCTGAAGCCCGGAGGCTTTGTAGCTGTCACCGAAGTGTCGTGGTTCAGTGAAAACCGGCCGGAGGAGATTAACAGGTTCTGGACAGATGCCTATCCGGGAATCGATACCATCCCAAACCAGGTTGCCATTATGCAAAAATCGGGTTTTATTCCGGTTGCACATTTTATTCTGCCCGACAGTTGCTGGACCGAAAACTTCTACGCCCCCCAGGCTGAAGCACAAAAAGCTTTTCTCAGGAAACATGAAGGCGACCATGCTGCAATCAGTTTCATTGCCTCAGAACAACGTGAAGCACAACTATACATAAAATACAAGGAGTATTATGGGTATGTGTTCTTTATCGGGAGAAAAGTCTGAAAAATGTTGAACGTCATTGTAACACATTGTTGCGGATGCAATAAATATCTTACTTAATCTTATAATATGACTTACTGTCAGTATATTGAGTCGCTTCCTCCAGGTGAGAAACGGGATCTTCACAAGAACTACCACGACAATCACTATGGATTTCCTTTACACGACGATAATGAACTTTTCGGGAGACTTGTCCTTGAGATAAACCAGGCAGGGCTGAAATGGGAAATAATCCTAAGGAAAGAAAAAGCTTTCCGCATGGCTTTCAGCGGCTGGGATATAGAAAAGGTGGCCGCTTTCAAAGAAAAGGATATTGAAAGACTGCTTGCCGATTCCGGCATTATCCGTAACAGACGAAAGATAAACGCTGCAATACTGAACGCCAAGGTGATCCTTGACCTTCAGAAGGAATACGGCTCTTTCAATAAATGGCTTGAGACAAATCATCCGAAGACGTTGGAGGAATGGGTAAGTCTGTTCAGGAAGACTTTTACTTTCACCGGGGGGGAGATTGTTAACGAGTTCCTCTCGAGCATAGGTTATCTGCCGGTTCAGCACGACAAGGATTGCCCTGCATATAAACAGATCATAAAGATGAAGCCGATGTGGATGACCGGACGTGAAAGCGAAGATTACAAGTGAGGATCGGCAGACTTTTAGCATAGAAACCCGAACCCGGGATCAATTATGAACTGACCTTTGCTATTGAGCCTTATCTGCTGATTGTCTTTTTCTTCCCGTAAATTTCAGCATCAGCCTTACGGCAAAATAAATGACAAGCACCACGGTGAAAATGGCACCCATACCCATGGCAGTCAGCTTTAAAGCGCTAATTAAATCCTCATTCATGATCAGTCTCTTATAAAAAACCCGGAACCAGGCCTATTATGACTCCACCGGCAATAACTGAAGCTATTTGTCCCGAAACATTTGCCCCTGCCGCATGCATAAGCAAATGATTCTGAGGATCGGCTTCAAGCCCCAGCCTTTGTATAACCCTCGACGACATGGGGAATGCAGATATTCCCGCAGCACCGACCATCGGGTTGATCTTCTTCTTCAGAAAAAGATTCAGGAACCTGGCAAATGTTGCCCCGGCGACGGTATCAAGAACAAATGCAAGAAGGCCAAGGCACATGATGAGTATGGTTCTTACTGTGACGAACGACTCTGCTTTCATGGTGGCAGCAATTGTTATGCCAAGCAGGAGTGTGATAAGATTGACAAAATCCCTCTGGGCTGTTTCCGACAGCGACTTTAATACCCCGCACTCCCTGATAAGATTCCCGAACATCAGAAAGCCGACAAGGGCGATTGACGCCGGTGCTACAAGACCCGCTATGATGGTGACTACCACCGGAAACAGGATCCTTGTGAGCCTTGAAACACTCTCAGGATTATATTTCATTCTTATTCTTCTTTCCTTTTCAGTGGTGCAGAGTTTTATTGCAAATGGCTGAATTATGGGGACAAGAGCCATATATGAATATGCCGCTATGGCAATGGGTCCGATATACTGGCTTTTCAGCACCTGTGAAACGAGTATTGAGGTAGGTCCGTCGGCAGCCCCTATAATCCCGATCGACGCGGCATCTTTCAGATCGAATCCCAGAAGTGTGGCGACAATTATTGTTGCAAAAATGCCAAACTGGGCGGCAGCCCCGAAAAGAAACAACCTGGGATTTGACAGGAGGGGGCCAAAATCAATCATTGCCCCGATTCCTATAAACAGAAGAAGCGGCATTGCTTCCGACGCTTCTATACCTGTTTTGAACAACCAGTCGATTATCCCGGTTACCTGTCCTATCCCCTGAATGTTCTGATCGAGAGCCCCGGAAAGGGGAAGATTTACAAGGATAGCCCCGAATCCCATGGGGAGCAGCAACGAAGGCTCAAGCTGCCTGTCAATGGCAAGATAAATCAGGATGCCTCCGATAATCCACATCAACATCTGCTTCCATGTTATCAGGATGATGCCGTTAATTAAGAAATCCATTAAGATGTGTATTCTTTATTTCCTTTAGATGGATCAATATCAGCAGTAAAGATATCCATTTATGATGATTTTACTTTATTTCACAATGAATGATTTGGTGGCTGAAATCATTTTTCCGGCTCCCGATACTCCACGTACGGTTATTGTGTATTCACCAGGGACATCCGGGGTCCAGAATTCGAATTCCGACATTCCGTCAGTGCCAGTAGTCAGTGACGGATTCCAGTAAAGAGTATTTCTGACATCTGGTTTTCGTCCGGCCTTTGTCTGTTCGTCGTTATATGAAGGAGAAACAAAATCACAGGCAGGTTCAACAGCCCTGTAAGGGATTATGGCCGCATAATCGGGCATGATTACCTTGCTGAAATCACCTGATCTTGTTATTACGTTAACAATCCCGTGAAGAATCAGGTCTCCTGTCAGATACGGGGTTCTGACAACTTCTATCTTCTCGACAAGTTCAGGGTCGAGGCTGACAAGCACACTCAGGTCGTTAAGGATAACACCGTCAATCATTATAAGAGGGGGTTCCTCATAGAATGTACCTGTAAGCGGATTTGTTATCTTCACTTCATATCCATTTTTCCCCTCTCTCAGAAGTATGCCGGGGACAAGCTCAAAAAAGACCTCAGTCATATCAGGAAGCCTGATATAGTCATCAAGAATTATTTCCAGCTCAGGGATACCGTAGAACCTTCTCTTAAGTATGTTCCCGGGCTCCGCTGCTTTTTCCTCACTCTTGGCCGTTATTCCGTATATCCTGTTAACCTGATGGTTGAAACTTAAGCTTTCGAAAATCTCCGTTTCCTTTCCACGGAGTGAATCTTTAAAATGCACTGACCCTGGAAGCTTCGGTGAAAAAGACGGCTCAATCTCAAGCTTCATCTCATTATCGGGAACCTCGGGCTGGAGTATGTAAGTTCTTTGCCTGCTGTCGGCCGGAATTATAAAAGTATAACGACCCGAAGAATCCTTCTCAGCATACCTGAATCCGGCCACTTTGCCCTGAACAGACATGAACAACCGGTTCTGCCTGCCCGAATTACCGCCTTCCTTACTCCTTATCCTCAGGGTTAGAAAATGTCCTTTGCTCTCAAAATCGTTGAAGAAAGCGGACCTCTTAGAAAATGGTTTCGCTCCGAATTCATAGCCTTGGTCCGAAACGGACGAAGGCGTAACTGAAACGCTCATAAAAGCAAACCGGGATGTGGCCGGACAAGTGTTTGTTGCAAGGATTTTTACGGCAACCTTTTCACGGTATCCGAAAACGGAATCTGCAAGGATGCTTACTGTCTCATAATTCATTCCTGCATTTTTCTGTGAAAAAACACCTAATGAATCTGAAGTAACGGTATCTCTGTAGTATGACGATGCCCTGAATGGATTATATATTCCTATAATTTTCGTTGTGCAGCCTTCAGGAAGATTGTCCTTCATCCTGTTTGTATATGCCCTGATAATGTAATCACCTGAGCTGATTGTATCCGGAAGGTGAAATGTACCATCTCCTTTTCCTTCATTCAGCCTTATCCTGATCTGAACAACAGGAGTGTTCCATGGGCCTGTCAGCTCAACATATGCAACCAGGCTCCCCGGCGTAAGCCGCCCTGTTGACTCGTCGGTGTTGTAAATGCTGAACCATATATCTTCCCCTGCAACATATTTATTCCTGTCGGTGTGAACCACGATCAGCTCATTCGTCTGGCCTTTCAACGCGGTTGTTAAGGTCAGGATGGTCAGAAATGAAAATATTTTTACAGGAGTTTTCATCATTTCATTAATCTTCCTCAGAATTCTTCCCAGAATGGCGGCCTTACCTTTGTTCCCCTTGTTGAACAATCGGCACATTCCTTGAAAGTGGTGATTACCCAGAATGGCGGAATTTCATCACTGAAATCCTCAATCACCCAGTAATCGGTGTTAAGACCGGTGTCTGGAAGCACACCATGAAGTGTGTCGGTGGCACAATATGTTACAAATACCGGCAGCCCAAGGAAAGTGTCATGGATGAACAGCCTTTTTTCCGAAACTGCCGACACACTGAAAAAACCCAGCACTGTTTCCTCAGGATCATCGCAGCAACGTATGTTGCCCTGTATTGACATCGGGGTTACATCATAAAGGTTGCCGACATTCTGCGATACATTCCTGATTTTTTCCCAAAAATTGTATTCTTCTTCACTTATTGAATACTGGCGGACAAGAATGCTGTAAGTCTCCTTGAGCCTGTCGGACTTGTTTGAAATAAACAGAACGGGGAATTTTGAAACCTTTGCCCGGCTGTAAAGGGAGGTGTTCTTTACAAGTATCTCATCCGAACGTTCAGTGATCCAGCAGATCTTGTTTGCCACATTGTAAGGGATTTGGTATTCCCATGTTTCGACATAATCCCATTTGAAGAAGAGACATTTGCCCGACGGATCATATGAATCAACGTATATCCTGGCACCTTCATCAATATCGTTTGAATCTCTTGCAGCCGTAATAACAACCTTTTCGTAATAAAGTGAACTTATTGGCGGTACCGGAAGCATCTCAACGAATCCTGTTTCATAGCTCTTCCCGTTTACTTTTACGTTCAGTTCATACTGTCCTCCAGTCCGTCCCCTGAAGACCGTGGAATCGGTGACATAGGTACCTGCAGAAGATTCCCGCAGGGTTGTAACGATCCCATTCTCATCGGTTATTGTAACAACGGCCCCTGTCACCTTGGCTGTGCCTACCGGTTTCCCGATCCTGGTCGATTTCGACAGCTTTATGGTGTTAACGCTGTTCTGGTCGGTTATCATCCCTTCGATAACAAGAAGTTCCTCATTCTTCCTTATCTCCGGATCAAATTCGATGATGCAGCCGTCTGCAAGAGTCAGAATGTAAAACATCAATATGATTGCAAAAGGTCTCATCATTGTCAGAACTCAAAGTTGAACGATAGTGAAGGAATTGGTTTTGAAAAAATTGAAAGGTAATATCCCCTCACTGTGTTGTTCAGATTCCTGAAATATGCAGAGTAGACATTGTCTCTTCCGAGAACATTGTAAAGCGAGAATATCCAGTGTGGCTGTGCTATTTTCTTCGATTTCAGCGTGCCGCTTATCTTTACGGAAAGATCAAGCCTTGAGTAATACGGAATTCTGTAACTGTTCCTGTCGGAATAATGGGTTATTATAATATCTCCTATTTTGTAGGATGTTACGGGGTATGTAACCGGCCGGCCGGAACTGAAATCGTAATTAGCCGAAAGGCTGACCCGCCTCGACCATATACAGTTAAGAGTAAGGACCAGGTCGTGAGGCCGGTCAAAACTTGCAGGAAACCAGAAACCGGAATTAATGATCTCATCCCTGAAAGATCCTGTGCTTTTAAGAAGGACTCTTGAAAATGTGTAGCCGGCGCTCCAGCGTATCCTTCCTTCCGGCTTTTTAAGCAGCAGTTCGATTCCGTAAGCCTTTCCCCTGACATTCACAAGATCACGTTCAATAAATTCGTTCATGATAAGATTTGTCCCTCCCTTGAAGTCTGTCATGTTCTCCATAATCTTGAAATAAATTTCCGCAGAAAATTCCACCTTGTTCCTGTTGATTACCCTGTAGTAACCGGCTGCAAATTGCTCGCCTGTCTGGGGCTTAAGGTAGTAATCACTTAATTTCCAGATATCGGTGGGGGAGACGGATGTGGTATTGGAAAGCTGGTGGAGGTATTGCCTGGCATGGTTATAATTGAGCTTAAGAGAGCTGTAGCTGCCAAGCCTGAAATTTGCAGACAGCCTGATTTCGGGGCCCGAGTATTTCCTGTATATCCCGGATCTTTTAAAAGAAACCGTATCCATAACCGATGAAAGGCTTCTTGAGGATTCAGGATTGTATATAAAGACTGTCTGAGGCCCGAGAGCGAAGAATGTTGAAAATCTTAAACCTGCATTCAGTGAAAGATAATCTGTAATGGTATATTTGTCCTCAAGCCAGACAGCTCCTTCAACGGCTCTCTGATTCTGGACCGAACCGGGTAAAACAAGAGATGAATCATTTGCCGGCCTGTAATTCCCCGGTACAACATTGTAACGGTTAATTTCGCTCCCGAAATTGAACTCGCTTCTTCCTTTAAAGAAGTTGAAATCTGCCTTAAATCCTGTGCTGTTGATGCTGTGTATCAGGCTGAATGCCTCTTCGGGAACCCTGATACTTGAAATATTGTATTTGTAAAAACTGTTATTGACCGTCAGCGAGGAGAAGAATGTGCTGGTGAAATAATGACGCCACCTCATCGACACTATGTTGTTCATGTATTTGTATGAAGTGTCGGAGTTCAGCCTGAAGGCATCATGGCTGTAATACGCGGAGATGTCGATAAGATTTTTCCGGTTGACATCCCAGGCTATCCTTGCATTCAGATCACTAAAGGAGGCACTGCTGTTATTTAAGCGGGTATTCTCAACAGCCCTCAGTATCCAGTCGGAATATGTTGTTCTGCCTGTAAGAAGATAAAAGAGAGTGTCTTTTTTTATTGGTCCTTCAACCGAAAAATGTGCTGTCACGGGGCTTAAACCAGCGTTGCCTGCGAATTCTCTTCTGTTGCCTTCCCTCGGCACTATCTCAAGAACTGAGGATAGTCTCCCTCCGAACCTTCCCGGAATAGTGCCCTTATACAATGTCACATCCCTGATTATATCAGGATTCACCGCGGAAAAGAATCCGAAGAAATGATTTGAATTATACAACGGGGTGCCATAAAGGAGTATCAGGTTCTGGTCAGCAGAACCGCCTCTTACATTGAAGCCTGCCGATCCTTCCCCGACAGTATTGACACCGGGCACCAGCAGAATATTCTTCACAATATCAGATTCGCCCATCGATGTCGGCATCAGGCGGAATGATGTAATGTTCACCTTCTCGACACCAACCTCAAAACGCTGCACGGTAACATCTTTCTCGGCAGTAATGACAGCTTCCTTAAGTGGAACAAGCACATTTTTCATTTCAAGATTTAGTTCGCCGTTATCATAAATGCTGAGTTCCACGGTTTTCTCCTTCATCCCCACGAATGAAAAGCGGACCTGATGAGATCCTTTTGGAATATTTATCCTGTAAAAGCCGTACTGGTTGGAAATTGTACCTGATGAAAGGTCTGCAACATATACTGTTGCTCCGGCAACAGGTTCCCTTGTGTCCTGATTTAAAATATATCCCGACAGCATAACATCGCCTTGAAGATTTCTGTTTGCAGGGTTCCCTATGACAACCGCAAGGTTGCCCTGGTTTACAGAGCTTCCGGTTCCCTTTGAGTAATCAGGCCCGGGGATATATTTCCCGTCGCCGCCCCGGGTTTCTCCGGCAATTTTTATTGCATACGGTTTTGTTAAAATTATGCTGCCCTTTCTGAATTCATACCAGTAAATTTCCTTTCCAGTGAACAACGAGTCGAGGATCTTTCCAAGCTCTTTCTTCCCATGATAGTCGCCCAGAACAATGCCATCCATCCAGTCTTTTTCATAGTAGAACTTAATATTATGGGCGGCTTCAGCTTTCTGAACAAACGACTCAAACTGCTCGCCGCTGTAATCCCAGTCAATGTTATAATTCTCCTGTGCTGCTGCAGAGGCAGTTATAAGAACGAGTATTTCAGCTAAGGCGAATCTGAGTCGCATCTATTTGTTTTTAAGGCTGTCGTAATATTTTAATAATGGTAAAAAAGTGTCAGGCTCTTTCGCCGACAACCTGTATCCATTTGCACGGTTGCTGCTTAGAAAATCCCTGATTTCTTTCTTTTTATCTTTCATGAGGTTGAACAGATCCTTCTTGCTTTCCACACGAACCATTTCTGAGTGATGCCTTACATAGATTCTTGTTTCCTGATAGAAGAGATCGAAGCGGCCATCAACAGCAAGCGGCTGGATTCTCTTTATATATTTTACATATAATGCTGAGGGACCTTCATAAAGAACATTGATATACCCTGCGTGGATGACATTTGTGTCTGTCCTTTCATTTACTATTTTGTAAATCCTTTCGCCATTTCGGAGTGTGAAGCTGTCGACCATTTCCTTGTTCAGAATAATTACAGGAACTGACTCATGCCTCAGTATAAGTTCATCATCTGCAATGTCATACAACAGATCGAGATTGGCGTGTTTACGGCCGTTCATGGTCACCGAACCTGTCAGGAATGAATTTGTAAGGAAGAACTGGTGCCCGGATACTTTCTGATATTTGTTGTGCCATATCCTCCCGTTAAGCATATCCTGATCACCCGGCCTTTTCTCCTGTGCCGGGCGAAGACCCGTCTGGGCCACGGAAATTACTGAACAAAACACGAAAAAGAAGATAAAGAAGAGTGATTTCTGATTACTTCCCGACACCATTATCATTCAAATCTTTAATTGCTTCCTGCAGGTTCATAATTATATAAAATTAACAATTTTGCAATTACTAAGTTCATGACCGGTCAGATCGTTTCTGTACCGGACGGTCTGTTTTTATTTCTTTGCATGTGATGGAAAAGAATCTCATACGAAGGGCTGGGGTTTAATATTCTTTAACATTACAAATCATAACATTTTAATTAATTTTGATAATTAAAAATCAAACCATCTGCCATGAAAACCCGATACACATTTATTATCTTACTGCTTGCAGTAACCTTAGCCTCATCGGCACAGGAACCACGGTTTAAGATTTCACTTGCCGAGTGGTCCCTTAACAAAAGTCTTTTCAAGAAGACAATAACCAACATGGATTTTCCACGAATCGCAAAGGAAACCTATGGTCTTGATGCAGTTGAATATGTTTCGACATTTTTCAGGGATAAGGCTGAGGATACACAGTATCTTACCCAGCTTAAGAATGAATGTGAGAAGTATGGAGTTAAAAGCCTGCTCATCATGGTCGACGGTGAAGGCAACCTCGCAGATACCTCGGCAACGGCCCGCAACAAAGCAGTGGAGAACCATTATAAATGGGTAAAGGCGGCTAAATTCCTCGGCTGCCACACGATAAGGGTCAATGCAGGAGGAAGAGGAACAATGGGAGAAATGCAGGCTGCAGCTATTGAGTCGCTTACAAAGCTCTCGGCCTATGCAGCTGATTATGGTATCAATGTGGTGGTCGAGAATCATGGCGGAAATTCCTCATATGGGAAATGGCTCGCAGAGATAATGAAGTCTGTCAACAAGCCCAACTGCGGTACGCTTCCTGATCTTGGCAATTTCTATGAATATGACCGTTACAAGGGAGTAACAGAGCTTATGCCTTATGCCAAGGGTGTCAGTGCAAAAACTCACGATTTTGATGCGAACGGCAATGAAACCCAGATAGATTATGAGAAAATGATGAAGATCATTGCCGATTCAGGTTTCAAGGGATATATCGATGTCGAATATGAGGGCACAAAATTAAGTGAGGATGAGGGGATCAAAGCTACAATCGCCCTTCTGAAAAGGGTTATAGAACCTTATAATAAATAGCGGAAAGCTGCTTCCCCCCGTGCTCTGTGCCCCCTGGCGCCTTTATATGTAGCATCCGTCATAATCCATCGCCGGGTCATCGAATTCCAGGTCAATGACCCTGTGAAATCCGACACTGCCGTTTTTATGTGTTGAGGATCCGGCGTTGTAACATCTCCTGATCCCCCATTTGCCATGGTATGACTTTCCGGGGCTTGAAGGGTCAGCATGGTAATGACCGAAAAGGATCATGTCTATCCTGTTCTCAATTAGCGGTTTCAGCCCATCGCTGTCCTTTAGCCGCATGCCGGGCTTGAAGTCGAAAGGATGATGATGAAGGTAAACTACCTTCTGCAAATTGACAATTGCTTTGTCGTCAAGCAACTTCTTAAGCCGTTCGAGTTGTTCCCCGCCCAGTTCTCCCTGCGAAAGCATCCTGTCGAACCAATGGAGCTCGGCGGCAGTGGAATCAAGCCCTATAAAGGCAACATCGTCGATGATATCAAGCCTGGGATAATCAATGGCAGTTGTTCCGTAAAACCTTTCCTTGAATATTTCAACGAATTTGTCATTGCCAAGAACACCGGTCCCATAGTCATGATTTCCAGGGACGACAAGCACTTTAAAACATTGTCCTCAAGTTTCCTGAAGGCGGCAACTGCATCATCTGTAAAGTCGCGACGGTTTGCATTTTCGACAATATCACCTGTCACAATTACGACATGGTCTTCCGCAGGCTGCATCCTCCGAATAATATTGTCAACAATCGAATTGAATTTTGTGGTACAATCTTCATGTCCGATATGCAGGTCGGATAAATGAATTATTTTTTTCACACTCTCTTGAGTACTGATTTTCCTGAGTATGTTTTCAACCAAGCAATTGTTTGACCTTGGCAGATATCTCTTTTCCGTCGGCTTTCCCTGAAAGCTCTTTCATTGCTGCGCCCATAACCTTTCCCAGATCCGAGATGGATTTTGCCCCGGTTTTTTCAATAACAGCCTTTACCACGCGTGTAAGCTCTTCATCGCTTATTTTTGCAGGCAGGTATTTTTCAAGGATATCCGCTTCCGCAACTTCTTTTTCGCTCAGCTCGGGTCTGTTCTGGGATTTATATATCTCTGCCGATTCCCTCCTTTGCCTGACAAGCTTTTGTATTATTTTCAGCTCTTCTTCTTCTGTAAGAGCACTTCCGGGTCCTTTTTCCGAAAGCGCGAGTAAAAATGCGGTTTTGGCAGCCCTGATTGCTTCCAGCGAAACCTTGTCCTTCGACTTCATCGCATTTATGAGATCGGCGGCAACTCTTTCTGTTAGTGACATTTTTTCAGTTTTACGTTCAGATTGTAAAGATAGTAAAAAGTTGTTGGGAGCCTTTAATAATTCATATTAAAGGCCTTAATCAGTTTAATAACCCGTTATCGGTTCTGATGGACAGTATTATTCAGAAAAATGAAATTTTCTGAAATTTCCATCTGTCACCCGGTCTTTGGTAACAGTGTAAGTTACAGTTGAAGAGGAGGATTCTTATTTCTTTGCTTACAGTTTGTTGTATTTTAACATTCTGATCAATAAATATGAAAGTAACAAAACGATTTCGAAAATTCCAAAGAGACCTGTTGTTATATGGCCCTGAAAATAAAGCAATAACAAAAGGCCCGTGAAATAGAGGAAGAGGGAATTGTATTCTTTGAAGACAGCTACTTTAAATCTGAAAGTATGGCCTTCAAACGCCTCTTTGATGTTTCCCAGCTTTGGAATTATGGCATTGGTAACCGACTTATAGTTTATGAACTGAGAGCCGAATTTCGTTTGCAGGAACTCTTCTTCCGCACAAATAATGGAATAATAGAAGAGTAAAAACAATGGAATGCAAACCAGCATGAACAGGAGTGAGTTGGCGAAGAAACCGAAACCTGTGAGAAGAAGAATGTTACCTAAATACATCGGATTACGGCAAATCCTGTAGATTCCATCGGTAACCAGAGTTTCGGCATAAATCTGCCTTTTGGATCCGCCCCTGATAATATACACCAGTCCTATGGTAATGAATCGTGTCAAAATTCCGGAAAAAATTAAAAGCGATCCCGTAATCAACGCCCACTTTTCATTTTGAAAGACAGATGGGGATGGGATAAAAAGAACAGCATAAAAAACCGGGAACAAAAAGTTCCGGATATGGAAAAGTTTGTTTCCTAATTTAACAAACATATTTATATCAGATTAAAGTTCAAAAATAGCGGATGATGGATTATTTTACGGCAACCAGCCCCGAAAAGTTGTACCATTTGAAGAAGGTTTCGCATGACTGAAATCCCGCTTCGTGAAGGAGCTCGACATTTTCACTTAGCTTATAGGGGATCAGTACATTTTCGAGGGCCTCCCTTTTTTGAGCTATCTCCAAATCATCGTAGTTGTTACGACGTTTCATGTCATAATAATACCTGATAAAC
>Ga0116192_1000436_pt1 | contig 31853 bp, 23 predicted proteins | sample AD_UKC113_MetaG_FD_89876 | JGI IMG/M metagenome (GOLD analysis project Ga0116192, IMG submission 89876) | Active sludge microbial communities of municipal wastewater-treating anaerobic digesters from Hong Kong - AD_UKC113_MetaG | ecosystem: Engineered > Bioreactor > Anaerobic > Digestate...
ACCCTAATTTATCCCTCTTAAAGTAGGATACTTTGCGGATAATCATTAATTTTTTATAACTATTTTCTGAAAAATATACCATAATTTATCCCTTTATGTTAGGAAACTTTGCGGATAATCATTTAAAATATTTATTGCTTGATTAAACATCTTTATTTTAGTTTGCTAAAACACTTAAAATACAATAACATACGAAAATTTTTCAGAAAATTTTAAGTATTTTTTTTACCCTTTTTTATAACAAAAAAATAAACTAATTTTGAAAGACTTTTCGGAGGGGACTTAACATTACATTATTCCAAATTAAATTTACATTCTGTATCAATTGCAGATAATCATTTTTAAAACATTGGATTTTAATCATTTTTTATAACTCACTTTTATGTCCAAAAAAAGAAAAATAAGCAGTCATTTACCTAAAAAAGAACTAATTCACTATATTACCACTATTTTTAATGAAAATCCTGAAAGAACATTCAATTACCGACAAATTGCGGCTGCTTTGAATATTCATTCCTCTTCACAACGCATATATATCCGCGGATTATTAGAAGAATTAGCAGAAGAAGATTTTTTAATTGAAGTTTCGCAAGGAAAATTTAAAGCCAATGTACGTAGTAAATATGTAGAAGGCATTGTTACGCGTACAGGTGTTAAAACATACGTGATACCAAACGATGGAGGAGACAAAATCTTTATCCCTGAACGTAAAACTAACCATGCGTTACCAAACGACCGCGTAAAAGTTCTTCTCTATGCTCACAGACATAATCAACCGCTTGAAGGAGAAGTTATTGAAATTTTAGAACGTTCTCAGAATACTTTTGTTGGTATATTAGAAGTTTCCGATAATTTTGCCTTCCTGGTGATAGATAATCATATTATGAGTAATGATATATTTATTCCAAAAAATAAATTGAAAAATGGCAAAAGTGGACAAAAAGCAGTAGTAAAAATCGTTGATTGGACATCAGAAATGAAAAGTCCAATAGGTGAGGTTGTTGACATATTAGGTAATAAAGGCGAAAACGACACAGAAATGCATGCTATTTTAGCCGAATTTGGCTTGCCTTATCAATATCCTGCTGAAGTTGAGAAAGCGGCCAATAAAATTGATGCAGGAATAACTCCACAAGAAATTGCCAAACGAATAGATATGCGTGATGTGGTAACCTTTACCATTGATCCTCGTGAGGCTAAAGATTTTGACGATGCTTTATCTATCCGTCAATTAGAAAATGGACTATGGGAAATTGGTGTACATATTGCCGACGTCACACATTATGTTCAACCAAACAGTATGATTGATCAAGAAGCTCAAAAACGTGGTACTTCTATCTATCTGGTTGATAGAACAATTCCTATGCTCCCTGAACGACTTTCGAATAATATTTGTTCTTTGCTACCGAACGAAGATAGATTGACTTATTCCGTAATTTTTCAACTGAATGATAAGGCAGAAGTGACAAACTATCAAATTGCTCGTACGGTGATACGTAGCAAACAACGCTTTACTTACGAAGAAGTTCAAAAGGTTATCGAGTCGGGCGAAGGAGACTACAAAAATGAAATTTTAAAATTAAATGAATTAGCACAAATTCTTCGAAAAAATCGTTTAAATAATGGTGCAATTAATTTTGAACGAGTAGAAGTACAATTTGAAATTGACAAAAAAGGAAGACCTCTTTCAGTATTCTTTAAAGAACAAAAAGAAGCCAACCAGTTAATTGAAGAATTTATGCTACTGGCAAACAAAACAGTGGCAACTCACATTGGAAAACCACAGAACGGAAAAAAAGCCAAGACATTTGTGTATAGAATTCACGAATCGCCTGATGCACAAAAACTGAAAGATTTTGCCAGCTTTATTAAAAAATTTGGCTACCAATTCAAAACTTCCTTGCCCAAATCTAAAATTTCAAATGAAATGAATAAATTATTAAATGATATACAAGGGAAAAAGGAACAAAATTTAGTTGAAACATTAGCTATCCGTTCTATGGCAAAAGCCATTTATTCTACAAAAAATATAGGCCATTATGGCTTAGCTTTCGATTATTATACTCATTTCACTTCACCCATTCGTAGATATCCTGATATGATGGTGCATCGTTTATTAACTCGCTATCTGGCAAATGGTCGCAGTGTGAACACAGAAGAATGGGAACAATATTGTGAGCATAGTTCCGATATGGAGCAACTGGCTGCTAAAGCTGAAAGAGAATCCATTAAATACAAACAGGTTGAATTTATGTCGGAAAGAGTAGGACAAATTTATAATGGAATTATTTCAGGAGTTACTGAATGGGGTATTTATGTGGAGTTAATAGAAAATAAATGTGAAGGAATGATTCCAATTCGCAATTTAGATGATGATTATTACATTTTTGACGAAAAGAATTATTGCCTTGTGGGAAGACATTATCAAAAACGTTATCGTTTGGGCGATGAGATAAAAATAAAAGTAGTAAAAGCAAATCTGGATAGAAAAGAATTAGATTTTGCTTTAGCTTGATGCTTATGTAGTTTTTCTGATTTTTTAAAAAAGAAGATTGCTATTTTTAAAAAATAACCCTATCTTTGCAAACACAAAAAAAAGAGGCCCCGTAGCTTAATTGAATAGAGCATCTGACTACGGATCAGAAGGTTACAGGTTTGAGTCCTGTCGGGGTCACAAATAAAGAGACTTTTAAAAACAAAAGGTCTCTTTTTTATTTTTCAAAGGATTTTTCTTCCAGAATTTTGAAAAAAATGAACTGAAACCCAATGCTAATCGGCTTTTAAGAGCATTCTATTAGATTTGGGAATTCAAAAAAAATTTTAAGATTTCCATAAACAATAAAAAATCATTCGATTGACAAAGAAATCATAGCGATAGTTGCTAATATAAGACCTACTAATAAGATAGTACTTGGAAAAACAGAATAAATAATTAATGATAAAACAATGGTTATTAAGGGTGCAAGGCCAGTCATAGGAGAAACGATAATAGCATTTCCGTAGCGATAAGCATAGACGAGTGTAAGAGCACCAATAGCATTCAGAATTTGACTAAAAAAAGAAAAAAGAATATTGTGCCAACCAGTATCTATTCGTGCATTAAAATCAGTCATAAAATAAGCTATAGGAGCTAAAATTATTGCCGTAATAGTCATATAAATGAAAACACTTTCTGCCTTCATTGATTTATTGGCAAATTTCATAATGAAGCCCTGTACTCCCCACATTAAAAAAACGAGCGATGAAAGAATAATCCAAATATATCCTTTCACATGGGAATCAGCTGGTTTATAAGAGAGCAAAAAAATAGCAAGTAAAGCTGCAACAATACCTATTTTTTGCCAATTTGTTGCTTTTTCATGTAAAAAAATTAGCGATAAAGTAATGGTGACGACAGGAGACATTGAAACAAATGGAAATACAATATAAGCAGGACCAAGTCGTAATGCTTCAAATAATATTAATTGACCACCTGCACCTAATAACCCAACTGAACTGCCTAAAAAAACTGATTTTAAAGCTGTATCTATTTTACCTCTTATAATATATAAAGCCACTAATGCACAGGGAATCATTGAAAAAGACCATGTAATATATCCAAAAGTTGCAGGGAATCCATTTTTTTCAGGAATTTCAATCAGCGCACCCCAAATACCCCAAGTGAAAGTCGTAATCAAAGCATAAAATAGCCACTTTTTCTTCATCTGAAATTTTTTCAATAAAAAATTATACCCTTTTTCGAAAAATTGTTTTTCTAATGAGACGATTAGTAAATCAATTAACTTTTAATGAATAAATTTTATTATAACCAGTATTATTATCCCACACATTATTGTTTGCCAAATGAATACTAAATTCAGGTCGATTAGCCAAAATTGACTTCGGGTCAGGTAAATTTAAATAAACATTGTATTCATTGCTTTTCATTTCAAGAGGGAGAGGATATTTTATGTTAATCTCATATTGACCTCCTGCAAACCAAAAACGGGGATCAACATTTATCTGACAAATAAATTTTTGAGAACTATCAGATTTTGAAATAAATATTAATTCAACATTTCTTGGATTCATAGGCGATGCAAACCCCGTATTTTTAATTTTTAATTTAACTTCAAAATCTTTACCTGCTTCCGGATTTTTACTAAATTTCCCTTCTGTTAATGATAGACGATACCCTAATCTTTTAGTTATTTCCTCCATACATCCATTTGTCTTCCAACCATTTAAAACAGAAGGATGATAATCTGAATTTAAATATGACCAATGATATTTTTCCATTTGTAACACCGCATTATCACAGCCTGAATAACTAGATAAGCCACACGTTTCTCCTCCCATCACTACATATTTAGTTTCTGCTTCCCAGAACGCTCTTTCCTGGGAATTACTAAAGGTTCCAACATCATTAGAGCTTGCTAAAAAACAATCATTGTGACAAGCTATCCTTGATAAATCTGACTGATTAAAGGCAGTAGCAAGAGTTATAGTATCCGAATAATTCAGATTAAAACATTTCAATTTAAATTTCGGAGTACGAACACAAATCATTCGTTCTGTAGGTAAAGCTTGTAAAAGTGCATCCAAAACCGCCCTACGTGGTGCATAATCTTCGGGAGTAGTAAGTGTCATATTAAAATGAGTAGTATAATACCATTCTCCCCAAACCCCAATAAAACCTGCTTCCATAACATAAATAACATCAGAATATTCAATCAAATAAGGAGTTATTTGTTGTATATGATTTAAGACAATATCTTGTGGGGCATCCCATGGCTTTTCTGATTCACTTGAACTATATGCAAAACGCAAAACACATTTACATCCGCCATCCCGTAAAGCTTTCATATTAGTTTCTAATCGAGATAAAAACTCATTTGAAATAGGTTTATCCTTAAAATCTTTTAAATAATAAATAGTTAAGAGTAAACTATTTCCTTTTGCTCTTACCGATTTTACAATTGAAGGAGTTAAAACGTTAGAGTTGGTTGTACTAAATTCATAATGACTATAAAAACCACGCTCAGGATTTATAATAGCAGAATCAGATATAACATAATTAACTTTTACAAATTCATCGCTATCATCACTAACAGGAGAATTGCTGCTACAGGAAAAAATTGATACTAGTAAAAATGAAATAAAAACAACACAGAAAATTAGTCTGTTCATAATGATAATGTTAATTAGTCTGTTCATAGTAACAATATTAAGAAAAAATTGATGAAATGAAAAAATAGCGATTAAATAAAAAAACTTGCAGGTACACATTAACTAAGCAATTCGAAACTGTACCTGCAAATTCTTTAATAATTGAGTTATTTCACAACTTAACTGTTAATAAAGGAGCTTTAACATCCGAACTTGCACTTACAGCAGGAAGTGCACCAGTTTCAGCCCAATCAGCATTAGAAGAAAATATGCCAAATTTAATTTCATCACCAAAAGTTGTAGGTATTAATTCTTTTGTAATTCGAGCTTCTAATTCTACAATTGTTCCACTGACAGTTTTTAAATTAGACATAGAAATAACACCACTACCTGCAGGAACTGCCTCAACCCATTCCCAACCATCTTGTGGCTTATCAGCTGGCCAGTTATAAACCGCAGCATCTGCCATACCTTCATTAAGAAAACCTTCAATCAAATAGTCTGCTCCACAAGGATCCCATAACCATGAATTACCTCCTGTAGCAGCGTTGTTATCTGAATTAATAAAAATATCCAGAGGTGCAACTTGTACCTGATCCAGTTTCAAATAAAAGTAAATGAAATTTTCATCAGCACAAACTTTCAATTCTTTTAAAGCTGTCAAAGAAGCACCTTCTGGAAGTGTTGCAGTTGCTAATTTATCAGCAGGGACATCAGACCAATCAGAAAAATTACCATCTATTTTAATAAGAGGCTTTGAAATAGAAACCTGATCAGTATAAGTACTACTTTCTCCATCATTCATGGCAGTCAATATTACTGTAAATGTACCCGAAGTTGAATAGAGATGAACCGGATTTTCTTCAGATGAAGTTGTATTGTCACCAAAATCCCAGGAATAGCTGGTTGCATTTTGTGACAAATTAGTAAAGAAAACACTGTCCCCATGAACTTCGTAAGAAAATAAAGCTTTCGGAACAACTTTATCCGAACTACAAGCAGTTATTAATAGCGTAACTACTGCTAAAAACATTAAATTAATGATTTTTTTCATAATGATTTTAATTTTAAAAATTAATAAATAGAAATAATTTTAGAATTTGAATTAATAATAATTTGGGTTTTGAGGAATTCCACTTACTGAGGTCTCATCAAAAGGAATAGGATACTGAATTTTATTATCTGTATAATTAACAATTTCCCATGGATGAACTCCTGCATATCTTCGATCCATATTGTGTTTATTCCTGTAAATATCTATAGTTCGAAAACCTTCAAAAGACAATTCAAGACGACGTTCATCTAGAACTATATCTAAAGCAGATAAATATCCACGAGGAGTCATGTTTTCTAATGTAAAGAGTTCATCCCCCGTTAAACCTGCCCTACGACGAATGGTATTAACATCATCTAATGCTTCCTGTTTCTTTTCTAATTTGGCATAAGCTTCAGCCCTATTCAGTATTACTTCTGCCCAACGTATCATTACTGGTGAACTTAACATGGGGTCTCCATCTTGATAAGAAAATTTAGTTACGTAATAAATAGGGAATGAATTTCTATTTAACATTTTCTTTACTATCCGTACGGGTTGTTTTTCACCTTTCCACATAATATATTTTTGGGGATAAGTATTAACTATTTCTGTTTCTACATAAATTCTTTCAGAATTTTCAGTAAAATAATATTTCCCAGCATTACCATCAAAAGTAACATCTCGAATTTCATTCGATCGAAAATCATCGCCATCGCTTGCTACAGGCCAATATACCATATAATTTGAAGATGTTGAACTATATTTGGGAACTACAAAGTTATAACGAATATCATTGGGGTATCTTTCATAAAGATTATTTAGAGGGTCAGAAGAATATACTTCACCCCAACCCATGCCATCATTCAAATACATAGAAGCAATAGAAGATTGTCCTCTTGATTCGATAGAGGTATGCGCAATTGCCCATAGTGTTTCTTTTGAATTCAAGGCATTAGCAAAATATTTTGGGAAAGTTGCTGTAGGTTCTAACTTAGTTATAGGATCAGCACCATCTAACATCTCATTAACTAAATCTACAACTTCCTGATTCTTCTCCATATAAAGATATACTCGGGTTAGTAAACCTTGCGCAGCTTCCTTTGAAGCATAACCAGCATTGCCTCTTCGTGTACCATTACTCATTAATCTTATGGCATTATTTAAATCTGATACAATTTGATCATAAGTTTCTCCTACTGTAGCTCGCTCTGTAACCGAAGTGTCAGTACTTTTCCGTAACACGATTCCTAAATTGTCTCTTCCAAATGAATAAGGTTTTGCGTATAAAGTAACCAAATGAAGGAAACAAACTGCTCTTATAAAATAATTTTCACCTTTAAGATAATCCGATTGAACTGATACGCCATCAGGTAATGATTCAATTACCGAATTAGCCCCATAAATTATTCTGTATGCAAGCCACCACAAAGTACTCACATTTTTTAAAGTTGGATCATTCTTATAACATGTAGCTTGATAAAGCACATCTGAAGTCCTTCCAGATAAACAAATATTATCACTTGGATATTCACTCATTTGAAGATAATGCCTAACATAGGAATTTCCACTTGCATATAGACCTCTATATTCAAATTCGTCTTTAAACATTGAATAATTTCCATCTGTTATATATACTGCACCTCCTGGATCTTTGGTTATTTGTTCAGGAGTCATGGCATCGGAAGGAAAATAATCCAAATCGCATGAAACCATTATAAAAATAAATGGGACGAAAAATAAAAATAACTTTTTCATATTAGTAGTATTTATTTGTTCTTAAAAAATATATTAAAAACTCAATTCCAAACCAATTAAGAATTGGCGACTTACGGGATAGTGGTCTGTATAAAGTCCGGCAAGGGTATAATCTGAAGTTCTTAAACTAACTTCAGGGTCTGTACCTGAGAATTTTGTATAAGTAAATATGTTATCACCAGATAAGTACAATTTACACTGATTGATATGCATTAATTTGAGATACTTGTCTGGGATAAGGTAACCCAAAGTTAAATTCTTAATTCTAATAAAACTTCCATCTTCTAAATATCTTGAAGAAATGCTATTTGAAAGTTTATTGCCATTCATTACTAGTTTTGGGTGTGTAGCAATGTCTCCAGGCTTTTCCCATCTTGTCCATCCCAACTTATTTTTTTTCATGGATATTTGATTGTATCCTAAATAAGCGCCATCAGCATCTAGAGACATCCTATTATAATCATATATTTTATTCCCATAAGCGAAATTTGCATTAAAACTCAATTGAAATGATTTAAATGTAAAATTATTCAACCAACCTCCACTAAATTTAGGCGTTGCCTTTCCAACAACCTGATAATCAGCCTCGTTAAAATTATTTGTAGGAACTCTGTCAACAATTTTTCCATTAGTATCGTACACCAATTTCTCCCATAAAGGATCGCCATTGGCAGGGTCAACTCCTAACCATTTTGGCATATACCAACTATAAATGTCTTGTCCTCTTTTAACCTGTTGATTAACATTACTTCTGGATTGTAAAAAAGGTTTGTCGTTTGGTGTTGATGTTACTTCATTGGAATTGAAACCCAAGTTAAATCCCATTTCCCATTTAAAAGAAGTAGTTTTTATATTGGTTGTGTTTAACTGAATTTCTACTCCCTGATTACGTACACTTCCAATATTTTCAGTTGTTTCAAAGAATCCTGTAGAAGGGGCTACTGGAACGTTTAATAAAAGATTTTTATTATTAATGTTGTATAGATCCAAGTTTATTTCAATACTTTTCCATAGATTAATATCCATGCCAATTCCTGCCATATATGCAGATTCCCAACCTAAATATGGATTAGCAAGTCTATTGGGTATGGCTGCGACATTATTTTGATAAGAACTATTCAATGAATAGGTGGACAAATATCTAAATGTTCCAATATTAGAATTTCCAGTGACACCATAACTTGTTCTCAATTTTAAGAATGTAATTAATTTATTATCCATTAAAAAATTTTCTTTGCTAAGTATCCACGAAGCTGCGCCTGAAGGAAAATACCCAATCCGATTTTTTGGCCCGAAAGTTGAACTTGCATCTACTCGTAATGAGGCTGTTGCAAAATATTTTCCTTCATAACTATACTGAAGTTGCCCAAATGTTGACCAACTTCCACCAGGAATTTTATATCCTCCCACTCCGTAAACACTGCTAGCATTAAGAGCATCCATCCCATTTGGCATACCTATTCCCGAAGCCGAAGTATATTCAGAAGTATAATTACCATATTCCCATCCTAATAAACCATTAACTGAGTGCCCTTTTGAAGTAACATTTGCTTTTAATAAATTCGTAGTTCCAAAAGAGTTATTCAAAGAAATATTATTATAAAGATAACCTTTTGCATAATTTGGGTCATAAGTTCTTGGATCAATAAATTGAACGTTTTTGTATGTACTTTGGGCCATTCTGTTGGTAGTTGAAAAAGACAGCCAATCAAAAATTGACCAGTTTAATTGGAAATCTGCAGTTAATTCATTTGAACGAACTTTATTATAATTGTACTGTTCGCTATGTAATGCATTCCATTTGTCTTGTGAATACCATGGTTTCCCATTATCAGGTCTTACAGCTCCAGAAATTTTAATGATTTCTCCATTTTTATCATAAGGGATATCCCAAGGCATTTTAGTGTAAGCATCATTTAATGTTGTCCAACTTGAAGCTTCTCTATCGTTTGAATTGTTATATGCTATTCTAATATTCATGTCTAAATTTTTAAACAATTGGGTGTTTAAATTTAATCGAGAAGAAATTCTGTTAAAATAAGTATTAATTAGAGTTCCATCTTCATTATAATAATCCAAACTTAAAAAATATCCTGTTTTCCCAGTACTTCCAGATGCAGAAACATAGTAATCTTGAGTCATTCCATTTGAAAAGAATGCTTTTAACCAGTTGAAATCCTGAACCAACAGTTCGGTAGGACGTAACTGTTTGAATAATGAAGGACTATATAGTTTTTTATGCATGTAATAAAGTTCTTCCGAGTTCATTAATTTAAAATTTCCAAACAAAGGAGATTTTTGTCCTCCTCTCAATCTAAAATCGATTTTGGTTGGTTGGTTTTTTGCAGCAGATTTAGTTGTAACAACAATAACTCCACCCGATGCTGCTGCACCATATAATGCAGTAGCACCTGCATCCTTCAAGACAGTAATAGTTTCAACGTCATTCGGGTTGAATGTCCCTCCTGGAATGCCATCTACAACATAAAGAGGTTCATCATCAGCTGAAATTGAACCAGTACCTCTAATACGAATTTCAGCAGCAGCACCAGGTTGACCTGTTGCATTATATACAGTAACTCCTGCAACTTTACCTTGCAACATGTTTCCAACATCAGAAGTAGTAACATCTGTTAACTGATTAGATGAAAGAGATACAACTGAACTGGACATTTCAGCTTTTTTCTGGCTTGAATACCCCATAACAATAATTTCGTCCATCATAAAATTATCTGGTTCCAATGCCACATCAATCGTACTTTTTTTACTAACTTTTTCTTCAACCGATTTATATCCTACGTAAGAATATAACAATACAGCATTTGAAGGAACTTCAATAGAATATTTTCCATTAATATCTGTTACTGTTCCTTTTGAAGTACCTTTAATCAAAATGCTTACCCCTGGTAAAGGCTGTTTATCTTCAGCAGAAATAACCTTTCCTTGAATAACTGTCTGTGCAAATACTCCTATAGAAATACTGAGGAAACTTAAGCAGACAAATAGGATTTTTTTTGTTCTCATGTTTTTAAATTTTAAAGATTTAAGATGTAATTTATTAAAATATTGTGGTGATAAAAGAAAAATCTGTATTTCTAGTAAACTTGAATTAAATAATTATTTTTAAAAGAAGTTTTAATCACTGGGTTTGAACCATTGACACTAAATGTATTTTTTGAATCTGAAGTATATTCACAAACCGAGTAGTTCCTATTTTGTTCTAATCCTCTTAATTCAATATTCCCATTCCATTTATCTGCATAAAATGCGTAAAATAATGTATCCCCCTTCTGAATGACATGAGCTTCAGGCTTGTCATAAGCAATATCATAAAGATTTAAATAATTACCTTTTGAAAGCATTTTTTGGGAATAAATATTAATCCATTTTTTATAAATTTTTTCTTTATCAGGAGTTAACAAGTAGCTCCCTTTAACAAATGGATTATCCTTTGGATAAGTAAACTTAGAACCGACAACGCCACCTATTCCTATTTGAGAAGCAAAATCTATCCCGTTATCGCTAAGTTCAACATGATCGGCATAATATGCGATCTGATCATTGATAGCCTTATATGCTTTTCCCTTCAGTCTGATTTGCCTACTTGATGTGGGATCAGAAGCAACAGCCTGATTCATAAATGGAATAATAAAATAATTCACAGCGCATCCGCAGGGACATATTTGAATTACAACATGAGGTTTATATTGTTGAGAAACATTCAAAATATTCTCAAAATAAGTAGGAAATTTTTCAACTGCTTGTTCTGGATAAGTTAGTTTACTTGCAGGGTTATAATCTGGTGGACAACAATTGAGATGCTGACCATCTATTTTGAGGCCATCAAAATTCCATTCCACCAAAAAACGATGCAAGAGATTGTTGGTATAGAGCTTTGTAACTTCATTAACAGGTGAAAGATAAAAACTATTCCACCATGTAATATACTGAGGAATACCCTCTTCAGTAAGTAATAGAACTTCTGGATGCTCTTTCAGTAATTTAGAACAAGGATCTGCTGCCAATGGTGCCCACCACAATTTTGCTTTTAAACCATAATTGTGAATTTCATCAGTTAATTTCCTTAAGTCATTATTTCCACCAGGGAAGCGTTCATTTACTTCCCAATCACCTTCAGCAATTTGATAACCATCATCTACATCTACCCATTTAAATCCTAATTCTTTTACTTTAGGGAGAGTATTAATAATTTCTTTAATAGTAAACATTCTTTCATAACCCCATGCACACCATACAGGTTCAAATGCTTCAGGTTCTGACTTAGCAAATTTTAAATTTTTTTCTGATTGCATAAAATTAGAGAATTGTTTAAGTGGATTAAAAAAGTCACCAGTATGCAATTCTACAAAACTATCATAAGTGCGAATCGTATCGTTTTTACTAAATATTATAGGTTTAGAATATTCATATTGAAGTCCAAAAGTTGCATAGTCATTGTATTTGATCCATTTAACAGGCATAGAAATCATTTTTAAGGTAGTTTCCGTTAAACCTACTGCTAAACCTCCATCCTTTCTCCACATATTTACCATAGGAATTCCACCTCCATAATCCGAATTATTCATTCCCAAATAATTTTTTTGATTGAATCCTTGTTTTACCGGTAATATCCAATCTTTTCTTTGATTGCTTGAAGATGGCTGAAAAGACCACATCACAGTATCGTGATTCAATGGCATAATCCTAATTTTATGATTTCCCCATGAATTCACAGTCAAAGTTTTGTTCCCTTTATTTACATAAAATGTCTTAAACAATAACATGTTGGAAAACTTCTCCGGAATGGTAATTATTTGGTTTTTTTCGATATTAAATCCATCCTTTTGAAATTCACCTTTTAAAATGTAAACAACAGCATTTCCTTCTTTGCTTTTCTGTATGTTTACCAATTTGAATTTGTCAACTGATAATTCCTCAGCTCTAAGTTCATCGGAAGGATAAAAATTAGTATAAAATGGCTTTATATTTTTATCTAGAGAAGAAAATTTGACTTGCATCAAATCATTAATTTCCATTTTCAGTTCGCCATTGGTTATTATTACTTCTTTAGTACAAGAAGAGAAAAATAATATTATACCAATAAATGTTATTGTTAAATTTAAACGGGTATTCATTTTTGACAATTTTTTAAATATTAATGAAATATTTTTTTTGCATTTTTATAATAAATCTTTTTCAATACTTTATCAGGCAAATTGAAGCCATTGTAATACCAATGATAATTGTAATCAGGGATATAAAAATGTTCGTCATTTGTCTGTAAAATTCTTAAGATATTTCTATACATTTCTTTGGTAGTCCCATTATCCGTTCCAAACAAAACTCTATCAGCGTATTGAATTAAAAAAGATCTGGTAGCACGAGGAGTACACGAAGATTCAGCCATTCTTCCCGCAATATCAATGTATAGGTTAGGATATTTATCTAACAATTTGCCTAAGCGAACTAAATCCTGATTCATGTTTAAATAATGACAGGCAATAAAAATGGTTTTTGGATTAGCAGCTACAGCATTTTCAAATGATTTCATTAATTGCTCATAACCTAAACACCCAATTTGTGTAGTATCTACCTTCCATTTTGAAGCATTTATCAAACCATCATTATATCTGTCAATAGGTTGATACATCCAAATAGGTTCTGCTATATGAATAATGATAGGCATTTTGAGTTCCCCGCATTTTTCCAAAAGGGGTTTTAATTTGGGATTATCTAAATGAATATTGCGTCCTTCGGTTGGATAACCATATAAATCACCAAATCCTTTATCTCCCATTTCTCCAACCCCAACAGCACCTAATTTATGACATTTGACAAGAGATTCAATTGCTCGTTTCTCCCAATCAGGTTTATCAAAATCAGTATAATCAAAACTACAGCAGAAGGCAAATCTATTTTTATAAGGACTATATTTTTCAACAAATTTTTCAAAAGGTAATCCTATCCAACTACAACTAAGTAAATAAGTTTTTTCAATTCCGTATTCGTCCATATTCTTAATCCATTCACGAATCTCATCGTCTGTTTTAGCATAATCATGAGAATGCGTATCTATTACCGGATATTTTGCAACTTTTACATTTGAAATCTGAATATTAAATATAGAATGAGGTTCATAATTTTTTAACAACAAAGTATCTTCCAGATTTTGTCCAAAACTAAAACTTGGGAAAAAACAAATAGAAAAGAGAAAAAATAATGTTCGTTTGATTAAAAGTTTCATGGTTATATTATTTTTAAGTTGTTTTTACTATTTCGTATTTCTCTGTCAATAAGTTTACAACAGCATCTATTGCTACTGGAAAAACTTTTCGCAAGTCAATTTCATCTGAATTCATTAAAACATTTTTTAAAGTTCGCATAAAAATATCTTTAATTTCAGTTGCTAAATTCACTTTGGAAATGCCATTCCGAATAGCTTCTTGAATCATTGTTTTCGGAATACCTGAACTTCCATGAAGAACCAATACTGTATTTATTGCTTGATGAATTTCTTTCAGACGTTCTATGTTTAATTTTGGAGCTGCTTTATAAAACCCATGAGCCGAGCCAATAGCAATTGCTAATGCGTCAACACCTGTTTGTTCAACAAATAACTTCGCCTCTTCTACAGCTGTAAAACCTCCTTCTTGCTCTTGTCCTAATTTTGCTATATAACCTAATTCTGCTTCTACGTTGGCATTATATGCTTTTGCTCTCTTTACAACTTCCCGAGTAATTTTAACATTCTCTTCAAAATCTTTATCACTAGCGTCTATCATTACAGAATCAAAACCTGCATCTAAACATTGTTGAACCAAATCTATAGAATTTGCATGATCTAAATGTAGCCATCCCTCTATTTCATAATCTTTTAGTCCTTGGCGAGCCATTGAAACAGCCATATTAAGTCCCATGTAATCAATAGAACTTTGGGTTAATTGAAGAATCGCTGCTGAATGAGTTTTTGATGCTGCAATTAAAATAGCCTTTAGTGTTTCAAGATTATAAAAATTTGTCGCTAAAATGGCAGCTCTATGAATTTGAGATTGTTTAAGTTTTTCTTGTATTGTCATAATGAAATACTTTGTTTAAATTTTTCCTTTGCAATTTGTTCTATATTTTCTTTTGAGGTAAACGCACTAGTTCCTCCTGAAGCTGTTGTGTTAATCGCACCTATTAAATTCCCAAATCTCTGGCATTCAGTCAAAGACTGTCCTTTTATAAATTGGTAAATAAATCCAGAATTAAAACTATCTCCTGCTCCAATAGCATCCACAACATTTTCATTGAGAAAAGCTTCTTGATAATGTTGAGTACCATCTTTTTGTACCAATATCGAACCATTTTTTCCACACTTTATGATACATACATTAATAAATGGTAGGATTTTTTCTATGGCAGTATTAAGATCTGAAGAGCCAGTCAATAATTGTAGTTCTTTTTCATTTGGCATGAAGACAGATACATAGGGTAAAATTGTTTTATAATCTAAATCCCATTTTTCGGATGGATCCCATTGTGTGTCTAATGAGGTTCTAACTCCATTTTCAGAAGCAAACTTTAAAATTTTCAGTAAATCTTTTTTTAATCCTGACTGCATAAAAATTGATGATATATGAATGTGTTTTGTTTTTTGAAAAATTTTCTTATCGATATCATCAAAAGTCATGAAGTCCATTGCACCTTGAAAGGTTATATTGGCTCTATCCTCTCCATAGTTAAGTACAATAGTAGCTCCAGTAGGATATTTATCGCTCTGTATCAAGAAATTAGTATATACAGATTTTTCAGCGAGACTATTTTTTATCAATTTACCAAAAACATCATTTCCTATCATTCCGACAAAAGCTGTTTTAACTCCCAATGCAGCAATATTTGCAGCAAAAATAGCTGTAGAACTCCCTAAAGTCAGAGTCATATCTTTAGCAAATTTTTCTTTCCCAACTTGTGGAAATCCATCTATTTTATTTAGAATTATATCTGTATTCAATTCTCCAATAGCAACAACATCGAACTTTTTCATTTCAAATAATCGTTTAAATTGACAATATTAAAAGCATAAAAATATTTATCCATTGTATGCTCAATTTTCTCTAAAACTACTGCTTCGGCATCAATACCATTCCTTTTCAAATTATCATATAATTTAAGACGAGCTACAGAAGCTTCTGGATGTTGCCAAATATATCTGCAACCTGTTTTAATTAACCACTCTTTCCTTTCATAAGTAAGCTGATCGAAAGATTTATCTTTTTCATCAGGTTGGAGCCATTTTATCCAGCGTTTTGAATCATAAACTAGTTTCCATAAAGTTTTTTTCATATTTGACAGCTGAGCAATTTTCTCTAATTCATCTAATTCCTGTTCTTTATTTTCCAATTCAATGAGTGCGTCATATTCATCAATTGTAAATTCTGGTCCCACATTGGCGGCTCCCATTCCTGATGTTGGATAATCTTGAGGATTATCAACCCCATCTGTATAATGTCCTTTTATGTAACTTCCAAATTGTTTAACTTTTTGGCTTAAATCTTTTGCAGTTTTAGTATCAAAAACGGTAGTATGTAAGTCAGTTCCAACTTTACCAACTATAAAACATGGCCAGACGTCAGCCAAGTTGACTGCCTCAAGTCCTTTCTTAAGTTCATTAATAAAAATATCAAAAACTTTTTCATCAGCAAGACCTCCGTGTACTTCCTCTGTACCAACTTCATAAGAAATTGTTGGATAGTTATGTTTCCTTCGAAAAGTTTCTGCGTGCATAATTAATTCGATGGTTCGTTCAACAACAGTTTTAATGTTAATGGTTTCATCTTTTGGGAGAAATATATCTACTGTGGGATCTACATGAATCATATCAAATCCGGCTGCTATTGCACTTTCAAAGGACTTTTTAACAGCATTCATTGCTCTATCAATATTCCACTTTTCAATAGCTTGAATATCTTTTAACCAGGGACCTCCATGATCAACTTCAGCGATATAAATTCCTTTGTAATTTATACTTTCAGCTTCGTTCTTAAGTGACCTAATGAATTCAAATTGATTTAATCCTGTATAGCCACCATCCCTATCCACCTGGTTTAAAGTTGCCGCAAAAAGAATCGGTGCATTATTCCTTTTTGCTGCCCTGAAAGCAGCTTTAATAACCGACATGGAATTAGGGCATACAGCAAGTAATGTACGCTTTATTCCTGTTTTTGATTCCAAATCAGCCATTTGTTTCAATAAATCTTCTGCTTTCCCCATTGCTGCATCATATTAAAATTATCATAGATGGTAACTCCTTTCACAACTCGAGAAATATTCCCTGATATGGAAGGATTGTCAGGATTTAAACCAAAGTATAAAGATTTATAATAACCCAATAATTGACCAATCAAAACATAAGGAATACAACTATATTCTTTTGTTAAATTGAATGAACTTCCAGTTAAAATCTGCAAATCAAATATTACGTCTTTAATATTTACCAAATTATTTCCAAATACAGCAATTTGTGCTACCACATGATTGTTCTCATTTATTTGTTTTACTAAATCCTTTTCATATTGCAACACATATTCATCATCTGAAAATAAATAAATCAAAAGAGTTTTATCATTAATTACAGCCTTAGGACCATGTCTAAATCCTAAGAATGAATCGAATTTGCAAATAATTTTCCCATCAGTCAATTCCTGAAGCTTCAAGTGACATTCCTGTGCAATCCCTTTTAATTCTCCTGAACCAAGAAAGACAGCTCGTTCAAATTTTTTATTTACTATTTTTTTAATTTCAGTTTCATATGAATTTAATAATTTAATAGTATTCATGCTGATAGCTTCAATAGCTTGAAACTGTTCTTCAATATTATCAATATTTAAGACAAGCATCATGGTAAGTAACATTGTCGAAAAACTGCTAGTCATTGCTAATCCTTTATCATTTGTCTCAGGGGGTAATATTAATAACAAAGTATTATCAGGATTAGCATTCTTAACAAGTTCACCATCTTTATTGCAGGTAATAATGATATGAAAAATATTTTCACATAAAAAATTTGCAATTTTTAAAACGCCCATACTTTCAGGGCTATTACCTGAACGAGCAAATGAAATTAAAACAAACTTCTTATTTTTTTGCAAAAAAATATGTGGGTGGGTAATTAAATCACTGGAAGGAATTGTTTTAAAATTATTATAACTCTTTTGAGGTAATATCATTGAAAGAACATTCCCAACAAATGAAGATGAACCAGCACCTGTCATAATAATTTCAGTATCTTTCGAAAAAAAATGTTTCGAAACGAAAGATTTAATTTTTTCTTTATCTTTGAGAATTAATTGATATTCTCTTATCCACATATCTGGTTGCTGATGAATCTCTTTTAAAGTATTCGTTTCTTTTTCTATTTTCATTTCTTATTTCATTTAAAATCGATTTTATTAAAACAAAATTAGATTCGAAATGAATTTTCGAAACAAAAATTTATATGTTTTATAACATAATATTCTATGTCTAATAATTATAGCTTGATTATTACGTGTTTACATTTTAATAAAAACAAAAAAAATGTTTCGAAATATTTCGATAATGAGACTACAAAGAATAATTTCATAATTTCACAACTAATTTCTATTTTTGTAAATTCTATTTGATTAAATAAGATTATATAAAATAATTATAAATTATGGAAACACCTTATTCAGCTAAAGAAAGAAGAGCAGAAATTTTACAATATATTAAACACTCACCAAAATTAAGCGTAAAAGAGCTTGTTGAAAAATTTAATGTTTCGGAAGTAACAATTCGAAAAGATTTAAATGAATTAAATAAAAGAAATTTACTTATCCGCACCAGAGGGGGAGCAGTAAGGATGCCAGAAGTAAGTATTGGTAACGATATTGCGATTCAACAAAAACAATTGTACAATTACAAAGAAAAAAGAGCAATTGGGAAGTTGGCAGCTACACTTATTAAAGAAAATGAAACTATCATACTGGATTCAGGAACTACTACTTTGGAAATTGCCAAAAATCTTCATGCCTTTCAAAATCTAACTATTATAACTAATGCTATTAATATAGCTGTTGAACTATCCAAATATAATCGTTTTACCGTTATATTACTAGGTGGTCATTTAAGGGCATCATCGCTTTCTACAGTAGGTCCCTTAGCTGAATCAATTTTAAAAATATTTTACTGTGACAAGTTATTCCTTGGCATCGACAGCTTTAATCTAGAAAAAGGAGTCTCCACTCCAAATATTGAAGAAGCAAATATAAATCAAACTATGATGTCAATGGCAAAAGAAACAATAGCTGTTTTTGATTCTTCTAAATTTAATAAACGAAGCTTTGCATTTATAGCTCCTGTGAATAAAATTCATTCAATTGTAACGGATGAAGGAATTCCAAGAGATATAAAATTGCAATTAAAAAATATGAATATACAAGTGTATATGGCAAAAATAAATGCAGATTAATTTTTTATTTCTCTTTCCCCGTTAGAAATAATTGCATTTGACTGTTTTCTTTAATTTGACCATTGTCTAACATAAAACGAATGACTTCCAATACTTTAGGCTCCTTGTAAGGAATTTTTTTGACCAACATGTCTAAAGGACTGGATTGATGGGATAAAATTTGTTGAATAGCCGAACGAATATTAATAAAATCTTTATCTCTCATCATTTTTTCTTTCTTTTTCAAGCATACATCACATTTGCCACAAGGACGCGTGTTTTTTTCTCCAAAATAAGAAAGCAAAAGTTGACTGCGACAAATATTTTCTTCCTGAGCATAGTTCAACACACTATTTATTCTTGATATAAATCTTTCCCGTCGATCTTCATAAACTTCCTTCCTCAGTTGTAAATATTTAGTAGCTTCACGTTCACGAGTGAAAATGATAAAAGGCGTTTTTTTACGCGGAATATATTGCACAATTCTATTTTTAGCCAATTTTACCAGATGTTCATATACTTTTTGACGTTCCCATTTAAGTCGTTCCGCTATCAAATCTTCGTTGATATAAGCAAATTCTGTAAACAAACCTGTATAAGAACGCAAAAGCATATGAATTAGCTTTTCTTCGTCATTTGATTGATGAAGCTTATACAATTCTTCTTTATCCGCAGTGAAAAGTAACCGAGAAGAGCTATCCTGTTCGTCTGTAATTTCCAAGTAACCAGCTTGTTGAAGTATTTTTAAACTGTTATAAGTAATCAAAGGCGATAAATGGAATTTAGCACAAAAATCAGCCAGATTGAAAGGAAAAACAGCATTCAATCCTGAACCAACTGCCAGTTGAAAATAATTTCCCAGTGACTCATAGACTTTATATATGGCTTCTTTCTTTGGAAAAGTTTCCGAAATACGTTTTTTCATTTTTGCAGCATCACTTTCATTGTACAATAAAACAGCATAAGCTTTCTTTTCATCTCTTCCAGCTCTGCCAGCTTCCTGAAAATAAGCTTCCAGTGAATCTGGCAAATCCAGATGAATCACGGTACGAACATCTGGTTTGTCAATTCCCATTCCAAAAGCATTCGTCGCTACTATCACACGAGTTTGATTGTTTTTCCAGCGATTTTGAACCGCATCTTTTGTCTCATTTTTTAAACCGGCATGAAAATGTTCAGCTTTAATCCCATTTTGAAGTAAAAAATCAGCAATTTCTTTCGTTTTTTTTCGATTGCGAACATAAACAATAGAAGTACCCGGAACATTTTTCAAAATTTTCAATAAATAATCATTCTTGTTTTCTGTTGTTCGAACCACATAAGCCAGATTAGAACGATAAAAACTTTTTTGAAAAACATTCTCTTCACGAAAATGTAATTTTTCTTGAATGTCTTTTTTAACTTCTGGTGTAGCAGTTGCTGTCAAAGCAAGCACAGGCACATCAGGAAAGTATTGGCGGATATCAGCAATTTTTAAATAGGAAGGACGGAAATCGTAGCCCCATTGCGAAATACAGTGTGATTCATCAACAGCAATCAGACAAACCTTGATTTGCTGAATTTTCTTAAGAAAAATTTCAGTAGCAAGCCTTTCTGGTGAAACATATAAAAATTTATAAGCTTCAAAAACGGCATTTTCTAATATCATTAAGATTTCTTCATAAGTCATTCCAGTATAAAGAGCAGCAGCGGGAATATTTCGTTTTTTCAAATTTTCTACTTGGTCTTTCATCAAAGCAATAAGCGGAGTAATCACTATGCATAAACCTTCCATTGCCATAGCAGGCACCTGAAAGGTTAACGATTTTCCCCCACCTGTAGGCATTAAGCCCAACGTATCTTTTCCAGAAATTATGCTCTGAATAATTTCACTTTGTAATGGACGAAATTCATCGTATCCCCAATATTTTTTAAGAATTTTGTAATAATCTTCCATTATATTGTTTCCCTATTTCTCCATATTTCTCAGTGTAATATCTAATTTATTTTCACTGAGTTTTACAGAAAAAATTCTGTTTTACCATCCAAAATCATCTCACCTCAGCAAATTGTTTAAATTTTAATAAAAAACCTTATATAAAAACATCCAACCTTAATAACTTTGAAATATCTCCTTAATTATAACCTTATTATCTTATTTAGCCTTGTTGTGGATATTCAAATGGTTAACTTCAAGATTCACAATAAACTTAAAGCTAAAATACACGAAAATTAAATGATTTAAAAACGTTTTTTCACCAAAACTTTTAATCCTGCTGGAATTATTTTAATTTTAATTTCTTTTCCTTCTTCATAAGGTTCGCCATCATAATGAAAAGGTCCAGGAATATCACGATAAACAGTAATTTCATCCGTTCGTAAAGTTATCATATACAAATCATTAGAAATAGTTTTAGTAAAAAGTTGAAGTGCAATGGAAGGCAAGGCAAAAATCGGGAAATTACTCATAATGGAAATATCCATTTTACCATCTTGCAGACTTGCTTTTGGTGCAATATAAGCATTATTACCCCATTGAGAAGCATTAGCAAATGTTAATAAAAAAGCTTTGATTTCTAGATCAATATTTTTACCTTGTAAACGATAATTTTGTGAACGATAACTAAAATATCCTTTCAAAACTTTTTCAAAATAAACTCTTATTCCTCGTTTTCTGCCTTTCGCAAATTCTGTTGCTACATAAGCATCGAATCCAGTGCCACAAGTACAAAAAAATAATCGCTGATTTACTATTCCATAATCAATATTAATAGATTCTGAATTATTCAAAAGTTGGATAGCTTTATGAATATTCAGGGGAATTTTGAGGTGACGAGCCAGCCCATTGCCAGAACCTATTGGAAGAATACCCAGCGAAGTGTTGGTATGTATCAGCGAGCGTGCTATTTCATTCACTGTACCATCGCCACCAACAGCCACCACATGAGAAAAACCATCATTCACAAATTCTTTTGCTAACAACGAACCTTCACCAGCATATTTCGTAAAAACAATTTCTGGTTTGAAAAGCTGCAAGTCTAATAATTGCTGAATATAATCAGGAATAAAATTTTTATTTTTATTTCCAGCTGCAGGGTTAATAATAAAGCCAATTTTCTTTTTCATCGTGATTCCATAAAAACCCCAAAATTGATAGTGAAATTACAAATAATTTTTGGGAACGAAAAAAATCATTTTCAAAGTAATAAACTATTCTATTAATCTATTCTGAAAAAAATCAAAGTTACTAATTTTGGGCTTGTAAAAATGTTGAATATCAATAGTAATTTTTTTAAAAAATTAGCAAAACAGACTTTTAAGGATAGTTTATACATTTTTAGTCTTGATAGTTAATTGATAATGAGCTGAAATAGCCAACTGATTAAATTCAAAAAGAAGAACTCTGCCTAAAACCTCCAAGTTGGATAAAGTTTGTAAGCTCATCATATTGAACACAGGATTACCCAACTCGATACTCCAAAAATAAACAAAAGATTTGAAATAGTTGATTGAATTATTATTATTATTAAAAATGTGATCCCGAAGAAAAATCACATGAACAAAAAAGAATAATATTTTAGTGACTTTTTTGACAATTATATGTTTTATAAGAGAGAGAGTAGAGGAAGAAAGGACTAAATGTGAAAAATAATTTCTTTTTAAATTGTAGAAAATAATTTGAATTGAAACCTGAAGTTGTTTAAACAAAATTCTTTGTGAATTGAAAATAAAATTTTATATTTAAAGCCAAAAAACAACAATCCAAGTTGTTCATAAACAGCCTTTAAAAACTTAACATAAATAATTAAAATGAATTATTATGAAAACAAAAAGATTCTTTTACAATTTTTTAAAAGAAATTGTAAATATTAAAAATATTAAGTTAGCATTTGTTACCTTATCATTTTTATTATCAATGCTATTCAATAAAACTTTTGCCCAAATGTCCATTAATACAACAGGTGCAGAAGCCCATCCTTCTGCAGGTTTGGATATAGATTTCAGCAACAAAGGGTTACTCATACCGCGTGTTGCCCTTAGCAACAACACTGATGCTACCACCATTCCCAGTCCAGCTACAGGATTGATGGTATATAACACTGGCACAGGAGGTTTAAGTTTGGCAGGTTATTATTACAATGCAGGTACATCAAGTTCGCCTAATTGGGTACATTTATCAACTACTGGATTAGATGGTAGTGGCACTGCTAACTATGTCACCAAATGGACAGGAACATCCACTCAAGGTAACTCAATTATTTATGATAATGGTACTAATGTCGGCATAAGCACTACCACACCTGCACAAAAACTAGATGTAAATGGTAATGTTTTGGCAACATCTTTTAAAGGAACAGGTAATTACCAAAGTGTATGGGGTAGCTGGGGAAATTCTATTTGGTTAGAAAGAGTTAACAATAATGCAATATTTTATAATGATCCTGAATCATTAAAAGGATTTATGATAGGATTTCATAGTTTAAATGACAAGATTTATATTGGTCATACTACTGATGGTTGGAGTACTGGAAGTTATTTAGGAATGATAGATGGGGAAGGTCGCATTGGCATAAGAACAGATCCTAATAATTCCTATCGTTTATATGTGAATGGTAATAGTTCTACCACTGCTGTGAGAGGTATTTATAATTCTGATAAATTTGGTGATCTTGGAACAGTGAATTATGGTGTGTATGGTCAAGCTAACAGTAACATTTGGGGATATTTAGGAGGAAGCAATGGAGCTTATGGCCAGTATAATGACACAAGATATGGTGTGCTTGGGCATCCAAGTTATGGTGTATTTGGGAAATATGACAATAACATATACGGGTACATAGGTGGTGCCAGTTATGCTGTTTGTGGGATTGGTGGTACTTATGCCGGTTATTTCAACGGAAATGTTCGTGTTACGGGAACACTTACAAAAGGTAGTGGTTCTTTTTTAATAGATCACCCGCTCGATCCGTTAAATAAAACACTTAGACACAATTTTGTAGAATCACCGGAAAATTTGTGTCTATATCGTGGTAAAGTAAAATTGAATGAAAATGGGGAAGCTGTTGTTCGTATGCCTGATTATTTTGCTGCTCTAACAAAAGAAGAGGAAGCTACCGTATCTCCCACTCCAGTAGGGAGGCCATTTATGGTGGGATACGAGTGGAATAAAGATTTCACTGAATTTATATTATATGGAGAACCGAATAGAGAAGTAACCTATATCGTTTTATCAGATCGTGACGACCCTGTTATCCATGAACTTTATAAACCTGTAGAGGAAGAAAAAGGGAATGGTAATTTTACTAAAGGTAAACTTTTATATCCCAAAGCATATGGTTATCCAGAAGAAATGGGAGAAGATTATGATGAAAAATTTGGCAAATAAAGAAACAAATTAGTGCTTGTCAAAAAATTAAAAAAAGAATCTCTCCTTAAACTTTTTATATTACAATTAATTATCAATGTTTTAATGAGAAATCTTTATACAATGACAGATTTTAGATCATATATAGCATAAAATGTTGACAGTTATGAGAGAAAATCATCAAAAAGGTAGTGAGATTTATTTCACCCTGTGCTGGAAGACTTTATTGATGTATAAACTATGAATTAGTTTTGTTTTCCCATAAAATAGACTCACCTCACTTTACATAACGCTCAGATAAACGATTCTATTAATTTTATGCTGTTAACACATTTATACTTTTACCTAAATTTTATTCAAAGATTTCAAATAAATCACTACTTTTGTACGAAACATTGAACATGTTTCTTTTTAGCATAATTATAATTAATTGACAATCGGTTGTAATTATGCTAAAATTATAGTTTCATCAAATAAAGATAGAACTATTTTTTCAATATCGGTAATTATATCGTTATATAATTTTATTGTATCCTAAGTAAATCGAAGTTATAATTTCAATCGCAAATCATTTGATGAAATTTTTTAGAAAACAATTTATTAATTACTGTAAATCAATCATATATAAATGCATAATCAAATAATTATTAAATATTCAATTAATTTCAAAATGTATTTTTAATCGTTTTTATCATGCAAGAAATCAAATTTTACAAAGGCGAAAACATTCCTCTCGAATTGCACAAAGTTAGAGTAGTGCAGAAATTACATCTTGTACCCATTGAAAGGCGTTTGGAAGCTTTGCAGGAAGGTGGCTACAATACATTCAGATTGAGCACTAAAGATGTTTTTTTAGATATGCTGACCGATAGTGGAACCAATGCCATGAGCGATAATCAAATGGCTGCCATGATGCAGGCTGATGACGCTTATGCCGGCTCACAGAGTTTTTACAGGCTGCTTAAAGCCGTTCAGGACGTTTTAGATAAAAAATATTATCTACCTGTCCATCAGGGACGTGCTGCAGAAAATATTATTTCGTACGCTTATGTGAAAAAAGGAAGCATCATACCGATGAACTACCATTTTACCACAGCTATGGCACACATAACCCAATATGGCGGAAAAATTGCCGAATTACTCTATGACGAAGCCTATGTAATTGATTCTTCGCATCCTTTCAAAGGAAATATGAATCTTGAAAAGTTGGAAGAAATTATCCAATTACACGGGGCTGAAAATATTCCTTTCATTCGTATGGAAGCTTCTACAAATTTGATTGGCGGACAACCATTCTCGGTACAAAATTTACGTGATGTGAGGGCAATAGCCGATAAATATAAAATTCGTCTGGTGCTCGATGCCAGTTTGATTGGCGAAAATGCTTATTTAGTTAAACAGCGAGAAGAAGAGTTTAAAGATGCTTCATTGGGAGAAATTATGAAAGTTATGACTGGATTAGCTGATCTGGTTTATTTTTCGGCTCGTAAACTTAGCTCCTCACGTGGAGGAGGTATTTGTACCGACAGTAATGAAATTTATCATGAACTGGAAGCACTCGTTCCGCTTTTTGAAGGATTTCTTACATACGGTGGCATGTCGGTACGCGAGATGGAAGCTATGGCTGTTGGTTTGTACGAAACATTGGATGAAACAATTATTTGTCAAAGTCCTAATTTCATTAAATATCTTGTTGACAAACTTGATGCCAAAGGTATCCCCGTCATAAAACCGGCCGGCGTGCTTGGCGTTCATCTGGATGCTATGCAAATTTGCGCACACATTCCGCAAAAAGAATATCCTGCAGGCGCACTTGCGGCGGCACTTTTCCTGATTTCCGGTATTCGGGGAATGGAAAGAGGTTCTATCTCAAATCAACGTGACGAATACGGCAACGAAACCTACGCCGATATGGAATTATTGCGTTTAGCTGTTCCACGACGCGTGTTCACGTTGTCACAAATTAAATATGTCGAAGACCGCGTAAATTGGTTATACGATAATCGTGAACTTATTGGCGGGCTACGATTTGTCTATGAACCGCCTGTACTGCGCTTTTTTATGGGAGGTCTTGAGCCGGTTAGCGATTGGCCCCAAAAACTTATAGCGAAATTTAAGGAAGATTTTGGCGATAGTTTATGAGCGAAATATAAGAGAGAGGGGGAGAATTTTCCTCCTCTTATATTTAAAAATAGTTCATTTATAAACAAGCAAGAAGTTTGCTTAAAAATAGTTGATCCCAATTAATAGTGATAAAAAAATACTTATTTATATCAGATTCTTTTTTTTTAACATCTTTTCTCAAATGAATAGGTCTTGTCTCTTCCAAACCTGTTTTAAAGGTACAAAAGCATTCTCCGCTAACGATAAATCCTTGTATCGCTCATAAATTGTCTCTTTCTGGCATCGGTAGTTTGTAAATCTGTCTTTATTACACAACAATCATCCAACTGGCATTCCTTTTCCAATGCTTCTTTATTTACCAAAAACTCTAAAAAACGTTCCTCTTCATTTATCCGCAGACTTAAATAATTTTTTAACTTCTTTTTCTCTATTAGATTTTCTATCTTTTTCACAGCCGTTGAAACCTTTGCCCTTGAATGGTCTGCTAAATAAGCATTCTCCTCTGCTATCTTTTCAAAATTCCGGAGGAAAAATTCAATGGAAAATTTTAAAGGAAAAAGATGTTACGTTTTCGAAATATATTTCATTTCACATCCTTAAATAGAATTTATTCATTTGAACTTTGGGACAGTAAATTTTTCGTTGTTAAAAAACTAAAAAATAACCCTTATAAAATATATTAAAACCTTAATAACTTATGACAAACAAAACAATCAAACTTTATTAACTTATTTTTGAATATCTCAAAAATTAATTTCTCTAATCGACAAAATAATTAAAAAATGCATCTTGCTTATTTTTTTAGAAAGGGTTAAATTTGCAAAAATTTTAATAAAGGATAATGAATGATGAGAAAAAGTTACGAAGATCTTTGTCTAAAAGTTTGTAAAATAGCAAAAGAAACAGGAAAATTTATTGCAGGGGAACGTCTATCTTTTGATGAAAGCAAAGTTGAATTAAAAGGACTTCACGATCTGGTAAGCTATGTAGATAAAAATTCTGAAAAATATATTACTGAACAATTAAGTGAATTACTACCCGAAGCAGGTTTTATTGTCGAAGAAGGTACTATCGACCAAAAAGGTGAACGTTTTAACTGGATAGTCGATCCACTTGATGGCACTACTAATTTTGTACAGGGCGTGCCAGTTTATGCGGTAAGCATTGCTTTGATGGATAATAATGAACTGGTCGTAGGCGTAGTATATGAAATCGGACGTAATGAATGTTTTTATACATGGAAAGGCGGAGGTTCATTTTTAAATGACAAACCCATTCATGTGTCAAAACGTAATCGCATACAAGATGCTTTACTTGCCACAGGCTTTCCTTATTCTGCTTTTGATCGATTGGATGAATACATGAAATTTTTAAAATGGACATTTATTGAGACAAGAGGTGTTCGTCGGCTGGGATCGGCTGCTACCGATTTGGCTTACGTAGCCTGCGGACGCTTCGATGCATTCTGGGAATACAATCTTAAGCCATGGGATATGGCTGCAGGTGCTTTACTTATTCAAGAAGCCGGAGGAACAATTACCGATTTCAAAGGTGGCAATAATTATCTTTTTGGAAAGGAAGCAGTAGCAACAAATGGTCTGCTTGACAAGATTATGTTGCCAAAATTGCAAGAATTAATGCAAATTGAATAAAAATAAATGTCAAAAAATTGAATTATGATAATTAATGAGCGTGATACTCGACGGGAACGTTTACTTCAAGTGGCAAATGAAATGATGACGGCTGCCAGAACTGCTCCCAAAGCAAAAGGATATGACATCATAGAAGTAGCGGTAATTAGCGATGAAACTATTCAACAATTATCAGACGCCATGTTGGAATATAGCCAAAAAAGTGGTTTGAAATTTATTACACGTGATGCAGAGAATATCCTTCATGCTCAAGCTATTGTCCTTATTGGGACAAAACAAAAAGTTCAGAATTTAAATTGTAGCTATTGTGGTTTCTCCACTTGTAATGAAAAAGATAAATTTCCTGAAATTCCGTGTGCTATAAATATGGTTGATGTAGGGATAGCTATTGGGTCAGCTTGCTCAGTTGCTGCCGATAGAAGAGTAGATACTCGTGTAATGTTTTCCGTGGGACGTGTAGCTCAAGAAATGGAACTTTTGCCGGGTTGCACTTCTATTTATGGAATCCCTCTCAGTTGTTCTTCGAAAAATCCCTTTTTCGATCGTCAGAAAAAATAATATAAAATGACGGAAACGGGTCAAAAGGATAAACTCTGGACATCGAGTTTTATTAGTATTTGCATCGGAAATTTTTTACTGTTTTTTGCCTTTTACCTACTGCTGCCTATCCTTCCTTTATACTTAATGGAAGAATTCAATTCCAACAAAACAACGATAGGGCTTATTCTTTCTTCTTATACTATTGCAGCTCTCTTGATACGACCTGTTGCTGGTTTTTTTCTGGATATGTTTCCCCGAAGACCAATTTACCTGGTATCTTATTTCCTATTCTCGCTATGCTTTATCGGTTATCCGCTGGTAACTCTTCTGAATTTTTTCCTTTTTCTTCGCATTTTGCATGGTTTGACTTTTGGAATGGTCTCGACAGCAGGTAATAGTTTGGTAATCGATATTATGCCAGCTTCACGAAGAGGTGAAGGAATTGGCTATTTTGGTATTGCCAATAATTTAGCAATGTCTATCGGACCGATGATTAGTCTTTTATTACATGATCATGCTTCTTATCGTTTTATTTTTTCCATTTCTATTGTAAGTGCTTTATTGGGTTTTATCTCCGTAACCACTGTTAAGTCAAAAAAGAAAGTTGAGCGTTTAGCCAATCAACCAATTGTATTAGACCGTTTTTTCCTCCTAAAAGGAACACATGCTGGGATTTGTCTTACTTTAATGGCAATACCTTATGGAATGTTAACTACTTATGTGGCAATTTATGGAAAGGAAACAGGCTTTCAGGGAGGTATGGGAATGTTTTTCACATTGCTGGCAATTGGTTTGATTTTTTCACGTTTCTTTTCGGGAAAAATGGTTGATAAAGGTTTTATAGTGAAAATAATAAAAATTGGTACGTTAATTTGTATTGTTTCAGTTCTTATTTTGTCTTCGTTAAATGCATTTTATGGGATTTATCCTTCACTTGCTGAAGTATTATTCTACACAATTGCAGTCTTTTTAGGTGTCGGTTATGGAATGTTGTTTCCAGCTTACAACACTTTATTTGTCAATCTCGCTCCCAACAACAGAAGAGCTACTGCCAGCTCAACTTTCCTGACCACATGGGATATTGGAATTGGCTTGGGGCTCATCCTTGGTGGAAAAATTGGTGATACACAAGGTGGATTGTCCTTATCGTATTTTACAAGTGGACTTATAGCAATAATTTCGTTTGTTTATTTCTTGAAAATTGCTGGACCTCATTTTGAAAAAAACAAATTATACTAATGTAGTTTTCTCGTTATATTGATGAGTAAAATAGATAAAATCTTGAATCTTATCGGGATAGATTTCAAATAAATTTCCCACCACTGCTATATCTGCTCCCGCATCAAAACATTCTTTTAGTTTCTCTGTCGTTTGAATACCACCACCTACAGCAATAGGAATAGAAGTAAATGATTTTACATAAGAAATCACTTCTTTGGGAACCGGGAAAATTGCTCCACTCCCTGCTTCAAAATAAATCATCTGCATTCCCAATAATTCTCCAGCTAAAGCAGTTGAAACTACTATTTCCTTTTTTTCACGGGGAATGGAGCGAGTGTTGCTCATGTATTCTACGGCACTTACTTTGCCACCATCTATTAATACATAGGCTGTTGAAATTACTTCAATTCCTGATTGTTTTATAGCAAAAGAGGAAATAACATGCTGACCAATCAAATATTCAGCATTTCTACCCGAAATCAAGGAAAGATATAATAAGGCATCAGCTTCTTGCGAAAATTGAGAAGCATTGCCGGGAAAAAGAACGATTGGCACTTCAATTTCTTTTTTCAGAGCAGCTATGAGATTGTCCACCGAAGAATTGATATGGCTACCACCTACGAAAATAAAATCAGGAATCTCTTTTTTTAAGGTATCCAGTATGGCTGACAATAAACTTCCCTGACATTGATCAGGATCAAGTAATATCGCCAACATTTTATGATTATTTTTTCTGTTGAAAAGGATTTTTTCATATACATTTTTCATGTTTCTTCAATTTCAGTAATAAATTAAAAAGGTGGTTAAAAAAATCATTTTTCAATTTTTTCTTTATGTGTTTTTTCTACTGCTCCATAAACCAATACGTAATCATTTGTTTGGTTATAATGGAGTCGAAATATTTTTTCTGACGGAATATGCAGGGTCCTTATTTCTCCACTTTCCTTCAATTTAAAAGGTAAAACTTGAATTTGATGAGAAAAATTAACTGCTTCACTTCCAATAATCTTATATATCACCTCCTTAGCTGACCAAATTAAGGTTAATTTTCGTATATTCTTTTCATCTCCAACATATCTTAATTCTTCCTCGTTTAAAAAACGTTCATAGAGTTTCAGAATTTTTGGTTGAAAGCATTCAATGTCTATCCCTACTGTAAGATTTGGATGGGCTATCACAGCTATCCATTGCTGACTATGAGAAATACTAATTTGATAACTTTCATCTTCCAGATAAGGTTTACCTTCAGAAGTATGAAAAAGATCGATTTTCTTATTCAGCAAATTTTTTAAAGCAATTCGAGTTCCTAAATATTCTACTTGACGCCTTTCATTTTTCAGTTTTTCATATTCCAATAAATCAATTGTTTGCCCATCCAATTGTTGAAAAAGTTCTTCTTTGCTCTCTGTCAGTTGCCAGATCAAAATAACCCCTTGTTGTGTCTTAAAATATTTATGCATCATGGCTTCCATTCAAAAGATTCCATCAATCTGATAATATCTTTTCGTACAAAATCCAGCATCGGAGCTATCGAATCTTTATTGGGGACATTGTTAAAATACAAGGCTCCTCTAAAAAAATGTC
>Ga0116192_1000441_pt1 | contig 31767 bp, 34 predicted proteins | sample AD_UKC113_MetaG_FD_89876 | JGI IMG/M metagenome (GOLD analysis project Ga0116192, IMG submission 89876) | Active sludge microbial communities of municipal wastewater-treating anaerobic digesters from Hong Kong - AD_UKC113_MetaG | ecosystem: Engineered > Bioreactor > Anaerobic > Digestate...
GTTTCCAGAATTTGTCCTTCGATGAGGGGCGCCGTCACCTCCAGGATGGGCTCCTGGGCAAAGAAGATCCTCCCCTCCGGAATTGCCCGGATGGTTCCAGTGAATCGAAACCGGCGCAAATAATCAAGAAACTCCCGGGGGAATTTTCCCAGGGAGGAGAGGTATTCCAGAGAGGAGTCGCTGAAATTCAGATCGGTGACGGTTTCCACCAGGTCTTCGATCCCGGCGCAGACAAAGTAGGCGCGGTCCGGAGGATAATCGCGGATGAACAGGCTGAAGGTCGCCTCCCGGATCATCCCTTCCCGCAAATAGCTTGCCGCCATGGTCAGTTCATACAAGTCCGTGACCAACTCGGGAGCATACCGTCGACTTGCACTCATAGGGCGACCCTCTCGATGGCCGGCGGTTGGAAACCGTGGATCAGTCTTCCGTCGTCTTCACCAGTCTCGCGCCATAGACGCGCTGCATGCGGGTCAGGGCAAATTCGTGGAACTTCGGGTCGAAATCCGCCACTGCATCCATGGGAACCACCACCGAATAGTTCCGGTTTCGAAGGTCTCCCGCCGTATCCATGACGCAAATGGAGGTCACCACTCCCGCCACCCAGACTTCCTCGGGTCCCGCGGACGAAAGAATCTTGTCCAGGTCATTTCCAAAAAACCCGCTGAAACGGGTCTTGTCGACCACCAGACTGCCTTCGGGGGGCGCCAACTCCGGAATGACTTGACTTCCCCAGCTGCCCTTCACGGCATGCGGGGAAAACAGCTCGAATTCCTTGTCGTCCACTGAATGGGCATCCCGGAGGAACACAATCAGGTGTTTGTCCCGGGCGAAGCGGTCCAGCAGAACACGGATTGGGGGAATGATTTTTCTGGAGTCGTCCCCGCAATAGAGGGCACCTTTAGGGTCCAGAAAATCATTCAGAACATCGATCACCAATAGGGCTTTGCGTGCCATGATTCAATTCCTCCGGATCTCCGGATTCATGCTCCCTTGCATGGGACCTGACCGATATCGAGCAAGGACCTTGACTTGGTGTCCACGAGTCCACGTCCGTGGCCGTGCCGAGGTCCCTTGCAGGGTATCAAAAAGTCGTTTCAATTGTCACAGAAAACCCATATAATTTTATAGGTTCGAGGCCGTATGGAAAACCCCTATCCCCCGTGGAATTGCAGGCACGAGCCGTGCGCACGCCGTTCTGCAACCAGTGGATGGCCCATGGAGTATGAGCGGGTCCAAGTCCTTACCCGGGACGAATACCGGGAAGCGCAAGAACCGATCTCCTTCCAGTGGCGAAACAACCGGTACCGGATCCGGGAAATCGTGGACCGATGGTATTCCGGCTACCTGGACGCGAGGCGTGTGCCGCTCCGCTACTTCAAGGTAAAGACTCAAGATGGAAAGGAGTTCATCCTCCGATATCATGAGCTGTTTCGAGCATGGAGTCTCCTCGTCCCACCGGGGGAGGAGGAAGAACGGGACCCGTGATTTCGCCCCCATAATGCTCTCCGGTTTCATGTTCACTGCCCCCGCCGGAGGGTTGCCGAAGGGCAAAGGGAGGACGTTTTGATCCGCATCGCTGTAATCGACGGACAAGGTGGAGGGATTGGAACGACCATCATCCGAAAGATCAAGGACGTGTACGGGGAGCGAACGGAAGTCTGGGCCCTGGGCACCAATGCCATCGCAACCGCTCAAATGATGAAGGCCCGGGCTAACCGGGGGGCTACGGGGGAGAACGCCATCTGCCATTGCGTCAACGAGGTGGAGGTCATCATAGGCCCCATCTCCATTCTTCTTGCCAATTCCATGATGGGGGAGGTCACTCCGGGCATGGTCCGAGCAGTCGGAGCAGCCAAGGCGACCAAGATCCTTTTGCCCATCACCCAGGATCCCATCGTCATCGTGGGCACCGTACGGGAACCCCTGCCGCACCTGGTGGACAAGCTGGTCCTGGAACATCTGCGGGGCTTTTTCCCCCAGGATATCGAGTCCTCATGAGTGCCCCGGACCTTCCTTCGACCCCTCACCTGATTCTCGGCGGAGCCAAGAGCGGCAAGAGCAAGTGGGCCGAAGAGCTCATCACCGCATTTCCTCCTCCCTACATCTATGTGGCAACGGCCCAGGCGCTGGACGAGGAAATGAAGGAGCGTATTCGAATCCACCGGGAACGCAGGTCTTCTTTCTGGGAAACCTTGGAATGTCCCATCCGGCTCACGGAAACCCTGGGCAACCTCCAAGGACGGAATCTTCCCGTTCTAGTGGATTGCCTCACTCTCTGGTTGTCCAATCTTCTGCTGCGATTTTCGCCCGGGGTCGTCGAGTCCCAAATCACGGAGCTTCGAGGCTTCATCGGTCAGGTCGATTATCCGCTGATCCTGGTCTCCAACGAGGTGGGAGCGGGCATCGTGCCCGACAATCCCATGGCCAGAAGATTTCGGGACTTGGCCGGAACGGCAAACCGGGAATTTGCCGGGGCATGCGCCTCGGTAACCTACGTGGTGGCCGGCCTGGCGTGGGTTTTGAAAGGGCCGAATCTTACCCCGCCGGGAATTGCGGGGCATTCGGAAAAGGCATGAGTCCCCTCTTGCGGCCAAACCGTTCCGGATTTCCCTGCCATGCCGCGATTTCGGCGGCGATCGTCCCCTTCTCCAAGCCGGGAACCGGTCCTATCCACGCCCCGGCGACCGGAATTCTCGGGTGACCTGATGTGGTGCGATTTCGTAACGGCCCTGTCCTTCCTGACCCTCTTGCACGTTCCGTCCATGACCGGAAGGGAACCGACACCCGTCTCCCTGGCCAGGAGCTTTTCATTCTTCCCCCTGGTCGGCTTCCTGTTGGGAGGGGGTTCCTGGGGACTGGCGCTGCTGCTGGCCCGGACCACCCCCCCCTTCCTTTTGGCCTGCATCCTGACCCTGTATTCGGTCCTCGTCACCCGGGCATTTCATATGGACGGTCTTGCAGATTTTTGGGACGGCCTCGGAGGGGGATACAACCCGGATCGACGTCTGGAGATCATGAAGGACAGCCGCACGGGAGCGTTCGGCGCGGTCGCGCTCTCCCTGGCCGTGGCCTTGAAGATTGCGGCCCTTCACGCCCTCCTGACCCATCGGCTAGGCTCGCCTCTGCTCATAGTCCCCGCCTTCAGTCGCCTGGCAATGGTGCTCACCGCCTACAAGACGCCTTACGCACGAAAGGAGGGAGGCCTGGGGAAGCCCTTTCTCGAGCACATGAGCGCCAGGGAACTGCGAATCGCCCTGGGAATATGCCTCTTGTTGAGCGCAGTCGTGAATCCTTTCTTTACGCTCCTGTGCGCGGCGACGGTGCTCGTCTTTTCCCGGGTCATGAAACGGGGTTGTCGAAAGTGGTTCGGAGGCGTTACGGGAGATGTTCTGGGAGCCGTGAACGAGATGACGGAAATCCTTCTTTATGCTTTGGGGGCCATGGTTTTGGCCTCCTGATGATTGGACGGACCCGGCAAACCTTCTTGGGAGAGATCCGCGGTCCCTCCGGCAAGGCCGGGAAGGCCGCCTCCCTGTGCATTACGGAGTCCGTTGATCCTTCCCGGCATTGGAAGGGCTTCTCTTTTGAGAATTCAAGGAATTGGGAATGATGGTTGCGCAAGACCCGACTCATTGGCAGATCCTGCAACTGCTAAAAGATCAAAAGGGTGGGTATCTTTCGGGAAGCTTCGTGGCTACCGGCCTCGGTCTGACGAGAACGGCCATCTGGAAGCACATACAGAATCTTCGGCAGATGGGCTATGACATTGAAAGCCATCCCAAGGAGGGATACCGGTTGCTGGACGTCCCGGACCTGCTGATCCCGGAGGAAATCCTGCCCAATCTCGAGACCCAGTGGCTGGGCAGGTCTTACCATCATTTCTCCCGGGTAGCCTCGACCAACGACCACGCGTTGTTGCTTGCAGCCCGGGACGCCCCCCACGGAACGGTGGTCGTTGCCGAAGAACAGACCCATGGAAGGGGCCGGTTGAAGCGCGAATGGCTTTCTGCATCCCAAAAGGGGATCTATTTTTCCATGCTCCTTCGAACCCCCTTGCCCATCCGGATCGCTTCCCAAACAACCTTGGTGGCCGCCCTTGCCCTGGCAAAGGCGATTCGAACCCGCTACCGCCTGCCGTCCGCCATCAAATGGCCCAACGACATTCTCATCCGGAATCGAAAGGTGGCGGGCATTCTTACGGAAATCCAGTCGGACTTGGACTTTACCCGGTTCCAGGTGATCGGGGTGGGTATCAATGCCAACTACACGGCAGCGGAGCTCGGGGGGCCTTTCCGATACCCCGCTTCCTCCATTGCCGTTGAGCTGGGCCGATCCATCCGGAGACAGGAGCTTTTGCTGGAGTACCTGCATGAATTCGAGCGGGAGTACTCCCGCTTCATCCGGGAAGGATTTGAGACTCTTCTGACCGAACTGGAGCGGTATTCTGCGGTTTTGGGCAAAACCATCCGAATTCTGAGGGGGGAAGAAGAGCTGGAAGGAAAAGTGTTGGGCTTTACCCCGGAAGGAGCCCTCCGGCTGTTGACGGAGGACCACGTGGAAAAGATCATCTGGGTCGGGGATGTGACCCAAGTCCTGGGAAGTGTCCCGGGGGAGTCTGCAGACGGCGCCCTCGAGAGTTGAGCGTCAACCGCCCCTGGCCCTTTCCGCCGCCTCCTGCTTTCTTTTGCACTCAATACACTGAGTGGTTACGGGCCGGGCTTTCAACCGGTCGATGCCGATATCGTCCCCACACATTTCACAGATCCCGAAGTTGCCGTCCTCGATTCGTTGGAGGGCTTCCCGGATCTTCATGATGAGCTTGCGTTCGCGGTCCCGGATTCGAAGCATAAAGTTACGGTCGGACTCGAGGGTTGCCCGGTCCGTGGGGTCAGGGAACGTTTCTTCCGTATCGGTCATCCCGGCAACCGTTTTTTCCGCCTCCTGGTACAATTCGTCCAGTCGCTTGAGCAGCAGTTCCTTAAAGACAGCCTGCATCTCCCGATCCATAGTTCCACCCCCAGAGATAGATTAAAGGTTTCCTGGCTAGCATAATCCCGGAAAAGAGTAAAGGGGAAATGTAGCTTCTAGGCCCGCTGGTAGGTCCCGCTTCGCCCCCCGGATTTGTAGGTCAGCCTTACCTCGTGAATGGACATCTCTCGGTCAATGGCCTTGCACATGTCATAGATGGTCAGAGAGGCATGGGTCGCCGCAACCAGGGCCTCCATCTCCACTCCCGTGCGATCAAGGGCCTTCACCGTAGACAGGACCTTGATTTCGCTCCGCTCCTCCTCGACCAGGAAATCCACCCGGATGCCGCTCAGGTGGATGGGATGACACAAGGGAATGAGCTCCCAAGTCTTCTTGGCCGCAAGGATTCCTGCCAATCTGGCAGCCTCCAACACGTTGCCCTTGGGCACTTTCCGATCCAGGATCTGTCGGAGTGTCTCCCGTGACAATCGGAGGGTCGCCTCGGCCCTGGCCTCGCGTTCCGTAATGTTCTTTTCGGTCACGTCCACCATTCGCAGGCGGCCGCTGGAGTCGATATGAGTCAGCTCGCGCTCGCGCATTCCATTGCTCCCTCTGGAGATTCTCGGGGACAACGTCAGTGGGGACGGCCCCGGATTTCCATGACCTCTCGCCGTGCCCTGTCGTAGAACTCCGATTCGCCGATATTGCCGGCCACGAAGTCGCTCCAGCTGAGGAAATCATGAAAGAAGTACACGCTCAGTCCCGCCTCCCGGCACACTTCCCGGTAGATGGCGTTGGCCCGTCGGGCCCGCTTCTTCTTCTCGGCTTCCTTGTCGGTTTGCTTCGGTTGCTCCTGCTCGATCACCAGGTACTTGCCAAAAACCGTGGAGAACTCATCCAGCTCGCGTCTGGCTTGTTCGGTCAGTTCGGCTTCCTCGATCTTCCCATCCACGTATTGTTTCCAGGCATCGAACTGCTCCCACGAAGACACCTTGACCCCGGTCGCATCACAAGCCCTGCAGCAGATGCGATTGGCCGCCTCCGCCCGCTCCCCTTCCCAGGGTTCGATGCAGGCATCCTGAGTTCCCTTGGGCTCATCAGTCATGGATCACGCCCTCCCCGTAGACTTGCATGATTTCCTCTCGAGTTACCAAAGCATCAAGAGCCGGAACCGTTTGCAGGATGCTCTCTCTGCCCCCCATCTCTTGACGGTCCACCAACACCACGACTTTTACGACCTCGAGTCCGTAAGATCGGCATGCTTCCACGGCCTGTATCGTGGACCCCCCCGTGGTGATCACGTCATCCACCACGACCACGCGATCCCCCGGGCGCACTTTTCCTTCAATGAGGCTCCCCGTTCCATGATCTTTGGTCTTCTTTCGAACCACAAAGGCTTGAATGGGGTCCTTCCGGAGCCAGGAAGTATAGGATACGGCATTGGCAATGGGATCCGCCCCCAGGGTCAGTCCCCCAATGGCCCGGACTTGCAGGTCCCGGATCTTCTCCAGTACCAAGTGGCCGATGAGGTATTGGCCCTCGGGGTCCAGGGTCACTTGCTTACAATTGAAGTAAAACCGGCTCATCCCGCCGTGAACCAGCCTAAAGACGGGTTTTTCCGAATACTGGAACGCGTAATCCAGGATCAGCTCTATGAGTCGATTTTTCATGAATTCAATCATTCTCCATCCGATGAGGCCGCCTCCGAAAACCCCCGGCACCCTTACCGGGCCCTCCCGTTTCGGCCGTTGGGTTCAACCCGCCGTCAGCTCCAGGTCATCATTCGGGCCAACTTGGACCAGAAGCCCTCCCGTTGCTGGATTTCCAGGAGTTTCCGTCCGTACTTTTCCTTCTCCCACTCGAGCTTTTCTTCCAGGTGTTTTTCCTGAAGGGCCAAACGATCGAGAAGCAACTCCCTTTCCCCGGCTATCCTCTCCCGGCATTGTTTCTCGATCCACGCGCCCTTCTCCTCCATCGCGGTTCGGCAATCCTGCAGTTCCTTTTCAAGCAATCGTTTCTGGTAGAGAAGGTCCCGCTGAAGTCTCTCGACCTCGGAGGTCTTCTCAGCCAGTTGCCGCCGACTCTGGTTCAGTTCTTCCAAGAGTCGCCGATTCTCCCTCCAAAGGCTCCATTTTTCGTCCACCTGTCGTTCCAGTTCCGCCACCTTTTGGAGGAGAGACGCCAACATGTCCCGGAGCGTTTCGTCAGGGCCCGGAGGCATTGCGTCCCCTGGAGGCGACTGTTTGAGGAGACCCTCAACGGCATCCTCGGGAATGACGGTCCCTCGCCCCTTCTTCCTGGTGGGCAACGTCCCCGAGGCGATGTAGTCTCTCACCTTGCTCTCGCTCACCTTCAATCGATTCGCAGCCTGTCTTACCGTAAGATCCATAAGGACGCGACCCGCTCCTGTTCGGCCTTCGGACGACGCTCCTTGGCTCCGAGCCCGAGACCTGTCCTTCCACCCGAGAGATTTACTTCTCCATTCCCTTTCTCCCACCAATGGAGAAGCATAGAACTTTATAAATCTTTTGTCCTATGTTATCAATTTTCAATTGGGCAGGGTGCCGAGCCGAAGGCGGCAATGCCGCGTGCACAGACTTCTCACTCGGCGTTCGAGACGAACGGCCGGCCCGGGTCGGGAATCGTTCCGACCGGGTGAAAGTCCAGATAAACTTATGTCCGGATCAATGCGTCGGATCAGTATCGTGTTTGCGGGAGGGGTCTTTGGGGCCTTCGTGAATTCCTTGCTGGCATGGTACCTGGGGAGGAAGGGCATCCCTCAGCAATTCGGCGTGGCCATCGCCCCGGCGTGGAGTGCCCAGTATCTGTATCCCAGGCTTGTATGGGGGGGATTGTGGGGACTGGTTTTTCTGGCTCCCGCCTGGAGGTCCGGATTTTGGGTCGGCGTGTTTGCCCGAGGCGTCCTTTTCAGCCTCCTGCCTACTCTCTTCCAGCTGCTTTACGTATTCCCGGTGCTCCAGGGCAAAGCCGTCTTGGGGTTGACTCTGGGCAAGCTGACGCCGGTTTTTGTATTCTTCTACAATGCCGTTTGGGGCTTTTGCGCGGCATTGTGGACCTACGGTTCCAAGGGAGACGCTTGACCGGGATTGCCCGAGGGGAGGATCCGGGACCTGCCGTTTGCATCCTTGTTGGAATCAAGGAGTATCGTTCGTGGGATTTACAGTGGCTTTGGGAGGAAAAGGCGGTACCGGCAAGACCACCATAGCGGGCTTGCTGATCCGATATTTCATCAAGCACGGGATGAAGCCGGTGCTGGCCATTGATGCCGACTCCAATGCAAACCTGAACGATGTCCTGGGCGTTTGCCTGGACGAGACCCTGTCCGATGCCCGGGAGATGATGAAGACCTCCGTTCCGACAGGCATGACCAAAGATGTGTTCATGCAGATGAAGATGGAACAGTCCCTGGTGGAGGCGGAGGGCTTCGATCTGGTGGCCATGGGGCGGCCCGAGGGCCCCGGCTGTTATTGTGCCGCAAACAATTTACTGAGCAGCCTCATGGATCGGCTGATCAAGAACTACCGTTACCTGGTGGTGGACAATGAGGCGGGCATGGAGCATTTCAGTCGTCTCACTCAGAAGGACATCGACTTTCTCCTGCTGGTGTCGGACCCCAGTCGTCGAGGCCTTGCCGCGGCCTGCCGTATTGCCGAACTGGTGCGCACCCTCCCCATGAAGGTCGCCGAGGTGAGGCTTTTGGTCAACCAAATGGACTCCTCTCCTCCGTCGTGGCCGGAAGAGGTGATTCAAACCTTTGGGGAAGATCACATCCACGTACTGCCCAAGGACCCGCTCGTGGCCCAGTATGATTTTGAGGGCAAACCGACCCTGACGCTCCCCGAGGATGCCCTTATCGTGAAAGCGGCCGATTCGATCTTCGACGCCCTCTTTTCCCGGAATCGTGAATAGGGGATCATCCCGAGATTCGGAACCGATCCTCCCCGGGGATGGGAAGGGTGGGGGGGGAGTTTTCCGCACGACCTTTGACCCCCTTTCACCCTTGTCCTCCGAGGGAGTCGGTCCCGGATAGTTTCGGGGATGTCCAAATAAGTCTGGACACCCGCCATGAGCCTGGTTTATGTGAGTTCTTTTCCGGAGATTGGCCGGAATCCGGCTTCAATAGTTCCGCCTCGCCCGGACTCCTCATCGGACCGGTCGGGTCCCCGCGGTATGAATGCCGGAAGACGGTACGCCCTTCTCGGAGGCTCCCTGCCGGAGGACCTTCACCCTGCCGGTCGATCGGTCCGGGAATGCCCGGATCCGGGAGGGATCATCGAGCAGCGCATGTTTGCATCATGGAACCCTTTGGAGGAGGAAGTATGTTTCCAATTCGTCGCGCACTCATCAGTGTGACGGACAAGACGGGGTTGGTTGACTTCGCTCGGGGCCTGGAGCGATGGGGGGTGCACCTGTTGTCCACCGGGGGCACCGCTCGCCTGCTTCGGGACAACGGCATTGCCATTACCGAAGTCTCGGACTACACGGGATTCCCGGAAATGCTGGACGGAAGGGTCAAAACCCTGCATCCCAAAATACACGGGGGGATCCTGGGGATTCGAGACAACGGGGAGCACCTCGAGACCATGAGGAAGCACGGGATCGAACCCATCGATATGGTGGTGGTGAACCTGTATGCTTTTGCCAAAACCGTGGCCCGCCCCGGGTGCACCCTGGAGGAAGCCGTCGAGAACATCGATATCGGGGGTCCGACCCTCATACGAGCCTCAGCCAAGAACCATCGCCATGTGGCCGTGGTCACCGATCCCGAGGACTACCCCCTCATCCTTGAGGAAATGAACGGACACGGGGGGTCGTTGTCCCGCAAGACGAGCATGAGCCTTGCCTGCAAGGCATTTTGCCTGACCCACGCCTACGACGGAAACATCTGCGAGTATCTTCGGTCCGTGGTGAACGGTTCGGCCCGAGATTGATCCGGGAACGAGTTCCCGCCCCTGCCCCTGCCGGGCGGGAGAGGACCGGGAGGGGAAACTGCGTTTCTTGTGGCCGGGGCCTTGGCATTGGGGTTCAAATCGAGAGCTGGGAAGATACCTTCATGAAAATTCTGGTTATCGGAAGCGGCGGAAGAGATCACGCCATTGCCTGGAAGTTCGCCCAGAGTCCCCGGGTTAAGCACGTCTACGTGGCCCACGGCAACGCCGGCATTGCTCGGACGGCCACCTGCGTGGACGCTCGAAGCATCGAAGACATGGCGGCCTTTGCGGAAAAGGAGCGCATCGACCTGACCTTTGTGGGGCCCGAGAAACCCCTTTCCGCAGGCATTGTGGACCTGTTCGAGAGCAAGGGACTGGCTATCGTTGGGCCCGACAAACGAACGAGCTGCCTGGAATCCAGCAAGTGCGACACCAAGATCTTGCTGAGAGACCTGGGAATCCCCGTTCCCGACTTCGAGGTCTTTTCCGATCCTCAAAAGGCGAAGGACTATGTGGGCCAGGTCGGCTATCCCGTGGTGGTGAAGGCCGACGGACTGGCGGCCGGGAAGGGATCCCTGGTCTGTGATTCCGTCGAGGATGCCCGGGAGGCCGTCCGCGCCGTGATGGAAGAGCGCATCTTCGGGGACGCGGGGGCCCGCGTGGACGTGGAAAGGCGCCTCTACGGCCGGGAATTGTCTTTCTTTTGCTTTACCGACGGGTACTCCGTGGTTCCCATGGTGGCCGCCCAGGACTATAAACGGGCCCGGGAAGGCGACCGGGGAAAGAACACGGGGGGGATGGGAGCCTATTCGCCCCATCCTTGGTTGGACGACGCCCTCGTTCGGACCATCATGGCCCGGGTGGCGGAACCGCTGATTCACGGAATCCGTGAAAAGCACGGAATTGTATACCGGGGCATCCTTTACCTGGGACTCATGCTGGTGAACGAAAGCTCCGGCATCGTCCCGTACGTGCTCGAGATCAACATTCGTCTGGGAGACCCCGAGGCCCAGGTGATCCTCCCGAGATTGGAGACGGACCTGGTGGACATCTGCGAAGCCATACTCACGGGCCGTTTGGCGCAAACCCGGCTCGTGTGGGACCCCGGCTATCGCCTCTGCCTCATTGCCGTCAGCGGTCCCACCAAGGGGAAGAAGGGCTGGTACAAAGGGTATCCCGATCGCTACAAGATCGGCCTCCCCATCACGGGACTCGACCAAATCGATCCCCGGGTCCTCGTGTTCCATTCGGGCACGGAAACGGATTCCAACGGGACCTGGATCACCACGGGAGGACGGGTTCTATGCCTGGTGAGCCGGGGCGAGACCCTTGCCGAGGCCCGGGCCGTTGCTCTCGAGGAAATGAAAAAGATCTCCTTCGAGGGTCTCTATTTTCGGAGCGACATCGGCCTGGAATGAGGCTGCAATCCCAACGAACCGGATTCAATCGGGTAGACAACCATGACAGAAAGGCCACATCCGCTGGTAGGTATCGTAATGGGAAGCGATTCCGATCTTCCCGTCATGTCGGGGGCGATTCAGGTGCTCGAGGACTTCGGTCTCCCCTACGAGGTGCAAATCCTTTCGGCTCACCGCTGTCCCGACGAGACGGCGAGCTACGCCCGGGAATCGGCTGCCAAAGGCCTGAAGGTCCTCATTGCCGGGGCGGGTTGGGCGGCCCATCTGGCAGGGGCCCTGGCGGCTCAAAGCACCCTTCCCGTGATCGGGATCCCCATCGACTCGTCCCCTCTCCAGGGTTTGGATGCATTGCTTTCCACGGCCCAGATGCCCCCGGGAGTCCCCGTAGCCACAATGTCCATCGGCAAGGGAGGAGCACAGAACGCCGCGCTTTTTGCCGTCCAGATCCTGGCGCTCCTGGACCCGAACCTGGCGCGGAAGCTGGAAAATCATAAGCAGGATATGAAACGAGACGTGCTCCTGCACAAGAACAATAAATTGCAGGAACACCTCTCGGAGCGAAAGACCTCGTGAGGCGGACATGAAGTATCGGGACCGGATTTGGAGAATCAACGGGTCCGGGCCGCCGGATCCGTTCATCGCCGAGGCTGCGGCACGGCTGGCAAGGGACGGGGTGGTGATCTATCCCACGGAAACCTTTTACGGCCTGGGAGCCAATCCCTTCTCGGCCGATGCGGTCCTCCGGGCCTACCGGATCAAGAGAAGATCCCTCGCCAAAGCGATGCCGCTCATCGCCTCCGATATCGCTGCGGTGCGCAACGTCGCCGCCGACTGGAGTCCTTCCACGGACCTGCTCGTCCGCGCCTTTTGGCCGGGGCCCCTGACCTTGATCCTTCCCACCGCCGTCCCGTTCCCTTCAATGTTGCTGACCGGGCCGGGAAAGATCGCCGTGCGGGTTTCCTCCCACCCCGTAGCCGGAGCGCTTGCGACCGCAGTAGGTGGACTTGTGACCGCAACGAGCGCCAACATTGCCGGAAGTTCCCCCATTGCGGACCCGGCAGAGATCCCTCCGGACCTGCTCCGGGAAGTGGACGGAATGCTGGATGCAGGGACGCTCCCGGGGAACTTGCCGTCCACCGTCCTGGATGTAAGCCGTCCGGTACCTCGGCTGGTGCGTGAGGGCTGTCTTCCCGCGGAACTAATCGCCCGGGCCTTGAGTCGTCGGACTTCCTGGTAACTCAACGATCCGACCGGGTCCGTACGGCATTATGGCCGGGACCCGTGCCGGCACCCCGGATATGAGAGAATGGACCCTTCCCTGATGATCTTGTTGGTTTTGCTCACGGCTTCGGCGGTGGTGTTTCTTTGCGCCCGTCGCTGGAAGACCCTTGCGCGCCGGGAAGTACGAGTTCTTCTGACGGGGGGAGGCACCGGGGGACACGTGAATCCCGCCTTGGCCATCGCCGAAGACATCAAGAAACGGGACCCCTGCGCCAAGTTTCTGTATGTGGGGGTGAGAGGCAAAGCGGAGAGCGTGATTGTTCGTCGAGCGGGATACCCGTTGTGGTTCGTTTTTTCCGAGGGGTTTCCCGGTCTCAAGCCTTCTTTCCGGTGTGTGCGTTTTCTGTTCAAGCTGGGACTGGGAGTCGTCCAGTCTGTGGCGTACCTCCTAATATTCGCCCCTCGCTGGGTGATCGCTACGGGAGGATACGTGAGCGCTCCCGTCATCCTTGCCGCCTTGATCCTTCGAACCCTTCGCGTTTCCCCGGCCAAGGTCTTTCTTCACGAGCAAAACAGCATCCCGGGTCAGCTGAACGGTCTTTTAGGGAGATACGTGGACCGCGTGCTCCTCACCTTTCCTCAAACCCTTTCCTTTTTCCCGAGAAACGGGGTCGTCACCGGTTACCCCATCCGCAAATCCATTGCCGTGAAGCCCCGTCAGGAAGCACTGGAGAGCCTGCCGTTTCGGATTCCCGATGGCAAACGGGTGGTTTTCGCCTTCGGGGGGTCCCAGGGAGCCCGCACCATCAACCGGGCCGTTGTGGACTCCTTGCCCCACCTCCTGCCCCATGGCCGGGAGATCTTCATCATTCACGGAACCGGCCTGGCAAGATCGGCGGATTACGATGCCGCCGCGGACACTCTCGATCGAATCGAAAAGACCCTCACGCCCGAACAGAAGAATTCCCTTGCCCAATGCTATTACCGGCAGGACTATTTCCATAACATTGCCGATATCTACTCCGTCTGCGACTTGATTGTGTGCCGAAGCGGAGCCGGAAGCCTGAACGAGATATCCTGTGTGGGAAAGCCTGCGGTTCTCATCCCCAAGGCCAATCTGCCCGGCGATCACCAGGTGATGAACGCACGCACCATGAAACATTGCGGGGCAGCCGTGATCCTATTTGAAGACACCGTGGTGGAGGCGGGAAGAATCCTCGAGAAACTGGAAGGACGCGTGCTGGCGGAATGTATCCTCCAGCTTCTCAAGGACCCGTCCACCCTGGAACAAATGGCTCGAAACAGCCGGAGCTTTTTGAGGCAGCAGGCAAACGACCGTATTTTGAACGAGATCTACGGAAAGAACCAAGCCGTTGCATCCTCGGAACTCGACCTCGTCAAGGTGCCCTTTCGACCCCTTCTCAGCAACCAGCAGCTGCTGCAGACTTTGAGCGCCGCATATCGGAGGGCCCCCGACCAATATCACCCCCTCTCCGTGATAGGGGATGAAAACGACTTGCACTACTACCAGCATCGGGCTTCCGGGCTCCTGAGTCATGAAGCCTGGCAGGATCGGAACGTGGGCGTAAAGCTGACGGGCCTCACCCTGCACCGGGAGAAGATCCCCACCCTTCTCCATATGCTCACGGATCGAACGCCGGTACACTGGGTGAAACGGATCCTGGGGGGAGATTTTGAGCAGGTCGGCTTCATTCGCCGCAATATTATCCAGGCGATTCAAGTCATGGGCCACTTCGATGCGGAAGTGGAACAGGCCCTTCTCACAGCCATGGAAGACCCGTATTACGAGGTTCGGTCCCAAGCCTGCGCCGCGCTGGCCCGCTTCGGCTCCTACGGATGCGGAAAGGAAGAATGGTTCCAGGCTCTTGTGAAAAGGCTGAATGAACCGTGTTTCGAAGTGGTGGTGCAGGCGGCCGAGGCATTGGGCGAAATAGGGACCAACTCCCGAGCCCTGGAGATCCTGCTCAGACTTCGAGAGCACCACTACTGGCAGGTACGGGATGCGGCCCTCAAAGGGGTAAAACGCCTGTTGGAACGAGGAACGATCACGCCCTCCCCGCATCTGAGCTCCGAGCTCCTGGGCTTCATTCTGACGGCTACGGACTTTCGCCCTCATTTCTCCATCAAGCAGACCTACAAGTCCGTTCGGGACCTACTGAATTCCGAGCCCTGATGCCCGGGGTCCATCGTCATGAAATGCGGGGGTTTGAACGAAAATCGTGATGGGAGGAATCCACCGGTATGATTTATGAAATCTGCAACATCCTGATTCCCCTCTCGGACGTCTTCTCATTCTGCAGGCTGGTGAACTACATCACCTTTCGCGCCATCATGGCGGCCTTGACGTCCGTGATCTTTATCTTCCTGGTCAGTCGCCATTTCATTCTGTTCATGCATCACCGCAGCCTCTTCGACCAGGTACGGGATACGGGGGTTCACTCGGCATTCGACAAGAGCGGCACCCCCACCATGGGGGGAGTTCTCATCATCGGCTCCGTATTGAGCTCCATGCTCCTGTGGGGGAACTGGCACAATCCCTTTCTCCTGTGCTCGGTGGTCGGGATGTTGTGGTTCGGGGGCCTGGGATTCATGGACGACCTGTCCAAAGTGAAGCGGAAGAGCGGAGACCGGGGACTGTCCGAACGAACGAAACTCTTTCTCCAGGGCTTGTTCGCCCTCCTTTTTGCCTGGGTGTGCGTGGGCCCCTACGCCCCTCTGGGCGCTCCCCTGGCCACCAAGCTCTACATCCCTTTTTACAAGCACGCCGTCTGGGACCCGGGACCCTATTTCTACGGGGCGTTCATCTTCTTCTTTGTCATCTTTGTCTCCAATGCCGTGAACATCACCGACGGGTTGGACGGGCTGGCCATCACTCCGTCCCTGTTCGTGGTGGGCGTCCTGGGCATCTTTGCGTACGTGGAAGGAAATCGGATCTACTCCGCGTATCTCTATTACCCCTATCTGCGGGGCGTGAGTGAATTGACCATTTTCGGAGCGGCTTTCGTAGGGGGCGGATTGGGTTTCCTGTGGTACAATGCCTACCCGGCGCAGATCTTTATGGGGGATACGGGGTCCCTGGCCATAGGAGGAATCATGGCCGTGATCTCCGTGCTCCTCAAGCAGGAAATGCTTTTCCCTCTGTTGGGGGGCTTGTTTCTCGCCGAGGCCCTCACAAGCCAGTTTCAAGACAAGGTCGGGGTTCGCTGGTTGGGTCGCCGGGTCTTTTTCCGGGCACCTTTGCACCACAACCTGCAGTACAAGGGCAATGCCGAAACCAAGGTGGTGATCCGTCTTTGGATCGTTGCCGGGATCCTGGCCCTCATTTCCCTGGCCACGCTAAAACTGCGCTGAAATCTCGGCAAATCCCTCCAAAACGGTTCCCAAACTCCCGGTGCACGGGGAAAAGACCCGGCCCAAACTCGAGACCGGGACCCCGGTCCCGGGAGTTTCCCAGGTGGGAACTTCCCTTGCCGGGGGAGGCGACTATGGAAGAGACCAAGACCGCACCTGTGACGAAAGAGCCCCTGAAGCCCCAGGACCTCTTCGATTTCTCCGACGAAAGGGTGTTCTTTGCCTGGCAAAGAAACCACATGGCCAATGAGAGGACGTTTCTTGCCTGGTGTCGCACGGGAATTTCTCTCATCGTCTTTGGGTTCGTCATCGAACGGTTCGATATTCTCATCCGGGAGATTCAGGCCTTCTCCAGCAACGTGAAACGCGTTTCCCAGACGCATTACCTGGGCCTGGTGACCTTCGGCCTGGGAGCGATGATCATCATACTGGCGGGTTGGCGATTTTTTTACATCCGTTCTCACATCAACCGGGGTGAAACGGGTTTTTCGCCCCTACCGGACGTTTTCTTGATGGTGTCCGTTTTGGTCACGGTTCTGGTGATTTTTTTGCTTTTTATCTTTCTTTTTTGAACCTATAGTGTTCGCAAGTGCCCGGTGCTTTTATGTCCAGCCGAAAAACAACGGGTGGCTGCATCCCTTGCACACGTACCGGCGGCTTTCTCGAGTCTTTGCCGCCGCGGGAGAATGAAAGATTCCGAGAGGTGGAGTCATGCATGTTCTGATTTTGGGGGCCGGGGCCTTGGGCAGTCTCTTGGGGGCCCGCTTATCCAGGACCGACGCCCGGGTAACGCTGCTGAGCACGAATCGGCAGCACATCGAGGCCATTAGAAGGAAAGGGCTCCTCGTCGACGAACTGGACGGGACACAACAGCGGTTCGAATTGGTGAGCCATTACGATCCCGCCGCCATCACGGAGCCGGCGGATTTGGTCATCGTGCTGGTGAAACTCTACGACACCCTTCAGGCCGTTCCCACCGTTGCCTCCTGTTGCCATTCTAAGACCTTCTTCCTGACCCTCCAGAACGGGATCGGCAACTGGGAGCGCATCGCGAGCCTTGTAGGGATTGAGGGAGTCCTGGTGGGAAGCACCGCCCAAGGGTCCACCCTGGTGGAGCCGGGAAGAGTGCGCCACGGGGGCAACGGTTTGACTTATGTCGGGGAACCCCAGGGCCCCCCTTCGGAACGGGTTTACGGCGTGGTGGATCTGTTTCGAAAGGCCCGTCTCCAGACGGAAGCCTCCGACCGGATGGAACAGCTCATTTGGGAGAAGCTCCACGTAAACGTAGGGATCAACGCCATCACCGCCCTCGCCAATATCCGCAATGGTCTTGTGGCGGACGTGCCCACGGCCAGGGACCTTTGCACGAGAGCCGTTCGTGAGGCCATGGAGGTTGCAGCCGCCAAAGGGTTTGTGATTCAGAAGGATATGGTGGAGCGGGTCCTGAACGTTGCCCGCGCCACCGCCGTCAATCGTTCCTCCATGGGACAGGATGTGGATCGCAAGAAGAGAACGGAAATCGATGGAATCAACGGGGCCATCGTGGAACTTGGACGACGGTTGGGTCTTACCTTGCCCGTGAACGAAACTCTGACCCAGCTTGTCAAGACCCTGGAAGCCGGATACCTTCAACCCCCCCCTCCTCAGACGGAATGATGAAAGGAGAAAGACCCGTGAGCAAGCGTATCACCGCCCCCGATGTTCTGGCAGCCAAAGGAAAACGAAAACTCACCATGCTGACCGCCTATGATTACCCTTCGGCGGTTTGGGTGGACGAGAGCGGAATGGACATGATCCTGGTGGGGGACTCCTTGGCCATGGTGGTTTTGGGCCAGGAGGACACCCTTTCCGTCGGCATGGAAGAAATGCTGCACCACACGCGCGCCGTTGCCCGCGGGGCCAAACGAGCTCTGATCATCGGGGACATGCCCTTTCTATCCTACCAATGCGGGGTCGAGCAGGCGGTCTTGAATGCGGGGCGCTTCCTCAAAGAGGGAAGAGCCCAAGCCGTAAAGCTGGAGGGGGGGAAACGGGTGGTTCCCCAAGTGGAAGCCATTGTGGCGGCGGGGATTCCGGTCCAGGGTCACATCGGGCTCACCCCCCAGAGCAGTGCTCAGCTGGGAGGATTCAAGGTGCAGGGAAAGACCGCCGGCGCCGCCAAGGCTCTCATCGAGGACGCCCAAGCCCTCGCGGAAGCCGGGTGTTTCAGCATCGTCCTGGAAGCCATCCCGTCGCCGGTGGCCGCTCGGATCACCGAAACCGTCCCCGTGCCCACCATCGGGATCGGTGCCGGACCGGACTGCGACGGCCAGGTGCTGGTCATCCACGATGTGCTGGGTCTCTATGACCGCTTCCTGCCTCGCTTCGTCAAGCAGTATGCCCGGCTGGGCAAACCCATCCGAGAAGCCCTCACCCTCTACCGGGAAGAAGTGGAACAGGGGCGTTTCCCCGGTCCAGAACACACCTTCGCCATGGCCGAAGAGGAAAAGACCAAAGTCGCCAAGATGAAGGGAAAAAAGAAGGGCCCCTGAGAAACGGCGGCCCCATCAGGAGGACGGCCGGTCCCTCAATGTTTGAAGGTACTGGCCCAGAGCCATTAGAGGAAAGCAATTGCGGTAGTTGTGATACCGAATGTAGAAGTGGTTGGGAAAGCCGGTGCCGGTAAAGTGGATTTCCTCCCACGTGCCGTCCGGCTGCTGGTTTCGGAGCAAGTACTGCACCCCTTTGCGTACCTCGGGACTTCCATGCTCCCCCCCTGCAAGCAGCGCCATCACCGCCCAGGCCGTCTGTGACGGCGTGCTGGGCCCCTGCCCCCGAAGCTCGGGCCTGCAGTAGGATTCGCAGGTCTCTCCCCAGCCTCCGTCGGGGTTCTGATGGTCTTTCACCCACTGCAAGGCCGCCTGGATATAAGGCAACTTGGGATCTTCCCCTATCCCGATCAAACCCCGCAACACCGACCAGGTACCGTAGATGTAATTCACTCCCCATCGACCCCACCAACAGCCGTCAGGCTCCTGCAGGTCCTTGAGGAATCGGATGGCCTTCTGAGCCCGGGGGTGAGACCGTTGGTACCCGTAGTATCCCATGGCCTCGAGCACTCTTCCGGTAACGTCCGCCGTGGGATAGTCGACCATGGCTTCCTGGTCGGCAAAAGGAATCCGATTGAGGATCGTCATGGTGTTGTCCCGGTCAAAGGCCGCCCATCCGCCGCACGAGCTCTGCATGCTGAGGACCCATTCCATTCCGCGAGACTTGCTTTCTTCCAGGCCTGCACAAGGAGTGCTGCCCAGGCGATGGAGAGCGCTGAGCACCACCGCGGAATCGTCCACGTCGGGATACTGGGTATTCACGAATTCGAAGGCCCATCCTCCCGGCGGGCAGCAGTTTTTCACCTGCCAGTCTCCCCCCGTCTTCACCTGTCTCTGAATGAGCCACTGCTGTACCCTTTGCAGGGTCGGGTGAGTTGGCGGCATTCCGGATTCCATGAGGGCAAGTGCGGTGAGGGCCGTGTCCCACACGGGGGAAATGCAGGATTGCATCCGATAGCCCAAGTCATCCTCGATGCAAAAGTCATCGAGGGCTCTCATCCCCTTGACCAGCACGGGGTGATTCAGGGGATACCCCAGGTAATGGAGGGCCAGGATGGAGTAAACCATGGGGGGCTGGATCCCTCCCCAGTCTCCTGTTTCTTCCTGATGCTCCAGGATCCAAGTCTCCGCGGTCCGGATGGCGCGCCGACGAAGGTCCGGAAGGGGGTGCTTTTCCAGCCACTTGGCCACCCGGTCAAAGAGGAAGAAAAGCTTGTGCGTCATGGATGCGAAGCGCTTTTTGCGGGTCGCGGACCCCGGTGTCGGATGCAGCTCCGAGACCGATTTCTCCCTGGGAAGACGGTGGGTCGGTCGAATGCACAGGACAATGGAGAGGGGAACCGCAGTGGACCTCGCCCAACTCGAAAATTCGTAGATGCTGAAGTAAAAATGCGAAGGGAGCAGGACCAATTCCACGGGCATGGAAGGGACCTTGTCCCAATCGTATTGGGAGAATAGAGCCAGCCAAATCTTGGTAAACACCCGGCTGGCTTCCAGTCCGCCATTGTTTAGGATGAACGACCGGGCCCTTCGGAGAGGTTCCGAATCCGATTTCTCTCCCAACAGCTTGAGGGCAAAATAGGCTTCCACAGTGATGCTCAGGTTGCCCTCGTCCCCGTAATAAAGGGGCCAGGACCCATTGGGGCTCTGCTTGTTGAGCAGGTATTCGGCCATCCTCCTGCCTCTGGACGGGTCCAGGCGGCCCAGCAAATACAGGAGCATGACGTATTCGGCGGTGATGGTGACGTTGGACTCGAGTTCGGACCACCAGAAGCCCTCAGGGTACTGGGTTCTGAGGAAAAACTGAGTCGTACTCTGAATGGCCTTATCGATGGAACGGATCCAGGAGCTCTGGAGACTCGAATGTCTCGTCGAATGGTGGGGGACGGGTTCCCTTCCTTTCTCGACCCTTGGCCTCAGGTGGGAAAAAGTCTTCTCATCCAGGGGATGCTCCGAGCCCTTCAAAACAATCCGGAAATTCTCCCGCTCGTCATCTCCCTCGGGGACCTCAGCAAGGGTCTCTCGTATGCCTCTCATTCTCCACCTTAGTTTCATTACCGACTCAACCCCACTCACCCATCCCAGCAACTGTGTCGGCAAAGGGGCCGTGGCCTTTCCGCCAATCTCGCTCCCGGCGGCACGCTCCTCCCCACGCCCCATTCGCTCCAATCCTCAGGAAAAAAGGTAGGAGTTATGTATATCAAAATTAGGATTTTGTCAAGCACAGTGAACCCCGCACGGCAACTTTGTTTCCCACGGACCCAACAGGGCCTGTCAACAGGGAGATGTAGAAGTCTTCCTGAAGCCGTATCGCCGCACGAGTCACCCTCCTCCTTCCCCCCGGCGGCCGGGGTTGGGCTTGCGAAGGCCGCCTCTGTATCCGTCCGTCCTAACGGCCCTGCCTCGCGGTCGCCCCCTACTCCTCGCCTTTACACGCCTCCCCTCGGGTGTCCGCGCGGAATTGCCTTTCCCGGAGCAGCTTGATCAGGCCGCCTCGGCGAAGATAGTCGCTGTAATTGTCGGGATGCTGTTCCAAGATGTATTTGAGGTAGGATATGTTGTTTTCTATGGCTTCCCGGTAGAGGTCCGAGTCGATGCCCCAACGAGTCAGGAAATGATGAAGCATGTATCGGTCCACATTTCCCAGCTGGGTTTCAAACCTCTTCTTGGTAAACTCCCAAAAGCCCGGGGTCTTCCGAAGCAGATCCAACTCACTTTCGAACCCGGGGACGCCGCCCTCCTTAAATTCCTGGAACAGGAAAGGCAACCTCTCCAGGTAGGTCCTGTCCGCCATTTGGCCAAGCAGGTCCGAGGCCCCCAACATCATGCCCAACATCTCGTGCTCCCCGGACTGAAATCGAATCTCGGTCATCTGCACATCCAGTCCGGTGCATCGAAGGATATCGCGGCAAGCGGCAAATTCTTGTGCCGAATACCCCTGTGCATCGAAGTATTCCTTCATAAAGCAAATACTGCGCTCGATGTGGTTGAGGGTATACTTGGCGCCGGTTCCGGAGACATCGTCCGCCGTCTGGACGTACCCCGTATCGTGCATCAATGCCGTGATGAGGGCCAGGGTGACCATACCCTCCTCCATTTGGACCCCCGTCCGATGCGCCCCGTGGATCAGGCGAATCAAAGCCATCAGGCAATCCGTAGTGTGCTTCAAGTCATGGTAGCGGGTGTTGCACCGGAAGTACCCAGGGCATCTGCCCAGGAAAAGTCCCCGGACGTGTTCGAAAGCCTTCTCAAGGGGCTGCTGCGAGTAGTTCGGGAACATGAGGAAAAGGAGCCTCTTGCATTCCTCAAAGACATCCTCGGGGTCCTCCATGCACACCAGATCTTCCAACTTGATCCTCTGAACCAGCATCATGGCCGCCTCGTTCCAAGAGATCCAAGCCGTTTCCGTTCGTCGAGCGAACTCCCCGCCACCCCAAAATTGCGGCTGCTGTTTTGCCGTGAACCGAAAAAGATTAAGGATTCCTCTATTACGATATTACGATGGGAAAATGATGAATCTAGGGCTCCAAAGCAGTCAACGGACTCCCTGGTGATTGACAACTTTCGGAGTGGTAAAGTGAGACCGTATCCCAAAATGAGAAGAATGAATCTTTCTCTAGACTATGGACAAAGCCCTGCGTCCCCCTCCGCGTTCAGATCTACGCGAGGCGTTGATCACACTAGCAAAAGAAGGCGCGCAGCGTCAACCTCGTTCTCGTGCACAGGCCCCCCCGAACGTTTCCCAGGTCGACCTCCATCCTTCCATTTTGAAACCCACGTCAAATGAACTATAATGGGCAAAAATTTACGGCCGGGCATGGGAGAAGCTACCCCGTTCTTTCTCGGGGTGAACGCATCTTCTCGGTGCCCGAAGCCGACGGATAACGGGAGATTTCTCCAGCCTTCTCGAGGGGCAAATTGCTCCGCCCGCGGAGCAGAGAGGAGCGCAACCATCCCATGAACCTGATCATGATGTACCAACTAATGGCAGCCCTGTTAGTGCTCGTGACCCTCCTGTCTCTGGGTTATTACCTGGGGTACCGAAAAAACGTGCGCAAGTACCAGGCGTTGAGTGCAAACGACCGGGAGGAGATGTTGACCATCGAGCGGGCCTTGAAACGTTTTTGGGACCACGAAAAGGAACAGCTCGAAGCGGAGAAGGCCGAGCTCGAACGCCGCATCCAGTTCCTGGAGGACCGCTTGGATCAGTACCGCAGAAAAGCCGCAGGCATCGGCATGATGGGTCTCCGGAAGAGCAAGCTCACCGATATGCTCTTGTCGCTGCTCGTGGAGAATGAGACCCTCGAGGAAAGGCTCTTTATGCAGAACCTGAAGCTGAAACAGGAAAGAGACCAGTACCTGGAAAACGAACTCAGGCACATCAGCTATAAGCGAATCCTTCTCTCCGACCTCATCAACCAGGCGGGGGTGCGCAAGGAGATGGAGCGCGTATTGAACGAAAAGGGAAAACTCAAGCGCCTGGAAATCCGCGGAAGGGAGATGGAGCCCTCTCCATTGCCCCAGAAAAACGAGGAAGACACCGCATATTAGACGGATCGCCGGTTCGGCCTGCACCGCCGGATACCGCCGGACCTTTCCGAATCCCAATCGGCACGAACATTACAGGATCAAGGACGACCCCATGCTTGCATGTACCGACTGTTCCAATTTCTTTGAATCGAATCTGGTCAAACCGGATAAGGACGGTGACCTGGTCTGCCCCGTGAAGGACTGCGACGGCTACCTTGTGGACCTGGACGATCTGCTCGCCGACCTGCTCACCCGCTTTTGGTCCCTCGGCCACTGGACCCGGTATTCCTGTGCCGGGCACCTTTGGAGAGCCGAGTTTGAACCACACATTGCCTTTTCCCTGGACGAAGAGAATCTGAAGCTTAAAGAGATCATCGAAGGAATGAACGACGGTACCGTCCGGATCGAGACCTCCGAGGAGGAAGGAGAGGAGTCCGGTGAAGAGCCGAAGCTCGTCGTCCTGGCTGCCGCAGCCGCTTCCAGCGATCCCATCGAACGGCTCCAAATCCAGCACGATTTCCTCGAATTCATGTACGAGGTGCTCTTGCGCCTGGAAGAGGAAGCGGACAATGAGGAAGCCTGAGCCCCGAGTTGCAGACCGGGTTCGTCTTTCGTGTCCTCTGGGCCGAGTCCGTCGCCCGTGACCGGAAACCGGAAAGGAGAAACTCCGGAATGTCTGAAGAAAAATATCGGCTCCTTCCCCACAGGGAAAGCGACAATTGTTTTGCCTGCAGCCGCACCAACCCGTCGGGACTCAAGATGAATTTCTACACCGACGGGCAGAAGATCGTGTCCCGGGTTCGAGTCGCTCCTAATCTCAGCGGATGGGACCAACTCGTTCACGGGGGAATCCTGGCCACCATGTTGGACGAAGCCATGGGCTGGGGCGTGCTGCACCTTGTGGGCAGAATCACCCTCACGAAATCCATGACCGTAGACTTCCTGAAGCCCGCCTATGTGAACCGGGAGCTCAAGGTGGAAAGTCATATTCTGGAACGTCGGGGGGACCGGGAGGTGTGGATGGAGGGGTTCCTCTGGAACGATGCCGGGGAATTGTGCGCCAAGTCCTTGGGTTCCTACGCCCTGTTCACCGCCGAAGATATGAAGAGGCGAAAGATCCTGAACGAGGAACTCATTCGGGACGTGGAGCGAATCATCGCCGGAGGATGATGCCGAATCATGCCCTCGCCCAAGCCGTCCCATTGCCGGGAACAGACGCGGCTGCGGAGTGCTGCCCTACAGGTCCTCGCAATTCAGGATCGCCGAGAAATGCCGTATGGTCGGAGCTCTCTTTCGGAATGCGGGCCTGTTCCGGACCAGGGGGCGGCCGCATTGGCGGTTTCCCCCGGACTCACCGGGGCGCACCCCAGCTCTTGGGGGCCGTACCCGGACCCGAGATACCACTCGGCCCTCGGCCTGCTTCGCAAAAGAACCCGGGGGGCCGGGCGATGAACTCTTTCCCCGCGGGTTCGCCCCCGGAGCGGGAGAGGAGGGACCGATGCCGGATTTCATCCTTCCCTCACCCCCTCCCGTTCTCCGGGATCGGCTCAGGAAGACGGAACGTGCCGTTGCCCATGAAGCAGGCTACTTATGCTGCTCCCCGATAATGTATCCCGTGAGTCCTCCCACCGCCCCGCCGACACCGGCTCCAACGGCGGGATTCCCTCCGGCAATGGCTGTGAGGGCCGCCCCCCCCGCGGCTCCGATGGCCGCGCCGCTGAGGGTCCGCTGTTGAGTTTCGCTCATTCCGGCACACCCGAAGGTGAACAGACACGCCACCACAAGCATCAATGCCATGATTCTGTTTCTTTTCATGGGGGCACTCCCTGTTTTCGGTTTGATTTTCACCGCATTCATCTATAGACGCAAAGCTGCGGGATTTCCGGCCGAGGGGATCCCACCGCCTATTTCTTCACCGGCTTTCCTGCGATGGTCGACACCTTGGGTTTGATCATCTCGTCCCAGACCACTCGCATGACCGGAACGTTCATTTTGGCCGGATTCGCTTTGTAGAAGGCATCGATCCGGTTCACGACGGTATCCAGCGGGACATCTCCCAAAGCCTCCGCCACCTTTTCCGAAAAGCTATCCCGCTTCAGCTCGGGATACTTGCCGATCATCTCCTCCTCGATGTCGGCCATCTCCCCCACACCCAGAATGAACGCCCGTTTGCTCTCCAGGGACATCTTGGCCCATTCCTCGCCCTGCAAGAGCTTCGATTCCGCGGCATCTGCACGGTCACCCTGGAAAAGCGCACCCATGGACATGCCCAGGATCAAGGCCAACAGAATTGCGGAGATTCCTTTTGCCTCCCATTTCATCGCAGCCTCCTCATGTTTGTTTCGTTCCGGTGGTTCGAGCCGTCTGTCACGGATCAGCGGGCCTGCCCCGATCCCTATGGCAACCCTTGCCGGGCCTCGTGGAGAACGGCTCTCTCTTGCGGTGCGGCGACTCCCGCGTCATCCGGTCTTCCCGATTCCGGCGGCGGCCTGTCTCCGCAGTGCCGGGCCCGGAACCTTTCCATCCGCATTCTGTGCGCTCGAGCCCGGGGCCTTCTCGGTCAACGACCGCCGTTCCTCGCCCCGGATGGGGCCCTCAAAGCCGGGCGGCTCCCCACCGGAACCCGCTTCGATGGGCCGAATCCCGGGGCGAAGCCACAAAACTCCACCCGTCCTCTCTGCTTGGGAAAACCTATAAAGGAAGATTAGGGGGATGGGGTGAGTGATGGGACTCGAACCCACAGCCTCTGGGGCCACAACCCAGTGCTCTAACCATTGAGCTACACCCACCATGTCGAAGCGCCAATCCGGCGCCGGTAGGTATTTTGCCTAACACAGGTCCCGAGAAACATCAAGAGAATTCCCCGGGGATCGGCGGCCTTCCCCGCCGTGGGCCGACAGCGTCTCAGGGTGCTGCGATCCAAACGGGACCGGGTTCAGCCCCGTCAAAACCCGGCAAACAACTGGACGCAAATGTAATCGTAACAGCCCACCCCCAAGAGTGTGTGCCGGCGGCTCACGATGTTCTTCCGGTGGGTGGGACTATCCATGAGGGCCTCATGAAGCGTCTTGGCCGATTCATATCCCATGGCCAGGTTTTCCCCGGCATAACGGACCTTGTGGCAGGCCGTGACGTATTTCCAGGCCGGGTTCTTGCCGGTCTTGGGGTCCTGGTGGGAAAAATATCCGTCCTGCACCATCTTACGGGCTCGAACCAGCGCCTTTCGGGCCAGACATTCGTCCCAGCGGAGCCGCTTGTTTTCCTGCTTCGCATAGTCGAACAGGGCACCGGCCTTGACTTGATGCACCAGATCGGAATTCTGGCCGGAGTTTTTCTTGGGGGCGGAAGGCAGGGGGCTGGAATCACCCGGAACACTCCACAAAAGGAGAAATCCCACAGCCAACCCCAGCATTCTCCCCGGCAATTTCGGCATCCCTCGCTCTCCTGAAATAGGATCGTATCTTCGCACCCCGGCCCGGGAGGAGACGACCCTGCGCAGATTGGCCCGCCCCCCCGGAAGGACGTTCCCGTGAATTATAGGAGAATCCGTCTTTGAATCAAGTCGCAACGACACGGGCGGCAGGGATTTTGGCACCATGCGGCCGAGATCCGGAATCAGGCCCGGGAAAAATCCAGGGAGGACCAATTGACAGATTTCATCGGCAAATGTTTTACTGCCTTTCGAGGTCCATTCCACTTTTGGATTCCATCCGCGAAAACCCTCCTCGGGAGGAAAGGCTGCCCATGAATCCCTTTGTTCATCTTCACGTCCACACCCAGTACAGTCTGCTGGACGGAGCAATTCGCCTGAAAGATCTCCTGGAGACGGCGGTCGGCTACCAGATGCCTGCCGTCGCCATCACCGACCACGGCAACATGTTCGGCGCCCTCGAGTTCTACGACATGGCCCGGAAAGCCGGGATCAAGCCCATCATCGGGTGCGAGGTCTATCTCGCTCCCCGGAGTCGTTTGGACCGCCACACCGGCGGGGAGCTCACCGCCAACGGGGAAGAGGACCGCAACTACCACCTGGTGTTGCTGGCCAAGGACCTGACCGGATATCGGAACCTGCTCAAGCTGGTCACCCGGGCGTATCTCGAAGGCTTTTACTACAAGCCCCGAATCGACAAGGCCCTGCTGAGGCAATACCACGAAGGCCTGATCGGTCTTTCGAGTTGCCTCAAGGGAGAGATTGCCTCCCTGCTTCTGCGAAACCAGGACGGCACCGCACGAAAGACGGCCCTGGAATATGCGGAGATATTCGGGCCGGAGAATTTCTACCTGGAGCTTCAGGCAAACGGCATACCGGAACAGGATGCGGTCAATGAAACCTTGATCCGCATGGGAAAGGACCTGGGGATTCCCCTGGCGGCGACCAACGACTGTCACTACCTGCGCAAGGCGGATGCCCGTGCCCACGAAGTGCTTCTGTGCATCCAGACGGGGAAGACCATCCTGGACGAAAAGCGCATGAAGTTCCAGACGGACCACCTCTATTTCAAGTCCCCCGAGGAAATGGCCCGCGCTTTTTCCCACGTGCCCGAAGCCTTGGAAAACACCCTCGTGATCGCCGAGCGGTGCAACCTGGATCTGCAGCTGGGAGAGTACCACTTCCCGGACTTCCCCCTGGAACCGGGAGAGACTCTCGAGGACCGTTTTGAGAAGACGGTCATGGAAGGCTTTGAGGAGAGGATCGGTCAAATCCGCTCGACTCGGCCCGATTTCACGGACAAGGATCAGCAGGAGTACCGCCGGCGGCTGCGCCTGGAAATGGACGTCATCCGCCGGATGGGATTCGTGGCCTACTTTCTCATCGTCGCCGATTTCATCAACTACGCCAAGCAGAAGGGAATCCCCGTGGGACCGGGCAGAGGTTCCGCCGCCGGGAGCCTGGTGGCCTTCGTGATGAAGATCACGGATCTGGATCCCATCGAGCACGGGCTCATTTTCGAACGGTTCCTGAACCTCGAGCGAATCAGCATGCCCGACATTGACGTGGACTTCTGCGTCCACGGCAGAGAGGAAGTGCTCCGGTACGTTACGGAGAAATACGGGCAGGACCGGGTGGCCCAGATCACCACCTTCGGCACCCTCCAGGCGCGGGCGGCCATCCGGGACGTGGGACGGGCCTTGGCCATGCCCTACAACGAGGTGGACCGGATCGCCAAGATGATCCCGGCATCCCCGGGGATGACCCTGCAGAAGGCCTTTCAGGCGGAGCCCCGGCTGGGGGAGCAGCAGCGAAACGATCCCCAGATCAAGGAACTCTTCGAAGTTGCCCTTGCCCTGGAGGGACTCACTCGACACGCATCCACCCACGCGGCGGGTGTGGTCATCGCCGACAAGCCCATCGTCGAGTACATGCCGCTCTACCGGGGGCAAGACGGGGAAACCGTCACCCAGTTTCCCATGAAATACGTGGAAAGGGCAGGTCTCATCAAGTTCGATTTCCTGGGTTTGAGAAACCTTACGGTCATCCACAACGCCGTTCAACTGATCCGCAAAAACCACCACCTGGACATCCGCCCCGAGGCCCTTCCCCTGGACGATCCCGAAACCTATGCGCTCCTGAGCCGCGCCGACACAACGGGGGTATTCCAGCTGGAAAGTTCGGGAATGAGGGACATCCTGGTTCGCCTTCGCCCCGAGAATTTCGCCGACATTGTCGCCCTGGTAGCCCTTTATCGACCGGGGCCTCTCGAGAGCGGCATGGTGGACCAGTATATCGACGGCAAACACGGCCTGGCTCCGGTCACCTACGATCTCGAGATGCTGCGCCCCATTCTCGAACCGACCCACGGCGTCATCCTCTACCAGGAACAGGTCATGAAAATCGCCAGCGTCCTGGCCAATTACACCCTCGGGGAAGCGGACATTCTGCGGCGGGCCATGGGAAAGAAGATCCCCGACGTGATGAAGGCCCAACGGGATCGATTCATTTCGGGAGCTAAGGAGAACTCCATCGATCTGGCCAAAGCCAATCACATTTTCGACCTCATGGAGAAGTTTGCCGGATACGGATTCAACAAATCTCACAGCGCCGCCTATGCCCTCATCGCCTATCAAACCGCCTATCTCAAGGCCCACTTTCCCGTAGAATTCATGGCGGCCCTTCTCAATAGCTTTCTCAGCAATTCCGACCAGGTGGTGAAGCTCATCAACCAGTGTCGCGAAAACCAAATCGAGATTCTTCCGCCCGACGTGAACGCCAGCAGCAAGGACTTCACCGTCGTCGAGGGGAAGATCCGCTTCGGCCTGGGGGCTGTGAAGAATGTGGGAGAGACCGCCATCGAGTCCATCCTTACCGTGCGGGATCAAAACGGGCACTTCCGGTCCATCTATGATTTCTGCCGGCGGGTGGATACCCAGAAGGTGAATCGGAGGGTCCTGGAGCAACTCATCAAGTGCGGCGCCTTCGACACCATCCACGGCAACCGGGCCCAGGTGCTGGCGGCCGCCGACGACGCCCTGGAAAAGGCCCAGGTGGTGCAGAGAGACCGCCAGACGGGTCAGATGAACATGTTCGAGCTGCTTCGAAGTCAAAAAGGCAAGACCCCGGCTCTGCCCACGGTGGAACCCTGGGATAACCGCACCACCCTCCAATTCGAAAAGGAGGCCCTGGGCTTCTACATTTCCGGTCATCCCCTGGATTTCTACGCGGAACGGATCGCCCGGCTCTGCACCGCCGATACCCAGAGCGTCAGTGAGAAGAGGGAAGGGGTCGAGGTCGCCCTTTGCGGTATGGTCACCATCACCAAGGAGTTGACCACCAAGCGGGGAGATCGCATGGCGTTTCTCTCCCTGGAGGACAAGGAGGGAATCCTCGAAGTGGTGGCCTTCTCGGAAGCGTTCCTGCAGGCCCGCCCCCTGCTCGACAAAGATGAGCCCCTCGTCGTTCTGGGAAAGGTTCAACACGATGAAAAAGGGACGAAATTGGTGGCCAACCGGATCCTTACCCTGGCCGAAGCTCAGCTCGAATCCGTGGATGCCGTCCGAATCCGCCTCCGTGCCGAAGACCTCGACAAGGATGCCCTTTCCCGGCTGAGGCACCTGCTCATGAGCCATGCGGGCGACTGCAAAACCTTTCTTCACCTGGTGGTGGATTCCAAGGCCGAGGCCGTCATCGCTCTCAATCCCAAGCTGAGCGTCAATCCCGCACGCGGCTTCTTCGAGGAGATTGCCCAGCAGTTTGGGTCCGATTGCGCGGAAGTGGTCTATAAGACAACCGTCCATTGAGCCCGGACGACCCGATCCGAGAATCGTTTCACCCCCTGGGGGGGCGCACTCTCGTCCAGAGGACCGGCGTTTCCCGGGCTGGCGGCCGGTCGGCCCGTCGCCCCGGACCCGGATCGAAGTTCCATTCGAAACGATAGGAGCCTTTTGTGATCTCGGGATACCAATTCGGAAGAATCCTCATTGAAGGCAAAGCGTACCGAAGCGACCTCAAGATCCTGGGAGGCAAGGTATTGCCCGATTGGTGGCGCAAGGAAGGCCACGAGGTTGCGCCCGAAGATGTCGAGGACATTCTTTCGGCCCAACCGGAAATCCTGGTGGTGGGCATGGGAGAACCCGGCAGAATGCAAGTCCTCGAGTCCCTCCGTTCCAGGTTGGTCCAGGCAAACATCCAACTGCTGGAAGAGCCCACCTCCAAAGCGGTCGAATCCTTCAATCGGCTGACCCGCGAGGGCAGGAATGTGGCCGGGGCCTTTCACCTGACATGCTGACAGGACATGCCGACGATGCACATCTATTTTGTTGAAACCCGGAGCGAGGAGCAGAAACGGCTCTTATGCCGCTGGGTGGAACATTTCTACGAGGAAGGCCGAAAGGTACAGGTGGTCACCGACGGGACCCTCGGTGCCCAACAACTGGACCAGTTGCTGTGGACCTTTTCCCAGGCAAGCTTTGTACCCCACCGCATCGTCTCCTCCCCGAACCAACCTCCCGGGAGGGAAGCCGTTGCCGTCACGGCAGGAGAGGTCCCCCTGGAAGGCTACCACGTGGTGGTCTGCGACGGACCCGTTTCCCGGGAGTTCCTGGGCCGCTTTCCCCTGGCCCTCCATTTTGTCCTCCTGGACGACGCCCAACGCCGGGAGCATAGCCGTGCCTTGTGGCAGTGGGCCAGGGAACAAGGCCACACCGTTCGCCATATTCCCCAAGGTGCAGGCGTTTCGCCGCTCTCCGGTCCTCCTTGAACGTCGACCGTCCCGCCGGTCGGGACCAACCTTCGTGGAGCATGGGTTCCCATCCGCCCTCCCAGAACCTGCCGGAAATAGCCCGAGAGACCCCGGCTTCTCGAAGGGCCCTACAGGAACGGAGTCTTGTTTCCCGGCAGCCCGGCGCCGGCGCGTCAAGTCGCCCGCCGGAACGAATCGGACGCCTTCTTCCCGAACCCGAGAAAAATATTGGTCGATTTTTCCCACCGCTTCCATTATTGTGTCCTTGATTATCTTCCTTCCACATCAGCCCCGTCCGTGGAATCAACCGTGGCGAGCCGCAACGCCCCACGTTTTCAGGCACCCGGGCGCCTTTGACGACCGCGAACCTGCCAAGGGAAAGGACCCTTGCATAGAGAGTGGAAACCCGGAATGCAGGGATATCCGCGGGGTTGGGAAAGCGCTTGACAACCCTTCATGAACCGTTAGAATAGCTCAAACATTGTATGCTGGAAGCAAACCAGGAGTCTCTCAAATTATAGAACCGGAGGAGGATCGA
>Ga0116192_1000442_pt1 | contig 31666 bp, 27 predicted proteins | sample AD_UKC113_MetaG_FD_89876 | JGI IMG/M metagenome (GOLD analysis project Ga0116192, IMG submission 89876) | Active sludge microbial communities of municipal wastewater-treating anaerobic digesters from Hong Kong - AD_UKC113_MetaG | ecosystem: Engineered > Bioreactor > Anaerobic > Digestate...
ATCCCACTTGGAAATGCGCTGAATCTCTATTTCAAACTCTTCTACCTGGTCATCCCTGATGCAGGAGAGGATAGTCGCCTTTCCGGTATGCACCATGCTATGAGAGCCAATGGGATAAAGCTTTGCACCCTTCTCCCTGCGTATGTCATAGGAAATGCGGCCGAAGACACCGAATTCACAGTTCTTTTCGATATCGCCGATGACCTGAACATTATCCATGAAGTCTCCTTCCAGCTCTCCGGGTACGCCTTTAACGCCCTTCTTAATCCCCTTGATGCTGGATCGCATCAGCTGTCCTGAACCCACCTGAAGCAGTGAGCCGGTATCAATATCGTTGATGCCATGGCCGAGAGCGCCATAAATCTTGGTTCTGGGGTCGATATAGGTTAGCGTCCCGATCCCTGCCGAGCTGTCCCTGACCCAAATACCGATCCTGTACTGGGTATCCTCAGCTGACTTAATGGGCTGAACTGTTGTCTGAAACTCCTCATCATTTCTGCGATAGACAAGATTCACCGGTTTCCCTCCGGAGCCTTCTATCACTGAAATAAGGTCCTTGATGCTGTTGACCTCTTTCCCACCGGCTGAAATAATCATATCCCCGGCCAGAAGCCCTGCCCGCTCGCCCGGTGATACCTTGGTGCCATCCTCAAGGACGACCCCTGATATATTGATGATCATCACACCGTTGGTTTTAAGCTTGATGCCAATAGGAAATCCACAGGCCAGAACCTCCTGATTGCTGATGGCTCTCACCTGAACCGTTTTCACCGGGATAATACCCAGCATCCTCAGATCCAGCTGTGCTTGTCCCTGTTCGATGCAGGTAAGGCTATACGGCTTTTCAAAGGCGTTGGGTACCGAATCGGAGGAATCGGATATCTTCAGGATGCTGCTATTGGTAAACGCCTGTAGAAAAAGAGGCGACTTAAAGGATATGGTGTAATTCTCCCCGGTAAAAATCGTGATAGTCTCGGGAAGCATAACAAAGGTAATCGCATAGGCAACGGAGAAGACGAGTAAGAGTATAATAATGGATAAGACCAGCCACTTTCTTTTATGCAAACGAATCACGCTCCAATTGAAATTGACTTCCTTAAGTTAACCTCAGGGCGTGACTCTTATGCTAATGAATGAATGCTTTATTTTCCCTTCCAGTCGATAATGGACATGGTTTCTTTCAAACAGGTCGATTTGAGAAAATCATCGGCATAGCTTTCAGAACACATCATGGGATGACGGCATTCATAGAAGCGGCCATTTTTAATAAAAGGCTTGTTTTCCTGGGCGTTTTTCCCCCATAAAAACCAGCACAAATCGGGCCTTTGAACAGATATGTAGGTTAAAAGACGCTCCGAGAAGGGCTGCCAAAGCGCACCATGACTTCCCGGACGAGATACCTCAACACTCAGCCAGGTGTTAAGCAGCAGCACCCCCTGTTCCTCCCAGGAGGCAAACAGTCTGTCGGGAGGGAGAATTTGAAAGCTGCCTGCATCCATCTCCATAAGAACCCTGCCGAAGGTCGGAATGCTTTTATAATGGGCTACGGGATGATAGGTGATATAGATCAGGCGAAGCATGTTTTTGAGCGAAACCTGTCTGAAGGGCTGATGCCATGATTTAAGCCCCCCTACCTCAAAGGCCCTGCCGGTGGCAACCCCCTGCTGCGGGTAGGGGTCCTGCCCCAGAAGAACCACCTTGCGGGTATTTAGATCGGTCGTTAAAAAGCGGAGGATGTTTTCCTTCCGGGGATTGATTGCATCCCCTAGCCTTTCCTCTGCTTCCTCCAGATATCGGTTAACCCATGGATCAGCCAGAAAGGCTTCCCAAGAGGCGTGGACATTTATAGGAATCAGTGACATGGAACACCTCTTATGTCTTACAGCAGCTTTTTCAGCTCCTCAATCCTGTCGCGAAGCATGGCGGCACGCTCAAATTCCAGCTCACGGGCTGCCTGCCGCATTTCCTTGGCCATGGACTCGATAAGGGCATTAAGAGAGTTTTTATCCAGAGTCTGGGCGCTGGTATCCCTGCGGTAAGCGGGCTGATCCTCAGCCGCCTTTGTGGCTTCAATGACATTGTGAACAGCCTTCTGAATACTCTTTGGTGTGATGCCGTGCTGTCTGTTGTACTCGGTCTGAATCTGCCGGCGTCTGTTGGTTTCACCGATGGCGTTCTTCATGGCGGCAGTTAAGGAATCGGCATACATGATGACCCTGCCGTTGACATTGCGGGCCGCACGGCCGATAGTTTGAATCAGTGAGGTTTCCGACCTTAAGAAGCCCTCCTTGTCGGCATCCAGAATGGCTACCAGGGACACCTCGGGAATGTCCAGACCCTCACGGAGCAGATTGATGCCCACCAGGACGTCAAACTTGCCCATCCTCAGGTCCCGGATAATCTCCATGCGTTCCATGGTTTCAACATCGGAATGGAGATACTTCACGCGAACCCCCATATCGTCCAGATATTTGGTCAGATCCTCTGCCATGCGCTTGGTCAGCGTGGTGACCAGCGCTCTCTCGCCCTTCGCAGCAACTAGATTGACCTCATGAAGCAGATCGTCGATCTGACCCTTAACAGGCCTGACAATGATCTCAGGATCAATCAGTCCGGTAGGTCGGATGATCTGCTCAACCACCTTGGTGGAGAGCCTGCGCTCATAAACCGCAGGAGTGGCGCTTACATAGATGACCTGATTGGTGCGCTTGGTAAACTCATCAAAGGTCAGCGGCCTGTTGTCGAAGGCTGAGGGCAGTCTGAAGCCGTATTCCACCAAGGCTTCCTTTCTCGAGCGATCACCATTATACATCGCCCCGATTTGCGGAACAGTGACATGGGATTCGTCGATTACCAGCAGAAAGTCCTTGGGGAAGTAATCCATAAGGGTATAGGGCGCACTGCCGGATGCCCGTCCGCTGATATGCCTGGAGTAATTCTCAATGCCCTGGCAGAAGCCGATCTCCCGCATCATTTCAAGATCATAGCGTGTTCTTTGCTCAAGGCGCTGAGCCTCCAGAAGCTTACCATTCTCCTTAAGCTCAAACAGACGCTCTTCAAGCTCTTTTTCTATGCTCAGGATGGCCTTGTCCATCTTTTCCTTCTTTGTGGCAAAGTGAGAGGCCGGGAAAACGGCAATATGTGAGCGCAGGCCCTTCACCTCTCCGGTGAGGACATCGATTTCGGTGATCCGCTCGATTTCATCACCGAAAAACTCCACGCGCAGCGCCGTATTGTTGGATGACGGCGGAAAGATATCCAGCACATCTCCCTTGACACGGAAAGTACCGCGCTTAAAGTCATATTGGCTTCTTGTATATTGAATATCTACAAGCTTCTTGATGATCTCATCCCTGTCCCTGATCATGCCGGGTCTTAAGGACAGCATCAGGTCGGTATAGTCCTCCGGGTCGCCCAAGCCGTAAATACAGGAAACACTGGCCACGATAATGACATCTCTGCGCTCAAAAAGGGCAGCTGTGGCCGAGTGGCGCAGCTTGTCGATCTCATCGTTGATGGATGAATCCTTCTCGATATAGGTATCGGTTGAGGGAATATAGGCCTCAGGCTGGTAATAGTCATAGTAGCTGACGAAGTACTCCACAGCATTATCGGGAAAGAACTCGGTGAATTCGTTGCAGAGCTGGGCTGCCAGGGTCTTGTTATGGGCGATGACCAATGTGGGCTTCTGGACCTGCTCAATCACATTGGCAATGGTATAGGTCTTTCCTGAACCCGTTACACCCAGCAGGGTCTGATGCCTGCTGCCGCTGTTAATCAATCGTACCAGCTCTTCAATAGCCCTTGGTTGGTCTCCGGTAGGCCTGTAATCGGATTTTAGCTTAAACTCAGGCATTGATTCTCCCTCCATACGACAAAAGGCCATACATGCCGTTGCATGTATAGCCCCTTATGGCAATTTTGAAATTATCTCTGCAGGAAAACAAGCAGTATGGTGATGATAATGAAAAGTACTGCAATCCAGCCGGTATACTTGCTTAAGATGGATTCATAGGCACGACCCTTGTTCTTGCCGAAGAAGGTTTCTGCACCACCAGCAATAGATCCGCTGATGCCGGCCTGTCTGCCTGACTGCAGAAGTACAACTGCGATGATAACAAGGCAAATAAGCAAATAGATTATATTTACGATGATTTGGATAGCGCTCATACAATAATCTCTCCTTTGTTCATACAGCGAATACTATTCTAACACAAAGGTTTCGTGAAGGCAAGTACCAATATCGCTTAAGACAGCCTTTTCTCCAGTTCAGCCTTCTCCTTTTCGAAGCCGGGCTTGCCGAGAAGGGCAAACATATTCTTCTTATAAGCTTCAACACCAGGCTGATCGAAGGGATTAACCCCCAGAACATAACCACTGATGCCGCAGGCCTTCTCGAAGAAGTAAACCATATAGCCGAACCAATAAGCCGTCATCTCAGGGATGTTGATCACCAAATTGGGCACACCGCCGTCGTTATGGGCGAGAATGGTGCCCTGCATGGCCATCTTGTTGACGAAGTCCACTTCCTTGCCCGTCAGATAGTTGAGCTTATCCAGATCATCCTCTGTAGCAATCATGTTTACCGATTTCCTGCACTTCTCCACATTCAGTACCGTTTCAAAGATGTTTCTCAAACCGTCCTGAATATACTGGCCCATGGAATGGAGATCGGTAGAGAAATCCACACCTGCGGGGAAAATACCCTTCTGATCCTTACCTTCGCTTTCGCCGAAAAGCTGCTTCCACCATTCGGTCACAAAGTGGAGAGAAGGCTCGTAGTTCACCATGATTTCGGTGGTCTTGCCCTTCCTGTAGAGGCAATTGCGGACAGCGGCGTACTGATAGCAATAATTCTCTTCGAAAGGCTTTTTGCATGCCTCATAGGCATCCTGAGCACCCTTCATCATCTGGGCGATGTCAATGCCTGCGGCAGCAATGGGCAAAAGCCCTACAGCCGTCAGAACCGAGAAGCGGCCGCCAACATCATCAGGAATCACAAAGGTTTCATAACCTTCCGAATCGGCAAGGGTCTTCAGTGCGCCCCTGGCCTTGTCGGTAGTGGCGTAAATGCGCTTTTTGGCTTCCTCCTTGCCGTATTTCTTCTCCATGTAATCCTTCAGGATTCTAAAGGCAATGGCCGGCTCGGTGGTGGTGCCTGACTTGGAGATCACATTCACCGAAACATCCTTGCCCTCAATGAGCTCAAGAAGCTCTGCCATATAGGTGGAGCTGATGTTGTTTCCGGCAAAATAGATTTCAGGACCATTTCTCCTGTCCTTGGGCAGCATGTTGTAGAAGGAATGCTTCAGCGCCTCAATTGCGGCTCTGGCACCCAGATAGGAGCCTCCGATACCCACGACAATGAGCACATCGGAATCGCTTCTGATCTTCTCGGCAGACTTGATGATTCGGTCAAACTCCTGCTTGTCGTACTGATTGGGCAGCTCAACCCAGCCCAAAAAGTCATTCCCGGGCCCAGTCTTTTCATGGAGCATGGTATGTGCATCCATGACCTGTTTCTTAATGATTTGGAGCTCATGCTCTTTCATAAAGCCCAATGCGTTTTTGTAATCCAGTTTGATTGTTGCCATTTGCTTCTATCCTCTCTGTTTCTATAGTTTATAAATCAATTCATGCTACATACGGGGCAATCTTCCTCTAAGAAGGTACTGAAGGTCATCCAGATCCTCGATATCGTCCAAATCCTCTCCCGTGATGTCCTCTATCTTCTTTGTCAGCTCCTTATTGGACTTAACCGACTTAATCAGGTTATTGAGAATCTCGCCGACAACCTCTTCCTGTTCATCATAATCCGATGCAAGCTCCTGAATATCGATGGCGTCCTTTTTATTGATCTTGGTGAAGCTTGCGCCGTTCTTGATATCGCTTGAAAGGGTGATCTTGAGGGTTTCATCATCGACCTCGCCCTCCATCACGCAATCAACTCCTGTCAGCTTATTGAACAGGTTGAACCTGAAGGTCAGTGTCATTTCGAAAGGTTCATCGGGCTCGTAATCCTTTATGTATTCCAGCTCGTATTCAAGTTCCTCAATGGCATCGGCGATGGCGTCTTTAAAGCCTTCCTTGAATTCCTTCTTATCCTCAAAGGTTTCCAGAAGCTCTTCAAGATCATCCTTGTCTATGAAAGCCTCTTTGAACTTCTTGTCCTTGATGATCTGATTGATGGCCTTAATGGCACCTGTACGGATGGATTCTATCAGGGCATCATCTTTCTCGGCCTTCTCCAGAACTGCCAGCGCGAACTTCAGCAAAACCTCCTGATCGAGCTTAACGGTCACCTTACCGAATGACCCTTTCAGCTTGCTGCCCAGGGCTTTTTTGACTGCATCTGCATACTTCCCGGCATCCAGCTTGATATCGATACCGGAAACGGCATTCATGATGATCTTCAGGTCATTAATATAGTCTTCCGAATCAGGCAGGACTTCCTCCAGCTCTGTGTAAAACTTTTTCTTATAAAGCTTCAACGGATCGATATAAAGATATTCATTATTGACACCAGCTGCGATTTTTACAACCGATTTGTTGCTGTAAAGCGCTTCAAGAGAGACTTCTGCAATTAAGTTCTTAATATCTGCTGCGCTCACCATCTTAATCGTTATGTCATTCAGGGTGTCCATATCATCGTCATCACCGGAATAATCTACGCTGATGGTGGATGTTACCGTAGACTTCTCCAGGCTATAAATGCTTTTAATCCCGCTGAGAAGGGCAGCTGCGGGGTTGATCAGGAACAAGACCTTGGAAATAACTAAATAGAGTGCTATAGCTGCCACAGCAAGAATCAGTGCGATTTTGACGACTGATTTCTTCTTTGGTGCAGCACCGGGGGCTGGGTTATTCGTCGGTGCTCCGGGAGCCGGCGCATATACCGGTGTTTCAGGGGCTGGTGTATACATCGGTGCTTCCTGTGCTGGTGCACTCATCGGTATTTCCTGAGCCGGTGCACTCACCGGTGCTGCGGGAAGAACACTTCCACACTTCACACAGAACTTTGCGCTATCATCACTGACGGCATTGCAGTTGGGACATATCTTCATACCAATTCCTCCGCAATCATACTGGTTAAACATGGTTATACTCCTAGCATTGTATCATTAACCGAGGGTTCTTGACAACTTGGAAAGGGTAAAACACCTTTTACACTCTCATGCTTTTCAACTGCGAGAATAGTGTTTTCTGAAGCTACGGGCTGTCATCCCTGATCGGCTTTTGAAGTGGCGCATGAAATGCTCCTCATTATCAAACCCGCATAACTCTGCAATTCTTTTCACAGGAAGCTGGGTTTTTTCAAGATAATACTCAGCCAGCTTTTGACGGGCCTGCAACACATCTTCATAGCAGCTGACACCGAACGCCTTCCTGTACAGGCTCTGAAAATAGGACACGCTGAGTGAAAGCTCCTTTGCGAGCGACTCCACGGTATATCTGGTGCTTGGGGAGGTATATATCCTCGCGCGCAGGTTCCTTAACGGTACGCTGTATTCAGAATCATCTGCCTCTGCAGAGGTGTCGAAAAGCTTCAACAGAAGCAAACGCAGCAAAAGTTCACAGGAAGCCTGAGCACTGTCTGTCCTGCGCATCCATTCCGAGCTGAGCAGAGACATGATATTTTCAACCTCATAGATGGAGGGTATCTCCAGAGGTATATCAAACTTAATGCTATTCATGCTGAAAAAGGGATCGTTCTCGTCACATTCAAAATGGATGAAATGATCAGTATAGTTTTTGTCCTCATATGCACCATATTTCTGTGGTGTATCCTTTGCAAAGAGGACAGCAGAATTCTTCCTGAGCACATGCTCCTGCCCGTCAAGATATAGCACGGCATCTGTTTTAAAGATCAGCAGCAGCTCGTCTCCCGAACCTGAAGGCCTATGTATAAAGAATCTCTGGCCTTGAACACAGTTCATGGCCATGGAATGGATAAGCACCCCTATCACCTCAGCAAATAGAAAAGTAGAATGTATCAGTTTTTGAGTAGCATATATCATTGAGGCAGAAATATCAATATGCTACCCTAATCATGCAATAAGCTTGGGGCGGAAAAAGCTTCACCGCAAAAGGGAGGAAGACGATATGAAAGGTACTCTGAGGATTAAACCGGATCATCGGCTGTTCAAGATCAACCGCGAAATATATGGCCATTTTTCGGAACACCTGGGCCGCGGCATATATGGCGGCATCTATGTAGGAAAAAACTCTGAGATTCCCAATGAAGATGGAATCAGAAAGGATGTACTCGAGGCTCTCCGCGATATCCGGGTGCCCGTCATTCGCTGGCCAGGCGGCTGCTTTGCTGATGAGTATCACTGGAAGGACGGCATAGGCCCGCAGGAACAGCGTAAGCGTATGGTCAACACAAACTGGGGTGGCGTAGTGGAGGATAATTCCTTCGGTACCCATGAGTTTCTCGATCTGTGTGAGAAATTAGGCTTCTGAAGGGAAAGGCAGATGATATGAATACCTTTGAATGTCCCGATCATGTGAAGGCGGCAGAATATACAGCTTTCAAGAAGGCTGAGGATGGTTACGCGCTGTCTGTGCCCCCCTGCAGCCTCATAAGTCTGACCATAGCCGAATAGACAGACCGATGTTATGGCAGAGCTATTACATTCAACCGCAGCCTTGAGCTTTTCCTTAATGCTATCATAAATACTGCCAATACCTATTAAGTAAAGCATATGTCCGGTCATCAGGCCTCTTCTCGCCTTGAGCCGGACATTTTATACCTGTAAATGGGTTTATGCCTATTAAAAAATGCGCCTTTTGCAAAGCGCATTGCTGATCAACTGTGAGATTAGTGCTCAGATCTTGATATCTATATGTGCGCCCTTATGGGGCTCAACAGACTGGGCTATCATTTGAAGCATAGCCTCGGAGTCTGTTTGTGCGGTATCCATGGCTTTCTTAAGAACAGCCAGGCCTGCCTGCTGACGGACCGAACTCTGATGCATGACAGTTGATAATGCGGCAATATCCATAGGCCCCAGCTCCTTTTTGAGTAGAGTGCTTAACACTTTACTTATTACCACCGTTTTTGACAGCCGACACAAAAGAATAAAAGAAATCGCAAAAAGCGTACTCGAAGCTGTGTAAGCTTCATGATGTTCAGGTTAACGAAATATCTAAAAGAGCTATAGTTAAGCGAAGAGCTATAGTTAAGCGGCGTGCCTGCCTGCAATTTAAAGCTTCGCTGTGATTGCGCAGCGAGCGCGACTTGAATCCTTGGACGGATTCAGGAGCACTAAATTGCTGCAGGCTACAGCCGCTTTGATTGGACGGAGATAATAATGGCCTGATGCCGCATCCTGCCGATGCTGCATCAGGCCTATAGCTGCTTTATGATTTATCAGCCTAAGGGATGAACCTTATCCTCATAATTCACCAAGTCGGCATCGATCTTGTATTTCTGAGCCTTCCGGTACTCAAAGTACTTGGGAGCCACCTGAGGATACATGGCATAGGTGAGCACATCCTCTTCCTGCTCAAGATACTCGCCCATCTCAGCTCTGATCTTGTCAAGCTCATTGGGGATGAGGTCTGCGGGTCTGCAGGTAATTCTCTCGTCATCACCGATAATCTTCTTCACGATTTCATCGGAGATAGGCGCAGGAGTTCTGCCATACTCGCCCTTCACGATGCCCTTGGTCTCCTTGGGAACCATTTTATAGCGCTCGCCCGAAATAACGTTCATAACAGCCTGTGTGCCCACAATCTGGCTGGTAGGCGTTACAAGCGGCGGATAACCCAAATCCTCTCTCACCTTGGGAACTTCCTTGAGAACATCCAGGTACTTATCCTCCTTGCCTGCCTGCTTGAGCTGGGAGACAAGATTGGACAGCATTCCGCCCGGCACCTGATAAATCAGGGCGTTGACATCAACGGTCATAACCTTGGTGTTGAGAAGCCCGTTTGACAGGTACTTGTCACGGAGCTTAGAGAAATATGCGGCAATCTCATTGAGAAGATTGAGATCATAGCCGGTATCATAAGGTGTTCCCTGAAGGGTTGCAACCAGGGGCTCGGTGGGTGGCTGGCTTGTGCCTAAAGCCATAGGTGAAATGGCGCAGTCCACTACATCCACGCCGGCCTCAATGGCCTTCAGATAGGTCATGGAGCCTACACCGCTGGTGTAGTGGGTGTGCAGCTGAATGGGCACCTTTACATTATCTTTGAGGGCCTTCACCAGCTCATAGGCCTGATAGGGGGTCAAAAGACCAGCCATGTCCTTGATGCAGATGGAGTCAGCACCCATATCCTCTAAGGTCTTGGCGTCTCTGACAAACTGCTCCAGGCTGTGGAAGGGGCTTATGGTATAGGAGAAGGCTCCCTGAGCGTGGCCGCCTTCCTTCTTGCAGGCCTTGATGGCTCTCTCTATGTTTCTGAAGTCATTTAATGCATCGAAGATACGGATGATGTCGATACCATTGGCGACCGACTTCTGCACAAAGTAGTCCACAACATCATCGGCATAATGCTTATAGCCCAGAAGATTCTGCCCTCTGAGCAGCATCTGGAGCTTGGACTTTGTCCTTGCTCTGATTTTTCTGAGTCTTTCCCAGGGATCCTCGTTAAGGAATCTGAGGCAGGAATCAAAGGTTGCGCCACCCCAGCATTCAATAGAGTGATATCCAACCTGGTCTATTTTTTCAACGATGGGAAGCATCTCCTCTGTCGACATTCGCGTGGCGATCAGAGACTGGTGGGCATCCCGCAATACGGTTTCGGTAATTTTTACTCCCATAGCCTTTTAAGCCTCCTGTTCTTTCAATAATTAGCGTTGCTGCGTATCAATCTGTCAGTTGAGGGTCATGATCAGATCGCCGCTGTTCACCTGCTGGCCCTTGGTGACATTAATCGATGCAACCGTGGCATCCTGAGGCGCGAGGAGCTCGTTCTCCATCTTCATGGCTTCCAATATGGCAATGACTGTGCCCTTCTTAACGCTGTCGCCGACTGAAACCTTGATATCAATGATGGATCCGGGCATGGGAGATGTTATTTTAATAGCCCCGGCGGTCCCGGAGGGTGCTGCCGGCTTGGGTGCGGCAGGTGCCTGAGTGGGCGCTGCTTCCGCAACTGCAGGTCTGGCGGCAGGAACGGCCTGACTGATTGATGCGCCTCCGCCTACTTCTTCAACCTCTACTTCATAGCTGTTGCCATTTACATTTACAACGAACTTTCTCATTTCTTCAATCCTCCATCAACAATCTTTGTTCGCCCATTCAGGCATTTCCTCTATGCTCATTAAAGGGGTATGTTTCCATGCTTTTTAGCCGGTCTGGTTTCGCGCTTGCTTCCCAGCATATCCAGTGCGCTGGCAATGCGCTGCCTTGTGGTGGCGGGTTCAATGACATCATCCACATAGCCCCTGGCGGCTGCGATATAGGGGTTGGAGAATTTATCCCTGTACTCCTGTATCTTTTCCTGTCTGAAGGCAATGGGATCGGCTGCCTCTCCGATTTCCTTTTTGAAGATGATGTTGGCTGCACCGTCGGGTCCCATCACAGCGATTTCGGCTGTCGGCCATGCGAGCACCATATCGGCACCGAGATGCTTGCTGTTCATGGCAATATAGGCGCCGCCATAAGCCTTCCTGACGATAACATTGATCTTGGGAACGGTGGCTTCGGAGAAGGCATAGAGCAGCTTTGCACCATGACGGATGATACCGTTGTGCTCCTGCTTGACGCCGGGAAGATACCCGGGTACATCGGTAAAGGTGATCAGCGGGATATTAAAGGCATCGCAGAAGCGGATAAAGCGGGCAGCCTTGTCGGATGCATCCACATCCAAAGCACCGGCACTTACTCTGGGCTGATTGGCCACGATACCGACGGCCTTTCCGCCGATACGGGCAAATCCAACGATGATATTCTTCGCGAAGCCTGCGTGAACCTCAAGAAAATCGCCATCGTCGACAACCCTGGAAATCACGCCCATCATATCATAGGGCTTGTTGGGATCATCGGGAATAATGGCATTGAGCTCTTCATCCAGACGATTCACATCATCACTGGAGAGGATGATCTCCGGATCGCCCAGATTGTTTTCGGGAAGATAGGAAAGGAGCTTTTTGATCTCGGCGAAGCAGGTCTCTTCATCGGGGCTCTCGAAATGAGCCACGCCGCTGGTGGTGCTGTGGGCCTTTGCGCCGCCCAGGGTATCGAAGGTGACATCCTCGCCGGTAACGGCCTTGATAACCGACGGACCTGTGATAAACATATGGCTGGTCTTGTCCACCATAAAGACGAAGTCGGTAATGGCGGGTGAATAAACCGCACCGCCTGCACAGGGACCCATGATAACCGAGATTTGTGGAATAACGCCCGATGCCAGGGTGTTTCTCAGGAAGATGTCTCCGAAACCGCCCAGGGCATCGATGCCCTCTTCAATTCTAGCACCGCCCGAGTCGTTTATGCTGATAAAGGGAGCACCCATCTTCATGGCCATATCCATGACCTTGGTAATCTTCTTAGCATGCATCTCGCCCAGCGAACCACCGATGATGGTAAAGTCCTGGGACGAAACAAATACCAGACGTCCGTCCACTGTTCCGTAGCCGGTGACCACGCCGTCTCCGGGAACCTTCTTTTTCTGCATGCTGAAATCTATACCACGTGTTTCTACAAAGGCATCCACTTCCACAAAACTTCCTTCGTCCAGCAGAAGACTGAGCCTTTCACGAGCAGTCTTCTTGCCTGACTCGTGTTGTTTGGCCACTTTACTTTCTCCGCCGCCCTGTTTCAGTTGTTCCTTCCGCTGGCGAAGATCATTGACTTTGTCAAATGTTGCCATCTCTTTCACCTCATAGAATGTTAATATCAATCTAAAAACCAATTGTGAAAAGTTTAACCGTTTAATTATAACTTGGTAATAATTATTATATAGTAGTTTACCCGACAATGCAACAGTTAATGAAACAAGCGGGTTAGCGGCAATTCTCCATTAAAAGGAATGGAAGATGCCGGGATGCTACAGGTTATTCTCAATGCAGATCAGGATGGGCGGACAGTTGATCTGATTGATAAACTCGGTCTTCATGACGGTATATCGCCTGCAGTCCAACTGATTAAAGTAATCCAGCAGCGCATCCCGCTCCTCAAAGCCTGAATCGCCGCCGTGGTAGATCACCACGATGACCATGCCGTCAGGAGATATCAGGGAAAGGGATTTCTCAATGGCCGCAATGGTGGTGGGGGCCCGGGTTCCGATGCTGTGATCTCCGTTGGGAAGATATCCGAGGTTATAGATCACCAGCTTGACAGGCCCTTCTACATAACGATCCATGTGCTCATGTCCATCCAGGATCAGCCGGCACCTATCAAGAACACCGGCCTTCTCAAGCCTTTCCCTGGTTCTCTCCAAGGCCACGCTTTGGATATCAAAGGCGAAAACCCTGCCCTCAGGCCCGACCAACTCGGCTAAAAACAAGGTATCGTTGCCGTTGCCCATGGTGGCATCGATCACCCTGTCGCCTTCCCTCACAAGCATTCGCACATAATCATGGGCCTGTAAAAGTGCTTTTTTCAGATGCGCCATAGAATCCCCCCTCAGGCTGCGCGCTTAAAAACCTGCTAAGCCATATTATATCATTCCTAAGATGCATGGGTTATATTTTTTACATGAACTTAACAGCTTTTTCGCAAAAGCCGCATGAAATGATGGTAAACCTAAGAAAAACCTTCTTATCTATTTGATGCTTCTTCGCATCCTATAAATAAGAAGGTTTTGGTCTTAATGTGTCAGCTTTTATGATTCTCTATCCTCAACGGCCTTTTCAGGGCTGGATAAGTGAATGCATACCCGACTAAAACCTATTGACCTGCCCCATTAGCTGGTTTTCTCGGTCAATCTCAGGGTATCGGCCACCATGGCGATGAACTCCGAGTTGGTGGGCTTGCCCTTCCGTGTATTGATGGTATAGCCGAAAAGGTCGTTTATGGTGTCCACCCGTCCTCTGTTCCATGCTACCTCAATGGCATGGCGGATAGCCCGTTCAACCCTGCTGGGAGTGGTTTTGTAGCTCTTGGCAAGCTCGGGGTAAAGCCTCTTGGTGACAGCACTGATGATCTCACGATCCTTGACCGCCATCATGATGGCATCCCGCATATACTGATAACCCTTGATATGGGCCGGAACGCCCACATCCCGCATGATCTGTGTGATCTTGGTCTGAACATTGTCACCGCTGCCGCTGGTTACCGCCGACTTAAGGCTTGGCACCGGTGCGCTCTCCATACGCAAGACAGCAGGACTGTGGCTTCTGACAAGCTCTTTGATCCGTTCCACCAGGACGCCCAGATCGAATGGCTTGACGATATAGTAGATAGCACCCAGAGATAATGCCTGCTGTGTGATCGTATCCTGTCCCACAGCTGAAAGAACAATAAATAAGGGCTTTTCAGTGGGACTGACATTTTTGTACCGGGTCAGCACACCCAACCCGTCAAGTCTCGGCATAATGATATCAAGTACGACAATATCCGGCTTTGTCTTTTCGATCATGTCAATTGCATCTTCACCGTTCTCTACTCTGGCTGTAACCTCGATATCAGCCTGACTTTCCAGGAACTCGCAGATGATCATCCCGAAAGCCACATTATCATCAGCAACCAGAACACGAATCTTATTACTCACACTGACTACCTCCTTGTTTTATCTGTGTTCATTATATGGTTACATTCCACATTTTTCAAGTATAGCTTTTATATTACCTGAATAGAAAAATGTAAACAGGCTGTTTTAAGAGGTTTTCGCAATATATTACACTACAAGGGAAATATGGCGAATAATGTCCGAGCATAGAAAAGGGACTGTTTCCTGCCAGTGTCAAGATCCAATCCCTGTTGCATTCAATATGCTCTGCTTGTCGGGTTATGCCCTTTGATATGCATACAAATCTGAATACTCATCTTAACGTACCTTGATATCGACATTGCTGGTTCCGCTGTTGATTTCCAACACAACACGCGTTTTTGCATCTTCATAGCCTTCGGAATAATAATCTCTGTCGTCCTTGTTCATTTTGATCCCGCTTGCGTGCACTTTTTTCACAGCCGAACTGGTTCGAACACTGACACCTGTTCCCTTGGGAACCGACAGGCTGATATCCACCGATATACCATTGACAACGATTCTGGATTCCTCCTGGCGATTGCCTGCAATAATTCTCAGGTCGCAGGTACCTGTGTTGATTTCACAGCTTTTCAGGATCACATCCGAATAGTCCAGCAGGCCTTCGGCAGTCGAGGTATTCAGCTCAACTTCCCATGGAACAGCGTTGCTAAGGGTAATTGAGAGATGTTTGCCGATTTGCTTTCCAAAGATTTTGCTATTCTGAGAAATCCGGATTGCCGAGCCGTCTTCCTCTGATGCAGTGGCTTGGAGGTCACCGATGTTGGATTCAATATTGGCAAGCAAGGAGCTGGTGGAGCCCAATCTGAAGTCCGGCGACCCGAGGTTAACCTCAAGGCTGGCGCTACTGATTTCGTTTGTCATGTCAAAGGTATAGGTTTTGGTTTCCATGGCATCATTCTGATAACCCAGGTATACGCCATACCCCCCGATAATGAGAATGACTGCCGACCACACTGCAGTCCTTATGCCATGGGCTTCCTTTGAAATAAATAAGGTAGCGCCCAAAGCGATGATAATTAAGGGATACAGGCTGCTCAATGCGCTTCGTATGTCGATGCGAACCATATCGGATGAGCTAAGGATCCAAAAAAGTCCGATGATGATCAGCACAATACCCCACAATGATTTAGATTTTTTCATTCTATAGCTACCGCCTTTCGATGGTTTATTCCCGTTTTCGGATAATCAAATAGAGTCCGCCAAGAATAAGGATACCCGCAAAAATGTACTTGAAATCAATCCAGCTGAAAAGCATCCTGGCAAACAGGAATATGCCCAAAGCGATGAGGGCCACACCCAGAAGCATGCGCGAATCACTGGGACGGCTATGGTTGGATTTTTGCTCATCATAACTGTAATCCGTGGTATAGGGATTACGATAAGCCTGTGTATCGTTTGGCACGATTATGACAAATAAGAAGTACAGCAGGAGCCCCGGGAATAATCCGGTGACAATGATGCCCACCAGCGTAAGAAGCCTGACCAGAGCAACTTCCACGCCAATATAGTCTGCGAGTCCGGAACAGACACCGCCAAAAACCTTATCATAAGACCTTCGGACAAATCTTCTTTCCACAAAAATCACCTCGTTTCATTCTATTGTTTCTAAAGACTGCCTTATGCATCAAATCTACGGGAAGCAGTGCTTCCATCAAGCATAGAATGAGGCTTGTGCAGTGTATTTACGTCTTCAGTAGAATGTACGAAAGGTGTGAGTTAATTGTCTGATGAGAGTTGGATTAATACCCCATATCCATGATACGCGCCGATATTTCGGCAAAAACAGGTGCTGCGCTGATAGCACCGCTTCGCCCATCCTCGATAAAAACACACATGGCATATCGGGGCACATCGATGGGAAAATACCCTGCAAACCAGGCATGCAGGATCTCACGATCGTCCTTGACCCAGCCGGTTTCTGCACTTCCGGTTTTGCCGGCGCTGCCTCCATAACCTTGGATGCTCGCCCGCCCGCCAGTACCGTTTTCCACCGTCATGAGCATCATGCCCTGAAGGCTTGTGGCGGTCTCCTTGGAGATGACTCTCTCCCATGAGGGCTCATTGATGTTCCGGATGCGTTCACCTCTGTCGTTGACAATGCAGTCTACCAGGTTCAAACGGTTCAAAATCCCTCCATTGGCGATCACTGCCGTCATATTGGCCGCCTGTATGGGTGAAACCAGAAGGTCTCCCTGGCCAATGGCAATGTTTCCGATCTCGGCGGCAGACGGGTAATCCGAGCCATTAGGCAGAAGCCCTGTAGGCTCGTCCACCCCCTGACGATATAGGCCTGTTTTCCGACCAATCCCAAGCTTCTCTGCCATATTGAGGATCTCGTCCTTGCCCACCTCCTGGCCCAGGTTGATGAAGTAGGCGTTACAGGATTCTGAAAAGCCCTGGGCCATGTTCAGCGTCCCGTGGCCCCCGCTGTTGTAGGTCCAGCATTTCATTTTAAGACCGCCGAACTCAACGTATCCCGGGCAGTCGAAGGTTAGCGTGGGCAATATGCCCTTTTCCAATGCTGCAGCGGCTGTTACGATCTTAAAGATGGAGCCCGGGGTATACTCCCCCAAGGCCCTATTGAACAAGGGCTGGTCTTCATCGTTGAGATACCGGTTGATAGTAGCAGGGTTAAAGCCGGGCCTGGATGCAATGGCAAGGATATCACCGTTGAGGATATCCACAATGACCACCGCACCCTTCTCCACCATCCTGTCCATGGTATCCTCCACAATGGTCTGCATATGATAGTCCAGCGTGGTTTTAATGTTCAGGCGCTCCACCCCAAGGGTATTCCAGATGCGATAGCCATAGTTGAGCATCACGCTGTCGCTTGCGTCAGCCAAAACCCCGGCATAGACGCCGCCGCCTCTGGACAGCGTTCCCTGGTAGGACTTCTCTAAGCCCGATAGGCCTTCATCACCCTTTTCATTCACATAGCCGAGAATATGCGGTGCCAGGGTCTGGCTGTCGTTTCTGACCCAGACATCCACAACCCCCAGGCCCTCAAGGTCTGCATCGGCAATGGCCTTGGCCTGGCCCTTCGAGATGGCCGCCGTATAAGGCAGTCGGCTCTTTGAAAGGTTGGCCCTTAATACGTCCTGTGAGACATTCAAAATATCGGAAACAAGTCTGAGGCCCGGCGCGCTGCTCAAAAGGCTGTCGGGCTGAATCACCAGAATGGGCTGAACCCCTCTGTTGGTGAGCTTTATGCCGTTTCTGTCAAGGATGTCGCCCCGTTCGGAGTAGATCTCTACGTTCCTGAAACGCTGGAGTGCAGCGGCAACGGTGTAGTCCTCACCGCTCACCGACTGAATGGAATAGACGCGCACGGCCAACAGGAAGAGCAAGAAAACCAGCAAAAATCGAATTTTCTTAAAACGGGACAGCATGGCAACACCTCAACTTGGAATTCTGCATTAGTTGAGTGTACCCATATGCCCGTGATTTTATAATTGAGGGGATTTATTTCGTGAGCACATGCCAATAGGCGGCAGCCCGGTTAATGTCCTCCAGCACCTGTTTTTTCAGTGCTTCGGTGGATTCATAGCGCTTCTCGCCCCTAAGCTTCTCGAAGAAGCAAACCTCGATCTGCGTGCCATACAGATCGTCCGCATAATTAAGAATATGGGTTTCAATACTGAAGCTTCCTCCCTGACCTCTCACCGTGGGGGCATTCCCGATATTGGTCACACTGTTCATCCACTGCCCGTTGATGCGGGTTTTGGTGATATAGACGCCGTTGGCCGGAAGCACCATTTCGGGATCAGCGATGATATTGGCAGTAGGAAATCCGAGGGTACGGCCTATCCTGCGGCCGCCCACCACCGTACCGTTGAGGGAGAAATGCCTGCCGAGAAGCTGAAAAACCTTGTCCATTCGCCCCTTCCGGATGTTCTCCCTGATGAGGGTGCTGCTGACAATCTCGGCATTGACCCGTACAGGCGGAACCACGATGACCTTGAAGCCGTATTCCTGACCCAGATACTCCAAAAGCTCGGTATCGCCCCTGCCCATATAGCCGAACCGGTAATTGAAGCCCACAACCGCAATGCGGACATTCAGCTTGCCAATGAGAATATTCCGTACAAAATCCTCAGGCGAGAGCCTGGAGAACTCCTCATCGAACTCCTGATAGCACAGAAAGTCGATGTCCATGTTCTCTAAAAGGGCTGTTTTTTGATCGTTATTGGTAATCAGCGGGTTATATAGATTTTTCCTGAGAATGTTTTCAGGATGCTTCATAAAGGTATAGACAACCGTTGAAATGCCATTGAGCCTGCATTCACTGATCATTGTTCTGATCAGAGCCATATGGCCGATATGAAGGCCGTCAAAATTGCCCAGCGCCACACCGGTAGGGCTGTTTAGCCTGAAATCCTTGAGATTGGTGATAACCTGCACAATGAAGACCCCCTTCTAAACCGCAAGCCATTTATGGCTTTTTACATATACACGGCCCTCTTCCACCGTTACCTGCCCTATGGCCAGGAATTGCCCTGCTGCGCCATACAGCCTGGTGAGCCCTTCGGGCTGACTTGTAGGAAGGGCTATTCTCATGCCATTTCTGAGCTTCATACCCTGCGCCTCGTCCAAATATAGGGACGGAAAGCCTTCCAGTGCCCTATCCATTTCCATAATCACCTTATGCAGCGTACCTGCCTGCTGGTGACTGGCCAGCTGTTCGAGGGTTATGGCATCCTCCAGCGTAAAAGGACCTGATCGTGTTCGCACCAGTGATGTCATATGCCCACCGCAGCCCAGCCTTTTGCCCATATCGGCACAGAGGGTGCGAATGTAGGTGCCCTTTGAGCAATCCACCTCAAAGCTGACGCGCACATCAATCCCCTGCCTTATGACCTGAATATCCCTAATATCGGAAATGGTGATCAGACGCGCTTCACGCTCAATCTCTAGGCCCTTTCTGGCAAGCTCGTAAAGCCTTTTGCCCCCCACGCGGATGGCTGAATACATGGGCGGCACCTGCATGATGGGGCCGATGAAGGATCTGACGGCACCCACAATGGCTTCATCGTCGGCGGTCACATCAGAAGTGCCAGTGATATTGCCCGAGGCATCCTGGGTGTCGGTATCAACCCCAAGCCGCAGCACAGTCCGGTAGCTTTTATCCTTATCCATCAAATACTCGATGACCTTCGTGGCCTTCCCCAGGCATACCGGAAGAACACCTGTGGCATCGGGATCCAGCGTGCCGGCATGGCCGATCTTCTTCATAGACAGTATTCGCCTCATTTTAGCGATCACATCAAAAGAGGTCATACCCTCAGCTTTATGAATATTGACTATACCATCCATCAAACCGCTCCCGGAATATGCTTGGTGATCTCGTCAATCACGGCCTTTGTGACAGACTCAACATCACCTGTCATGGAAAAGCCTGCGGCTCTCTGATGCCCGCCGCCGCCGAATTTCTCGGCAATCCGGGCCACATCCACATGATTATTGGATCTCAGGCTTCCTTTAAAGCTGCCCGGCATGTCCTCCCGGATGAAGAGGGATACCTCGACGCCCTCCAGATTTCTGCCGATATTCACAAGCCCTTCAAAGTCGTCTGTCCTGGCGTTAAAGAGGGTAATGTCGTCATAGCTTAATCCCGATACGGCCAAAAGGCCGTTGCATAAAAGGCGAAGAGAGTTCATGGTTTGCTTCATGAGATAAAGCTTTGCATGGGAAATCTGATCGAAAACCTTCCTGATCACAAGGGGAAAGTCAATCCCCTGGCGCATCAGATCGGCTGTTATCTCCAATGTTCTGGGTGTGGTATTAGAGTAACGCATGCCCCCCGTATCGGTGATGATGGCTGTATACAGTGCAGTAGCGATATCTCTTGTGAGGGATACGCCCAGGTAGTTCAGCAGCAGATCATAGATGATCTCACCTGTAGCCGAGGCCGTCGTGTTCACATAGGAATAGTCGGCTTCCACCCTATTGGTGGCGTGATGGTCGATGCTGAGCTTCACCTCGGCCTGCCGGTAATACTTAAGTCTGGAATTCAGGCGGTTGATATCGCCGTTGTCCATATTCACGGCTACCTCATAAACCTCCCGTGAGGGATGGTTCACCAGGTCCAGCCCGGGGAGAAAAGCAAGGGTGTTGGGTATTTCCTCCTCGGTGAGGATATCCACCGATTTGCCCAGGGATTTCAATGCGACTCCCAGAGCCAGCGACGCACCCAGAGCGTCCCCGTCTATGTTCACATGGGGCAGAATAACAATATGATCACGGTTCTTCAAATGCTCTTCAATGGCTTGAAGCGTTTGATCCTGCATAGATTTCTTCCTTCACTTCTGGTTTTGCTCATCAGGTGTCCCGGGCTTTGTCTGGGACTGTGCCATGGTTTCTTCAATCAGCTTGCTCAAATGCATTCCCTTTTCAATGGAGTCATCCAGCTTGAAGCTGAACTCAGGTGTATAACGCAGTTGGATTCTCTGTCCGATTTCATGGCGGATAAAGCCAGAGGCGTGCTCAAGGGCAGCCAGTGCGCCCTGCTTGCTGGCCTCGTCTCCAAAGACACTGACATAGACCTTGGCATAGCGCAGATCCTTGGTCACGCGAACTGCTGTGATGGAAACAAACTGCGGAAGCCGGGGATCCTTGATTTCATCCCGGATGAGATTGCTCAGCTCTTTCTTTATTTCCTCGGAGATTCTGTCGATTCTGTCCATCTTTAATCTACCTCTTCATATGATCTGATTTTTCTTAGCTTGCCCATAGTTACCGTGCTCATGTAACCGTAGCATCATATAACGGTGTGTATGATAAGCCCACTGCTGCCGGTTATAATAAGAACCCCACCCGCCACGCAATCATAGATTGTTGGCGGGGCCCGGGAGCCTTGTTATTTCATAATACGGTAAATCCACCGCGCCCTATCACGACCACGGTGGATTTGTTATATCTCCTTTAATTACAGGACATCTTACTGGCGAGCCACTTCCTCCATATGGTAGGCTTCCACGACGTCACCTTCCTTGATGTCATTAAAGCGCTCGATCATGATACCGCACTCATATCCTGCGGCCACTTCCTTCACGTCATCCTTGAACCGCTTCAGAGAAGCAAGCTTGCCTTCCAGAATAACGATGCCGTTGCGCACCAGACGGATATCCGAATTCCTTGAAATTTTTCCGTCGGTAACATAAGAGCCGCCTATGGTGCCCATGCTTGATACCTTGAACAGTTGACGGATCTCGGCATGACCGTCCACAACCTCCTTGAAGGTGGGCTTCAGCATACCCTTCATGGCCTTCTCGATATCCTCCAGGGCATCATAGATAATGCGATACATTCTCAGATCAACGCCTGCATTCTGAGCCATTTCAAGGACATTAACGGCAGGTCTGACATTAAAGCCGATGATGATGGCATTGGATACCTCAGCCAGCCTTACGTCTGCTTCGATGATGGCACCGACGCCGCCATGAATCACCTTGACCTTGACCTCGTCATTGGAGAGCTTCTCCATAGACTGCTTGATGGCTTCCACAGATCCCTGGACGTCGGCCTTGATGATCAGGTTCAGATCCTTGACATGGCCTTCCTTGATCTGGCTGAACAGATCCTCCAGAGAAACCTTGGTGCGGCTGATGCTCTTTTCGTGGCTTTCCTGTTTTCTCTTTTCAGCCAGGCCCTTAGCCACCTTTTCATCGGTTACCACATAGAAGAGGTCGCCTGCCTCGGGAACGTCGGAAAGACCGGTGATCTCCACAGGCACCGATGGACCTGCTTCCTTGATCTTTCTGCCCTTGTCATTTACCATGGCGCGGACACGGCCGAAGGTGGAGCCCGAAAGGATGGCATCCCCTACACGGAGGGTACCCCTCTGTACCAAAAGGGTTGCCACAGGGCCCTTGTTCTTATCCAACTGAGCCTCGATAATGGTTCCCTTGGCCTGCCTCTTGGGATTAGCCTTGAGCTCGAGAATATCGGCGGTGAGAAGAACCATCTCCAAAAGCTGGTCAATGTTTTCTCTCTTTTTAGCCGATACAGGCACTGCAATAACATCGCCGCCCCATTCCTCAATGAGAAGGCCATGCTCGGTGAGCTCCTGCTTCAATCTGTCGGGGTTGGCGTTGGGTTTGTCTATCTTGTTGATGGCGACGATGATGGAAACGCCTGCCGCCTTGGCGTGGTTAATGGCTTCAATGGTCTGAGGCATGACGCCGTCATCGGCAGCCACCACCAGGATAGCGATATCGGTTACCTGAGCACCTCTTGCACGCATAGCCGTGAAGGCCTCATGGCCCGGGGTATCCAGGAAGGTGATGTCGCGCCCGTGAAGGTTGACGGTATAGGCACCGATATGCTGGGTGATGCCGCCGGCTTCATGCTCGGCGATATTGGCGCTTCGGATGGCATCCAGAAGCGAGGTCTTTCCGTGGTCGACATGGCCCATAACCACAACAACCGGAGGACGGGGCTCCAGATCGGCTTCATCATCCTCGGTATCATCGAAGAGGATGTCCTCTGCGCTGACTACCACAGCCTTGTGAACCTTGACATTGTACTCGTCACCCAAAATGGCGGCTGTATCGAAATCCAGCACCTGATTCTGGGTTGCGGCGATACCCATGACGAAAAGCTTCTTGATGACGTCTGCCACAGTCTTCTTCAGGGCCTCGGCAAGCTCCTTGACGGTGATGGATTCGGGTATGGTGATATCGGTGAGGACAGCCTTGGGCGGAATGTACTTTTCCTTTTCAACCTTGCCCTTCTTCAGCTTTCTCTCGGCCCTCTTGACATTGATGGCCTCCTCGGCATCATCATAGAAAACATCAATGACAAAGTCATCGGACATCATATCCGACACGCTGGCCTTGTGTCCTACGATATCGATCTTCTTCTTGAATCTGCCGCTCTTATCCTGTGCCGCAGGTGTTGCGCGGACTGCTTCCTTCTTCTGTTCCTTCTTTTCCTCCCGCTGCTTTTCAACGACGGTGAATTCGCGCCTTTCACCACGGGTAAATACCTTTTCCTCAGTAGCGCCTGCGGGGGCTGCTACCTTAGGGATAACCAACTGGCGATCCCTTCCGCCGGGGCCTCTGTCGCCGCCGCGTCTGTCGCCATAACGGTTGTCACCGTCACGATTGCCTCTGAAGGGCGGTCTGTCGCCCTGAGGAGGTCTGTCACCATAAGGACGGCCTTCTCCGGGCTTCCAGTCGCCTCTGGGCTGTCCACCCTCTCTGGGCTTCCATTCACCTCTGGGCTGCCCATCGCCTCTGCGCTGGAAGTCGCCCTGAGGACGGTTTTGATAATCACCCTGCGGGCGCCTCTGGAAGTCGCCCTGGGGACGGTTTTGATAATCACCCTGAGGACGTCTCTGGAAATCGCCCTGGGGACGGTTCTGGTAGTCACCCCCGGGACGTCTCTGGAAATCGCCCTGGGGACGGTTCTGGTAGTCGCCCTGAGGACGCCTCTGGAAATCACCCTGAGGACGGTTCTGATAGTCACCCTGAGGACGTCTCTGGAAATCGCCCTGGGGACGTCTGTCACTGCCGTCAAACCTAGGCCTTTCCTGTCGATTGTCCTGATCCTGGGGACGATCACTGCGATTGCCGGACATCCTGTCACCCTGGGCTGCTGATGCGGGCTTGTCGCTTCTCTGGGCCTTGTGGGTATTCTCCTGCGCGACAGGCTTGCTCTCAGGCTTTATGGTCTCCTGGCTGACTTCAGCCTGTGCTGTTTCAGCAGTATTTTCGAGACGGATATCGGTTGCCCTTGCTGTCTGTCCCTTGTCGGATTGATCCGAAACGGCTGCAGTATCTTCTGCTGCCGGCTTTGAATGCGGTTTTACCTGCGTAATGATGTCTTCCTTTTGCATAGTCTCCTGCTTTATCACTTCTGTGTGATCTGGTTGATTTTCAGTTTTTTCGCTAATATGTGATACCTTTTTGATGCTCAGGATATCATCCACCGGCTTTTTTACCTTATCGGACAATTGAATGCTCTCAATGATATCCGGCTTTTCTGTCTCCTTATCCTCGGCGGGACGATTGTCATCATCCCTGGAGCGCTTTTTAATGCCGGCAATAATGTTATTGTCCCTGCCTCTGGTAAAGCCTGCCATCAAGCCGTCATTGGAATCCGACGATCTGATATAGCCCTTCCTGTCATTCTTCTTTTTGTCCTTATGCTCTTCATGAATGGTTTCATCACGAAAAACAACCTCGGTTTTTCTAATGATACGGGGAGCATTTTTCTTCACAACACTTTCCGCATGATCAGATCTTCCATCGGATTCGCTCTGCGCTGATGAGGAAGCCTTATTATCACGATTGACAATCCCTATGTGTTTATAGAGCTTGTCAAGCTCGTCATCCTCCAGAGTCGTCATATGACTCTTTGGATGTATGCCGATTTCCTCAAGCTTTTCCATGAGTCTCTTGCTCGTCACATTAAGTTCCTTTGCAAGCTCATGAATTTTCAGTTTGTTCAAAAAAGCCACCCCCGTGTGCCTAATTGGCATGATCACTATTGTTCTTGATTAGTTCCATAAGCCTTTCAGAAAAACGCCTGTCGGTGATGGCAATCACCGAAAACATTTCTCTTCCAAGCGCTTCGCCCATTTTACTCTTCGTCCCAAAAAGGACCCAATTCACCTCTTTGGCGCCGCATAGCTGCGCCATCCTTTTTTGCGTATTGGAGGATGCATCGGATGAGATGATGACCAATTGCGCCTTGCCATATTTCAAGGCATTCTCGCAGGCCATATCCCCCGGTGCCACACTACCTGCCTTTCTGGCCAGTCCAATGAATGAATAAACCCTATCCTCCCACATAAGCCTCCAGCTGCTTATTGATTTCATCATAAACTGCTTCCGGGATCTCACATTCGAATTCCCGGCTCAGGGCCTTGCTCTTTCTGGCTTGAGCATAACAGTCCATGCTTTTGCAGATATACGCGCCCCTGCCGTTCTTCTTGCCGGTGGGATCCACAAATATCTCGCCCTCATTATTTTTGACTATTCTCAATAATTCGCGTTTTTCCTTCATTTCCCTGCATCCGACACATCGCCGCATGGGGATTTTTCTGGTTTTCATGAGCCTTAAGCCCCCTTATTCGTCAGAGCCTTCAACATCATCCTCTTCCATTGTCAAATCCTCATCGGTATCCTCAATCGTTTCCTCATCGGTTTCCTCAGGAACGATTGGATGGAAGAGCTGGTACTCGATCTGGCTTCTCAGCTGGGACTCGCTCTTGATATCAATCTTCCATCCCGTAAGCTTGGCTGCCAGTCTAGCATTCTGGCCTTCCTTGCCGATGGCAAGGGACAGCTGGAAGTCGGGAACCACCACTCTGGCCACCTTGGCCTCATCGTCAAGATCCACCTGAAGCACCTTGGCCGGACTCAAACTGCTTGCGATGTATTCTTCGGCGTCATTGCTCCATTTGATAACATCAATCATTTCACCGCGGAGCTCATCCACGATGGCCCGAATTCTGCTGCCCTTCTGACCCACGCAGGCACCCACAGGATCAACATCCTCGTTTCTGGAGTAGATGGCGATCTTGGTTCTTGAACCGGCTTCCCTGGCAATGGTCTTGATCTCCACTGTACCGTCGGCGATCTCAGGCACTTCAAGCTCCAAAAGGCGCTTCACAAGGCCGGGATGTGTTCTGGAAACATAGATCTGGGGGCTCTTGTTGGTCTTCTTCACATTAATGACATAAACCTTGATACGGTCATGTACATTATACTTTTCGCCCGGTGTCTGTTCTCCCGGCGGGAGCACAGCCTCCACCCTTCCCAGATCGATGATAATATTTTTCCTGTCAAAACGGCTGATGATACCGTTGACAATATCCTCCTCACGGCTGGAGAACTCATCGAATATAATGCCGCGCTCGGCTTCCCGGATACGCTGCATCACAACCTGCTTGGCTGTTTGTGCGGCAATTCTGCCGAATTTTCTGGGTGTTACCTCAACCTCGACAATATCCCCCTCCTCAAAGTCCACACCAAAGCGCTTGGCTTGCTCAAGAGACATCTCAGTAGCTGAATCGGTGACTTCCTCGACAATGGTTTTAAGGGCATAAACCCTGACTTCTCCCGAAGTCCTGTCTATATTGACCTCGACATTCTGGGCAGAACCAAAATTACGCTTGTATGCCGATATCAGTGCCTGTTCAATGGCATCAACCAGAATATCCTTATTAATACCTCTTTCCTTTTCCAATTGATCGAGGGCGTGAAGCAACTCAGCGCTCATCTCTTGCATACCTCCAATATTAAAATTTCACAATGGTTTTGACCTTACCCACCTGTTCGGTCTGGAAGGTCTTTATTTCCCCGGATTCCAGCTTGACAGATATCTGCTTCCCGTCATAGGAATCCAGTTGTCCTTCGTATCTCTTTGTGCCATCCACAGCCTTAAACAGCTTGATCTCAACAAGCTGACCCATGGCCTTTTCAAAGTCCCTTGGTGTCTTAAGGGTCCGTTCAAGCCCGGGTGAGGAAACCTCCATATAATAGGCGTGGGGAATGGGGTCAGTTTCGTCGATTTTCTGATTCAGCGGCTGGCTCACCCTTTCACAATCCTCAAGAGAAACCCCGCCGGGTTTATCAATATAAACGCGCAAAAACCAGTTGCCGCCTTCTTTCACAAATTCGACGTCAACCAGCTCGCATCCTGCTTCTTCCACGATGGGGAGAGCTATAGACCGTACAATATCCGATATGCTGCTTTTTGCCATTAAGAAAACCCATACCTCCGTTTACAAATGCAAAGAGTGGGATGTCCCCACTCTTTATGTAAAACGCAATCAGAACAAAGCCATTGTAGCATAAAAACTATTTTGTGGCAACAACTTTTTATGCTGAACGCTGTACTTCCAGAGTTTCGCCATATCCATTTTATGATACCAACAGAAATTTATCCACACCCCTGTGCAATAAAATTGCCAATAGCATAAGATATTTTGTATATTCGGTTTCCATGCGTTAAAATAGATATCATGACAAAACATGATCTATAAGCATCAGCTGAGACCAAAGCAGACAAAAAAACTGAAAATAAGTGATTTCTTTGGATAACAAGCCTGTGATACCGGAGGATTTCCCATGAGTGTTCTTGGCATTGTAGCTGAATACAACCCCCTCCATAAAGGACATGCCTGGCATATACGAAAATCCCTTGAAGAAACAGGGGCCGAAGCCGCTGTCTGCGTACTGAGCAGTCAGTTTGTCCAGCGGGGAGAGCCTGCTCTGGTCAACAAAACAGCACGTACCCTGATGGCTTTGCAGAATGGCATAGACCTGGTTGTGGAGCTTCCCTGCGCCTTTTCATGCGCTTCTGCCGAGTATTTTGCCTCAGCCGCCGTCGGGATCCTCCACAGCCTTGGCGTGGTCACAACCTTAAGCTTTGGTAGCGAGGAAGGTACCCTTGAGGTCTTATCCAGGACGGCTGATGTCCTGATTGAAGAACCCCATGAGTATAAAGCAGCACTGAAGGGCTTCCTGGATGAAGGCCTATCCTTTCCTGCCGCAAGGCAAAGGGCTTTGGAGTCCTATCTGCCTCCCGAAAGCCTGGATGCTGTTGCATCACCCAACAATATCCTGGCCATCGAGTATCTCAAGGCCCTCAAGCGCTTGAAAAGCCCTATTCAGCCCATAACCATACCACGGGTAGGCCAGGGCTATAACGAGAGCCAAATAGGAGCAGACTTTTCAAGTGCCACTGCCATCAGGAACTTTCTGAGATCCACCGGGAAAAACGGTGCTAATTATTTCCCGGATTCTGATGAGCTCTCACGCAACATGCCCGGAACCAGCATAGCCATATTGACCTCCGAGATGGAAGCCGGACGCGGCCCTGTTTTCCCTGAGGCCTTCGATAATATCCTTCTCTACCTGCTGCGCACAAGCCCCGGCTCCAGCCTGACAGCCCTTCCCTTTATGGAGGAAGGCCTTCATAACAGGCTTAAAAAAGCCGCCATGGAGGAGGACAGTCTGGAGGGTGTTGTTAAAAGCTGCACCACTGGCCGTTACCCCTCATCCCGGGTGAAGCGGATTCTCTGTTCATTGCTTCTGGGGATGACAGATGCTTTCTTAGGCGAGCTGAAGGATAATGGCTATGCCCAGTACATCCGGGTTCTGGGCTTTAACGAAAAGGGCAGGAGGCTTCTGGCAAGAGCCAGAAAAAGGGCTGATCTTCCCATTCTGGTCAAGCCCTCCCACTATAAGAGGATGGAAAATCCTCTGGCCAGGCGGCTCTTCGAATACGAGATAAAGGCCACCGATATCTATACCATGGCCTACAGCCATCCCGCAATCAAAAAGGGCGGTCAGGAACTGACCACCCCGGTTGTGATGCTATGAGTTTTATTTTCGCATATTCCGCTGAATTTCATCCTAAAATGCTTGTAAAGTGAATCCTTCTCAGAGCTCAGATGCCTCCGCCGGAGTCATTTCTGAATGGCAAACTCCAGGCAGCCATCCACAATCTCGCACGAGGTACCCAGTTCATTGCACAAGCGTATCTCTCTTTCCATCAGCTTAACCGCATCCGTTCCCTCCAGCCGGACCACCCGCGTCCTGTCGGCTATCCTCACGGGATAGGCCTTCAAGCGGCTCAACACACCCTGACTATAGGTGAGATCCAGAATAAAGGATTCCTTGCTCTGAGTCAGGGGCTGGTCAAAGATGAAGTTTCCCAGGCTGTAAGCAATTGGCTTGCCCCGATAGATCTCAATCCCCTGAAACCAGTGAGGATGGTGTCCCAGAATGATGTCGGCCCCCTGATCCACAAGCCAGTGAGCCAGCTCGATCTGCTGATCGGTAACAGTGAAGCTGTCCTCCACGCCCCAGTGGAGCGAGACCATGAGCAAATCAACCTGGTCCCGGGCCTTTTCAATGTCCTCCTTCATGTGGCGTGTATCCATAGGTGCAACGCCTGTTTTATCAGACCCGGCAGCAAACCTGAGAGGGGGATCGCCCTGATAGAGGACATCTGCAAATTCGGTGTATGCCAAAAGCCCGATCCTCATGCCCTTGACCTCCATAACGGCCATCTGCCGGGCCTTCTCCAGGTTTTCCCCCGCTCCCGCAAAGGCTATGTCATGGTCTGAAAGGCTTACCATGGTATCCTCAAGGCCGTTATCATAAAAGTCCAGGATATGATTGTTGGCAATGCTTATGAGATTAAAGCCGGCCCATTCCAGGGCCCCAACCGCATCCGGCCCTGCCTTCAGGACGAACTTGCCATTGGGATCCAGGGAGTGCTCACTCTCTGTAATGGGATGCTCCAGGTTGCAGAAGACCACATCTCCGGCTTTAAGCAGCTCCCGCGTATCGGAGAAGGGCTCGGAAAATCCGAGCCCCTTCATGTTAAGGCTTTGTGTGACCCCTCTTCCCAGCATGATGTCTCCCACGGCGACGATGCGCAGGGCCTGGTCTTCGCCCGTTTGCTCATCGGTCGGCGCAGCAGTCTGCGGCGAAGCTTGCACCGGCTCGGGGCTCACACCTGGCTCGCCTGGGCCGGGGTCCATCTCTCCAGGCTGCCCTGCAAAATTACATACCCACAGGCCGACACCGGCCAGCAGCAACATCATGAGGAAGATGGCAAAACGTCTTTTTCTCATTTTACGCTGACCCTTGCCCTTGAGCTGTAATTGACCATATTGCTCTCCAGATTGCTGATAACAGCACTGTCGGCGGTGAAATCACCAATGTTGTTCACCCGGGCAAAATACTCTATGGTGCGGCTCTCCGAGCCGTCATTTCTGTGATACACATAGAATGCAACCTTCTGCCCCATGACTCCCCAGGTGTACCAGGCTCTACTGGAGCTATCCACCCATTCATTGGCCGCGCTATGGGGCGAGACAAAGATCAGCGATGCCGGCAGGTAGTCCTCCACCAGATAAAAGCCACTGGGTGCGGTTTGGTCAAACTGGACATTGAGAACCACCTTCACGTATTCCGACGGACTGAATGCCGTAACCTCTTCCCCATCCCTGTTCAGGTATTTCCGCGTAATGGAGATCCTGTCATCCACCTCTGCGGTTTCACCCACTGGCTTTGTGTAGATGGTGGAAACCGTGATATCACCCTGAATATCGTCAAACCTGATGCTTGAGAGCTTATCTGCAGTCAGGAACATGCTGTAGGTTTCGATGCCCTTAAGGGTCACTGTCTCCTTCCTGCCATCCAGCTCAAAGGTAAAGGAGGACTCCATGCTCACAGTCCTGAGACCGGTCTTGATGATGCTCAGGCGCACGGCATTGGTCAGAATATCCTCTGAATACATATTGCTCACGTATTCAAAGAGCTTTTGCTTTTTATCGGCATTGACCTTGTAGGCCAGAAGGGCGCAGAGGGATGTGGCCTCCTGAATCTCATCACTGTCGTAGCCCTCCTCATCCGGGAAGATGTAGGCCGTCCGGCTATCCTCCCTCAGGTATCGCGCCGTGAAGCTGTCATAAATCTCCCTGGCGCTTCCGATATCGCCGATATAGGCATAGGCCAGCCCGATATACATTCTGTCCATAATGGGCAAATTGGGGGTCTTGGCAAGCTCGTTCAACTCCAGAAGCACCGGCTCGCGAAGGCACGCCAATCCCCAATAAGCGGCAGCCACTTCAGAGGAGGTTGAGGTCTCCAGATCCTTTATCTTGTAGAAGTAGCTCTTCATGGTCTCGTAATCAAAGTCCGGATCGTTCAGGGCGCAGATCTTTGCCGTGAGAACCGGATCGGAGGAGGCATAGGGCAAAAGTGCGATGCCGCCGTCGTACAGCTGATAACCGGTTGTATCATATTCGTTCTGCACCCCATATGACCATCCCGGTCCGAAATACTCCTCAAGCAGTGCACGTGCCTGCTTCCTGACGATAATGTTGTCGATCCTCTTGCCCCAGGAGTAGGACAGATCGATGAGATCGTCCCAGTAGGACCTCACACTGCTGTTGTAGAAGTAAAGCTCTGCAGGCCATTTAATCTCGGGGAAGTCAATGTCCTCGGTTAATGTATCATATTGGGTG